>Ga0207704_10000583_pt1 | contig 16170 bp, 19 predicted proteins | sample KBSMisM12_FD_184308 | JGI IMG/M metagenome (GOLD analysis project Ga0207704, IMG submission 184308) | Miscanthus rhizosphere microbial communities from Kellogg Biological Station, Michigan, USA - KBS Miscanthus M1-2 (SPAdes) (version 2) | ecosystem: Host-associated > Plants > Roots >...
TTACCTCGGCGCTAGTCCTATTATTACTTCCCTCCCCCCCCTCTCTCGATGATCCAATCCGGCCGCAAGTCATCAATCGCATTGGTGACACCTCGACCCCTCAATGTCATCGAGCGACCTCGACCTCCGCGTGACTTGAGTGATGAGGAGCTTGAGGTATGGCGTGGCATTGTTGATCAGGAGCTACCCGATTGGTTCACCAATGCGACCCTACCGCTACTGTCGCAGTATTGTCGGCACGTCATACATGCGAAGCGTGTAGCTGAACTGATTGAGCACACCATCAGCACATCTGACACCATGCCCTGGATGGAGGAGTATGACAGCCTGCTAAAGATACAAGAGCGTGAGACCAGGGCTATGGTGCTGCTTGCTACAACCATGAGGTTGTCGCAGCAATCGAGCAGACATGACAAATCCCGCAAGACAGAAACGCTCAACAAGCGCTTACCGCACACCATCACGGGCTGATCGTGCGATAGCGTGGATCGAGACATGCTGTCGGGTGCCGAGCGGGCGTGCGGACATGGTTGGGAAGCGGGTGGTATTGCGGGAGTGGCAGCGGGAAGCGCTGCGAGCGATATACGACAACCCGCATGGTACACGCAGGGCCATTCTTAGCTTCGGGCGGAAGAACGGCAAAACCGCAATAAGCGCATTCTTGGTGCTATTGCACCTTTGCGGGCCGGAAGCAAAAGCCAATTCGCGCATGTACAGCGCGGCACAATCGCGGGACCAAGCTGGCTTATTGTTTGATTTGGCGTCGCAGTGTGTACGGCTCTCGCCCGACTTGAACGATTCCGTGGTGATAAGGCAAACCGCGAAGGAAATAGCTTATCCCGAGCTTGGCACCTTCTACAAAGCGCTCTCGGCCGAGGCGACAACCGCATTCGGGTTGAATCCGTGCTTGATAATTCACGACGAACTCGGCCAGGTACGCGGGCCGCGCAGTACATTGTACGAAGCGCTAGAAACCGCAACCGGCGCACAGGACGACCCGCTATCAATCGTAATCTCGACGCAGGCACCAACGGATGCGGACCTGCTATCGGTGCTGATAGACGACGCGAAGGCGGGGCACGATCCGCGGGTAATTGTGCGGTTGTACACGGCGCCTGAAACACTCGACCCGTTCAGCGAGGAAGCAATCAAGCTGGCCAATCCGGCGTTCGGCGATTTCCTGAATTCCACCGAAGTGCTGGCGATGGCGGAAGATGCCCGCCGCATGCCGAGCCGGGAAGGCGAGTTCCGCAATCTGGTGCTGAACCAGCGGGTGGATACCAACAACCCATTCGTGTCGGCGAGCGTGTGGGCGAATTGCGGGAAGCCGCCTCTGCCGATCGACGGCGTGCCGGTATATGCCGGGCTGGATTTGTCGAGCGTGGCCGATCTCACCGCGCTGGTGCTGATCGGCGAGGTGGATGGTTGCTGGCAGGTGCATCCGACGTTCTGGCTGCCGGGTGTGGGGCTGGCGACGAAGGCGCGGGCGGATCGCGTGCCGTATGACCAATGGCACAAGGAGGGGTATCTACAAACCGCGCCGGGCAAGAGCGTTGAGTATGAGTTCGTCGCCGAGCATCTCCGCGACGTGTTTCAGCGGTACGACGTGCGCAAGCTCGGCTTCGACCGTTGGAACTGGAAACACCTCCGCCCGTGGCTGTCGCGGGCCGGTTTCACCGACGCCATTCTCGAAACCCGGTTTGTCGAGTTCGGCCAGGGTGTCGCATCCATGTCGCCCGCGTTGCGCGAGCTTGAATCGGACTTGCTGAACCGGAAGCTCGCGCACGGCATGCACCCGGTGATGTCGATGTGCGCTGCTGGTGCAGTGGTGTGGAGCGATGCGGCGGGGAACCGCAAGCTGCACAAGGCGCTGTCGTCGAGCCGGATTGACGGGATGGTGGCGTTGCAGATGGCACGCGGGGTCGTGCCGGAAGCCGACGCCGAGATCGACATCATGGGGATGGTGGCCTAGTCGCCACCGGAGCGCGCCTGACGCGCTGAAGCCTGCCGGCGGCTTGCACTAGCCGGCACACCGAAACACCGCACTCAGCGGCTCGCGTCTACGGCCGGGCTGCAAGGACACCGCGCATGCTCAAACGGACCAGAGCCGGCAGCAAGGTAGCCGGGGCGCTCTCCTATGTGCTCTCGGACGCCACGGTTGACCGTTATGGCGACATCATCGAGCCGAGCGGCTGGGAACTGGACAATTTCCGGCGGCACCCGGTTGCGCTGTTCAACCACAACCCGAACCAGGTGGTCGGGAAATGGCGCAACGTGCGGGTAGAAGACAACCGCTTGCTCGGGGACTTTGAACCGGCGCCGCCTGGCACGACGACGACGGCCGACGATGTGCGCCGGCTGATCGAGGCCGAACTGCTGGGGGCGACATCCGTTGGCTTTCTCGGGCGCGAGAGCGAAGCCATCGATCCGAAGCGACCGGGTGCCGGCACCCGCTACACCCGCCAGGAGCTACTAGAGACATCGATTGTCAGCGTGCCGGCGAACCCGTCGGCACTACAACTGGCCCGATCACTCGGCGTCAGCGACGACACCATAACCCTTGCCTTCGGCGCGTCTGCCGCAACCGGGCGAGGGACGGTGACGACCACCGGCACGTCTGCCGCGATGAAGCCCACATCGAGGGCAATCCAGATGAACGAGCAACCGACGATCAGTCAGCAAATTGAGGACCGGCAGAGCCGGCTAAACGCGGCGCGGGACAAGCTGTTCGAGATCAGTCGCGATCCCGAGCACGACATCGAGACGGCAACCGGGCTGAATGCCGAGATTGCCGAGCAGGAACGGCGGCTGGCATCGCTGCGTGCTACCGAGCAGTCGCTCGCGCTCCGCGCGGCCCGGCAGGAGATACTGCCGCCGGTAACAGCGCCTAGCATCAACCGTCGGCCGCTCGGGCTGCCCGGCAAAGAGCGGACACCCGGCGACTTGTTTGCCAACCGTTGCGTGGCAGAGTTCATCTCTGTGGCAAACCGGATGCCAATCGAAAAGGTGCTGGCCGAGCGTTACCCGGACGACGAGCAGACCGCGATTGTCACCCGCGCCGCAATTGCCGGTGCGACGACGACAACGGCCGGCTGGGCATTGGAACTGGTGCAAGTCGGGCAAGCCGAGTTCGTCAACAGCCTAATGCCGAACCAAGTGTTTCCCAAACTTGCGGCAATGGGCGTGTCTTTGTCGTTCGGCCCAAACCAGGGCGCCATCAAGATCCCGTCACGCGCCGCCACACCTAGCATCGGCGGCAGCTTCGTGGCGGAAGGGTCTCCAATCCCGGTGCGTCGCTTGGGCACCACGTCGATCACGTTATACCCGCACAAGGTGGGTGGCATCAGCGTGATGAGCCGGGAGATCGCCGCCTACAGCAACCCGGACATCGAGGCGTTGATCCGCAGCGCGATTGTCGACGACACGCAGATCAACATCGACGCACTGCTGCTCGACAACGTGGCGGTCTCCACCATCCGGCCGGCAGGTCTGACCAATGGCGTCAGCACGCTCACCGCGACGGCGGGCGGCGGCTACACTGCCTTCTTGGGCGATTTGAATAAGCTCACGGCACCGTTTTATGCGGCCAATGCCGGCCGTAACCTGGCGATGTTGATAAACCCGGCGCAGCGCAACCAGTTGATGTTCGCGCCGGGACCGGCCGGGGCGCCGTTCGGCTGGAGCACGCAGTTCACCGATATGTTCACCGTCATTGCATCCACCAGCGTGGCGGCCGGCGCGGTTTACATGATCGATACGGCCGATTTCGTCAGCGTGTCGGGCGCACCCGAATTCGAGGTGAGTGAAACGGCGACGATCCATATGGAGGACACGACGCCACTGCAGATCGCGACGGGTGCGCAGGGCTCCGGCGTGCTGGCGACACCGACGCAGAGCATGTTTCAAACCGCCCAAATCGCCATAAGAATGCTCGCAAATGTGAACTGGGCGATGCGCAGGAGCGGCATGGTTCAGTTTATTGGAAGCGGTGTTTCCTGGGCCTAAGCACCTTCGGCGGGGCTTCGGCCCCGCCTTCACCGCATCGAGGCGACTGATGGAAACCTACCGCTATCGCGAAGGTGAGCCCGAGCCCGAGGGTTCGCCGATGCCGACGCAATCGCGTGCCGACTTCATCAAGGCGCGGGCGCACGGCGCGACGGCAGACGACGTTGCACCGCTGGCGCCGCCGCAGAACAAGGACGTGCCCTATGTGGGCGGCACCGCGGAAGTCGGCGGCACGCTAAACTGCACGATGGGCAACTGGACCGGCGAGCCGAGTGCTTACGCCTATGCGTGGCAATCCGGCGGCACCGCGGTTGGCACCGACGCGGCGGATTACGTCGTCGCCGCAACCGATAGCGGCAAGAGCATTGTTTGCATTGTGACGGCAACCAACGCCAACGGCTCGACCGCGGCGCCGCCGTCGAATGCCGTAACGATCCCGTGATACCGAGGAGAACCAACATGGCGCAGACCAGCAATCCCGACCGGGCATCCCCGGCACCGACGCGCGATGCGAATGCGCCGGTTCCGGTGCCTACGGATGCCGAACTGAAGGAGCGCACCGACAAGGAGATTGCTGAGCGGGTGTCGTCGGCGCCACCGACGCCGACGCCGACGCAGGAGGAGGCGGACGCCATCAAGGAGGGCCGATACGACGCATCGGCTCCGGCCGGGCAGCGCGTCAAGAAGTCGATGGAGCCGCAGTCGGGCGGCGGATACACGACCCGATGAAAGCGCGCGCGCTAGTCGCGGCGGTGCTATTGCTGGTGCCGGCCGCGGCTGGTGCGCAGCAGGCGTTCCGCTGGGACGGTGCCGCCACGGTGACGCTGGCGGCAACCGCGACGACCGGACGGGTGCAGATCCAGACTGCGGCGGGCGGCACGCAGGCCGTGCGCGTCTATAACGCCGGCACGGGCGCTGTCTTTGTTGCCTGTGGCGACGTGACGGTTGTTGCCACGGTTGCGGCTGGGTTGCCCGTCGCGCCGGGCTCGGTGGAAGTGCTGGGCTGCAACGCGACGCACATTGCCGGCATCACCGGCACCGGCACGGCAACGCTCTACGTCACGGCCGGCACCGGGCTCTGATGCGCCTTGTGTTGCTACTTGCCGGGCTGCTGCTGGCGGCGCCGGCCGCCGAAGCGCGGATGCACGCGCCGTATCGTGGGCACCGGATCGTGCCGCAGGCATCGGCGCCGCTGGACACTTTCGCCACCCCGGCCGCCGCCTACAGCATGAGGAGGCTGAAATCATCCTACACCGGCCCCGGTATCCGGCTAAGAAGGGCCAGTGACAACACCGAGCAGGACATCAATTTTCTCGGCTTTACCGGCTTTACCGGGGCGCCGATCGATACGGTGGCGGCCAACGCGTTCTGTGCGGCGACAAGCTGCTTTCTGACGGCTTGGTACGATCAATCAGGTAACGCTCGGCATTGGACGCAGGCCGGTCCGGCGGCGCAGCCGGCGTACATCGCGAGTTGCCAGAACGGGTTGCCGTGCGCCCGGACGACGGATGTCAGCCAGAACATGGCGTTCAGCAACGTGACGCCGAGCGCCATCCTGAGCTTGAGTGTCGTCGGCCAGCATCAGGTCAGGCCGGGCGGCTGCACCTATCTGGCGGCGAGTTTCAGCAACATCCTGGGTCAGCACGCGACCTTGGACATCACGGTATTGCAGGCGACGGCGGCGATCAACGCGGTCGCCGCCGGGCTGCAGTGGCACAGCCACACCGGGGTGATGAACGGGGCGTCGAGCGTCGTCAACATCGATGGCGTCGAGACGACGGGCACGGTGACCCCGGTAGCGGGTGCCGGCCCTCTGTATTTCAGCCCTGGGGCTGCCGGGGCGACCTGTAACGAGGCCGAGGCGATCTACTGGGATAACTATGCGCTGACGGCGGGCGAGAGGGCGGCGTTGCAGGCCAACCAGAGAGCCTTCTGGGGCACGCCGTGAAGGCCGCTGCCCTTTTTTGGGTTGGTTTGCTGCTTGCTTGCCCCGCCTGGGCCGACATGTATCAGGACGCCTCGAACGCCAAGCAGCCGCAGGCGGCGAACAACCTCGGCAAGGTGGCCGGCGGCACCATCGCGCCGGCTTACGGGGTCTGCACTTGGGATGCGACCCACGATGTCGGGCCGTGCGTCAACGAGGCTCTGGCAGCGGCGGCAGCTTCCGGCGGCGGCACCGTTACCTTGCCGCCGGGCATTTATGGTCTGAGCACCAAGATCGTCTGGCCGACAACGGGCGGCCCGGTGGGGTTGCGGTGTGCGGCTGGGACCGGGGCTGGCATTGGCACGCGGTTGAAGTGGATCGGCACGGCAGCCGGCCGGATGGTCGAGGTCAAGACCGTGACCGGGCAGGTCAACGGCGCCGAGATCAAGAACTGCGCCTTTGACGGCAACTTTGGCCTGGCGGCCGACGGGCTTTACATCGCCAGCAGCTATCACGGGCACTTTGATGATCTGACGTTTACCGGCGGGTTCTCCGGCGGCAGCGTCGTAACGCTGACCTCGGACGCGGCGGCGGCTGGCGGCAGTCAGCAGAACACCCTCGACAACCTTTACATCGACAACGGCACCAACTGGGGCGGTGTGTTTCCGTACACATCGAACCAGTTGAAGCTCGCCGCCTTCATTGACGGCACGGGGGTTCACGGCAACGCCGCTTTTAACTTTGGCAGCAATATCTTTATCGGCGGCTCTGCCGGCACCGGCCTGCTCTGCCAGGGTTGCGACAACAATCACCTTAGCGGCCGAATTTTCAACAGCGGCACCAGCGTCGACATGACGGTGGCGGTGTCCGGCAGCCATATGTTCCCGGCCAACGGCAACGTCTTCAGCCCGCTCGGCTACAACGGCGCCTATATCGCGCGTGGTCAGACCACCTTTCCGACGTGCGTGCCGTACAGCACCTGCACCTACAACAACTTTGTCGATATCGACCAGACCAACGGCACGCCGGCCCCGAGCCAAGAGCCGGGCGCCGATCTGCACTGGGGCAGCAACAGCGGGTATCGCAGCGGCCTCAGCCTGATCGGCATCGGCACGCGCCAGCCGGCTTTGGTGGCGGCGGCGGGTTATAGTCTTTGGGGCGCCTGCACGCAGAACGCCGCCGGGCTGACCAACGTGCTATATTTGTGCGACAGCGACAACACGCCATACGTCACATTTGACGGCATCGCCGGCAGCAAGTTCAGCATCGACAACACGGCGGGCGGCACGGCGCAGAACCTGCGGTTTAATCGGGTGTCGGGCACCGGGATATTCGAGTTCGACAAGGCGCCGGTGCGGGTCGCGACGGCGACCGTGGCGACCTTGCCGGCGTGTGCGACGGCGACCAAGAACAGCATCATGGCGGTGACTGACCAGAACGGCGCGCCGACCTACCGGGGGGCGCTAACCGGCGGCGGCGCCATAGCGGCGCTGGCGTATTGCAACGGCACGAGTTGGGAGGCGCATTGAGCAGCAAAGTCGGGCAGCAGATCCAACTGCCGCGCAAGCTGGTGCTGCAGGTGCCGAACCCGATGGCGCGGGCGCACTAAGTGGCAAACTGGCTCACCCGCATGCTGGGCTGGCCGGCGGCAGCGCCGGAGGGGGCATTTCGACCCGGCCCCTACATGCTCAGCAACGGCTGGCTTCCCGCCGGCTCGCCGTGGAACTACTGGCAGAGCGGCGGCAACGTGCAGCCCTACGGCGCGCGCTCGGCGATGCTTGAAGCCTGTATCAGCGCTTACGCGCAGACCGTGCCGATGTGCAGTGGCGACCACTGGCGCCGGCTCGACAACGGCGGCCGGGAGCGCGTCACAAACAGCGCGCTGTCGCGGATCATGCGGCATCCGAACGATTATCAATCGATCAGCGATTTCTTGCTGAACCTGACGCGCCGGTTATACGAGCACGGCAACGCTTATGCGGTGGCGGTGCGCAACTCGCGGTTCGAGATCACCGAGCTGCACCTGATGCGCACCGGCGCAGCCGGCATCGCTGAGGACGGCAGCATCTATTATTCGTTGTCGGGCAATGAAGTGATCGAACGCCGGCTCGACCTCTCGGCCGGCGTGCCGGCGCGGGACGTGCTGCATGTGCGGTTACACACGCCGAGGCACCCGCTTAAGGGCGAGAGCCCGATCCTGGCGGCGGCGCTCGATCTGGCGATGAGTAGCGCCGCGCTGCAACAGCAAGTCCAGTTCTACATCAACCAAAGCCGGCCGAGTTTCCTACTGACCACCGATGTCGTGATGAAGCGCGAGCAGGCGCAGGAGCTTCGCGCCTGGTGGAACGAGCAGAGCCAGAGCGAGAATGTCGGCGGCACACCGATCCTAACGAGCGGGCTGAAGGCTCAGCCGGTGCAGACGACCGCGGTTGACGCGCAGCTCGTCGAATCGCTCAAAATGAACGACCAGAACATCGCGCTTGCACTGCGCATACCGCTGCAAATTCTCGGCATCGGCACCAGCACATTTTCCAGCACCGAATTGTTGATGCAAAGCTGGATCGCGACCGGGCTCGGGTTCACGCTGAATCATATCGAGGAAGCCTTCGGGCTTCTGTTCCGGCTGCGCGGCGTGCCCGACGAGTACCTCGAACTCGACACCCGTGCGCTGCTCCGCTCGGCCTATCGCGAGCGTATCGAAGGGCTGGCGCGCGGCGTCATCTCGGGCATCTACAGCCCGGACGAGGCGCGGGCGCAGGAAGACTTGCCGGCCGTGCCGGGCGGGCACGGGGCCGAACCCAGAGTGCAGCAACAGGTCGTGCCGCTGTCTTACGGCAGCGACATGCAGCCGCCCTCGCCGCAGGCGGCGGTGCCGCCACCGCCACCGCAGGACACACCGCCACCTGATAATACCGATGCCAGCAAACTCGCTGCGTTCCGCGCTGCGTATGACGAACACCGCCGCATTGCCGCCTGACCCGTTGGCGGCCGAGCTTGGCTCGGTCGTCGGGGCACTGGAGCGGGAACTGCGGCTACAGATGGCGGCCATGCTGGCCGAGGCGCGCGAGGAGATCGCGACATTGCGGGCGTGGCGCGCCGAGGCGGCATTGCAGTTGGCGACGCTGATCGGGCCGCCAGGCCCGCCAGGGCCGCCAGGGCCGCCTGGAGAGAGGGGCGATCCCGGCGAGGGCATCATTGGCCCGGCCGGCGAGCCTGGCGTTCCGGGGCCGGAAGGCGAGCGCGGCGCCGATGGCCGCACACCGGCAATCCGGGGCGCCTGGAAGGCCGCTGAGGCGTATGAAGCGCTGGATGTGGTGATGTGTGACGGCTCGTCGTTCGTCGCGCTCTGCGACGCCCCAGGAGCGTGTCCCGGCGACGGGTGGCAGATACTCGCGCGCAGAGGCAAATCCGGGCCTCCCGGCCCGACCGGCCCGATGGGCGAGCGGGGCTGGCCCGGCCCGCCGGGACCGTCGCCGGGCTCGCTCGACGTTGACGGCGAGGGGCTGTTGACGCTGCGGTTCGGCGACGGCTCGGCGCTGACCTGCGATCTCTATCCTGTGCTGGCGAAGCTCGTGCGATGAGGCACGGCTATCGCATCAGCCGCGTGGTGACGCCCGCGGCGAGTATGGCGCTTGTCAGCCTGGACGCGGCAAAGGCGGCGCTCGGCGTCGATGCCGCCGACACTTCGCAGGACGCGGTGCTGACGGCGCAGATCGAGGCGACCTCGATGGCGATCAACAATTACTGCGACCGGATATTCGCGGTGCAGACCTACCGCGACCAGTTGCGCGATGCGTATGGCACGTATGGCGAGCCGCTGGTGACTCGGCAATACCCGATCATGGTCGATGACAGCGGGGTGCCGGTGGTGGCAGTCACGGAGGGCGGCGCGGCACTCGATGCGGATCTGTTGGAAGTGTTCCCCGAGGGGGGCGCGATCTACCGGCTCGATGCGGCGCTGGTGCCGAGTGCATGGGGTGCGGCACTGGTGACGGTGGATTACACCGCCGGCTACGACCCGATCCCGGCCGACGTGCAAGGCGCGGCGCTGGAATGGCTGACGGCGCGGTGGTTCGCGGTGGGGCGCGACCCGGCGTTGCGCTCGGAGACGATCCCCGACGTGATCAGCCAGGTCTACGCCGGGGATGCCGGCGCCGGGACCGGCGGCGGCGCCATCCCGCCCGGCGCCCGCGATCTGTTGGCGCCTTACAAGCTCTGGTCGGTATGACGCCGCAAGTGCTGGTCGGCCGGCTCGACGCGGCGATCGCCGGTTACGGGCAGACCGTCGAGCTACAACGCACCGCGGTCGACGCGGTGGGCGATGTCAGCGTCGCCGAGAGCGTGATGTGCCCAGCCAAGGTGCGCCAGTACGGGCCGCAGGATCTGGAAGCCGCGGTGACGGACATTCAGGTGATCCTTTCGCCGAGCGGGCTGGGCAGCTTCGGCGTGCCGAGCCGCGACGACCGGGTGGTGATCGCCGGCAACCCTTCACTCATCGTGCAGGTGGCGCCGCTCTATTATGGCGGCACGCTGGTCCGGGTGAACCTGCTCTGCCGTGGCTGATACCCGCGAGGATCTGCTTGCCCGGTTGGTTCTGGTGTGCGGCGCGGTGGCTGGCGTGCGCGCGGTTGGCCGCAACACGCTCGATGTCGCGGACTTAAACCGGCCGGCGGTGATCGTGCAGGACGGCATCGAGCAGATGCGCGACATCGCGAACGGCGCCCGCTACAGCGAAGTCGGCCGCATGGAGTTGTCGCCTTCGGTCACGGTGTTCCTGCGGGCCGGCATCGGCGTCGACCCTGGCCGGCTGATGTCGCTCTACCGCTCGCGTGTCGTGGCGGCGGTACTGACCGATGCCGAGCTTATCGCCGCGACCGGGCGCAATGGCGGCATCCGGTACGAGGGTTGCGTCGCGCTGCCGCCCGATGCCGAAACCAAAGAGCACCGGCTCGATCTGCATTTCGTCTTTGCCTACCCGTTCCGCTTGTCGGATGTCGCTGCGGAGGTGCCGTTGACCGTGCCGGTTCGGGTAGAGCACCCCGCGAGCGGGGCGACCATCGTCATGCAGGGCGGCGAGAGCGCGCTCTATGTCGCGACGGGGCCGCTCGACGCATTGACGGTGCGGTTGCCGCCGAGCTTCCCGGCCGGCGAGCCATTCGAGGTTTCGTTTGCCGCGCCGGTATCGGACCTGATGGTGCGCGATAGCGACGGGGCGTCAACCGTAACCGGCGCACCGACGAGCGGCTACGGTCCCGGCTCGGCGCTGCAATTTCGCTATGTCGATGCCGTCGTCGGGTGGGTTTACTGGGGCTGAATGGCCGGCGGCATCGAGTTCCGCATCGACGAGAGCGACACCGGCCGGATTATCGCGCGCCTCGACCAACTGCCGCAGGAACTGCGCGCCCGGCTGCGCGGCGTCATCACGCAACTGACCAACGAGCTTCTGGCGAGGGTTGAAGCCGCCGAGCCGGTACGCACCGGCACGCTGCGGGCGCAGACCCACGCCTATGTGGACGAGGGCCCGACCTGGCTGCGCGGGCGGGTGCGGGTATTGCGCAGCGGCCGGCGGAACTACGGCGCCATTGCCGGCGCGCTCGAATATGGCGCGCCGGGCCGGCGACGCAGCGGCGCGGTGCGGGTACGGGGCTACCGGCGCAGTGGCGCGACGGTGCGGGCCTACCAGCGGCGCCAGCCGCACATCAAGGCGATGCGGTTTCTGCGCGGGCCAGCGGCGGCGCAACTGCCGCGGGCTCGGGCTCTGATCCGCGCCGCCATCGAGGACGCATTGCAATAGGAGCAAACCGATGTCTGTCACACCCGGCGGTTTCAACATTTTCGCCAAGAGCGAAATCATCGGCAAAGTAAAGTTTGAGGGGGCCAACGATATCGGCCCGCAACTCATCGTGGAATTAAACAAGGTGATGTTTCGGCCGGCGGCGGCGGTTGGGCTTATTCAAGACGAATGGGGACAGCTACAGATTACCGGCGAGGTGCTGGTGGACGATACCGGCGTCTTCGGCACGGTCACGCATCCCGACACGGCCGCGGTGAGTCCGCTGGTCGATATGTACTATATCGGCAAGGGCATTGTTTCGATCCAGCTTGAAGGCGACACCGCCTATCGCGACATCGGCAACGTGCCGACGTTCGAGTTCACGCCAGACATTACAACGCTTCCGCATTTCTCGTCGCGGTATGGCGTGCGCGCGAAGGATCTTGAAGTCGTGACAGAAAAGAACGCATCCCTGAATATCCTTATGGACGAGTTCACCTACGACAACCTGATGCTGACCCTGATGGGCGAGGCGACGACACCGTAATGGTTTCGCTGGTCGATATCGTACCGCAGACCCGCACGGTGGATATTGCTGCGGGAGAGCTAAAGCTCCGCGGGCTGGGCTTGCGGCACATTGCCGAGTTGTTGCTGCGGTTCCCTGAGCTTCGCAAGTTGTGGATCGACGGCGCGCCCGTGCTCGATGTCGAGGTGTTGATCGAGACGGCGCCCGATGCCATCGGCTCGATCATCGCGGAGGCCGCCAGCCAACCGGAAGCCGCCAGCAATATCTCGCTGTCGCTATCGCTGGAAGATGTGTTCGAGTGTCTCATCACCATTCGCGAGCTTACGATGCCGGGCGGTGTCGACCCTTTCGTCGCAAGGCTAAACCGGCTGCTCGGCGCCGACGACGCCCGATCTGGCAAGGCAGCGGCTACGAATACGCCGCCGCGGCAGAGCAACTCATCGCATGCGGCCACGGTGCCGGCGACGTGATGGACTACACGCCCCGGCAGATCGCAGCATTCCTCACGATTGCCGCCGCTAGAAGGCGCCGCGAGCTTGCCGAGCAGATCCACGTCGCCGCGCTCGGGGCGCAGGGCGACGGCAAGGCGGTAAAGGAAACGCTGAAAGAATTGCGCGACGATGCCTGACAACCTGACGATCAACATATCGGCCGACACCGGCAAGGCGCGCGCCGACCTTGAGTTGCTCAAGGGCAAACTGCAAGAGCTTGGCCGGGAAATGCGGGCCGCCAGGGCCGAGGCGCTGAAGACCGGCGACCGGACCAATCTCGACCAGCTTGCGCGAGAATACGAGGCAGTCAGCCGTTCGGCCAAAGGGTTGCAGCAGCAACTGCGCGCGACCAATCGCGAGGTTGCTTCGCCGGCATGGGCCGCCGCGACTAAGGCGACTCGCGCGCTCAATGAGGAGTTTGTCGGCCTCGCCAAATCGAGCCTGGGGTTCGCCACCGGCATCGGCAGCGCACTGCTTGGCACCATCGACCTGATCGGCAAAACCAAAGACCAGATTCTGGAACTGCGGCGGATTTCGCAAAGCACCGGGTTTTCGCCGGGCGCCATCAAGGCGGTCAACGAGACGCTGGAGGACACCGGCCAGGAAGCCGGCGCCGGCAACAAGGCGCTGATAAAATTATCGCAGGCGTTTGGAGAGGTGCGCCAAGCGGCGCGGGCTGCCGGCCAGGCTGTCGGTGGCGCGATGACCGTACTGCGTCCCGGCGATCCCAAAGACCAGCCGCCGGACTTTGGCGTCGAAACGTTGCGGGGAGGGCAGAAGCCGCGTGAAATCAAAGACGCCGCCGATGCGTTCGCCGTTCTTCGCGTCAACATGCGCAGGTTTAAGGACGACGCGGCAGGCAACGACGCGGCGTTGCAAGCAATCATCGACGGGTTCGAGAGATTGCGGAAATCCGGCAAGATCGATGAGGCAAACCTCGCATCCATGCAGCTTTTCGGCAAGGGCATGCGAGAGATGGTGCCCGCGCTACAAGAGCTTGCGAACGAAGCCGGCGGCCTGCAAAAGAAGATGAACGAGCTTCGCGAGCAAGGCCGGTTCCCCGACCAAGACGCGATAGACCGGGCGATGGCCTATCAGAAGGCGATGAAGGACGTCGGCGATGCGGTCGATGCTGTCGGGTTCAGTTTCCTGAAGGCGTTCGGGCCGGAAATTCAAAATCAAATGAAGTTGATCTCGGGCGAGATCGAGACGCTCGGCACCGTGGTCAACGACCTTAAAAACATCCTGACCGGGAATTGGAACTGGCCGGAGCCGCCCGCGTGGCTGATGCGCTTTCTCGGCGCCGGCCCCGACACGCTGCCGCCCGCCGACACCCCTCGAGTTTTCGAGTTTCCGATTCCGGGGCAGGCCGCGGGCGGCATGATCCGCGGGCCGGGCAGCGGCACCAGCGACAGCATCCTGGCGCGGCTCTCGAATGGCGAGTTCGTCATGCGGGCGGCCGCCGTCAGCAAGTGGGGACCGCGGTTCATGGCGGCACTTAACAGCATGCAAAACCCGTTCGGCTATGCCGGCGGCGGGCTGGTGCGGCCACGCTTCGCGGCGGGCGGCATGGTGACGGCGCGGGCCAGCGACGGCACGACCGTCAACCTGCACTTCCCGAGCGGCAGCAGCTTCGCGTTGCGCGGCGACGCGGGCATCGTCGCCGGGCTGGTGCGCGAGGGGCGCCGCGCCGGCATGCTGAACGCCGGCCGGCTGCCGGGCGCCTTCAACTGATGGCGGATACTCTGCTCGTCATCAGCGGGCCGGGCATAACAGACTGGAGCGCGCGCGGGCTGACGCAGACGCTCGACCCGATCGATGCGAGCGGCAACCTGGCGCGCACCGTCAACGGCGCGCTGCTCGATCTCAGCGCCACGCAGATGCGCAAATACAAGAGCACGATCTCCTGCACCGATCAGGAGATGCCTGCATTCGATGGCGTCTGGCCGGGCATGGTGCTGACGGTGGATTGCGTGCCCGAGCTTGGGTATCTGACCGCGGGCGGCTCGCCGGGGCGAACCGTGGTTTCCGGCTCGTCGCGGGTGTCGGGTGTTTGGACTTATTACCGGGCGCAGCTAACCATGCGGGTTGTTACTTATACCGTCAGCCGCGACGAGTGGGGCGCGGCAACGAGCTGGCAACTCGACCTCGAAGAAATCTAAGTGCCGGGGCCATTCTATTTCGCATGGGTGCCGGCGCCGGTTGCTTACGACTCCGCGATCCATGCCGTCGAGGACGAGGCGATCATCAGCCTCTCGGTGACGCAGAGCGAGGGCGACTTTGCCGGGCTACAGATCGAGGTCATAAACCCGTTCTACGGGCTGCTGGCAGCGACGCGCCTGCAATGGTGCTGGCTGTCTTGGCACGACGGTTCCACCTATCGCCCGCTGTTCTGCGGGCGCCTGGTGGCATTCCCCGAGAGCATCGACGGCGAGGTTGTCCGTCTGCTGTTCAGCGCCAAGCCGCCCGGCTTCGATGCCGTGAAGCTCGCCTATGCCGAGACGCTGATGGTGCTGCCGTACTACGACCCGGTGTGGATCACCGGCGACACCGAGAACCCCGACACGGTGCTGAATGCCTACGGCGCGCGCTGGCACATCGACCGCACGACGCTGGCGGTGACGCACAGCGACGAGCTTGAGGGCGAGGACGGCATCGTCAGCATCGGCGAGGCCGATCATCTCTACAGCGACTTCTCGGCGTCCTACAGCGACCCGCCGCTATCGCGGATCGACATCGAGGGCTCGCTGACGTGGAACCAGACGGGCACCGGCACCATCGATCTGACATGGAATGTCTACGACATCTGCCTTTTCCAAGGCTCGATCTACACGCACCCGAAAGCCGGCGTGATTTCGTCGCTGACCGGCGAAGGGTTGATGAGCGACTGGCCGAAACCGGGGACCAGCATCGACGGCGGCTGGACCGTCAATGCCGGGACGGGTGCCTTCGAGGCAAACAAGAGTTTTAAGCGCTACAACTACCACGTCGAATATCGACAGGTTAACGTCGATCCCGACGACCCGGAGCGGGCGAACACCAACCTCGCCTATTATTACTTCGGCGCGGAGGGTGATTACCAAGTCGATTTCCCGGTGTCGGCGATCCAGCAATTCACGCTGTTCGATTGGACCGCGGACCGGGCGCGGGCGGAAACCATCCGGTGCTCGGTATATGCCGACATCCAGCCGCTGCTCGCCGAGCCCGAGCTTAATGAGAACGTCGGCAAGATCAACATCAGCGCTGCCGACACGGTGACCGATCCGACATTCGGGCCGCCGGTCGGCGACACCCGGCGCACCTCGTATCTCAACACAGATCGCGGCAACCTCAGCGTCCAGTATCTCATGCTGCTCGCCCGCAGCGAACAGCGACGCCGGGCGCGTGCGGTCGAGGTGTCGTGCCGGGTGCCGTGGGCTCTCGGCATCACGGCGAGCCTGCGCAAGAGCGC
>Ga0207704_10000585_pt1 | contig 16153 bp, 17 predicted proteins | sample KBSMisM12_FD_184308 | JGI IMG/M metagenome (GOLD analysis project Ga0207704, IMG submission 184308) | Miscanthus rhizosphere microbial communities from Kellogg Biological Station, Michigan, USA - KBS Miscanthus M1-2 (SPAdes) (version 2) | ecosystem: Host-associated > Plants > Roots >...
GGTCAGGTGGGGGAGCCGACGATGAAGCCTTCGCTTATCTGGGCAACGATGCGCGGGCCCTTGATGGCGCTGTTGTCGTAGACCGTGGCTTGGTCGCATCGCGTGACCGCTTCGGTGACCAGCGCCCACAGCCGGCGGGAGCGCTGGCGAATCTTGTTCTCCGTCACCGGATGTCCACCTGCCTGCCCTTGATAGGCAACGGGGACCACCGCCAGGTCCTCGCGGATGAGCACGACCGCCACGCCGAGGAGCCGCAGCGCCGTCGTGCACCACGACCGTGTAGCCGGCGGCGCCGGCGGTGTCGATGAGCCCGAGCTTGGACCAATGGGAGAACACCGTCTCGGCGATAAACGGGCGGCCCCGCTCGATGAGCTTTTAGCGGGCCTCCGCCGCGATGAGCGCAGCCTCGTGGGCGTGGGTCGGCGGGTCGTCGGGCCAGCGGTGTTTGGCGATCTCATCGGCGTTGACGAACACGCTGCCCCGAAGCAGCGGCGCCAGCGTGAGCTCGACGAAGGTGGACTTACCGGCGCCGTTGGGTCCGGCGACGAGGTCGAGCCGTTTCACGGTGTGGCTGGGGCGTTGATTCCCTTCCGGCCCGCCTCAACGCTCGGTCACCAGGACCGTACTGCCGTCGGGTCGGTGCTCGACGATGTCGCCGTCGTCGTTGAGGGCGACTGCGGCGAAGCGGGTCGCTCGGTCACCGGTTTCGGCCATGGCTCCTCGATCCTGTAGCGAGGTGTAACACGTGTAGCAGAGTGCTACAACCGCGGTGGGCGGTCGCCCGACGGCTGGGTCTGCCATCCAGGATTGCTATAACGACGGCGCGCCGCGTACTAATCGACACGATCAGAGTGCGACGCGATCTTCCCAGACCACCTGTGCAGCAACAGCATCAGTGTCACTCAACGTTATGCGGCCTCGAAGCAATATCTTGCGAAGACTCAACGGCGGCTGTGCCGCTGGCAATCACCGCGAAGACGCGCGGTCGCGGGAAGCTCATTCGGGCGGCAGTAGGTCAGGTGTGATGATCTGGAGGCTACTGGCGCCCCCAGGATCGCTACCGGTGACTAGCACTGCGCCCGAGCGTGGGTCCACGGCAGCCGAATTCGGCTGTTGCACAGTCGGGACACCCCCCAATGTGCGTGGCTTTGTGGGGTCGGAAACGTCGATGTCTCGCAGCACGTTGGATGCGGTCAACGTGACGTACAACCGGTGCCGTTGGGAGTCATAGGCCATGCCGTAGGGCTTGTCCGGGGCATCGATTCTGGCGACCGGAGTTATCTCAGGGTCGATGCGCTCGATGAGGACTGCGCCGCCGTCCGTGTCGGCGAATGCGACCAGATCGTCCCACAATGCGACCGCGTGCGTCAGTTTGACCCCTACCGGACGTTGCGCCACCAACTGGCGGGTCGAGGCGTCATATACCCATACGCCGTTGCCCTGGACGTCGGCGACGGCGGCATACTTGCCCACGGCGGCCACACCGCCGGGCTGCGGCGGGGGTGCGGGAAGAGCACTAGCCACCGCGCCGTCGCGGACGAACACCACTCCGCCGCCCTGTTCGTTGGTGATCACGATCGTGCCGTCGGTGGTCGCAGCTGCATCGTGCGGCCCGCGACCCACCCGGTTGGCTATCGAGGTCACGCTGCCGTTTGCGAGATTCAGCTGCAACAACTCGTTGGATTGCTCCAGCGGTGCCAACACCGGACCGTCCGGTCCGGCCAGGGCCAGATGTCGGGCCGCTCCGGAGGTCTTCACCGTTTGGCGTACGGCGCCGGTGGTGGCGTCGAACAGCACTACCGCGTCGGGGTTGCGGACAGCGGCCGCCCCCATCCCAGAGCTGCCGACGACTAGGCCTTCCGGCGCGTTGCCGAGGGGCACTACTCGGCCCGCGGGCGGCACGTCGGGCTGCCCCGCACTGCCCGGTTCCGCCGCGGGCGCATTGGTCACCGGAGCCGTCGACACCACAGGCCGCGGGGTCGTCGGACTACCTTCCGTTTCGGAGAAGCGCACAGAGCACCCGGCAGCCGACAGCACGACCACCAACGCAGATGTCAGCACCGCAAGCGGATTCATAGCCCCACTGTGCCCGCGTGCCGCACGTGCAGCACCCCCAGTTCAGCGGCCAGCATCGCGTTCACCGCCCCCGAAAAGCCTCAAAGCTACCGTCGCCGATCACCGTGCCGACATGCCCTCGGAGACATTCAGACCATGGCGTAGCCGACGCGGTCGGCAACGGAGGCGATGCGTTTGGCGAGACCGGGGTGACTCAGGGGCTGGCTGCTGACGGGACGCTCACTGAGCGCGGCCGCGGCCGGTGCGAACAGCGCCATGCATGCGTGGCCGGCGAACCGGCCGTTGTAGCGAATCCCGTCCAGGTCCGGAAAGGCGCCGACGATCGCGCGCGCCCACCGCTGGGTAATCGCGTGTGCGGCAGTGGACATCGCGAAGTTGCTGCCGGCACGTGTGGGCCACGCCCCGGCGCTGTCGGAGGCCACGTCGAGCAGGTGAAGTTGGCGGGTGAATCGCAGACCCGTCAGGTAGGGCGCGCCACGGATCCGGTCGATTGTTCTGTCCTGTTGGAATGCTTCGGCCAGCGCCGCCCCGGGCACCGATCCGCCGTACCAGACTCCGTGGCCGGGGTGCTCACCCTCGGGTTCGGGGTGCGGATCGAACCGCAGGAGCGGCCCATAGGTCCGAAATTCGTTCCACGCCAGGACATGATCGCCTTCCGTGCAATGCACCCGCCACCAAATCTCTGATCTGCGGACCGTCCGTGACTCGGTACGGCGTATCCCGATCTTGCGTAGCTCGTCGATGGACGGCGGATCGGGCAGTGTCTGCTCGACAGTCACCTACTGGCCCAGGCGGCGGCTTCAACGATCGTGCGGACCACCCGAACGTCGCCTCCGTCGCGCAGCCACTGCAGCGGCGACACGGGTTGGCCGTCGACGACCAGGTCGGGTTGCGCGGTGGTCAGCAACCGCGCTACGGCAAGCGGATGCATGTCGGTGGGGATGGCGGGCAGCACCTGGTCGAGATGGCGGATCTGACGCCGCCGCCCATCTGTGTTTTCAAACTGCAGCGCGGGAAAGAGCCAGCCGCCAGCGTCTTCGATGGCCCACAGCGTGCGGTCTGCGCGGCGTTGACGCACGCGTGAGTCGCGGACTCCGAGCAGCTCCGCGACCTCGTTCGCCGAATAGGCCGTGCTGATCAGGCGCGCCGTATGACCCGCGGCTTCGAGGGTGACGCGGGCGTATGCCTGCTCATCCTCGGCGAAATCAACCTCGTCGAACTGGGCCGCTTCATCGTCGGACAACGACGCGGCCTCCGGTCTGATGGGCGCTAGCGTGTCCAGGGCGCTGCTGAGCTGCTCAGCGCTGACACCGAAGTGCTGGGTGATCATCTCCTCGAGATCGGTCGGCACCGCAATCACCTCCTGTACTAACGCTGATTAACGCTAGCACATCGGCGTTAATTCCGTCGGTATTGGGCGACGCCGACCATCGCGCGGCCACGCGCTGAAGGCGCGACCATCTTGGTCATGCGGGCCTGCACCGCCGAGCAGGAGACAGGCCGGCAAGCCCAGGCGTCTCCATCCCGGCATACGGGTTCACGGACGCACATCAGACATGGGCGATCCCCGTGCCCGGTCGCACGTTCACTGGCTGTGCCGGGGGACAAGTGGACATTGCTGATCATTCGTGAAGCCCTCACCGGCTCAACGCGATTCATGGAGTTCTCCGCCGCGCTGCCCGGGCTGGCCAGAACGCTGCTGTCGGGGCGGCTGCGCCGGCTGGTCGAGCTGGGCGTCTTCGAGAAGGTCCCGCTCAGCGAAACCAGCCTGTACTACGAGTACGTCCTGACCGAGATGGGACAACGGCTTTTTCCCGTGGTGACGGCGTTGCGGCAGTGGGGCGCCGACTATCTCTTCGACGAGTCCGAGCCGCGGCCCTGCCTGGTCGATCGTCGCACCCAAACCCCTGTCCCGCTGGTGGCAGTGCTCTCCGCTGATGGACAGCCGGTCATGCCGACAGACACACGGGTCGTGACGTGTGAGCCAGACGGCGCGGGTCAGTAGCGATCGAAGCGCTGGTTGGGACGCGGCCAGAACCGCCGCGTATTGCATAAGCAGCATCTCACCGCCGCGGTGACGAAAAGCGGTGGCGGCTTCTCACAACGCACCACCGCACCCACCGTCCCGCTTCGCGGCTTACATTCCGTCTTTCAAGTCGAAATGGAGCTCCTCTCTGCCATAGGCCCTTCGAGCGCCGTGCAGTGAGAGTTCAAAGCCGGCTCGTACACCACGGCGTCGCAGGTCTGCAGTGCCGACTGGTATGGCCTGTGCCGACATCGCCGAGCCGATGGTGGCATCACACCGTTCCTGTCGGGTGACTGTGCCACTGAGGTCGTCTCGCTTGGGTTTGTTGGTTGCGACGGACTAGCGGATCCCACACCTGGCGCGCATTCGCCGATGCGCGCTGGTAAAAATTGCGGGACTTCTTGTGCCCGAAGGCTCTTTACGACATGTGGTCGGCGACTTTCGTTCCAGGTACTGGTGCCCTGTCCTACCGCTGGGCATCAGCTGCGGGAGTCGCGACATCGCAAGCGCCGCTGATGCGGTGACACTCACACCGTCGTCTGCTTGCGGTTAATCGAGGCGCTGATGGTGGCGGCGGTGACCGACGCTGATCGGCACGAACATCGGCACGCTAGTGAGTCACCGCCCGGATGGACGTCGGACAAGGCCGACCGCCATGAAGTCATTGTGCGCGCGCAGCTTAACGCTCCTCACGCCGCCACCGAAGGAACCGCCGCGCGCGCTTCGACACTGGCGGCTCGTTGGCGCTGCCGTGACGGCCCACAACGACGAACACCCCAACCACAACCGCAGCCAAGAACGAGCCGACCCCAGCTAACCCAACAAGAACAGTCGATGCCCCCATGACGTTACACATGCCCGATTTCTGCGCAGATAAGTCAACATCCGGCCATTAGTTTCCGATGTGAAACACCCCCCGGGGCGATTACCTGCTTGGCCTGCGCCCCAGGTAGCGTTTCCGCCTTGAGCCGGGCGAAATGCCCCCATTCGACACTCGGCGCGCAGTGCGTGGCCGTTCCTACAAAACCGGCACCTGACAAGCCGGCGCCGGACGCCGGCGGGCTGGCGCACAACGCCATTCGGCCCCGCAATCCAGCCGGCGGCGAAAATTTGCTGAAAAGTCTTCCGGCGTCAGCGGTTCGCGGTGAGCAACGCGCCGTGTGCCGTTACGCTACGGCGATGCCCGGATTGCAGACCGCGCAGGCCGCCCGCACGGTACATTCCTGCGTGCGGCGGGTGATCAGGGCCAAGCCGCGTGACTACGTGATCGCGTTGAGCACCGCGTCGGCGTCGGTACCCGTGCTCGGGCGACATCTCGAGCCGATCGGCGGGTTCGCGGCACTCGGCATCGGCGGTCGGCGCTACCTGGCTGGAATTGCCGCCGGCATGACGAAAGTCCAGTTGCGCCCGAACCGGGCGCCGGACCGGCGGGCTGCGGAGGCGTTGATGCCGAGCGTCCTGACAGAGGCGTTGCAGGGCATCGTCGCCGCAGAACATCTCACCCAGCCCTGGCCGTCGCATCGGGACCTGGCTCCGGTGTGGAAGGCGGCCGGGCAGCGGCGCTATGTGTACCGCTCGTCAGTGCGCTACGGCGAGGACGCAGCCCAGCTGCTCGACGTCTGGCGGCGCGAGGACTTGGCACAGCCGCCGGCGCCGGTCCTCGTCTTCGTGCCCGGGGGAGCGTGGGTGTTCGGCAGGCGAACGCTGCAGGGCCACGCGCTGATGGCGCACTTGGTGCGACGCGGCTGGGTGTGTTTGTCGATCGAGTACCGAACCAGCCCGCGACACCGCTGGCCGCGCCAGATCACCGACGTCAAAACCGCGATCGCATGGGCACGAGCCAACGCTGACCGGTTCGGCGGTGACCCCAGTTTCGTTGTCGTCGCTGGCTGTTCGGCCGCGGGCATCTGGCGACTCTGGCTGGGCTGACCGCCAACGACCCGCAATGGCAGGGCGAGCTTTCCGCGGACGCCGACACCTCGGTCGATGCGGTCGTCAGCATGTACGGCGTCTATGACTGGCATGACCGCTCGACCCCCGAGCGCGACCGCTTCATGGAATTCCTCGAGCAGGTCGTCGTGCAGCGTTCGCAAGCGCGTCATCCCGAAATCTTCCGCGCGGCGTCACCGACGGAACGCGTGCACTCGTTCGCACCGCCTTTCTTGGCGGTGCACGGCAGCAACGACGGGCTCATCCCGGTCGAAGGGGCACGCGCATTCGTCGACCGTTTGCGGTCGGTGTCCGAGGCCACCGTGGGATACATCGAACTACCGGGCGTGGGACACGGCTTCGACCTGGTCGACGGCACGCGTACGGCGCCGGTAGTGGCCGCGGTCGGCCGATTCCTTCACCACGTCCACCAGCAGCGACACTCCGGCGAGGTCACTTCGGTCGTCTGAGAGAGCCCCCGCGAATTGTGTAATGCTGGGATCAAAGCGATATTTGGTTTGGGGCGCAGTCGGATTGGCGAATTCGATCGAGAAGCGAGCTTCACAGCGAGAATGCGTCGTGTTTGATGAGTTTGGTTGAGATCAAATGAGTTTGAAGAAAATGACGAGCTGCGTAGCGTCCGTCACCCGCGGCGAGTCGATGAACCGATGAGCTCAGCCCAGCACGGCCAAGTCCCGCGTCGGCGACAATTGGCGGTGACTCGGCGGACACGACCGCCATTGCACCTGCGCGGCAACAGGATCGCGATGTCACCTGAGGCCGCACCCGAGGACGAGGTCGCGGCTTGGTGAGGTTCTCAGTGGCGCGCCGGCAAGAATGGCTGGCCCGAACAACGTCTGCAGTTGGAAAACGATTAACGTCGAGGGACTTATCGCACACGCTGACGTGACATCCTTGCCGACGGCGGGCGCGAGTGCCGGGGATGCTCACAGACTCAGGTGCGTGCGCGTGTCCGCGCGCGGATAGGCGCATCAGCGACCATCGTCAAGGGGACGGCTACTGGGAAATCCGGTTCCATGGACAGGATTTCGGTGCGCCGGACGATGGTGGCCAGTGCCAGGGTGGCTTCGAGCATGGCGAAGTGATCGCCGATGCACGATCGCGGTCCGGCGCCGAACGGGATGAACTGCCACCGGTCGCGGCCTGTGGAGTTCTGCGGGCTGAATCGGTCGGGGTCGAACAGCAGCGGGTGGTCCCAAAGGGCGGGATCGCGGTGGATGGCATACGTCCCGACCACCACCATGGTGCCGGCCTGGACCCGGTAACCGTCGACGATGATGTCCTGCGTCGCCAGTCGGCCGATCGCGGCGGCCGGCGGGCACAGCCGCATGGCCTCGTGTAGCACCGCAACGGTGTATCCCAGGTGCGGGACGTCCGCCGGGGTGAGTTCGCGATCGCCGATGGCGGCGGCCTCCGCGGCAACGCGGTCCTGGATCTCGCGATGACATCCCAGCGCCCACAATGCGTAGGCCACTGTCGTTGCAGTGGTGTCGTGGCCGGCGCCGATGAAGACAACGAGGTCATCGCAGATCTCGTCGTCGGTCAGCGGCCGACTCGTCGCCGGGTCGGTGGCAGCGATCAAAGCGTGCACCAACGGGGCGTCCCGGGTCGGATCGGCGCGGCACGCCTGCAGGGCGTCGTTGGCGATCTGGCGGATGATCGCCGCCGCGGCGCGTGCTCGGCGCCGCGGCGGGGTGGGCAGCCATTTGGGTGCGCGGATCGGCGCCAGCCCGCGGTCGGCGATATATGTGAGCACGGTGCGCAGTGGCTCGGCGAGCGCGTCGGCGCGTTCGTCGAGGTCGAGCCCGAGCACCGATCGGCCCAGTGCCCGCAGTGTGAGCCGGCGGCACTCTGTGTCGAGGTCGATTTCGCCGCCATCGGCCCAGCTGTTGGCGATCGTGTCTGCGGCCGAAGACATCTGGCCGCCGAAGTCGCGGACGCGGTGCTTGGTGAAGACGGGCTGCAGCGCGCGTCTGCGGGGCAGCCAGGCGTCATGGGTAACGACGAAAAGGTTCGGCCCCAGCAGGTGTCGCATTTCCTGATGAACCTTGTTGCGTTCCACGAGTGCGTCCGGACGGCCGAGGATGTCGCGCGCGCCTTGGGGCGTCGTGGCGATGACGATGGGCGGCAGCAGCCAGTTGGGGCCGAAACTCAGCCGGGTCACCGGACCGCCTGCGTCGCGCAGCGTTTGCTGGCCGGTGTGAAAGACCCGCAGCGCGGTCAACTGCTGCCGGATCGGCAGCGGATTTTTTGGGACGAGCGGCAGCGCGCCGACACCGGCCTTGTCTGCTTTTGCATTGACCGTCGCGACCATGGCTGCTCCTTCATCGCTGACCGCGGACCGCTGCTGCGGCTCACGACAAGGATCACGGCGTTGAGGTGCGGCGACTAGCGTAGGTGGCTACTCGAGTTTGTTGCGGATTGCTAGCGAGTACCTGTCACTCCCTGAAGGACGAAACGGCCTTCAGTGGCCCCCATGATTTGGCCGGCCGGCGGCGGCAGATTGCCGGGTTTCGTTTGATTACCGGGGTACTCGCGTGCGGCGGTTTCCGAACCTCAGACACCGCGACCGCGTCGCGGAGGACGGCGCGTGCACCAGCCTCGTGGAGACACGTCGTTGACGGCCCGGTGGGCAACGCGGGTCGCCGACATCTGCGGGGTTGAGCGGGACGCCGAGGCGCGGTTTGCCCCGGCTCGTTCGTCACAGTCCGCCCAGCGTGGTGTGCGAGCATGGCTGTCATGCCGACGCACATCAGGCATGGGCGGTCCCCGTGCCCGGTCGCACGTTCACTGGATGTGCTGGGGGACAAGTTGACATTGCTGATCATCCGTGAAGCCTTAAGCGGTACAACGCGTTTCATGGACTTCTCGCATCAGCTGCCCGGCCTGGCGAGAACGCTGCTGTCGCAGCGGTTGAAGCGGCTGATCGCGCTCGGCGTGTTCGAGACCATCCCGGTCAGCCAGGCGGGCCATTACCACGAGTATGTGCTCACCGCCATGGGGCGCGAACTGTTTTCCGGTGGTGGCGGCGCTGCGGCAGTGGGGCGCCGATTACCTCTTCGGCGACTCCGAACCGCGGCCATGCCTGGTTGATCGGCGCACCGAGATGCCGGACGCACCGGTGGGTGTGCAGTTCGGCTGATGGCGAGCCACCCGCGGCCGAAGACACGCAGACCGTTGTTCGTGGGCCAGACAGCGTCGGTGACTAGGCGGCGGTCTGCAGCGCGGCGGTCTGAGATCCTTTGGCGGGCAACGTGGTAGACGACACCGACGCCGATCGCCGGTGACCCGCGCGGCCGGGTGACTGGTGCCGGCAGCATCAACGCCACATGCGGCAGGGCACATGTCGCCACATCGGCGCATTGTCCGCGGGTCCGTCAGGTCAGCACCAGTTCACGTCGACGTCGGAGCCCTGGTAGTTGACGTGTACCGAGCAATCGACCGGGCGGATGGTCGCCGAGTCCGAGTGCGTCGAGTAGACCGCGTCGTGACTGGGGGTGACGTAGTCGGGGGCCGCCATCGCGGGTCCCGCCAGGCCGAGGGTGATCGCGCCGAACGCGCCTGCACTGGCCATGGCAAGGGCGAATTTCTTCATTTCCTGACTCCTTTGTCCGACTTAGACGAGCTAAGTTCTTGCCGTCCCGTGGAACGCGCATCGCGAGATCACGATTCCGTCACGAGGTCGATTTCTGCCCAGCTCACAACCTCGGCCGGGGTGTGGCGGGCGTCACGTACGCAGGGTCGATGCGCGTCGAACTGGCAGACGTCAGTGCGCGTGCGCGCACACCGTGCGGACGCCCGCGGCGGGGTCGTCGCCGACCGCATGTCCGACGGGATCGGCGACCGCACCAGCGGAGTACACGACGCGGCCGCCGACCAGCGTCACCTCGGCGCGCTCGTCGAGCAGTCCCGCGGGGTCGTGCTCGTGGGCGTAGAGGTCGCCGGACCACACCACTAGGTCGGCGAGCATGCCGGGGGCGATGCGGCCGCGGTCGTGTTCGGCGTGCCAGGCGCGCGCACCGTGCACGGTGTAGGCCTGCAGCGAACGGTCGATGCCGACGCGCTCGTCGGGTGTCCACCCGTCGGACCCGTCCAGCCCGGCGCGGGTTGCGGCCGAGAAGACGCCGACGAGCGGGTCCATCTCACCGACCTGCCAATCGCTGGAAAACGCCACCGTCGCACCGGAATCCAGCAGGCTGCGAAACCGCCAGGCACGGCTCCAGCGCTCCTCGCCGACGTTGTTCATCCAGGTGCCCGCCACCAGGTCGGGTGAGCAGTGCCGCGGCTGCATCGCCGCAGTAACCCCGAGCTCGCGGAACCGGGGAAGGTCGTCGGGATGCAGGCATTCGACGTGCACGATGCCGTGCCGGCGGTCGCGGGTGCCGTTGACACGCGCGGTGTGCTCGATCGCGTCGAGGGTGAGCCGGATACCGGCGTCTCCCGTGGCGTGCGTGTGTGTCTGGAAACCGAGCCGGTCGAGTTCGGCGATCACGTTGACGAGCTCGCGGCCGGGGTAGCTCGGCCGGCCCCGAAGGCCGGGGCGGTTCGCGTAGTCCTCCAGCATCAGCGCCGTGTGTGGCTCGATGACGTCGTCGGCGTAGAGCTTGACCGGGCCGAGCCGCAACAGTGGATTCGGCTGCATGCCGTCGACGGTGTCGCGCAGCCGGCGTCGAAACGCGCCGTCCGCGCCGACCGGGTGGAACAGCGCCGCGATCACCCGCGAGGTGAGCACCCCCTCGGCGAGTGCGCGCTCGAAAAGCGGTAGTTCGGCGAGCGGCACCTGCGGCTCCACCACGGTGGTGATGCCCAGCGCGGTGGCCATGCGCATGCTGGCGCACAGCTTGCGGTAGCGCCGTTGCGGCGAGTACATCGGGATGTCGCGCTGCAGTTGCGCGAGGCCGGCCTCGGTCATTGCACTGGTGTAGAAATCGGTTACCCAGCCGGTCGGCTCGCCGGTGACCGGGTCGCGTTCGGGGCGGCCCCACGCGACGTCGGCGCCGTCGGCGATGCCGAGTACCGTGAGCGCGGCCGCGTTCAGCCACACCGAGTGCTGGTCGTAGGTGGTCACGAAGATCGGGCGGTCGGTCAGCCCGTCGAGGTCGGCGGCGTTGGGCCTGCGGCCTTCGACCACCGCGTACACCGCGTTCTCTGCGCAGATCCAGTCGAGATCGGTTCGGCGAGAAGCGAACTCGCCGATGCGCCGGCGCACTTCGCCCAGCTCGTGTGCGCCCTCCAGCGACACCGCGTCCTCATCGAAGCCGAGCAGCAGGTGATTGTGGCTGTCGATGATGCCCGGGGTGACCAGGCGGCCCGCCGCGGCGATGCGCTCACGGGCAGGTGGGGCGGCGGCCGCGTCACCGACGTAGGCGATGCGCCCGTCGGTGACGCCGACGGCTTCGGCCCACGGCATAGCGGTGTCGCAGGTGCGCACCCGTGCGCCGGTGATGAGTAGATCGAGCGTCATGCCGGCTCCTCGCTCGCCTCGATCAGCAGCAGATGCGTTCCGGTGCGCGGACGCAGATAGAGGTAGTAGTAACCGAAGCCAGCCGCGATGATGCCCAGCGCGATGCCGATGCTCAGCCACTGGCTGGGGTCGAGCACACCGACGACGAAGATGGCCGCGATCGCCGCCAGCGCGATCGCCGGCGGCAGCGGCCACAGCGGCATGCGGTAGCCGGTCGCTTCGGTTCGGTTGCGCCGCATGACGATTGCCGCGAGCGCGATGAAGCCGTAGCTGAACGCGAGGGTGGATCCGGTGGCGTTGAGCAGCACGTCGATCGGGACGAAGCAGCCGAGTACGGCGAGCATGCCCATGACGATCGTGGCGATCCACGGCATCCGGGTGCGCTCGGAGACGCGGGTGAGCGGCTTGGCCAGCGCTTCGGGCATGGCGCGATCGCGGGCGGCGGCGAAGAGCAGCCGGCCGGACTGCAGGGCGATCGCGATGATCGCGTTGACGATGGCTAGCGCGATGGAGACGAGCACGAACACCGTGACGGCGTGGCCGGCGCGCTCATCCAGGAAGCCCTCCACCGGGAGTTCGGCGGTGAACAGACCCTCCAGCGAGTTGGTGCCGAGCATGATCGCGGCCAACGGGATGATCTCGGTGAGGATCGTGATGACGGCGCTCCACAGCACGGCCCGGGCGACGGTGTGCCGTGCGTTTTTCGTTTCTTCAGCGAAGTAGACGGCGCCGCTGTAGCCGTTGTACGAGAAGATGCCCTGGGTGACGGCGATGACCAGGCCGGCGATGCCGAGCGGGGCCAGCCCGCCGGTCGCCGCGTCGATCGCCTGCGGATCGAACAACGCGGTGATCGGACGCTCGACGTGGATCAGGCCGAGCACCGTGAGCAGGGCCAGCGCGGCCATTTCGACGACCAAGAAAGCGCCAGTGACCCAGGCGTTGGTGCGGATGTTCAGGCATGCCGTCGCCGTCGCGATCGCCGCGACGATGACGGCGGTGGTCACCGGGTCGAGTCCGGCGATCGCGACGCCGAGGTAGTCGGCGACGCCCAGGGCGAACACGGCGACGATGAGCGGCAGCGTGATGAGGCCGACGAAGAAGACGGCGACCCCGGCGGCCGGTCCGAGGGTCCGGCTCACCAGTGAGTAGTCGCCGCCCGCGAGCGGGTGTCGCGACGCGAGTTCGGCGTAGCAGAACGCGATGAGCAGGCTGATCACGCCCGCGATGGCGAAGCCCCAGAACACCCCGGTGCCGTAGGTGGCCAGGGCGGCGCCACCGAGGATGAACACGCTGGATGCCGGCGAGATACCGGACAGGGTGATGAGAACGTTGCCGCCGACGCCGAGGGAGCGGGAGAGCTTGGCGTCGTAGGTGGCCGTCGCGGCGCGCTCGGCGGCTTTCGTGTCAGCGGGGGGTGATGGCGTGGTCTGGGTCATGGGCGGTTCCTGCGGGTCGATGGTGGTTGAGGTCGTCACAATTCTTTGACACTTCTGTCAAAGAACTACGGAACTATGGCACCCCTCACAGGTGATGTCAAGACACGGGCCGGCCACACGATCGCGCCAGAAGCCGGCCCACGGCTGTGCGCGAGCATTCGCCACGACGTTCGCGCCAGCCTCGGTCACGAGCAGCTGCAGACGGTGCGCTGCCACGGCTCGCACTCGAAGGTAGTAGCCGAAGTGCCTGGGCTGCAGCGCAATACCATGCAGCGGCTGGCTTCGATGGGCGCGGTAGAACCGGGCTCGCTCGACGACCCGCAGATCCGGGTCAGCACCTGGGTCGAGCTGAAATCGCCGCCCACGAGCACCGAGCACGCAGCCGAATCGACTCGACTGATTATTTGACTTCGCCGTCAAACAATAGTGCCGGTCGGGGCCGCCGTCGGCTACGGTCGCAAGATGGCCCGACCGCGCAACCAGAGCGCCCGTCGCGAGGCGCTGATCGAGGCGACATACACCGCCGGGCGCAGGCGCGGGCTGCGCTCGCTGTCACTGTCCGACGTCGCCGAGCAAGCCGGCCTCACCCGCGGTGCGATCCTCTATTACTACGACGATCTCGATGCCCTGCTGGTGGAGGCCCACGCCGCCGGTGTAGAGCGCTTCTGCGACGAACGAGACCGGCTCATCGCCGCGACCGACGACCCGCGCGCCCAGCTCGCCGCGGCCATCGACGCCGGCCTACCGAGCGGCCCCGATGATGCGCTCATGCGATTGCTCTACGAATTCGATGTTCTCGCAGGCAATTCGACGCTGCACGACGATCTGGTGCAGAAGCTCTACCTGCGCCAGTCGGCGACCTACCGGGGTATCTTCGCCGCCGGGCGGGAGGCCAGCGTGTTCACGCCGAATCTCAGCGACGATCAGCTCGCGATGACGTTCGTCGCGCTCGAGGACGCCTACGGCCTGCATGTCGTGGCCGGTAACGCACTCATGACCGTCGAGGCCGCCGGAGCGGCGATGCGTGCCGTGGCGGCCGAACTCGGCTGCCCGACGTCGATCTCTCACTAGCGAAAAGGCTTGCCGGGCACGCGTTTCGCCGCCGCGGTCTCAAGGGCCGTGCGGCTCGTATAACGCGGTGCGGCGCCATCCGGCTTAAGTGCAGATCTGGGCGTGCCCGCGTCGGGCGCGCGGATCTCGCGCACCTTCTCAAGGGCAACCCTGAGCATGTGCTCTTGGGCTAACGTGCGACGCCGTCGGGCGTTACCCTTCGGCGATGAGATCATTCGTCGCCGTCTTATCCGCGGTGCTGTTGGCGACCGCATGCTCCTCTTGTGGCATCGCCGATGGCGCGTTCAACTCAACCGTTGGACAAGCCACCTCAGTCGCGGGGAGCACGACCGCCTCGGGACCAGACGTGCCGGAGACGCTCTCAGCCGCCACTGCCGCGGCGCAGGCAAACGTCGATCGCTTCTCGTCGGGCGATTTCGCCGGTGTCTGGGAGCTCATGTCAGCGGAAGTCCGCGACGGGATCACGCAAGAAGACTTCGTGACCTTCTACGAAACCTGCAAGAAGGCGGGCCCCAAGATCCGTGTCGCCGGGGTGCGCCTGGACGCTGCGGACGGCGAGGCGATCGTGCGCATGGAGGTTGCAGGCACCGAGCGATCTCGGATCATGATCTTCGAGAACGGCAACTGGGTCATGAAGCCCACTCAGGGGTTCGCAGCGCATCTCGGCGAGCCGGTCGAGCAGATCGTCGCCGAGGAGAGGTCTGCGGGCCTCTGCTCCAACTGATCACCTCGCCCGCAGCTCGCCCACCCGGGCCCAGGCACTTTCATCTAATACCACTCGCTGCTGCGGTTAGCCGGTGATGGTGCGTGTTGAAGAGGTGCGAGTTGACCGGTTCGCCCGCGCGAGGGGCCGAGGACGAGCGTCCGTCTGTGGCGCTGGCGGACTCACGCGTCAGGTGTTGTTGAAGATGATGAACAGCGCGGTGATCAGATCATCACGGATGACGATGTAGTTGGTCAGGATCAGCTCGTCGGGCAGATTGGTCTTGTCGTAGTCGCCGTCGTAGCGGGCCCGCAGCACCGTGATGCCGGACCGCTCGATGGCCTCGGTGACCTCCATCGTGACGCGGTCGCCGATGATCTCGGCGGCCACCCACGCGCGGATGGAGTCGGCGTCGGCGAACTCTCGGTGGTTGTCGTTGACCAGAGCCTCGGGGGCGAACGTGGCCATCACCGCATCGATGTCAAAGGCGTTAACCGCGTCGACATAACGCTGCGCGGCAGGGCAGATTTCAGTAGACACGCCATCAGCCTCGGCTCGCCTGTTGCCGGAGAGTCAAGCCGGCAGCCGGGTCTTGACCCTCCCCCACGGGGAGACTTCACACTGAGCCCGTGACCATTGCATTGTCGATCGGCGACTTCTCCCGAATGACGCAGTTGTCGGTCAAGACGCTGCGGCACTACCACGAGGTGGGCCTGCTCGAACCGGACCGGGTCGATCCGGCCACCGGCTACCGGCATTACGCACCCGAGCAGGTGCCCACCGCCCAGGTGGTGCGCCGGCTTCGTGAACTCGGCATGCCCATCGCCGAAGTGCGTGCGGTGCTGGCCTCCGCGCCGGCTGACCGCAATGCGCTGATCAGCGGCCATCTGGAACGGCTGCAGAACCAGCTCGCCGCGACGCGCAGCGCCGTCGAAACGCTGCGGGCCATCCTGGAGCGGCCGGTCGCAGCCTCCCGCATCGAACACCGCAGTGTCGCAGCGACACCGGCCGCCGCGATTGCCGCAACCGTCGAACGAGACGATCTGCTGCCCTGGTGGCAGGGTGCGGTGGGGGAGTTGCAGGCAACGGTGGCCGCGGAAAAGCTGCTCACCCCGACCGGAGTGCCCGCGGCGTTGTTCGGATTCGATATCTTCGCCCGTGACCGGGGCGCGGCGACGGTCTTCATCCCGGTCCACGGCGGCGTGCGGCCCGTGGGCCGGGTGCGGCCGGCGACCATTCCGGCGGCCGAGCTGGCAGTCATCCGCCACCAGGGTCCGCATGACGATGTCGACCTCGACTACAGCGCCCTCGGTGAGTACGCGACCCGTCACGAGATCAGCGTCGAGGGTCCGCTGCGCGAGTACTACGACCGCTTCTCCTGGGACACCGACGATCCCGCACAATGGGTGACCGCGTTGTGCTGGCCG
>Ga0207704_10000590_pt1 | contig 16070 bp, 14 predicted proteins | sample KBSMisM12_FD_184308 | JGI IMG/M metagenome (GOLD analysis project Ga0207704, IMG submission 184308) | Miscanthus rhizosphere microbial communities from Kellogg Biological Station, Michigan, USA - KBS Miscanthus M1-2 (SPAdes) (version 2) | ecosystem: Host-associated > Plants > Roots >...
CGCCGACCTCAAGAAGGCGTTCGAGGCCGCCCGGGTGCGCCGCATGGCCGGCCAGTCGACCCTGCTGTTCGTCGACGAGATCCACCGCTTCAACCGCGCCCAGCAGGACGGCTTCCTGCCTTTCGTGGAGGAGGGGATCGTCACCCTCGTCGGCGCCACGACCGAGAACCCGTCGTTCGAGCTGAACGGGGCGCTGCTGTCGCGCTGCCAGGTCTTCGTCCTGCGCCGGCTGGACGAGGCGGCCATGGAAACCCTGCTGGAACGCGCCGAAGCCTTCGAGGGCCGGCCGCTGCCGCTCTCGCCAGAGGCGCGCCAGGCGCTCACCGCCATGGCCGACGGCGACGGCCGCTATGTGCTGACCCTGGCCGAGACCCTGTTCAATATCGGCTCGGCGCGGCCGCTCTCCACCGCCGAGCTGGGCCAGGTGCTTCAGAAGCGCTCGCCAGCCTACGACAAGGACCGCGAGGAGCACTACAACCTCATCTCCGCCCTGCATAAGTCGATCCGCGGCTCGGACCCCGACGCGGCGCTCTACTGGCTGGCGCGCATGCTGGCGGGCGGCGAGGACCCGCTGTTCGTGGCGCGCCGCCTGATCCGCGCGGCGGCGGAAGACATCGGCGAGGCCGACCCGATGTCCCTGGTGCTCGCCAACGCCGCCAAGGACACCTACGACTTCTTAGGCTCGCCCGAGGGCGAGATCGCGCTCGCCCAGCTCACCATCCACCTGGCCTGCGCGCCCAAGTCCAACGCCGTCTACCGGGCCTATGGCGCGGCGATGAAGGCGGCCCGCGAGACCGGCTCGCTGATGCCGCCCAAGCACATCCTCAATGCGCCCACGCGGCTGATGAAGGACCTGGGCTACGGCCGGGGCTACGCCTACGACCACGACGCCGCCGAGGGCTTCTCCGGCCAGGACTATTTCCCCGACGAGATGGATCGCCAGACGTTCTACGAGCCGAAGGGCGAGGGGAGCGAGGCGCGGATCAAGGAACGCCTCGACCGCTGGGCGCAGCTCCGCAAGGAGCGCGGCGGCTCGTGAGCCGGCGCCCTCAGCGCCCCGACCGCGCGCCGACCACGCCGATCAAGCTCTCCCCGGACGAAGTCGCCTTCGTGCGCGGCCTCGTGATCTTCGAGGACGCCGAGATCCTGGGCCTCGCCAAGCCGTCGGGCCTCTCCAGCCAGGGCGGGCGCGGGCAGGCCAATACGCTGGACGAGTTGCTCTGGGCCTTCGCCAGGCCCGGCAAGGCGCGGCCGCGGCTGATCCATCGGCTCGACCGCGACACCTCCGGCGTGATCCTGGCCGCCAAGACCAAGCCGGCGGCCGGTTTCCTCGGCAAGGCGATGATGGCTCGCAAGATCGCCAAGACCTACCGCGCCATCGTCACGCCGGGCGCGCCGGAGCCCGCCAAGGGGGTGATCGACGCCCCGTTGCGCCGCGACGAGCAGGGCCGCGAGGCCTATATGCGCGTCTGCGCGCCCGACCATCCCGACGCCGAGACCGCCCGCAGCCGCTACCGCACGCTCGCCGAGGCCGCCGGCGCGGCGCTGGTCGAACTGGATCCGGAGACCGGGCGCATGCACCAGCTGCGCGTGCACCTGGCCCACATCGGCCGCCCCATCGCCGGCGACGCCCGCTACGGCGGCGCGCTGGTCGTGGGTGGCCACGCCGTTCCGCGCCTCATGCTGCACGCCCGAAGCCTGAGGTTCCCCCATCCGGCCGGCGGAACGACGACCCTCGAGGCGCCGGAACCGCCCGACCTGGCCGGCCTGATCGCGGCGCTGGGTCTCGGCTGAGCGGAACGCCGACCCGGCTTTGGGCTTTCCCTTGGCGAAGCTATTATGGTCCCCGAGGGACCGAGCGCCGGAACCAGCCGATGAAACGCCTCATCCTGCCCGCCCTTGCCGCCCTGGCGCTGAGCGCCTGCGCCAGCGAGCCGACCCATTTCCAGCCCGTCGGGCCGGGCCACAAGGTCGGCTATTCCGAATTGCGCATCGAGCCCGGCCGCTACCGGGTGACGTTCCAGGGCGGCCCCGGCGCGCCGCCCAACCAGGTGCAGGACTTCGCCCTCCTGCGCGCCGCCAACCTGGCTATTGCCGACGGCTATGACTGGTTCCGGATCGTCAATCGCGAGACCCATCAGACCGGCTATTCCGGCGCCACGATGAGCCTCGGCGTGGGCGGCGCGAGCTACGGCCACAACAGCGCGGCCGGCGTGGGCGTCGAGACGGGCGGGATCCCCCTGGGCGGCGGCGCGATCCTGGCGGCGTCGATGGAGGTCGTCATGGGAAAGGGGCCGCGACCGCCCGATCCCGACGTCTATGACGCCCTCGGCGTGCAGCGCGCCCTCAGCGGTCAGGCGCTCGGCCCGCCGCCGCCGGCCTCCGCGCTTTGATCTCAGCCGCGGCGCATCGCATAAGGGGGCGATGCCACTGAACATCCTGCTCGTCGCCGTCGGGGGCGCCTTCGGCTCGGTTTGCCGCTATCTGCTGAACGTCGCCGCCACGCGGACCTTCGGCCCGACGATGAGCCTGCCATACGGAACGTGGACGGCGAACATCCTGGGCGGCCTCCTGATGGGCGTGCTGGTCGGCGTGCTCGCGCTGCGCGGCGGGGCGGACCAGGAGCGCTGGCGGCTGCTGCTGGGTGTCGGCGTGCTGGGCGGCTTCACCACCTTCTCGTCCTTCGCGCTCGAGACGGCGCTGATGATCGAACGCCGCGCCCTGGAGACGGCGGCGATCTATGTGGTGAGCTCGGTGGCCGCCTCGATCGGGGGCCTGTTCCTGGGCCTGTGGCTGATGCGCAAGCTGCTCGCATGAAGGAGGTTCGCACCCTCTATGTGGATTCGGGCGAGGACGGCGTGCGCCTGGACCGCTGGTTCAAGCGCCGCTGGCCGCATCTGAACCACATCCAGATCCAGAAACTGGCCCGGTCCGGTCAGATCCGCGTCGACGGTGGCCGGGCCAAGCCCGACACGCGGCTCTCCGCCGGCAGCCAGGTGCGCGTGCCGCCCCTGCCGGACGCCGGCCCGGCGCGGGAGAAGGGCCAGCTCGACCCGCGCGAAATCGCCTATGCCAAGTCCCTGGTGCTCTATGAGGACGAGGAGGTCTTGGCGCTCAACAAGCCTGCGGGCCTGGCCGTCCAGGGCGGAACCAAGACGACTAGGCACGTCGACCGGCTGTTGTCGGCCTGGGGCGAGGGGTTGGAGCGGCCCAGGTTGGTCCACCGGCTCGATCGCGACACCTCGGGCGTCCTGGTGCTGGGCAAGAGCCCGGGCGCCGCGGCCAAGCTTTCTGGCGCCTTCGCCAAGCGCCGGGCGCAGAAGACCTACTGGGCCCTCGTCATGGGCCTGCCGAAACCGGGGCAGGGTGTCCTGGAGCTGCCGCTGATCAAGAAGGGCGTCGGCGACCGCGAGATGGTGGTCCCCGCCGAGCCCGGCGACGACCGCGCCGAGGCCGCCGAGACCGAGTTCGTGACGCTCTCCCGCGCCGCCGACAAGGCGGCCTGGATGGCGCTCTGGCCGCACACCGGGCGTACGCACCAGCTGCGCGCCCACATGCTGGCCCTGGGACACCCGATCCTGGGCGATCCCAAGTACCGCACGGAGGCCTCGGCGGCGCTCTCGGGCGACCTCAAGCTGCAGCTTCACGCGCGCCGGCTGGTGCTGGCGCACCCCTCGCGCGGCCAGCTGATCCTGGAGGCGCCGCTCAGCCCCGAGATGAAGGCCGGCTTCGCCCGCTTCGGCTTCGACGAGCACGAGGCCGACCCCGATCCTTTCGGAAAGCGTCGTCGATGAGTGAAGCCGAGATCGCCCGGGCCGAGGGCCTGATGGCCGAGGGGCGCGCCGAAGACGCTGTGGCGATCACAGAGCGGCTGGTGGCCGTTCCGCAGCCTTCGCACATCGCGCTCGCCGGCCATGCGAGCGCCTTGAAGGCGGCCGGTCGCCTCGACGAGGCGCTGCCCTTCAACCGGCAAGCCGCCGAGCGGTTCGCGTCCTCGCCCGTCGCCTGGCACAACCTGGCCGCCACCCTGGGCGACCTCGGCCGCGCCAAGGAGGCGGTGGCGGCCTGCGAAACGGCATTCACCAAGGGCCTGGACGCGCCGGAGACCTGGAGCGTCTACGCGCGGGCCCTGCAGGCGGCGGGCGACCTCGCCGGCGCCGAGCGCGCCTACCGCCAGAGCCTGATGCGCCAGGGCGGCGCGGTGGTCGTGGCGACCGAGTTCGCCGACCTGATCTGGATGCTGCGCGGCGACGTGGTCGAGGCGGAATCGATCCTCGACCTCAGCTTCCAGAAGGGCGGGGCCCCTACGCCGCTGCTGCTGGCCAAGGCCAACCTGTTCGAAGCCTCCGGCGACGCGGCCCGGGCGACGGCCCTGCTGGACGCGGCCAGCGACCAGCTGACGGGCGAGATCCCGATCCACCTGTCCGCCGCTCACTCCGCCCTGCGCGAAGGCCGGCTGGAGGCCGCCGACGACTACATCCGCCGGGCCGAAGCCGTCGACCCGAGGTCGCGGGGCGTGATCCAGACCCGGGCCATCCTCGACCTCGCCGCCGGCCGGCCCGCCGAGGCCCTGGCGCGGCTGAAGGCGGCGCTGGCCGTCCATCCTGCCGACCAGTCGCTCTGGGGTTGGGCCGTAGTGGCCGCGCGCGCCGTGGGTGATCCTCTGTATACGGAGCTCAGCGACTACGACGCCGTGGTCGGAGCCTATGACATCGTGCCGCCGGAGGGGTGGAGCAGCCTCGAAGGGTTTTTAGAAGACCTCCGCAACGCCTTGAATTCGATACACCAGTACAACCGCCACCCGTCCGCGCAATCGCTGCGCAACGGCACGCAGACCATGCACCTGCTGTCGGGCTCGGACGACCCGGTCGTGCAGGCGTTCTTCCGCGCCGTGGACGCCCCGATCCGGGCGCACATGGCCCGGATCGGCCAGGGCGACGATGCGCTGCGCCGTCGCAACACCGGCGACTACCGCATCGCCGGCGCCTGGTCGGTGCGCCTGCAGCCGCACGGATATCACCGCGACCACTTCCACCCCGAGGGCTGGCTGTCGTCGGCCTTCTATGTGGAAACCCCGGATGCGGCGCTGGAAACGCCGGAGCGCGAGGGCTGGATCCGCTTCGGACAGCCGCCGTTCGCGACCCAGCCGCCGTCGCCCGCGGCGCATTTCGTCAAGCCGAAGCCGGGCCGGCTGGTGCTGTTCCCGTCCTACATGTGGCACGGCACCGTGCCGTTCACGACCGACGAGCACCGCATGACCATCGCCTTCGACGCCGTGCCGAAGTAGGTGGCTAGACGAGGCCCGCGACCGGCCTGGCCGACGCGCTGTTCGGGAAGATCGCGGCGTCCAGCACGGCGCGGTCGATCCCCATGTGCTCGGCCAGCACACCCTTGAACAGGCCGCGCATGTCCAGCGTCGGCGCCACGTCGCGGTTCTCGTAGAGAGCGGTCTGCTTCAGGCCCGGCCAATCGCCGACGATGCCCCCGGGCTTCAGCGCGCCGCCCAGCACCAGGGCGGTCGAGGCTGTGCCGTGGTCGGTGCCGCCGGTGCCGTTGGCCCGCGCGGTGCGGCCGAACTCGGTGGCGACCAGCACCACGGTGTTCTTCCACTCGGGCCCAAGGCCGGTGTGCAGCCCATCCAGCACCGCATCCAGCGCCGCCAGGCGCGTAGCGATCAGCGCGGCCTGGCCGGCGTGGCTGTCGAAGCCGTCGAGCGAGATGGCCGCGACGGTGGGCCCGTGGGGCTCGCGCATGAAGCCGGCGAGCGCTGTCCCGAGCTGGCGGGAGGCCTCGCGGCCCTGCTGAGCGCCGCCGCGGCCGGGCGGACCGGCGGAGGGCGCGGCGGTCATCTGGCTGGTCGCGCCCATGCCGGCGAGCGCGTCCTTGGCCATGTCCTGGGTGGCCAGGCCCTTGGCGAGGGCGGGGCCCAGAAGGGCGTCGTGGCGGTAGAGGTCCTGCAGGAGGCTCGGCAGGCGCGCGGCGGTGTCGACGCCGCGGCCGGGCGACCAGGACGCGGTCTGCAGCTTGCCGCGCAGGATGAGCGGCGCGGTCGCCCCGATCGAGATGGCGTCGACCTTGCGATGCGCCGACAGCGTCTCGACCGTGCGGTTCAGCCAGCCGGACGAGACCGAATAGACCCCCGCCGCGCCGCTCTCGAGCACGTCCTGCGCCTCGAAGTGCGAGCGGGCCCGGTCGGGCGTGGCGATCGCCGGCACGATGCGGGCCTCGCCGGCCTTGGCCAGCGCGTGCACGCTGGTGAGCTGCGGGTGGAGCGAGAAGGTCCCGTCGAGGGGCAGAGCGTTCTGGATGGCCAGATCGCCGCGCAGGCCCTTGTACTCCCCGTCGCCCACCGGAGGCGCGACGCTGAGGCCGTCCATACCGCCCCGACAGATGATCACGACCACCTTGCGGCGGTTGAGGTCGCTGTCGGCGGCCATCGCCGGGACGCCGAGGAGTTGGACACTGAGCCCGAAGCCGGCCGCGGTCGCGAGCAGGCCCCGGCGGGAGGGATTGAAGGCGTTCATCGGCGTTGGAACTCCGGCGACATCAGGAGCAGGGCGAAGCCCTCCGGGCGGGATTCCGCCCGCGCAATGGCCGTGGCGGTCCCCGGCGACAGGCGCGCGCCCAGGGCGTCAGCGGCAAGCGCCTTCGGGTCGCGGTCGCGCACCACCTGGGCCGCGAACCCTTGGGCGAACTGCATGCGCTTGACGATGGCGTCCGGCGCCGCCCAGGCCTCGGCGTCCTCGGGCCATCCCTTGGGCGAGGGGGCTGAGAACGACTTCTGGCCCAGCGACGTCAGCAACGGCCCGAGCTGCTGAAACCCCAGGGGCGAGGCGTCCGCGGCGCGGAAGCTGGAGACGATGAACTCGTAGGGCTGCTTGAATTTGCCCTCGGTCGGCGTCCAGGCCTCGGGTGCATCGACCAGCGCCTCGGCGACTTGGGCGAGGTCGCCGCGGCTGGCCGTCCAGGCGGCTTCGAGGCGCGCCACGAGGGCCGGCGGCGGCTCGTCGGCGACGAAATGGCGGGCGATCTTCGTGCAGACGAAGCGGGCGGTCTGCGGCTTGGCGGCAAGGTCGGTCAGGATCGCGTTGGTCTGCTCCTTGCCGCCGGGCGAGTAGCTGACCCCCATGATGGTGCGCGCGCCCGGCTCGTGCGCCCGATCGCGGAACACCGGCGCGCCATAGTTCCCCTCGCGCTCGTTGCCGATCGAGATGCCGGTCATGGCGCGGGCGAACTCGGTGACGTCGGCCTGGGTGTAGCCGCCGTTCACGCCGACGGTGTGCAGCTCCATGATCTCGCGCGCGAGGTTCTCGTTGAGGCCCACGGTCCGCTGCAGCGCCGGCTGCAGCCGCGCGCCGCCGAACCCGCCGCCGACGCCGCGGGGCCCGCCGCGCCGCTGCAGCTCAGCGAAGTCGCTGTGCGGCCCGACCGACTGGATCTGGTCCAGGTAGGTCAGCATCGCCGGGTGCATCTCCGCCGCGCCCAGCAGGTCGACGAAGCGGCCGAAGACGTGGGGCCGGATCGCCTCCTGCTCGAACGGGCCGATCACCGTGCCGGTGATCGCCTTGGTCGCCGAGACGGTGAAGTGGTTGGCCCAGAACATGGCCCAGCGCTCGCGGAACGCCGCGTCGGTGGTGGCGGCCAGCTGGGTGCGGGCGGAGAAGTCCTGGCCGATGTCTTGGCGCAGCATGGCGCCGACCTGGGCGATGGCGTCCCTCGGCGGGGCCTGCGGTGGTCCGGGCTGAGCCGCTGCGGCCACGTTGGGATCTGCGCCGGCCGCCGGCTGCGGCGCCCGCACGTCGGCGACCCGTTCGGCGCGCGCCTGGCGGCGCTCGCGCTGATAGTCGCGGAAGTCGTTCAGGCGGCGGGCCCCGCTCGGCAGGTCGCCGGCCGGCTGGTCGGCGCCGGAACGGCGGATCTGGCTCTTCAGGAAGCCCTTGGGGTCGCTGGAGGCCGCCTCGATCTCGCCGGGCTTGGCCCCGAGACCGAAACGGGTGGCCGCGATGGCGGCCATCATCTTCTGGTCGGCAAGCGCCACAGCTGTGCCTCCTTGCGCTCGTCCCGCAACCCCGGCATGCCACCGGAAAGCGGCCGAAGCCTGGCCGCCTTGTTACAGGAGCAGCTTCACCTTTGCCGCGAGGATTCCACGAACCCGGCGACAAACCCAGGCGGTTCTACGGCGCAGTTTCTGTCGCTCCGATGAACGGTGGTTTCGCGGTGCGCCTGGACGCGCGCGACCTGCGCGGGCCCAAGGGCGGCGCCGTGGTCCTTCCGACCCAGGCGCTGGCCGAGATCGTGGCCGAGGAGTGGGCCGGGCAGGGCGAGGTGCTGCAGCTGGCCAAGATGCACGCCACGCGCCTGGCCAACACCGCCATCGAGCAGGTCCCGCAGGCCCGCGAGGCCACCGCCGAGTCCGTCGCGAACTTCGCGGCCACGGATCTCCTCTGCTACTACGCCACCGACCCCGCCGGCCTCGCGGAGCGGCAGGAACGCCTGTGGGGCCCGCTGCTCGAGCGGGCCGAGGCCGAGGCGGGTCTCAGGTTCGAACGCGCCTCCGGCATCATCCACCGCGAGCAGCCGGCGGACACGCTCTCGGGGATCAAGGCGCTGGCCCTGGCGCTCGACGGTTTCGCCCTCACCGGCCTGGCGTTCGGCGCGGCGCTCTATGGGTCGGCCCTGTTGGCCATCGCCGTCCAGCGCGGATGGCTCACGGGCGAGGCCGCCTTCGACCTCTCGCGCCTCGACGAGGCCTGGCAAGAGGAGCAGTGGGGTGTCGACGCCGAGGCGGCTGAGCGGACCGAACGCCTGCGCGCGGAGTCCCAGATGCTGGATCGCTGGTTCCGGAGCCTCGCCGTCTAGCCTCGGCGCACGCAAAATTCGGCCCCGAGCAAGGCCCGGGGCCGGTGAGGTGGTCCTGGACCGGATTTATGCGTCAGGCGACGGCGCGCTGGAGCCGCTTGCGGGTGCGCAAGGCGGCGCCGACGCCGCCGAACCCGAGGATCAGCAAGGCCCAACTGGCCGGTTCCGGGACCACGATCCCGTCCGGAACGCCGACGAAGCCGGTGTTGCTGGCGGGTTTGCCTGTGGCCGCGCCGTTGTTCGTCACGGTGAGCGCCGTGAAGCCATCGAGCCGTGTCGCGCCGAAGATCGACCGCGCCGTGAGCCCTGCGAAGTCGACATCCGCGAAAGGCCCCCCGCTCGCATTGAACGGCGCACCGACCCACTTGAACACCAGGTTCGGGATGAGCGGGTCGTCATCCTCGCCGAAGGGCGGAGGCAGCGTGGAGGTGTTTTCGGTGAAGGCGATCAGGTCCGGCCCATAGATGCCCGGGCTGATGCTGCCGAGCACGTAGCCGCTGAAGTCGAAGATCACCAGCTCGGAGCCATCGACCAGCCCCTGGTCGCCCGCGAGCGTCCCGGCGTAGGAGAATTCGAATTCCGAGCCGACCGGTGTGACACTGTCGAGGACCGGGATGACCGACGCGTGGGCGGCCGTCGCGAGGGAAAAGGCCGCGGTGGCCAGCAGCACGAGCTTCTTCATCGGGTAACCCTCCAGCTGCGTCTGACGACGCTTCCGACACTTCCCCCGGCTCGCATAACGTGGCATTTTACTACCCTGAGTGGCAATCAGTGATTCGCCTGATAGACAAGTCAGGAAATCGGTGAGCGGCCGGGTCGCAGCGTAAGGCTGCAGGCCGGTCTCCAACGCTCTCTACCTATGCGAAAGCGGCCGCCCGGAGCGTTTCGCGTAACGTGGTACGGTGTTTGCAGCGAAACCGCTGAAACCGCGGCGTTTGTGCCGTTGTGAAGCGGAGCTGGGCCATGTTCGCGACCTTCGCGACCTACGCCAGTCCCAGGTTGAACCAATCCCCGACCCTCGGGGGTTCGTCGCTGCGCGCCGTCGCGCCGACGCCTGTCGCCCCCTCCGCGAGCGACCGCCCGCGTCCCGCGCCGATGAGCGCGGCCTCCACCGTGGCCCTGGCTCCGGCCGCCATGTCGGCGCTGATCGAGGCGCAGGAGCACATGGCCGGCGACGCCACGCAACTTGACCGCGAGCAGACCGCCGCCAAGATCGACAGGTTGATCTCCCGCCTGGGCGAGGGCGATCCGCCGCCACCGCCCACCGCCGACGCCCCGCTGACGGTGCGGCGCCTGCAGGCCGCGCGCGAGCGGCTTCTCTAGACCCGATCCGGTCAGGGCCGCTTGGGTCCTGTCCGTCCTGAAATCATTGAGGTTCTGGCCTCGGAGCCGGCCCCGCGCTCTAGGCCGCACCCGCACAAACTTGCTTCGCCGCACCGCGCGCTCTACCCCTGCACCGGGGCAACAAGGGCCGTTCTTCGTGAAGCATATCCTGGACGAACTCGAGAAGCGCCGCGTCGAGGCGCGGATCGGCGGCGGCGAGCGGCGCATCGCCAGCCAACACGCCAAGGGCAAGCTGACCGCGCGTGAGCGCATCGACCTGCTGCTGGACGAGGGCTCGTTCGAGGAGTTCGACATGTTCGTCGAGCACCGCGCCACCGACTTCGGCATGGCCGACCAGAAGGTGCCGGGCGACGGCGTGGTGACCGGCTGGGGCCGGATCAACGGCCGGGTCGTCTTCGTCTTCTCCAAGGATTTCACGGTCTTCGGCGGATCTCTTTCGGGCGCGCACGCCCAGAAGATCCTCAAGGTCCAGCGCCAGGCGCTGAAGGTCGGGGCGCCGATCATCGGCCTGTTCGACGCGGGTGGCGCGCGTATCCAGGAGGGGGTCGAGAGCCTCGCCGGCTATGCCGACATCTTCCTCGAGAACACCCTGGCCTCGGGCGTCATCCCCCAGATCAGCGTGATCATGGGCCCTTGCGCCGGCGGCGACGTCTATTCGCCGGCGATCACCGACTTCATCTTCATGGTGAAGGACACGTCCTACATGTACGTGACCGGCCCGGACGTGGTGAAGACCGTCACCCACGAGGAAGTCAGCCACGAGGAACTGGGCGGCTACCGTATCCACGCCATGAAGTCCGGGGTCGCCGACGGCGCCTACGACAACGACCTCGAGGCGTTGACCCAGGTCCGCCGCCTGATCGACTTCCTGCCGCTTTCGAACCGCGAGAAGCCGCCGATCCGCGAGAGCTACGACGAGCCCGAGCGCGACGAGACCAGCCTCGACACCCTGGTGCCGGCCAACCCCAACAAGCCGTACGACATGAAGGAGCTGATCCTGAAGGTCGTCGACGAGGCCGATTTCTTCGAGATTAGCCCGGACTTCGCCAAGAACATCGTCGTCGGCTTCGCGCGCATGGACGGCCAGCCGGTGGGCATCGTGGCCAACCAGCCGCTGGCGCTGGCCGGCGTGCTCGACATCGACGCCAGCCGCAAGGCCGCCCGCTTCGTGCGCTTCTGCGACGCCTTCGAGATCCCGCTGATCACCTTCGTCGACGTGCCGGGCTTCATGCCGGGCACCAAGCAGGAGCAGGGCGGCCTGATCCGCCACGGCGCCAAGCTGCTGTTCGCCTTCGCCGAGGCCACCGTTCCGAAGATCACGCTCATCACGCGCAAGGCCTACGGCGGCGCCTACGACGTCATGAGCTCCAAGCACCTGCGCGGCGACATCAACTACGCCTGGCCCACCGCCGAGATCGCGGTCATGGGCTCCAAGGGCGCCGTCGAGATCATCTTCCGCAATCAGACGCCCGAGCAGCTGGTCGAGCGCGAAGCCGAATACAAGGCCCGCTTCGCCAATCCCTTCGTGGCCGCCAGCCGCGGCTACATCGACGACGTGATCATGCCGCATGGCACGCGCCGCCGGATCGTGCGCGCGCTCAAGAACCTCCAGGGCAAGACGCTGACCAATCCCTGGAAGAAGCACGACAACATTCCGCTCTAGGGGCCGGAACTCCGCCGGAGCCCCTGTGTTGTCGCCGAGGAGACGGCTGCTGTCCGGCAGCCTCTGTTCGGAGGACTTCCCATGCCTGATCGGTGGATGGACGAGCGAGACCGCGAGGCGCGCGATTGGCGGCGCACGGAGCGGGAAGGGCGCGACGGCCTGCGCCGCTACAGCGAACCCCGCAGCTTCGACGAGAGCGACTACGAGGGCGACGGCGGCTACGAGGGCGGCCGTGACGCGGTGTTCGGCGCGCGCAGCGGCGACGTGCGCGAGAGGACCGGCTACGGCGGCGGCCGCGGCTGGCAGGATCCCGACTACGGCGGCGTGAGCCCGCAGATGCGCCGCGGCGGCTATGGCGGCTACGGCGGGATGCGTGACCGGGGTGGGCGCAACCGCGGCCGTTACGCCGACTACGGCCCCGACGGCGGCCGCTTCTACGGCGACGACGCCCGCGAGACGATCTACCGCGAGGAATACGGCGCGACCGACTTCGGCTACCGCGCGCCGCGTGGGGAGCGCGATCCCGGCTACAGCCCGACGCGGGCCAGCTACCACGCCTATGGCTACGGCGAGCCCGGCTTCGACTTCGGCTACGACCCGCAGATGCTGCGCGAGATGCGCCGGCCGGCCAGCGGCGGAACCGGCGGCTACGACTACGAGCGCGGCTATGGCGACGGCGGTCGCGGCGAACGGACCGAGCGCACGGAGCGGTTCGAGCGGGCGGGTCGCAATGCCGGCGACTTCCTGCACCGCGCCGGCGAGAAGGTCGCCAACTGGTTCGCCGGCGGCTCGGAGGCGCGCGCCTACGACCCGGACTTCGACCGTCCGCAAGCCCGCGGCCTCGGCCCCAAGGGCTACAAGCGCTCCGACGAGCGGATCAGCGAGGACGCCCACGAGCGGCTGACCGACGATCCGTGGCTCGACGCCACCGAGATCACGGTCGCGGTGTCGGGCGGGGAGGTGACGCTCTCGGGCACGGTCACCAGCCGCGAGGCCAAGCACCGGGCCGAGCGCCTCGTCGAGTACGTAGGCGGCGTGCGCCACGTGCAGAACAACCTGCGCATCGAGCGTGACGGCCAGGCGGGCGGCGGCGTCCAGGCCGGCCAGGAGCGCACCACCCAGGCCGAGGCCACGCACGAGGGCCTGCCTCGCCGCGACGACCCCACGGTCAACGGCGCTTCGGCGGCTCGCAAGACCTAGGCGCTCGCACCCCCCTTGCGGCGGCCCCGGCTTTCGGGCCGGATCGCCGCATGGGGGACCCGCCCGACATCTTCGCGCCTTGGATGGACCGCTGGCGTCTGACGCCGGACGGTTGGGCGTTCGGGACGCCCTACACCCGCAGCCTGCTGCTGCCCGTGCGCCAGGACGGCCGCGCCGCGATCCTGAAGATCGCCGGCGGCCCCGAAGAGGCGCGCGGAGGAGCCCTGATGGCGTGGTGGGCGGGCGAAGGCGCGGCCGCGGTGCTGGCGCATGAGGCTCCAACCCTATTGCTGGCGCGCGCCGAAGATCCGGAGGCCCTGCCGAGGATGTCCTTCGAGGGCGCTGACGACGCGGCGATGGCGATCCTCTGCGCCAACGTCGCAACGCTCCATCGGGCGCGCGATCGACCGCCGCCTGAGCTCGTGCCCCTGGCGCGCTGGTTCCGGGCCCTGCGCGAGGCGGCGCCGAAGGGCCGGACCTTCGGCCGCGCCTGGGCGATCGCGGAGGAGCTGCTGGAGACGCCGCAGGACGAGGTCGTGTTGCACGGGGACGTCACCCACGCGAACGTCCTGGACTTCGGCGACTCAGGCTGGCTCGCCATCGACCCCAAGGGTCTCGTCGGCGAGCGAGGCTACGACTACGCCAACATCTTCCGCAGCCCGACGCTGACGCTCGTCACGCCGGAGCAGACGAGACGGCGACTCGACGTCGTGTCCAACCTGGCCGGACTGGACCGGACCCGCCTCCTCAAGTGGGTGATCGCCCACGGCGCTCTCTCGGCCGCCTGGACGGCGGCGGAGGGCCTGCATCCCGGGCGGTCGCTGGCCTTCGTGAAGATGGCCCTCGCCGAACTGGAAGGCCCCTAGTCCTGACGCACCGGAATTTCCTGGACTCATCCAACCGCCTCATGAGAACAAAGAGGCAACAATCGGTCTTTGACAATTGAACCGACAGACGCCGCCCAGGCGCCTGATCCATCCCTATAGCGATGAATCCAAATGTCCCTGCGATGTCGCGGAAAAGCGGGGATTCGGCCGTCAGGCCGCGCCGGTTTTCACCGGCTCCGCCACGCCTTCGCCCCGGTGCAACCTGTCCGGCAGGGGCGCGCCGTAGGGGACGAACTCCAGCGAGATCGAGTTGATGCAGTAGCGCAGGCGCGTCGGCGGCGGGCCGTCCGGGAAGACGTGGCCCTGGTGGCTGCCGCAGCGCGCGCAGAGCGTCTCGATGCGCACCATGCCGTAGGAGACGTCGCGGACGCCGCGCACGTGCGCCTCGTCCACCGGGGCCCAGAACGACGGCCAGCCGGTGCCGCTCTCGAACTTGGTCTTGTGCTCGAACAGCGGCAGGCCGCAGAGCCGGCAGCAGTAGATTCCCGCGTCCTTCTGGTCGAGCAACCCGCCACAGAACGGCGCCTCGGTGCCGTGGTGCAGCAGGACCTCGGCTTCCTCGCGGCTAAGTGACGCCTCCAGGCCCTTGCGTTCCTCTGCGGTAGGCGGGGTCAGGTCAAAACCCGACGGGGACAGCGCTGGCGTGCTCATGGCCATCAATCTAAGGTCCCCGCCCTCTGTTCGGAAGTGTGGGTTGCGCAAGCTCGATGTTCTCTAAGATTCTGATCGCCAACCGCGGCGAGATCGCGGTTCGCATCATCAAGACGTGCCGTCGGATGGGGATCGCCACGGTGGTGGTCTATTCCGAGGCCGACGCGGACTCGATGGCCGTCGAGATGGCCGACGAGACGGTGTTCATCGGCCCACCCCCGGCCGCCCAGTCCTACCTCGTCGCCGACAAGATCATCGCCGCCTGCCGCGAGACGGGCGCCGAGGCGATCCATCCCGGGTTCGGCTTCCTGTCGGAGAACGCGGGCTTCGCGCGACGCTGCGCCGAGGAAGGGCTCGTCTTCATCGGTCCCAACCCGCACGCCATCGAGGCGATGGGCGACAAGATCGAGAGCAAGAAGTTCGCCGCCAGGGCCAACGTCTCGGTGGTGCCGGGCCACGTGGGCGAGATCGACGACACCGACCATGCGATCCGCATCTCCGAGGAGATCGGCTATCCGGTGATGATCAAGGCCTCGGCCGGCGGCGGCGGTAAGGGCATCCGGGTCGCCTGGAACCGCAAGGACGTCGAGGAGGGCTTCCCGGCGGTGCGCGCCGAAGCCAAGGCCAGCTTCGGCGACGACCGCATCTTCATCGAGAAGTTCATCGAGAGCCCGCGGCACGTCGAGATCCAGGTGCTGGGCGACAAGCACGGCAACGTCGTCCACCTGTTCGAGCGCGAGTGCTCGATCCAGCGGCGCAACCAGAAGGTCATCGAGGAGGCGCCGAGCCCTCTGCTGGACGCCAAGACCCGCGAGGCCATGGGCGCCCAGGCCGTCGCGCTCGCGAAGGCCGTCGGCTACGACAGCGCCGGCACGGTCGAGTTCGTCGCCGGCCAGGACAAGAGCTTCTTCTTCCTGGAGATGAACACCCGCCTGCAGGTGGAGCATCCGGTCACCGAGCTGATCACCGGCCTGGACCTGGTCGAGCAGATGATCCGCTCCGCCTACGGCGAAAAGCTGGCGTTCGCCCAGAAGGACCTGAAGATCCAGGGCTGGGCCATGGAGAGCCGCATCTACGCCGAGGATCCCTATCGCGGCTTCCTGCCCTCCATCGGCCGCCTCGTCCGCTACGACCCACCCGCTGAGGGCGATGTGGAGGGCGGCAAGGTCCGCAACGACGCTGGCGTGCGCGAGGGCGACGAGATCTCGATGTTCTACGACCCGATGATCTCCAAGCTCTCCACCTGGGCGAAGACCCGCGAGGAAGCGATCGATGTCATGGGCCGCGCGCTCGAGGACTTCCACATCGAGGGCCTGGGCCAGAACATCCCCTTCCTCGCCGCGGTGATGGACCAGCCGCGGTTCCGGTCGGGCAAGCTCTCCACCAACTACATCAAGGACGAATTCCCCGAGGGCTTCCACGGCCTGCCGCCATCGGACGCGCAGCGCGACCTGATCGCGGTGGTG
>Ga0207704_10000592_pt1 | contig 16027 bp, 16 predicted proteins | sample KBSMisM12_FD_184308 | JGI IMG/M metagenome (GOLD analysis project Ga0207704, IMG submission 184308) | Miscanthus rhizosphere microbial communities from Kellogg Biological Station, Michigan, USA - KBS Miscanthus M1-2 (SPAdes) (version 2) | ecosystem: Host-associated > Plants > Roots >...
AGGTCCTGGGCCTTGAGGTCCTGGGCCAGGGCCGGGCCGGCCGCGAGCCACGCGCCTGCGGCCATCAACAGAGCGGCAAAGGTATGCGACGTCATCTTGCCAGATCCTCCCAGCGCCGCGCGCCCCCGCGCGAACCCCACGCCGCGGGAGCAACCTGAAGCCTAAGAGTAGCGCAAACCGCGGGACGGGTAAGGGGCGCCCATCCGGGCGCTCCCCTTGTGGAAAGCTACGCCTGGGACCGCAGTGTCCCTAGCCCAGCGTCGCGATGGCGTCGGCGACGGCCTGGGTCTTCTCCAGGATCACCATGTGGCCGGCCTCGGGGATCGAGACGAGCTGGGATCCGGCGATGCCCTTCTTGAAGCCATGGGCATAGGTGGGCGGGATCAGCTTGTCCGAGTCGCCCCAGACGATCACGGTCTTCGCCTTGATGCGGTAGAGCCGGCTCGCCAGGCCCCGCTCCGGAATCGGGAACAGGATGCGCCCGGCCATGCCGAGCTGGCGCGCGTTGGTCACTAGGTAGGTCTGCAGGAAGTTCGGATCCTCGACGCTGAGGCCCGACGTCATGATCGCCGCGCCGGCTTCGGCGTCGTGGAACAGCAGCGCCGGCATCTCGAACGGCAGGATCGAGAAGAGGTCGGCGATGGGGTGGTCGTCGTCCCAGAGGCCGGCCGGCGCGATCAGCGCCAGGCGGCTGATGTCGTTCGGCTGCACCGCGGCCATCTCGGCGGCGATCATACCACCCATGGAGTGGCCGACGAGGATCGGATCCTTGAGGCCGAGGGCCGCGACCACGTCCCAGGTGTGCAGCGTGAAATCCAGCATGTCGCGGATCTCGGGGCATTCCTCGGAGTCGCCGTAGCCGGGGACCAGCGGGGCCACCACGTGGTGTGACGCAGCCAGCGCGGCGAGGAACGGATCCTCGGCAGTCACCCCGCCGGCGCCGTGCAGGTAGACGAGATCGGGGCCGCGGCCGCCTTCGAAGTAGCGGACGGGGACGTGGTGGGTCTGGACGGTCTTCAGTTCCATGACAGGGCCCCTCACTCGGCCGGGATCGGCGCGCGGCTGGGCGCGGCGGGAAGCGAGCCGGCGCTCACGCGGTTGGGGATGGGCTTGCACCAGAATCGGCCGTCGTCGGCGTAGTCCGGGAAGACGTTGCGCAGCTTGGGCATCACCTTCTCGGCGAAGAGCCGCGTCGAATACATGCACTTCTCGGCCGGCATGTTCCCGACGTGCATCAGGCAGAAGAGGTTGCCCACGTGCAGCCCCTTGGCCAGCTCCTCGATGCGCTGGCGCACGGTTTCGGGGCTGCCCGCGATCACGTGGCCGCCCTCGGTCAGGTCCTTCCAGGTGAGCTCGTTGAAGCCCTGCGGGCGGCCGTATTGCGAGAGCGCCCCGGTCTGGATGGTCTTGATGGTGCGGTAGCCCGGTGCGTCGGCGAAGCCGGGATAGACGTGCAGGCAGCGGTTGTAGAAGTAGTCGATGTGCGGCGCGTAGAGGCGTTCCGCTTCCTCGTCGGTCTCAGCCACGCAAATCGTCTGGGCGAAGCCGGCCCGGTAGGGGCTCTTGTCCGGCGCGCCGCGCTCCTCGACCCGCTTCCAGTAGCCGTCCATCAGCGCCTTGGCGCGGATGTAGCCGGTGAAGCTGAGGTAGGAGTAGCTGTAGGTGTTGTCGATGCAGAAGTCGTAGGTCTCGACCGACCCGCCGCCGGGGATGTGCACCGGCGGCATCGGCTGCTGGATGGGCCTGGGCCAGATGTTGACGTGGCGCAGCTTGTTGTAGCGGCCGTTGAAGGCGAACGGCTCGCGCGTGGTCCAGGCCTTTTTGATCAGCTCGTGCGCCTCGGCGTACTTCTCCCGCGTCAGCGAGGGGATCTGGCCGTAGCAGAAGTTGGTGTCCATCGAGGTGCCGACCGGGAAGCCCGCCACCAGCCGCCCGCCCGAAATGCAGTCCAGCATGGCGAACTCTTCGGCCACCCGGACCGGCGGATTGTAGAGGGCGATGGAGTTGCCCAGCACCACCAGGGCCGCGTCCTTGGTCCGGCGCGCGAGGCCCGCGGCGATGATGTTCGGGCTGGGCATGATGCCGTAGCCGTTCTGGTGGTGCTCGTTCACTCCGATCCCGTCGAAGCCGAGGGTGTCGGCGTACTCGAGCAGGTCCATGTAGGTGTTGTAGACCTCGTGGCTCTTCACGGGGTCGAACAGCTTCTGGTCGATGTCCACCCAGACCGAGCGGTTCGTCTCCCGGAAGTCGTCCGGAAGGTAGGGCCACGGCATCAGGTTGAACCAGGTGAACTTCATGACTGTCGTCTCCCTGGAGAACTCTGAGGGTTCTCTCCTGAACGACGATAACCTTTAGGCGGACGGCGGCAAGCACGATCCCTTGACCGAAGCCAGCGAAGCCGCGTCCAATCCGGGCCTCTCGGGGGAGCGACATGACGCAGCCACGCGTGGGCCGGCGGGCCTTCCTGACCGGTGCGGCTCTGGCGGGGGCGGCGAGCGCCGTGGACGCCCAGACGCCGCCGTCGCCGGCCGTGCCATCCGCATCGCCCCCAGCAGCCAAGCCGGCCAAGGCGGCGCCTGTCGGCTACACCTTCCTGAAACCCGCCGAGGCCGCGTTCGTCGAGGCGCTGGCCGCGCACATGATCCCGGCCGACGAGCTCACCGCCGACGGCGTGGCGCTGGGCGTGCCGGTCTATATCGATCGCGCGCTGGCCGGCGGCTGGGGCAAGGGCGATCGGCTGTATCGGCAGGGACCTTGGCCGCAAGGGACTCCCAACCAGGGCTATCAGCTGCCGCTGACGCCGGCCGAGCTGTTCCGCGCCGGGGTGCGGCAGGCCAACGCCTATTGCCGGACAACCTTCGGCCGCGCCTTCGACCGGCTGGCGGCCGACCGGAAGGAGGCGTTCCTACTGGCGCTCAGCCGCGGCCAGGCGGCGTTCGGCGCGGGCCCGCCCGCGGGCGCATTCTTCGACCTGATCTATCAGCTTGTGATGGAGGGCTTCTTCGCCGACCCGATCTATGGCGGCAACCGCGACAAGGCGAGCTGGGCGATGATCGGCTTCCCAGGGGTGTTGGCGAACAACGCGCGCAACGCCGAGGCCTATCGCGACGGCCGGCGCTATTCCGCCAAGCCGGTCAGCATCGCGGACATGTCCTGATGGCGCGCAAGCTTCCGCGCGCCGACATCGTCATCGTCGGCTTCGGCTGGACGGGCGGCATCCTGGCCCGCGAGCTGGCCCCGACGGGGCTGAAGATCGTGGCGCTGGAACGCGGCGGGCCGCGCTCGACCGAGGAGGATTTCGCCGTCCCGGTGATCCGCGACGAGCTGCGCTTCGACCGCCGCCACGACCTGATGGCGGATACGGCCACCGACACCTGCACGGTGCGCAATTCGCTCGCCGAGACGGCGCTGCCGATGCGCCGGCTGGGCTCGTTCCTGCCCGGTGAAGGCGTCGGCGGCGCGGGCGTGCACTGGAACGGCACCACTTGGCGATGGTCCGACCGGGACCTGCGGATCCGCAGCCTCTATCGCGAGCGCTACGGCGCGAAGTACATCCCGGCCGACATGCCGCTGCGGGACTGGGGCGTCACGTCCGCGGAGCTGGAGCCCTACTACGAGAAGTTCGAGTACGTGGCCGGCGTGTCGGGCAAGGCCGGCAACCTGAAGACCGGCAAGGTCCCGGGCGGCAATCCGTTCGAGGACGTGCGGGCGAAGGACTATCCGCTGCCGCCGCTGACCCACGGCCACGGGCCGCAGCTGTTCGCCGAGGCGGCCACGAAGCTGGGCTACCACCCGTTCCCGCGACCGGGGGCCAACGCGTCGCGGCCCTACACCAACCCGGACGGCATGCATCTGGGCCAGTGCCAGTACTGCGGGTTCTGCGAACGCTTCGGCTGCGAGTCGAACGCCAAGGGCAGCCCGCACATCACCGTCATTCCGGTGGCGCTGAAGCATCCGAACGTGGAGCTGCGCACCCATGCCTGGGTGCAGAAGGTGCTGCTGGATTCCACGCGCAAGCGGGCGACCGGCGTGGCCTATGTCGACGTGGAGACGGGCGAGGAACTGGAACAGCCGGCCGACGTGGTGCTGCTCTGCGCCTATCAGCTCGGCAACGTGCACCTGATGCTGCTGTCGGGGATCGGCAAGCCGTACGATCCGAAGACCGGCAAGGGCGTGATCGGCGCCAACTATTGCTACCAGGGCGGCGGCGGCCAGCTGATGTTCTTCGAAGGCAAGAGCTTCAACCCATTCATCGCCACGGGCAGCGCGGGCGTCACGATCGACGACTTCCATTCCAACTGGGACTTCGACCGCGGCCCGCACGGCTTTGTCGGCGGCTCGACCGTGCAGTGTGGCGGATCGGGCGGCCGGCCCATCGGCTATCGGCCGACCCCGCCGGGCACGCCGCTGTGGGGGTCGGACTGGAAGCGCGCGACGGCCAAGGGATACCAGTCGGCGCTGAGCGTCAGCTTCTTCACGTCGGTGACGCCGAACCGCGGCAACTACCTCGACCTCGATCCGACCTACACCAACGCCTTCGGCCAGCCGCTGCTGCGCATGACCTTCGACTTCCACGAGAACGAACGGAAGATGATGGCCCACGGTGCGAGCCTGTGTGCGGAGATCGGCAAGGCGATGAACCCGACGATCCTGGCGCCTAACCGGCCGCGAAACAGCTGGTCCGTTGTGCCCTATCAGTCGACCCACAACACCGGCGGCGCAATCATGGGGACCGATCCCAGCCAGACGGCGGTGAACACCTGGCAGCAGAGCTGGGACGTGCCGAACGTGTTCTCGGTGGGCGCCTCGTCGTTCCCGCACAACTCGGCCTACAACCCGACCGGGCCGCTGGCCGCCCTGGCCTACCGCACGGCCGAGGCGATCCGCGATCGCTACCTGAAGCACCCGGGACTGCTGGGATGAAGCGCCTCATCGCAGCCGTCTGCGGAGTCGTCCTGGCCGCCGCCGCCCCCGTCGCATCGGGCCAGGTCAGCGGCGGTGACGCCAAGCGCGGCGAGACGCTCTATGCCGCCTGCGCCGCCTGCCACACGCTGGACCCCGGCCAGAACCAGCTCGGTCCGCACCTGAAGGGGATCGTCGGGCGGAAGGCCGCCGCGGTGGACGACTACACCTACTCCGGGCCGATGAAGCGCGCCGAGATCACCTGGACGGCCGAGACGCTGGACGCGTTCCTGGCCGATCCGCAGGCGGTGGTGGCCGGCACCAAGATGCCGTTCGCCGGCATGCCGGAGGCCAAGGACCGCGCCGACCTGATCGCCTATCTCGCGTTGACCAGTCAGCCCTAGTGGGCGAACGGCCAGGGCGGGGGCGCCGCGCCTTCGTCGCCCGGCGCGGCGGGGCGGGGCGGCAGGGCCGTGACCGCGCGGGTCTCGTCGAACCAGACCCAGGCGTCGAACTGCTGGGCCGGCCGGCAGTCGGTGTTGTGGCTCCAGCGTTCGGTCTCCGGGCGGTAGACCGGCCCGATGAACCGCTGCGGGCAAGGCTCGGTCAGAGCGGTCCGCAACGCGTCGTTGCGGCCGGGGCGCAGGTCCATGAGGCAGCGGCGGATGCGGGCGGCGTGGGCGGCGGCCTCGAAGCTGTCGCCGGGGGCGGCGTTCAGCCGCTGGACCCGTAGCGGGGCGTCCCAGTCGGCGGCGCAGGCCAGCGTGCCGGAATGGGTGCCTAGCCCGATCAGCGCGGCCTCGCGGCCCCAGATCCCGCGGCAGAGGCCGCCCAGGCTCTGGACCCCGCGGAGCACGCCCATCTCGGTCGCCTGGGCGTCGCCGGCGTGGGCGTTGTGGGCCCAGATGATCGCCTTGGCGTCCGCGCCCTTGCGAGCCAGCAGGCCGTCCAGGGCTTCCAGCATGTGGGCCGCGCGCAGGTTCCACCCCTCCACGCCGCCGCGGTACATCGCCTGGTAGTAGGCCTCGGCGCCGCGGGTGAGGCGCTGGGCCTGGGCCGGATCCAGCAGGCCCTCCTCCGCCATCCGCGCCGCCCGGCGGCCCAGCACCTCGGTGAGCGTGGCCACCACCGGCTTCTCGTGACGGGCGTACGCTGAGGTGAGCGCCAGGCGACCCTGGCCGGCCAGCTCGTCGCCCCAGGGAGTCAGGCCGCCGAAGCGGCGGCGCGCCAGCTCCGCCGCGCCCGGGTCGAGCCGGTCGAGATAGTCGATGACCGCGCGCATAGACCCGGCCAGGTTGTATATGTCGAGGCCATAGAGGCTGGCGCTGGGCGGACGGGCGCGGGCGGCGTTCCAGGTCCGCAGGGACTCGAGGAACGCCAGGAACTCCGCATTGCGCCAGCGCCAGGCGGGGAAGCGCGCCGAGCCGTCGGCGGCCCTTGGCGCGCCATTCGGCGGCTCGCGCCCGCGCACGTAAGCGTCGAACACCCGCGCGTCGGCCCAGTCGGCCTCCAGCGCGACCACGCTGAACCCGCGATGCTCGATCAGCCAGCGGGTGATGGCCGCGCGCGCCGCGTAGAATTCGGAGGTGCCCTCGGTGGCCGCGCCCAACAGCACCACGCGGGCCTCGCCGAAGCGGTCGAACGCGTGGGCGAAGCCGGCCTCGCTGATCTCCGGGAGCGGCTCGGCGGCGCGCGCGATGGCCTCGACCATCAGGCCGCGGCCCGCGCGTGCGCCGATCTGGCTACCGATGTCAGGCATGGCGGACGCTCCCTTGCAACTTAAACGGGTCTGCCCGCGGCGGGGTTCCCATAGTAACGCCGGTTTTTCGTGACAATTCGGAGGCGCGAAGCGTCCCGCAAAGAGGCGGCCAAGCAGCAGCCTCTGACGATGAGTGCTAAATATCTGATTTTACGGAATGATTCACCGAATCGAGGATAGAGTCCGGCGAAGACTAGATCGGGAGCATCCGATGCAAGCGTCGCCGGACTTCAAGAAGCAGTTGTTGGGCTACGGCCTGACCACCGCGGAAATCCTCTACCGGATGCCCGACCACCCTGCCCTGCTGCAGAGCTACATCTGGCAGGACTACGACCTCTTCCCCGAGTTCCCGGCGCTGAAGAAGTTCCTCGATTTCTGGGCCGCCACCCTGGAGGGGCCGCTGTTCAAGGTGACCGTCGGGCACTGCCGCCTGATCAAGCCCGCCGAACTGCGCGCGATCGGCGCGGAGTTCCGGCTGCACTAGCCCGCATCTCGACATTTGCGACCCGGCGGGGGACGAAGGGGCGTGCGCCGCTTCGCCCCTGCTCTTCTGCTTGCCGCCGCCGCGGCCCTGTTGGCCGGCTGCCAGGGCAAGGCGCAACGGCCGCCCTGCCCGGCCGGCAAGGTCTGCCTCGAATACGGCAACGAGATCGAACCGCTGTCGCTGGACCCGCAGGTCGCCAACCTGATCACCGAGGGGCGGATCCTGGGCGACCTGATGGTGGGCCTGACCACCGAAGCGGCGGACGGCAAGGCCATGCCGGGCATGGCGACGTCCTGGGAGACCAGCGCCGACGGCCTGACCTGGACCTTCCACCTGCGCGACGCGAAATGGTCGGACGGCGCGCCGGTGACCGCCGACGACTTCGTCTATTCCTATCGCCGCATCCTGGATCCCAAGACCGCCTCGATCTACGCCTACCTGGTCACCCTGCTGAAGAACGGCCAGGCGGTAAACGACGGCAAGGCGCCGCTGTCGGCAGTGGGCGCCGCGGCGCCGAACCCGCACACCCTGGTGCTGACCCTGGAGCACCCGGCGCCCTACATGCCGCAGCTCCTGATGCACCAGAGCTTCTATCCCGTGCCAAAGCACGTGGTGGAGAAGCTGGGCGAGGCCTGGGTGAGGCCCGGCAGCTACGTCTCCAACGGCGCCTATCGTCTGGCCGCCTGGAAGCTGGGCGACCATGTGGAGGTCGACAAGAACCCGCAGTTCTATGACGCCGCGAACGTCTGCGTGGACCGCATCAACTACTATCCGACCTCCGACGTGGTCTCGGCCGAGCGGCGGGTGCAGCGGGGCGAGCTGGACCTCAACACGACCTTCCAGTCCAGCCGCCTGGCGCACATCCGCGAGGTGATGCCCGGCTATGCGCGCCCCGCCCTGGTGATGGCCACCACCTACCTTTCGTTCAACACCCGCGACGTGGCGGCGCTGAAGGACATCCGCGTGCGCCGCGCGCTGTCGGAGGCGCTGGACCGCGAGTTCATGACCGCCAAGCTGCAGCGGGCGGGGCAGCAGCCGGCCTACAGCTTCGTGGGGCCCGGGGTCTCCAACTATGCCTATGGCGCGGCCGTGCGCTGGGCGGGCGAGCCCCTGGTCCAGCGCCAGATCGAGGCGCGCGCTCTGCTGGCCCAGGCGGGCTTCGGGCCGAAGCATCCGCTGAAGCTGGAGATCAAGGTCGCCAACTCCACCGAGACCCTGCTGCTGGCCGAGGCGGTGCAAGCTGACTGGCGAAGCATCGGGGTCGAGGCGACGATCGCGCAGAACGAGGGCCAGATCGCATTCGCCGCCTACCGCGAGCGCGACTTCCAGGTGGGCGCGATGGGCTGGTACGCCGACTTCGACGACCCGATCACCTATCTGGGCCTCCTGAAATCGGACACCGGCGCGCAGAACTACGGCGACTACAAGAACCCGACGTACGATGCTCTGTTGGCCGAGGCCGACGCGGAGGCCGATGCCGGCCGCCGCGGGGAAATCCTGAAGCGCGCCGAGCAGACCATGCTGGACGACGAGGGCATGGCGCCGATCTTCTTCACGGTCAGCCGCAGCCTGGTGAACCCGCGGGTCACCGGCTGGGTGGACAATCCGCTGAACGCGCACCGCGCGCGGTGGCTGTGCGTCAAGCCGGCGCCGGCCGGCCGCTTAGTGGGCGCAGGGAGCTAGCCCCGCCACTCCTTGTGGCACTCCCGGTGGGTGGCGTTGTGCTTGGCGATCTGGTGCCCGGCCACGGCGCCCGCACCAGCGCCGATGATGGTCCCGCCGGTCTTGCCGCCGCCATGGGCGAGCGAATTGCCGAGCAGGCCGCCGGCCACGGCGCCCACGAGGGTGCCGGTGTTCCGGGCCGTCTTGGTGCTTACATCGCGACAGACCGTAACCTGATGGCGATGATGTTCCTCGGCCAGGGCGCCCATCGGGGCGGCGGCCACGGCCAGGGCCGAACACACCAGGGTGGCCGACACGATCAGCTTGTTGCGCACGAGATTGCTCCTTGAGGCGTGGACACGCACTTAGCCTAACCCGCCACCACGGCGAAGGTTGCGCAAGAGGCGCTTTGTCGCGAAAGCGCCGCTGCGCCGGAACCGGACGGCGGCTCGCGGTTTGATCGACGGGCGCCGGCCACATCCGCCGGCCTTCTGGGAGACACGCTCATGTCCATCTTGGCCTGGATCGTCCTGGGCCTGGCGGCGGGCTTCATCGCCTCGCTGCTGGTCAACCGCCGGGGCGGCAATCTGATCCTCGACCTGCTGCTGGGCGTCGTCGGCGCGTTCGCCGGCGGCTTCATCGCCACCCGCCTTGGGTTCGGCGGCGTCAGCGGCCTGAACCTCTACTCGATCGGCGTCGCCACCCTGGGCGCGGTGCTCGTCCTGTTCATCTACCACCTGGTGGAAGGCCGCCGCCGGATCTAGCGGCGAACTAAGGGATTGGGGCTGGCGCGGCCGGCGGCCGCGTCAGGCTCCGTCGTCAGGCGCCGGGGCCGATCGGCACACCGATCACGGCCTTGACGATCCAGCGGTCCTCGGGCCGCCCATAGCCGTACCCCACGCCGAAATTGACGTCCCATCGGCCGAAGCTGCGGTCGACGACCAGGTAGGTCTGATGATCGTTGTCGTCGAAGCGGCCGGGGGCGCGGGTCGTGCCGAGCGCATTGTAGGTCTCGACGCCGACAGCGGTCAGCTTGTCCAGGCTGTAGGCGGCCTTCAGCGCCAGCTGCAGATCGGCGGGCGCGCCCTGGTCGGGGCCTGAGACCACCCAGTCGATGTTGAGGTTGGCGGCCAGCGTCCAGGGGCCCGTGCGGGTTCCGACGATCCCCTTCAGCTCGGCGTTCCACGGATTGCGGTCGAGGTCGTGCTTGACCCGGCCGATCTCGAAGTTGAGGCCCCAGAACCAGGGCTGGGCGTCGGGACGCGGCGCGACCCACTTGAGGCGCCCCTTGATCCCGTCGGCCTCGAAGCCGCCGTCGCGGCTGACCGTCATCAGCGGCAGGTAGGCGCCGAGCTCGAGGTTCGGGTTGAGCGCCCAGCTCCATTCGGGCGTTATCCGCGTCCGTCCCCCCGAGGCCTGCTGGCCGGCGAAGTCAGGCGCCGTGCGGCCGTCGGGGACGAAGTTCAGGTGGACGTCCAGCCCCAGCCGGCGCGGCGGGCCGATCTCGTCCATGTAGACCTGGATCTCCTCGTCGGCGGCGCGGGCGACGCCGGGCGACAGACCCGCCGCCAGCAACCCAAGCGCCGTCAGTCCCGCCCGCCTTGAGCGCATGCCGCCAGTCTCCCCTCAAGCGGGGGAGCTTAGACGACCCTCTCAATCGGCGGAAACCGTCCCGGTCTCAAGCTGGGCGGTGATCAGGGTCTCGGCGTTCAGCTTGTGGCCGCGCGCGTCGGCCAGCTCGAGGTGGACGTGGTTGGTGATGCCGCGCGGATAGCGCCGCGCCAGGCTCTGGGCATGGCCGATCGGACGGCCGACGGCGACCGTGTCGCCCACCGCCACGTCCGGGTTCACGTAGAACACGCGGGCGGTCATGTGCAGGGCCGGGTTCTCGATCTCCACGTAGCGCAGCGTGCTCTCGTTGCGGTAGGCGAAGCCGATCTTGGCGACATAGCCGCTGATCGGCGCCTCGACCGCCTGGCCCGGCGTGGCGACGTAGTCGACGCCTTCGTGGCGGCGTGCGCCGCCGTCGCGGGGCGCGTGGAAGCGGCCGTCGCCATAGGCGTCGTCGCCGCGGGGCGCCTGGCCCGTGGGGTCGGCGATGTCGGGCTGGCCGTCGCCGTCGAGGTCGGCGCCTTGCCACACCGTCCGCTCGACGAGCTGCAGCTTCTGGGGCGCGGGGCCGGACGTCAGCTCCGCCTTGGGAACCTGTTGGCCGGGGACCTGCGTTTGGGCATGGACCGCTGCGGCGGCGACACAAAGGGACAGGATTGCGCCGGACACGGCGACGGCAGTCACGTTCGAGCTCGTCATTACGCGGCGATGCTCCGAGGTTTGGGAGTGAAGGGGATCAGGACGGGTGCGCCTGATGACGCCCGCGGCTGCCAGTTAGGTTAAGATCGCGGACGAATTAATGCGGCTTCTTGTCCCGAAGGGGGCAACGGCGGCGCTTGCAAGCCGCGGATTATGCTCAAGCTTCGGAGGTTCGCCGCAGGTAGGTCAGGGTTACCACCGCCGCCCCGGCCGCGAGCGCCGCAGGGGCCAGGACGGTCAGCACCTGGCCCGCGCTCCAACCGGCCTGGCGCAGGCTTCCTGCGACCAAAGGCCCCAGGATCGATCCCAGCCGCCCGACGCCCACCGACACGCCGGCGGCGGCCGAGCGGACCTGGACCGGATAGAGCGCCGGGGCGAGGCCGTAGAGGACGAACTGGCTCCCGACCAGCATGAAGCCGGCGATCCCCGCGGTCGCCAGGATCGGGCCCAGCGCCGTCGAGCCGGCCAGCAGCCACAGGCCGGCGGCCAGGACGAGGTAGGCGACCAGCGTCGTCCTGCGCACGCCGGCGCGGTCGGCCGCCAGGCCGAGCAAGGCCGCGCCCACCGCCGCCATGACGTTGAACACCAGCGCCGCCGACGCGCCGTCTGCCGCGCTGTGGCCCTTGGCGCCCACCAGCAGCGGCAGCCAGTTCAGCAGCAGGTGCAGCATGAGCCCGGTCAGCAGGGTGGCGATCCAGAGCAGCAGGGTGGGGCCGAGAAGCCCGCCGCCGAACAGGGCGTGTGGCAGGTTGCGGTCGAGGTCCGGCTCCGGCGTCGGGCGGGTCTCGGGCAGGAGCCAGACGACCAGGGGCGCGATCACCAGCGGCAGGGCGCCGCCGAGCACGAACAGCATGCGCCAGTCGGCGTGCTCGCCCGCCGTCCGCGCCAGCAACGAGACCGCTGCCCCGCCGGCCGGCATGCCGCCGAACATCAGGCCGGTCACCGCGGCGCGCCGGCCGGGCGGCGCCACCTCGGCGGCCACCGAGACCAGGTTGGCCATCACACCGCCGAAGCCGAGCCCGGTCAGGAACCGCGAAGCCAGGAGCAGGTCGAAGCTATGCGCCGCGGCGGTGGCCAGGGAGAAGGCGCCGAAGGCGAGCACCGAGGCCAGCAGGACCGGCTTGCGGCCCCAGCGGTCGGCCGCCCAGCCGCCCAGGAGCGCGCCCATCAGCAGGCCGATGTTCGCCGCGCTGCCGGCCCAGCCGACCTGGCCGGGGTTGAGGCCCAGCTCCGGCGCCAGTCGCGGCGCGGCCACCCCGAACGCCTGGACGTCATAGCCCTCGAGCAGCGCGATCAGAACGCAGACGCCGATCACCCAGCCGAGATTCCGCGCGCGCGCGACGTCCGCTTTCATCCGACTTCCCCGCAACCCGAGCGCGTGGCACGCTCGCCCCAAGGGGGAGGATACTGCATGAACCGCTGGGTCCTAGCGAGCGCGCTGGCGCTGTGCGCGCAGACAAGCTTGGCAGCGACTTCGAAGAAGCCACCGGAAGACCCCGACGTAGCACGTTGGGCGCAGTCGCCAAGTGACGCCGATTTCGAGCGCGTGCTGCCCCCCGAGACGGTGAAGTCGCAGGTGAGAGGCCGGGCGCTGATGCGCTGCCAAGCCACCGCGGATGGCGGACTGGCCGACTGCGCCCTCATTGCCGATAGCGCCAGCAGCGCGGGATTCGGGAAGGCGCTCCTTGCGCTGGCTGGACAATACAAGCTGAAGCCAGAGGCCCTCGCTGCGATGCACGGCGACCGGACAATCGTCGTCTCCTTCAATCAGATGCCCGTCGACAAGGACATCAACTGGCTGCGGAGGCCGAGCGCGGAGGATCTAGCGGTCGTCTGGCCCAAGTCGGCCTGGAGCCGTGGGATCGGCGGCAAGGCGACGATCAGCTGCCTGGTGAGTGTTCAGGGCGCGGTTTACGACTGCGTCACAATCTCGGAGACACCCGCCGGTGAGAACTTCGGTGCGGCGGCGATCGCGTTGACCCCGCAGTTCCTGATGAAACCCGCTATCTTTAAGGGCGAACCTGTCGTCGCTGAGGCCAGGATTCCGATCAATTTCGCCTGGCAAGCTGGGGCAGGCGGCGGCGGTTCGGGCGGCCACCGGGTGGCGCAGCCGGCCATGGCTTGGCTGGAGGCGCCGAGCTACGCCCAGGTGATCGCTGCTTATCCGAAGAAAGCGAAATCCGAAGGGGTGATTGGCCGGGCGACGCTAGGCTGCGAGTTCATATCGACCGGCAAAGTCGAGCACTGCCAGACGATCGTGGAGGAGCCGAAAGGCCAGGGGTTCGGAGAGGCGGCCAGGTCGCTATCCAAGCTGTTCCGCGCGCCCCCGACGACCGGCGACGGTAAGTCGTGGTCCGGCGTGGAGGTGCAGCTACCCTTCGCATTCGACCGCAGCATGCAGACCGACAAGATCCCAGCCGTCGGCACGCCCAAATGGGCGAAGCTTCCGAGTGTCGAGGAGACCGTCGCCGCCTTCGCCAATGTTTCAAAGACCGTCGAAGGCACCGTCCGCGTGACGCTGAACTGCACGGTCCAGACGGGCGGAACCGTTGGCGGCTGCACGGTGGTGCGGGAGGACCCCGCCGGGAAGGGTGTCGGCGAGGCGGCCTTGGCGCTGGCCCCGCACTTCCACCTCACGACCTGGACGATGGAGGGCCTGCCCACCATCGGCGCCGCGATCAACATCCCGCTGCGCTTCGAAGGCAAGCCGCCCGCCGAAACGCCGGCGCCGGCCAAGCCCTGACCCGTCAGTCCGGGACGATGACGCGCTCCACCCGGCGGTCGGGGACGAACCAGATCACCGCGATCACGACGTAGCAGCCGATCGCGGCGAGGGGCTGGACAAAGGCCAGGGCGATGCCGGCGGTGTTGATCGCCAGCGACAGCTTGCCCTTCAGGTCGGAGCCCATGGCGCGGGCGAGCGGCGAGTCCGGTCCTTCGTGGCGGACCAGCAGCGTCATCAGGACCGAGAAGGCGATGGCGGTCATCAACAGCAGGCCGCCGTAGACCGCCACCGGGAAGGCCGCGAGGTGGTTCTCGCCCACCCAGCCCATGGCGAAGGGAGTCAGCGACAGCCAGAACAGCAGGTGCATGTTGGCCCACAGGATCGGGCCGGTGACCGAGGTCGCCAGGTGCATCATGTGGTGGTGGTTGTTCCAGTAGATCGCCACGTAGGTGAAGCTGAGCACGTAGCTGACCAGCACCGGGGCGAGCGGCAAGAGGTCGGCGAGCTCGCCGCCCTTCGGCAGCTTCAGCTCCAGCACCATGATGGTGATGATGATCGCCACCACCCCGTCGGTGAAGGCGGTCAGCCGCTCCTTGCCCATGCGCGCCTGACCCGCCATTCGCTAGACGGCCAGCGCGGGCCGCGCCGTGGCCTCCACCCGGGCTCGGGGGAAGATACGCAGGAAGTTCTCGGAATAGAACTTGGTCCGCACCGCCTCGCTGCGCTCACCGAGCGACGTCTCGAACCGGCCGATCGGATTGCGGCCGCCCTCGATGTGCGGGTAGTCGGACGAGAAGAGGTAGAGGTCCTCGCTAGACTGGTCGATGAAGTCGCCGACCGCCTCGAAGACGAAGGGCGTGAACGCCATCTGTTCGGTCAGCTGCTGGCTGGCCGTGCGGCTCCAGCCCTGCAGGTTGGCGTCGGTGCGCCCCCAGGTCTTGACCACCCAGTCGAGGCGGCGAAGCAGCTCCGGGACCCAGCCCGCGCCCAGCTCGACGCTGGCGCCGCGCAGGCCCGGATGGCGTTCGAAGACCCCGTCCAGCACCATCATGGTGATGAACTGCTCGGGGCCCTCGTGCAGCAGGGCGATGTCCTTGGTGCGCAGGTTCTCGCCGCCGCCCAGCCAGTCCTTGGTGGGCGCGCGGCCGTTGTTCATCCAGGCCTTGGCGAGCTGCAGCGGGGCGCCGCCGACGTGCAGGACAAAGGGCGTGCCGCTCTCGGCCAGCCGCGCCCAGAAGGGGTCCAGGTCCACATGGCCGGGCGAGCGCTCGCCGCAGGGCCGGTGCGGCAGCCAGGCGGCCTCGAGGCCCGCGCCGATGGCGAACTCCAGCTCGGCCATGGCCAGGTCCGGGTCGTCCAGCGGCACGACGGCGACGCCCATAAGCCGCTCGTCCGCCTTGCAGAAGTCGGCCATGTGCCGGTTGTGGGCGCGGGCCGCGCCATAGCGCAGGCGGGGCTCGAGCTTCGAGGACGGCGAGAACGGCATGGCCACCGAGTGGGTGGCGAAGACCAGCTGCTTCCTGAAGCCCAGCAGGTCCATCGCCGTCGCGCGGTCACGTGCGTTGAACGCGCCCAGGGCCTGGATCTCCTTGGAGCTCTCGATCAGCTTGTCGCCGAGCGCGATCTGGGCGGCGACATGCTCGGCGCTGTGCCGACCGCCCTGGCCCACGATCACCGCCACCTCCTCGTCGGTGACGATGGAGGCCGAGTAGCTGACCTCCGGGATCTCGTCGCGGAGCGCCGGGTCGGCATAGGCCTTGAGGAAGTCGGGCAGCTCCATGATGTGGCTGTCGGCGTCGTAGAACGGCCGGGTCGCGGGCGCGTAGGTCATGGCTGGGCTCCTCCAGACGGCGACTATGCACATTTCAGTGTCATCCCGGAAAGCGCGCAGCGCTTGTCCGGGACCCATACGCGCAATCGGCGCCGGAGAATTGCAGCGGCGGCGCGACGCCTTCGAGGGGCGACCCAGGAGTCTATGAGTCCCGGTCTTTCGCGTGCCGCGAAAACCGGGATGACACTTGAAGGTATGGGTGGAGGACGCCTATGCCCTCCCCGCGCTCGCCCCCGCCAGACGCCCGAACACCGCCCCGGCCATCAGGCCCGTGCCGCCGGGGTAGTTCTCGTAGAAGAGGCCGCCGACCATCTCGCCGGCGGCGTAGAGGCCGGGGATCGGGGCGAGGTCGAC
>Ga0207704_10000605_pt1 | contig 15862 bp, 8 predicted proteins | sample KBSMisM12_FD_184308 | JGI IMG/M metagenome (GOLD analysis project Ga0207704, IMG submission 184308) | Miscanthus rhizosphere microbial communities from Kellogg Biological Station, Michigan, USA - KBS Miscanthus M1-2 (SPAdes) (version 2) | ecosystem: Host-associated > Plants > Roots > Rhizosphere...
CGCGCGTACGTGATGGTGCGGCGCGGCTCCGGCACCGACAGCGAGGCGCGCTTCTGGCAGAGCGTGGTCACCTCGCCGGCGTTCGATCCCCTGCGCGACAAGCACGGCGGCAAGGCCGCGCTGGAGGCGTTCCTGCGCGAGAAGGTGGTGGTCGTCGACGGCGACATCACCGAACCGAACCTGGGGATGTCGGAGGAGGTCGCCGAGCGGGTCGCCAAGGACATCGACGTGCTGATCAACTCGTCGGGGCGGGTGACGTTCAACCCGCCGCTCGAGTCGGCGATGCGCACCAACGTCGAGGGGACCAAGAACGTCATCACCTTCGCCAAGCGCATGCGGCGGCCCGCGCTGATTCACACCAGCACCTGCTTCGTCGCGGGCAACCGATCCGGCGAGGTGTGGGAGGACGAGGAGCTGGTCGGCTACTTCCCGCGTAAGAAGGAGATGCCGGGGACGCGCTTCTCCGTCGAGCAGGAGACCGCCAACAGCGCCGCCGGCGCGGAGCGGATCCGCCAGCTCGCCGACGATGCGCAGGTGCTGGCCGAGCTGCGGCAGCAGGCGCGCGACCGGCTGCGCGAGGAGAACCGCGATCCCGACGACGAGCAGGCGCTGAAGCTGGCCGTCGCCCGTTCGCGCAAGGAGTGGATCCGGTCGGAGATGACCAAGCAGGGCATCGACCGCGCCGCCAAGTGGGGCTGGCCCAACATCTACACGTACACGAAGAGCATGGGCGACCAGCTGGTGGCGGCCGAGACCGGGATCGTGCGCGCCATCGTGCGTCCCGCGATCGTCGAGAGCGCGGTCGCCTTTCCGTTCCGTGGCTGGAACGAGGGCTTCACCACGTCGGCGCCGCTGGTTTACCTGGCGCTGAAGGGCCAGAACGTGCTGCCCGTGTCACCGAAGCTGATCCTCGACGTCGTCCCGGTCGACCACGTCGCCTCGGGGATGCTGATGGTCGCGGCGCAGGCGATCGTCGAGCAGCCCAAGCTGGTGTTCCAGCTGTGTAGCGGCGATCTGAACCCGCTGCACATGGACCGTGTCGTCACCCTGACCGGCCTCTACAAGCGGAAGCGCTTCCGCGACAAGGAGACCGGCAACCGCTTCCTGAACGAGCTGGCGGCCCGCATGGAGTTCCGCCCCGTCGCGGAGGCCGAGTACAACCGCTACTCGATCCCGAAGCTCCAGAGCATCGCGCGCAAGGCGTCGGAGACGCTGGGGCGCGTCCGGCCGCGCTGGGGCGGCGGTCGGTTGACGCAGGTGATCGATCGCTTCATCAAGGGCTTCGACGAGATCGATCGCGTCACCAGCGAGGCGGCGGTGAACATCGAGCTGTTCCGGCCGTTCATCTTCGAGAACAGCTACATCTTCCGCGCCGACAACATCCGCGCGCTCCGCGATCGCATGCCGCCCGACGATCAGGCGCGGCTGGTGTGGGGCCCCGAGAACGTCGACATCTACGACTACTGGATGAATATCCACTTCCCGGGCCTGGAACGCTGGGTGCTGCCCGAGCTGGACGAGACCTACGCGGCGCGGCCGAAGCAGGTCTACAGCTATCACGACCTGCTCGAGCTGTTCGACACGACGTCGAAGCTGCACGCGACGCGCCCGGCGCTGCGCATCGAGCGGGGCGGCCGCGAGGAGACCTACAGCTACGCCGACGTCCAGGAGCTGGCGACGCGCGTGGGCGTGTTCCTGGCCGTGCGCGGCGTCGCCGCCGGCCAGCGCGTGATGCTGTTCGCGAAGAACGCACCCGAGTGGTCGATGGCGTACTTCGGGACGCTGAAGTCGGGCGCGACGTCCGTGCCCGTCGGACACGAATCGACCGTCGCCGAGCTGGTCAACATCGCGCGCGCGTCGGACGCCGTCGGCATGCTCGTGGGCGACGACCTGTACGAGAAGAACGAGGACGAGCTGCGCCACGCGCTCGCCGAGGCGGGCCTCGCGACGAAGCTGTGGTCGTTCAGCGAGGCGTTCACGTTGCCCGACCTCGAGGTCGAGAAGACGCACGCCGCCGCGCTGGTGCGCCGGCAGAGCCCGGACGCGCTCGCGTCGCTGATCTTCACCTCGGGAACGACGGGCAAGCCGAAGGGGGTCATGCTGACCCACCGCAACTTCACCTTCATGGTGTCGGAGCTGTCGAAGATCTTCGAGTTCGGCGTCACCGACGGGATGCTGTCGGTGCTGCCGCTGTATCACACGTTCGAGTTCGCGACCGGCCTGCTGGTGCCGCTGGCGCACGGCGCGCAGATCACCTACCTGCCCGAGCTGACCGGCGACGCGATCTCGGCCGCGCTGAAGCGCGGGCACGTCACCGCCATCGTCGGCGTTCCCGCGCTGTGGGATCTACTGCGGCGGCGGTTGTTCCAGCGCTTCGACGACAAGTCGCCGGTGCTGGGCGGGTTCATGCGCCTGCTCGCCAAGGCGAACTACGAGCTGCGCAACCGCGCCGGCTTCGACGTGGGGCAGCTGCTGTTCCTGCCCGTGCACGAGGGCTTCGGCGGTCGCATCCGCTACCTGATCAGCGGCGGCTCGGCGCTGCCCGCGGAGGTGCTGGAGGCGTTCACCGGGATGGGCTTCTCGTTCTTCGAGGGCTACGGCCTGACCGAGACCGCGCCCGTACTGACCGTGACCTCGCCCAAGAAGAAACCGATCGCGGGATCGGTGGGACAGCCGCTGCCGGGCATCGAGGTGAAGATCGACGACCCCGATCCGAACACCGGCGTCGGCGAGGTGATCGCGCGCGGCCGCAACGTGATGGCTGGCTACTGGCAGGACGAGGACGCGACCGCGCAGGCGATCCGCGACGGCTGGTTCCACACCGGCGATCTCGGGAAGTTCGACGACGACGGCAACCTGCACCTGGTGGGGCGATCGAAGGACGTGATCGTCAACGCCGACGGGAAGAACGTCTATCCCGACGAGATCGAGGACCTGTATCGCGAGAACCCGTTCATCAAGGAGCTGTCGGTGGTCGGCGTTCCCGACGGCATCGGCGAGCAGGTGGCCTGCGCCGTCGTCATCGATCTCGAGCACGATCCGTCGCTGTCCGCCGCCGAGGTGACAGCCAAGGTGGAGGAGCACTTCCGCAAGATCTCGACCGACCTGCCCATCTGGAAGCGCGTCCGCGCCGTGCACTTCTGGGAGGGCGACCTGCCCAAGACCGCGAAGCGATCGATCAAGCGGCGCGACGTCTCCGCCGAGATCGCGCGCCTGCGGCGAAAGACCGAGGAGAGCAAGGGCGCGCTCGCGGCCGCGGTCGAGGGGGGCCAGGTGGCGTGGCTGCTCGACACGGTCGCGACGGTGTCAGGGCGCCGCCGCGCAGACGTGCAGCTGGGCAGCCGCTTCGGCGAGCTGGGGTTCGACAGCCTGATGTACGCCGAGCTGTCGAGCGCGCTCGACAACGCGGGCATCGTGCTGCCCGAGAGCGCGGACGTCACCACGCTGGGGACGCTCGCCGAGCTGCAGGAGTTGCTGGCGCGCGGGCCCGCCGCCGCCGCGCGCGAGCTGGCGGCCAAGCGTTCGCACGGCGACGGCGCCGCCGAGATTCGCGTGCCCGGCGCCGTGTCCGCCGCAGGGAAGCGGGGCCTGGCGTGGGCGCAGCGCGCCTTCTACAAGAATGTGCTCGATACGCGCGTGAAGGGGGAGGGGCACATTCCCCAGCACACCAGCTTCATCGTCGCCGCCAACCACTGCTCGCACCTGGACATGGGCGCGATCAAGGTGGCGCTGGGCGATGCCGGCCGTGGTCTGACGTCGCTGGCCGCGGCCGACTACTTCTTCCGCAACCGCTACCGGCGCGCCTACTTCAAGCACTTCACCAACCTGGTGCCGATGGAGCGGTCGGGATCGATCCGCAAGTCGATGGACACGGCCGAGGGCGTGCTGCGCCAGGGACGCAGCATGGTCGTGTTTCCCGAGGGGACGCGATCCGTCACCGGCGACCTGGCGGACTTCCTGCCCAGCCTCGGCTATCTGGCGCTGCGCGCCGAGGTGGGCGTGCTGCCCGCGCACATCGCGGGCAGCTTCGAAGCGCTGCCCAAGGGCACGGCGGTGCCGCGCGCGCGCGAGCTGACCGTCTCCTTCGGACCGTTCCTGTCGCGCGAGTGGCTGGGGACGCTGACCGACGGTCTGGCGGCGCAGGAAGCCTGGCGGCTGGTGGCGGCCTTCACCCAGCGGGTCGTCGAGAACCTGCGCGACGGCGTGGCGACGACGCTGGACGCCGACGCGGCACGCACGGCGTGGGACGGTAAGGCGATGGGTCCCATCGCGGTCCGTCCCGTCCGGCGGCGGCGCGTGCTGAGGTCGGTGCCATGAAGAAGGAAGCGCGGCCGCTGGTGCTCGTCACCGGCGGCACCGGTTTTCTCGGGGCGCACCTGGTGCGCATGCTGGGCAGCCAGAACAAGGCGCGCCTGCGCGTGCTGGTTCACAGCGCGCCGCCCGCCTGGTTGAAGGATCGCGCGCCGGAGGTCGAGATCATGTCGGGCACCGTGACGGCGCCCGACGACGTCGCGCGCGCGGTGGCGGGCGTCGAGCAGATCTATCACCTGGCCGGAATGGTCTCGCATAAGGCCGCCGACGCGCATCGCATGTACGCGGTCCACGTCGACGGCACGCGCCTGGTGTGCGAGGCCGCGGTGCGCGCCGGGGTGACGCGCATCGTGAATGTCTCGACAAGCGGCACGGTGGCGTGCTCGCGCCGGGCCGAGGACGTGGCCGACGAGGAGACGCCGGCGCCCGTCGACATCATCTCGCGCTGGGCGTATTACGCGAGCAAGCTGTATCAGGAAGAGGCGGCGCGGCGCGCCTGCGGCGACAAGGTCGAGGTGGTCACCGTCAACCCGAGCCTGCTGCTGGGGCCGGGCGACGATCGCCTGAGCTCGACGCGGCCGATCGTGCAGTTCCTGGCGCGCGAGATCCTGCTGATGCCGGCGGGCGGTCTGAACGTCGTCGACGCGCGCGACGTCGCGGCGCTGCTGCCGGTCGTGATGGCGCGCGGTACGCCGGGCGCGCGTTACCTTCTGGGCGCCGTCAACTGGACGTTCGCCGAGTTCTTCGGCCGGCTGGAGCGGCTGACGAAGATCTCCGGGCCCAAGCTGAAGTTCGCGGGCGAGTTCCCGTTCATGGCGGCGCGCGTGCAGGCGGAGATCTTCAAGAAGCTGGGTCGCAAGGTCGCGGTCGAACCGGAGAGCGTCGACATGGCGCAGTACTACTGGTACCTCGACGCGGGCAAGGCGGCCCGCGATCTGGGTTTCACGCCGCGCGATCCCGCCGACACCCTGCGCGACACCGTCGACTACATCCGCGCCCACCTGCTCGGCAACAACGCCTTCAAAGCCGCGACCGTCTAACGTCTCACCTCCCTCTCCCGCCTTGCGGGAGAGGGTCGGGGTGAGGGCAAGCCGCTTACGGGCGCCGTGCGCGCGGGAGAGGGTCGGGGTGAGGGCAAGCCGCTTACGGGCGCCGTGTGCGCGAGAGGCGTCAGGGCTTCAAGATCTCCTTCAGCGTCTGGCGCGCGATGCGCACGTCGCCGAAGGAGGGCATGCCCCACAGGTTCGCGAGCGCTTGCAGCAGATCGCCCTGCGTTCGTTCGATCGTCGTGGTCTCCACGAAACCACCGTCCGAGCGCTGGTGCGGCCTGATCTCGAGGAACTGGCCGACGTCCAGTCGCCCGCCGCCGCCGCCGCCCGCGATCACGACCGGAATGTAGAAGCCCTGGTGATCGACGCCGGTGCCCGACTCGCTGATCCAGACGACCACGCTCTGGTCCAGCAGCGTGCCGGAGCCCAGCGGCGTCGCGCGCAGGCGATCGAGCAGCGACGCGAACTGCTGCGCGTACCAGCGCTGCATCTTCGCGAAGCGGTTGTCGGGGCGCGGGGTTCCTCCGTTGACGGATTCGAACAGGCCGATGGTGTCGTGGCTCAGCTCGTGGAGATCGGAGCCGGTGATTCCCAGCACCGCCGGGTTGAAGTGATCGCCCCACATCAACGTCACCGCGCAGGTCTTCGCCGTCGCGAGCGCTTCGACGGCGACGGCCATGTGCGCGGTGCCGATCGCCGGGTAAATGGCATTGATGTCGCCGGTCGGATCCGGCGCGGTGACGTCGTGGCCGAGCACGCGCATCGCGACGGCGTGGGGATCGTGCTCGCCGCGGATCGGGGAGCCGTCGTCGGCGAACGAGACGCCTGGACTGTCGTTGAAGCCGTACTGGCCGACAGCGAGCCGCAGCGGCGGGCCGGCGGCGCCGCCGCAATCTCCGACGACGGTGTCGAGCGACGGACCGGTCGCGGGACCACCCTGGCCGGCCGGACGCGCGGTGAGCAGCGTGAACATCCCGTCGCCCGTCTCGCTGGCGTTGGCCGCGACGAGCTGGGCCGACGCCAGGTTCGCGTTGGTCAGACCGCTGACGACGATCAGCTCGTCCTTGTAGGGTTCCAGCGCCTGCATCATCGTGCTCATCGTGAAGCTGCGGTCGCTGCCGGTCGGCCACCACTCCGGATAGCTGGTGCCCCAGCGCGTGTAGAAGATCAGCAGCCGCAGGGGACCGGTGCCGGACGTCGCGCCTCCGCCGGTGCCCGCGGTTGCAGCGCCGCCGGTGCCTGCGGTCGCAGCGCCGCCGGTGCCCGCGACAGCGCCGCCAGTACCCGCGCTCGCACCGCCGGTGCCCGCGACCGCGCCGCCCGTCGATCCGGCGACGGCGCCGCCCGTCGATCCGGCGACGCCGTTTCCACCATTGCTGCCGGCACTTCCGCGGGCGCCTGCGGCGCCGACCGCTCCCGCTCCCGCGTTGCTGCCCGCGGATCCGCCGGTGCCCATCGGCGCACCGCCCGCGGCCCCGTCCCGATCGTCGAGCGCCCGCTTGCCGCAGCCGACGGCGCCCAGCGCCAGCAACACCGCGAACGACCGTACGAAGGAGCGCATCACGGCTTCAGCAGCTCGGTCATCGGCTCGCGCGCGATCAACGGATCGCCGAAGCTCGAGATGCCCCAGATCTTCGCCAGCGCCGCGAGCAGATCGCCCTGCGTGCGCTTCAACGTGTTGATCTCCGTCCACGGGACCGGACGAGGCGTGACCTCGACGAACCGGCCGGTGTCCAGGCGGCCGCCGCCGCGGCCCGCGATCACGACCGGGATGAAATACCCACTGTGATCCCCGCCGGAGCCCGACTCGCTGATCCACACCACCACGCTGCGGTCGAGCAGCGTTCCGGAGCCGACGGGCGTCGAACGCAGGCGATCGAGCAACGCGGCGAACTGCTGCGCGTACCAGATCTGCACCTTCATGAAGCCGTCGTCGGCTGTCCGCGGTGGGTTCGAGGTCGTGACGACGGAAAAAGTTTGGTTGGTGACGTGGCTGAGGTCATGGAGCAGGCCGGACTCGCCCAGCCAGACCGGCTGCACGTAGTCGCCCCACATCAGCGTGACCGCGCAGCTCTTGCCGCGGGCGAGGGCTTCCACGGCGACGTCGATGTGCGCCGCGCCAAGGGCCGGATAGATGCTTTCGAGGACACCGTCGGGCGCGGGTGACGAGACGCCGTGACCGAGCACGCGCATCGCGGCCGCGTTGGGATCGCGCTCACCGCGGATCGCGCTGCCGTCCGCGCCAAACGACACGCCGGGGATCGAGTCATCCAGCTCGAACTTTCCGACCGTCAGACGCAGCGGCGGCCCCGCCGAGCCCCCGCAATCACCGACGGCGGTGTCGAGCGACGGGCCCTGCGCGATCCTACCGCCCGCCGTCGGCCGTCCCGTCAGCAGCGTCGTCATCGCATCGTGCTGCAGGTCGATGTAGCTCGCGGCGTGGACCACCGTACCGCCGTCTTCCATGTAGAGGGCCGCGTTGCTGAGGCCGCTCACCACGATCAGATCGCTCTTGAAGGGCTCGAGCGGCTGCAGGACCTGGTGCAGAACGAAGTCGCGTTCGCTTCCCGTCGGCCACCACTCGGGATAGGTGGTGCCCGAGCGCGTGTAGAAGATCAGGAGACGGATCGGTCCCAGGTCGCCGCCCCCGGCGCCCGCGGCCGCGCCGGCCGCGCCCCCTCCGCCGCTGGCCGCGCTTCCCGCGCTGCCCGCGCTACCCACGCTTCCCGCGCTGCCCTCGGTTCCCGCGCTGCCCGCGCTGCCCCCGGTTCCGGCGCTTCCCGCGGTGGGGCCGCCGCCAGCGCCGCCGAGCGCCGCGCCCGCCGCTCCCGCGCTCGCGCCGGCGTTCGACCCCGCGACGGCGCCCGCCGCGCCGCCGCCGGCGCCGCCGCCTCCGCCGTCGTTCTTGCTGGGCAGCGGACGATTGCAGGCTGCGGCAGCAAACGCGAGCAACACTGCGAATGACCGCAACGACCGCATAGGCACTCCTTACGCTAAGGAGCGCATCGTACCACCGGCGCCGGTTATTGAATGGGCGGCGGGGGCGGCGGCGGCGGGGGGGGCGGAACCGGCGGCGGCACCGGCGTCACCGTCGGCGGCGTCGACGGCGTGCCGGGCGGCGGGACGGGCGGCGGCACCGGCATGTCCTTATCGGGCTGCAAGCACGCCGAAAGATCGAAGAACAGGAATTCGAGCGCCTTCTCCTGCGCGCTCAGCGTCACCGACGTGCAGCCGGTCGGGAACGGCGTCCCGTTCGCCCCCGGATCGGATTTGTCCTTGCTCTCGCCCGCCGCCGCGGGCGCCGCCTTCACGTGCAGGTCGGTGTGCACGACCCGGCCGCACTGCGCGTCCGCGGCCGCCTCGACCGGCGTGTTGAACGTCATGTACTGCGTCGAGGTCCCCTGGCTGGTCCAGTTCGGGTTCGTCGGCAGGTAGATCCAGCGCTGCGTCGGTGGCGTCACCGCCGACACGGAGTGCGCCGAGTCGTAAATCTGTATCTGGCCACGCGTCGGGGACGCGCCGTTCGCCGCCAGCCAGTCTGCCAGCGCCGCTCCCTTCGGGAACGTGGTGTCGATCGTGGCGGTCGATGGGTTCGGCGGATCCTGCGCCTCCTGCGAGCCGCCGGTGTAGGCCGCCGTCATCGGCCACGGCGCCGGGCCCTTCCACAACCAGTTGAAGTGCAGGTGGCTGGCGAAGATGCGACCGCCCGAATCGGCGTAGCGTTTCATGTTGGCGTAGAAGGGCATCTTCACATCCGCGTACTGGCTGCCCTCGCACGACAGCGCCACGATGTCGTAGCCGAGCATCTTGGTCGTGTTCCCCCACAGCGTGGTCGCCTGGGGAAACACGGCTCCGCCGTTCAGCGTCGTCGCGAACCGGTCGGTTCCGAGGCTGCTCGACGCGTCCGGCCTGCCGCCGATGTAGAGGTTCACGCGCCCCGTGCCCGTGTCGGTCGTGAACTCGGCGTCCGCGATGCCGATCTTGCGCAGCAGGCACTCGAGCGCGTCCGAGCCGCCTGTCGTCAGCGCGATCTTCGGGATGTGGCCTTCCGCCTTGGTGCGCGGCAGGCGCGTGAGGTTCGCGTCGGTGATCGGATTGTCGACGCAGGCGGTGACTGTCGGAACCTTGATCTCGCGGCGCCACTTGCCGACCTGGATGACGATCGGCAGGTTCGCCACGACGGGGACGTTGTCCAGAACGAACCGGCCGTTCGCGTCGGTCAGCGCGGTCGCGATCGGTTTGCCCGACAGCTGGACGCTGCACTTGTCACACGACGCGCCCTCCGGGATCGCGTCGACGGCGGCGTTCGGAACGTAGACGGTGACGTTGTAGAGCGGCACCTTGCCGGCGGGATCGCGGACGATGCCGCTGACCCTCGTCGTCGCGGTTCCGGTGCACGTCTGCACCATGCACGCGATGCCGGTGCACGGGCCACCGCCGCCGGTCCCGGGACAGACGTTCGGGATCGCCATGCCGCCGGGCGGCGCGGCGCCGCACGCCATGCCGCCCGGACAGGCGGTGCCGCAGTCGAGCGTGCCGCCGCAGCCGTCGCCGATCACGCCGCAATAGCGGCCGCCGCCCGTCGGCGTGCAGGTGATCGGCTTGCAGTTGGGATCGCCGCACACGCCGGTGACGCCGCGGCCCGCGCACGTCGCCGGCGCCTGACATCCGCCGCAGTCGAGCATGCCGCCGCAGCCGTCGCCGATCGTGCCGCAGAAGCGCGAGGTGCCGACGTTGCAGGTCATCGGCGTACAGTTCGTCGCCACGCACAGGCCCGAGCCGCTGCACGTCTGCGTCGCGCCGCACGTCCCGCAGTCCATCGCGCGCCCGCAGCCGTCGCCGACGCTGCCGCAGTACTTGCCCGCCGGCAGCTGGCAGGCGAGGGGTGTGCAGTTCGAGACGACGCAGATCCCGCCCTCGCACATCTGGCCGGTCGGGCAAGCGCCGCAGTCGAGCGTGGCGAAGCAGCCATTGCCGATCATGCCGCAATAGCGTCCGTTGGGCGGCGTGCAGGTGGCGCTGGGGGTGCAGCCGCCGTCGCCGCCGGCGTCGGTGACGATCACCGGGTGATCGGCGCCGGCATCGTTGCCAGCGCTGCCGCCCGTCGGGCCGCCCGTGCCGGCGGCCGCGTCGGTGACGGTGCCGCTGCCGCCGTTGCCACCCTTGCCGGTGCTGGCCACGGGGGAAACCCCGGCGCAGCCCGCCACGACGGCGAGAGAGACCAACCAAAACGCACGCACAGCTTGTCCGGATCGGAAGGGGGCCATCGGCTGCCTCCGGGTCACCGTTCGGTATCCGAACGGTGTTCGCAGCCGTCACCCGCGGCTCACGGCCGGCGTGTATTGACGCGGCTGGATGGGTAGCCAGCTTGGCGCCATGGCGAGCCCGGGGCGGCGGCGATTCCTGCAATGGGGCTTGGGTGGCGCGGCGGCCGGTCTCGCCGCGCAGGTTGGACGGGCGGGCGCCGCGCCGAACAGCGACAAGCTTCCCGAGGGAAAGATGCCGATGCGGCGGCTGGGCCGGACCGGCGTCGAGGTCTCGCTGGTGGGCCTCGGCGGCTATCACATCGGCCAGGCCGCCGACGAGCAGACCGCGGTGCGTATCATCCGCGCCGCGATCGATCACGGCGTGAACTTCATGGACAACTGCTGGGATTACAACAACGGCAAGAGCCACGTCTGGATGGGACGCGCGCTGCGCGACGGCTACCGCAAGCGCGTCTTCCTGATGACGAAGATCGACGGCCGGACGCGCAAGGCGGCGGCGGCACAGATCGATCAGTCGCTCCGCGATCTCGGCGTCGACACGATCGATCTGATGCAGGTTCACGAGGTGATCCGCGACAGCGATCCCGAGCGCGTGTTTGGTCCCGACGGGGCCATGGAGGCGCTGGCGGCGGCGAAGCAGGCCGGCAAGGTCCGCTTCATCGGCTTCACCGGTCACAAGAGCCCGAAGATTCATCTGAAGATGCTCGAGGCCGCGGCGGCGCATCGGTTCGCGTACGACACCGTGCAGATGCCGGTCAACGTGATGGACGCGCACTACGACAGCTTCGAGCAGCGCGTGCTGCCGGCCGCGTCGAAGGCGGGCGTCGCCGTGCTGGCGATGAAGCCGCTGGGATCCGGAATCTTCCTGCGCAGCGGCCCGCTCGCCGCCGGCCAGCTCTCGCCCACCGATTGCCTGCGCTACGCGATGGGCAGCGGCGCGTCGGTGGTGATCACCGGATGCGAATCGATGCGCGATCTCGGCCAGGCGCTCGGTGCCGCGTACGGGTTTCAGCCGCCGACGGATGCGCACCGCAAGACGCTGCTGGCCCAGACTGCCCCGGCCGGCGCGAAGGGGCAGTGGGAGAAGTACAAGGTCTCCGACATGTTCGACGGGACCGCGCGCAACCCGAAGTGGCTCGATTCGGCGTCCTTGTAGGCGCTACACTGGTTGCGTGTCGCCGGTCCGGATCATCGCCACGCTGTGCATCTGTCTCGCCGGTTGCTCCGGCGGCATGACCGGCGGCGCGGCGTGCTGTCCGATCTCAGAAGAAGCGATACCGGGCGCCTGCGTCGAGCTCGGCGGCGCGGTGCCCCCGCCGGGAAGGTACTGCCCCGCGACGTGCGACGGTCCCAACGACTTCGTCCGGATCATCGACGAGCAGGGGTGTCCGAAGTTCGTTTGCGCGCCCGACGCCGCCCCGCCGTCGTGCTTCTGACGACTACGCGCGCAGCCGCAACGCGCCCGGGAGGATCTCGAACGTCGCGGGCAAGTGGCCGGGCGTCTCACCGTCCATCTCCAGGGCGATGCGGGCGTCAGCTTCGACCGGCTCGGCGTGGAGGCGTGTGATGCGGGTGTGCTTCACCTGCTCCAGCTCCAGGTGCGTGCCGCTGAACAGACGGCCGATGTTCGCCAGCACCTGCGGGCGTGTCAGATCGCCGATGGTCACCAGGTCGAAGGCGCCGTCGTCGATCTGCGCGTCCGGACAGATCTTCATGCCGCCGCCGAAGAAGCGGCCGTTGCCCACCGCCGCCATCATCACGCGCGATCGCCGCCGCTCCTGCCCGTCGATCGTCAGCCAAATGTCGTGGTTGTCGTGCGCGAACAGCTCGCGCAACGTCGCGCCCAGGAACGCGACCTTGCCGCCGAAACGCTTGGTCGATGTGTTCGCCCGCAGCGCCACGGCGCTGGAAAATCCGAACGACGCGACATTGATGAAGTGCCGGACGGCCTCGCCGCCGTCCGCGCCGCGGTAACGGACCCGCCCCGCGTCGATGGGGCGCGCCTGGGCCTGGCGGACGCGCTGGGCCGCCGCGGCGATCTCCTCGGGCAGCTCGAGGGTGCGCCGGAGATCGCCGCCGGTGCCGCGCGGGATGAGGCCAATCTCGACGGTGGCGCCCGCGCCCGCCGCCAGCACCCCGTCCGCGACCTCGGAGATCGTTCCGTCCCCGCCCAGGGCCAGGATCAGCTTGCGGCCGCCCAGCGCCTCGCGCCGCGCGATCTCGGTCGCGTCGCGCGGCGCCGTCGTGAAAGCGCTGTCGAGCTCACCCAGTCCGTCGGCGAGCTCGCCGCGGACGCGGGCCCAGCGCGACTCGGACAGCCCGCCGCCGGAACGCGGATTGACGATGACGAGGGGGCGGCCCGAATCCAACGCACACTTTCTACTCGAAAAAGGACCCTGAGAGGGTCCTTTACATCCCCCGCGAAGAATGCCTCCAGGCAAAGCCTGGAGGGCACTCACGCGATACAGAGTGCAGCCGCGCCCGGTATCCTCTCGCGCGCATGTTCGCGGGCGTGCTCATGGGTCTGGGCGCCAGCGCCTGCTGGGCGCTGGCGAACGTCGCCGTCGCGCGCGCGGGGCGCGCCGTCGGATCGGTCCGCGCGCTGCTGTGGGCGCAGCTCTCCGGCGCGGTCATGGCCGCGCTCGCCTCGGTGGCGATCGATGACAGGAATCTGGCGCTGTGGTCGTCGCTGGGCGGCTGGCTGGCGGCCGCGGGCGTCTCGGCGCTGCTGGCTTATGTCTGCCTGTTCTACGCCTTCGAGCACGGCAAGCTGACCATCGCCGTCCCCATCATGTCGTCGTGGGCGGTGATCGCCGCCGCTCTGTCGATCGGCGTGTTTCACGAGCGGCTCGCGGGCGCGCAGGTCGCAGGCGCCGCAGCGGTCGTCGCGGGCGCGCTGGTCGTGTCGCGCTTCGCGCAGCGGGAGGTCAGCCGTGCCGTCGGCGGACCCCGGCCGCGCTGGTTGCTCGCGTCGGTGGGGGGCGCGATCGGCTTCGGCGTGTTGATACCGGTCATCGCGCGGCTCACGCCTGCGTTCGGCAGCGTCGGCGCGATCGGCGTCGTCTACGTCGCGGACATCGTGCTCGGTCTACCGTTCGCGCTGTTCCTCCGGATCGATCTGCGGCCGCCCGCGCGCGCCGCGTGGTTGCCGGTCCTGGCCGCCGGGTTCTTCGAGACCGCCGGGTTCGCCTGCATCACCGTGGGGGCGCGCTTCGCGCCGCTGGCGCTGATATCGCCGTTCGCCAGCCTCGCGTCGGCGCTGACGGTGCTCTACGCCTGGACGATCCTGCGCGAACGCCCGGCGCGCGCCGTGCTGATCGGCGCCGCCCTCGTCTGCGCGGGCGTCGTCATCCTCGCGCTCTGACCTGCGGCGAGCCGGCGCGGCTAGCCGACGTTGAGTCCGGCGGTCAGGACCAGGACGGCGACGACGATGGCAGGGACGACGAGCATCTTCTAAAAAAAACGGGCCTGGTCGCGCCGCGCGGACAGCGCTGACCAGGCCCGCCCCCCAGTGCGATTGAATTCAAGTACATCAATCGTGCCAGGCCGAAGCGGCCGGAAACTCAAGCGCGTGGGGCCGGTCGCGTTTCGGGCGGTACAACAAGTGTTGTAGTTGAAGCAACGACAGCCCGCGGACGGCCGTGCTGCTACACTGCCGCCGCCATGGCGCACCAGTACATCTACACGATGCAGAACCTGCGGCGGGTTCACCCACCCAACAAAGAGGTTCTGAAGGGGATCTACCTGTCGTTCTATCCGGGCGCGAAGATCGGCGTCCTGGGAGGCAACGGCGCCGGGAAGTCGACGCTCCTGCGCATCATGGCGGGCGTGGACAAGGACTTCTTCGGCGACGCCAAGCCGGCCGACGGCATCCGCATCGGCTACCTGCCGCAGGAGCCGGCGCTGGATCCGGCGAAGACCGTTCTCGGCAACGTCGAGGAGGCCGTCGCGAACACCAAGCGGCTGCTGGCGCGGTTCGACGAGGTCAACATGAAGCTGGGCGAGGACCTGAAGCCCGGCGAGATGGAGAAGCTGCTCGACGAACAGGGCAAGCTGCAGGACGCGATCGAGGCCGCCAACGGCTGGGATCTCGACCGCACGCTGGAGATCGCGATGGACGCCCTCCGCTGCCCGGCCCCCGACGCGGACGTCACCAAGCTCTCGGGCGGTGAGCGGCGGCGCGTGGCCCTCTGCCGCACGCTGCTGGAGCGTCCGGATCTCCTGCTGCTCGACGAGCCGACCAACCACCTCGACGCGGAGAGCGTCGCGTGGCTGGAGCACCACCTGCACGAGTTCCCGGGGACGATCGTCGCCGTCACGCACGATCGCTACTTCCTCGACAACGTCGCGGGCTGGATCCTCGAGCTGGATCGCGGCGCGGGCATCCCGTGGGAAGGCAACTACTCGTCGTGGCTGGATCAGAAGAAGAAGCGCCTCGAGGGCGAGGAGAAGGCCGAATCGGCCCGCCAGCGGACGCTGGCGCGCGAGCTGGAATGGGTACGCGCGTCGCCGCGCGCGCGTCAGGCGAAGTCGAAGGCCCGGCTCGCGGCCTACGAGGAGTTGCTGGCCGAGGAGACGCAGAAGCGTGAGGAAACGGTCGAGATCAGCATTCCGCCGGGGCCGCGTCTGGGCGATCTGGTCGTGAAGGCGGAGAAGCTGCGCAAGGGTTACGGCGACAATCTGCTGATCGACGATCTGACCTTCAACCTGCCGCGCGGCGGGATCGTGGGCGTCATCGGCGCGAACGGCGCCGGCAAGACCACGCTGTTCCGCATGATGACGGGGCAGGAGAAGCCGGATGGCGGCACGCTGCGCATCGGCGACACCGTGAAGCTGGCCTACGTCGATCAGAGCCGCGACACGCTCGACGGCAACAAGACCGCGTTCGACGAGATCGCCCAGGGCGCGGAGATCCTCGAGATCGGCAAGCGGAAGATCCCGGCGCGCGCCTACGTCGCGGGGTTCAACTTCAAGGGGACCGACCAGCAGAAGCGGGTCAAGGACCTGTCAGGCGGCGAGCGCAACCGCGTTCACCTCGCCAAGGTGCTTCGCTCGGGCGGGAACGTGCTGCTGCTCGACGAGCCGACCAACGACCTGGACGTCGACACGTTGCGGGCGCTGGAGGACGGGTTGCTCGGGTTCGCGGGCTGCGTCGTCGTCATCAGCCACGATCGCTGGTTCCTCGACCGCATCGCGACGCACATCCTCGCGTTCGAGGGCGACAGCCAGGTGGTC
>Ga0207704_10000609_pt1 | contig 15811 bp, 17 predicted proteins | sample KBSMisM12_FD_184308 | JGI IMG/M metagenome (GOLD analysis project Ga0207704, IMG submission 184308) | Miscanthus rhizosphere microbial communities from Kellogg Biological Station, Michigan, USA - KBS Miscanthus M1-2 (SPAdes) (version 2) | ecosystem: Host-associated > Plants > Roots >...
TAAGGGCACCGTCGTGGGGTTGGTGAAAGACTACCTTCGTGACGTCGAAGGCTACAATGTGATGTTTATTGATGCGGGACAAGTGTTCCGCGTTTTAGTTGTTGCGATTACTCGTGCTGGTGTTGACATTGAATCACCTGATGCAATTGACGGCTACCTTAGCGATGAGGCGAATATAGCTGCCTGCGTGCAACTAGTAAAAGATGTGTATCACATGCCAAAAGACGAACGCGACGGCTTGCTCTACACGAGTGAAGTCGGGGTGAATAGTGCTAAGGTGGGGGCTCGCCCGCTGAGTCAGACCTTTAAAGATGATCTTTTGCGTAAATGGCTTCGGGACGCCCGCGTGGAAGGTTTTGAAATCGTTCTTCTTGATGGCCGTGCGCTCGAAGAGACTGGTGCGATGCTTGAGCATGAAGGCCTGTGTAAATATGTGCTTGGGTTATTCTTTGTGTGCGACCCTGTGGTGAGTGCACAGCGCACGCTTGGTAAAATGCCAAAGCCATATGATGAGCTTGAGGATGATTTCAAAGAACAGGTCGACAGGCTTGTGGAGCAAATCAAAGATCGCAACCGCGCTGATAGGGAGCGTGCTGTACAGCCTGTTGTGATGCCGAAAGGCGCGCCACGCTATATTGTGACTGAAGTGCCTGATGAGATTGAGTTCTATAATGAGCGACCAATGGTTGTGATTGATCGTAGCCCAGAGATTCCATTTGATATTATGGGTGTGCCAACGGCAAAATTGATTGCTCACTACGTCGTATAAACTTGCTTTTTCTTTACTATTAAGATATAATATTAATTCCGATGATGTTTAACCACGAGGAGTGGTAGTCATGACGCGTGATCAGTGGCTGGCAATCGCCTTGATGGTGGCCGGCACTCTCGGCTACCTCGGTGCCAAGGGTGCTGAGTACATGAGCACCCGCCCGCGCAACGAGATCATCTACGTCGAAGGCAAGGCACAGACTCACACGGTCAACCCCGAGGGGATCGACCTCGATGAGTTCAAGTTCGCCGCCGGGTTCGGTGCGTGGGTGGGGCTGGTGTGGTTGCTCTACCTGTGTGGCGTGTTCAGCTAGCCCGCATCATCGTCGCGGCGTGCCGCGGCGGGGGTCTCCCCCGCTGCGGCACGCCGCTTCGCTTTGTAAATAATTGCTATTTCATTAAACTTATGCTATAATAAACACTATGTAGCACCGTGCTACCACCTGGGTGTACCCAGCGTTCATTGAGAGTTGGTGATGAAGTGTGTCTCACGAAGTGCCGTATTTGCTTCCGGGTATCCTGAGCGACGGCTCGAACTTCCAGGCGCTCGGTTTCGACACCGATGCGTGCATGGACTACGCCGCTTACGACCCGGAGTGCTTCAACGTCTACGACATCGTGCATGACCTGGCCGGTGTGATCAAGAACGACCTCGAAACCGGGGTCACGGCCGCACTGGTCGGTGCCTCGCTGGGCGGGATGCTGATCCCGTTCGTCGTGCAGCAGCTCCGTGTCATCATGCCGGCGAGTTCGCTGAGCGAGGTCCGCTGCATCATCATCGATGCGCCCTTCGGGGTGGAATCGATGATCGCTGCGGGCTGCAGCCCGCTCGCGGGCCGTCTGATTCGTTCGCCGATCGGTCAGCTCCTGCGGCCGCTGGCTTCCATCAAGGTGGGGCCGAAGGACCAGTACATCGAGATCCCCGACGCCGACATGATGCGCGCCATCGCTGGCGACGACATCACCGACGAGATGATGACCGAAGACGGCTGGCGCGCGTACGTCAGGCGACGTGCCATCGCAGAACTCGGCGGTCACGCCAGCCAGCAGTGGCTGGAGCAGCTCCGCTGGATGACGCGTGTGGGCCACGACGGCTCGCTGTACCGCGCCTGCAAGTCGCTGAAGGGTGTCAACACCACCTACCTGGCCTGCCTGGGCCCCGGCAACGACGTGGTGAAGCAGCCGCATGCCATGGTGCAGTGGCAGCGCAACGTTCCCGGCCTTCATGTGGTCGAGAAGAACGTCGTTCACTGCGGATTCCTGCAGCAAGCACCCACCTTCCGCGGGGCTCTGGCTGAGATCCTCGGCTGACGCTCCGCACCAGCACGGTGTTATTGGCTCGGTGAAATACCCGGGCCTTTAGCATGTAAAAAATAAGTTACCAAACTTGCTCTGCTCTCATTGTTTGTGTGTAATAGAAAAAAATGTTATAAAAGCTCTAAGCACTTTTCATTGCTATCGTTCTGACTCACGAAGGAGTATTCCCATGCAGTATATCGCTGACTCGCTTACGTTCATGCGGCTTCTGCTTGCATTCATCGTCCCAGGCTGTGTGCTGCAGTATCAGTGGCTGCTCGCCCTCGTCCTGTTCGCTATGGCTGCTCTGAGCGATGCGCTGGATGGTTGGTGCGCGCGTCGCTGGCCGTACACGCCGGAGCAAGAGGCTCGCCTCCCGTGGCGGCGTATCGATCATCACGCTTTGGACAACGGTCCAGATACGCTGATGGTGGTTCTTGCCGCGGCGTCGCTGGCCTTTACGATCGACTATTGGTGGATGCTGGCGCTGCTGATTTACGCGGTTGGCGCCCTGTTCTTCGTAGCTGTACAGATGTTCATCCGCCAAGGTAATGCAAGGGTGGCCGAGGTGACCGACGTCTTGTTCGGCTACTGGTTCGTCGTCAACATCGGCATGGTCGTGTTGGAAATCGCCTATCGAGCCGACGTCATGATGTGGACGCTGGCACTCGGCCTGGGAGCCTTGGCTGTGCTCCTGCCGCTCAAGTGGGAGCGTGTAGTGAGCCGACCGGAGACGCGCAAGGCTGCTCTTCGACACAGTAAGTAGACGGGTGTGTGGACCCGGCTGTGGTGAGAGGAATGCTCTCGTCGTGGCTGGGTCCTGTTTTAGTTGAGAAGCTTTTTACAGATATTAGTAGCGGCTTCGGCGCTTTTCTCCCATGTGTATTTCATGGAATTTTCGTAGCCGCGGCTTATATATTCTTTGCTGATTGCCTCATCTTGGAGGTTTTTTACACATTCTGCTGCTTGCTCGGGCGAATCTGGGCTGAAGTATTGCACGCTGTCGCCACCGATTTCGTGAAAGATTGGTGTATCGGCGCAAGCATATGGCACGCCCGCAGATTGCGATTCGATAACTGGCAGGCCAAAACCTTCGAGCCGACTTGCGCTTATGGCGCAGCAGGCTTCACGAAGCGCGGCGTGGTATTGCTCATCGGTTGCACCGTCATAAATAACGACACGGTCAGTGACGCCATTTTTAGCAATGCGTGCTTCGATTTCGGGGCGACGGACTGGCGGCAGCTTGCCGCATAAGTGTAGTGTCATGTCTGGTAGGATCGGCATCATATCGATTAAGCACTCGACGTTTTTGTATGGGGTAAATGCGCCCATGTAGACGATGTTTTTGTAGGTGTGACGTGGGCGCGGGGTTGGGTCATAGAATTGGTTCCCTACTGCATTTGCCACTGTAGTGATTGGGCGCTTTGTGGCGCGGGCGTCGAGGAGCTCTTGGCGGGCTGTGTCGCTAACTGTGGCAACCGCATCAGCTTTGTTGAGCTGCCAGCGCATTGGCCAATAGCTTGCATGAAACAGCCACCAGCCGGCACGGATATGCCATGGGAGCCACTGTGGTGGCGTGCGGTGTGTGAAGTAAATCATGTCGTGGATAGTGAGGACGAGCTTGAACTTTTTGCCGAGTGTGCCGACGGTGAAAAATGGTGAATAGACAAGATCGTACCCGGATTTATTGACTGTACGTGCAAATGAGAAGAATTCCTTGAGGGCATTGTTTGGATTGTTCGCCCAGACAAGTTCACCTGTGGGGAGCTTATCTGCTTGGCGCTGGTCGTATACGAGCCAGGCTACTTCGATATCTTCGCGTTTGGCTAGCGCTTTGGCGAGCTCATGAGTATAGCGGCTTACGCCGTCGAATCGATTTTCAACTAGTATCCAGCGCGCGTCAAACAGAACTTTCATGTTCGTATTGTACCAGATGCAGCGATAGCCTCTTTCGTCTAAAATTGCCAATTCTTAACAATCTGGGTGGTATAATAGAACATATGAAAATTCTCATCGCTGCTGACCTTCACTGGCCGGTACTCAATGGCGTTGCCACCTTTAGTCGTAATTTAGCCCATGGTATGGCGGCTCGCGGTCACGAAGTTATTGTGATCGCACCAAGCCAAGATGGTAAAAAATCTGTTGAAGTTGACGGTAATTACACGATTTACCGTGTACGCTCGACAGTATTTCCGTTTTATCAGAACTTCCGTATTTCCCCTACTCCACAACTTGAAGTACGTAAAATCATTCAAGATTTCCAGCCGGATGTTATTCATATCCAGATGTTAATGTGGATTGGCCAGGCGGCGATGTTCTTTGGCCGTCGTAATAATATTCCAATTGTGAGCACGAGCCATGCGATGGCTGAGAACTTGCTTGATAACTTGAAGCGTGTGGCACCGCTTTCGAAGCCGATTAACTATATGCTGAGCGACTATGGCCGTCGGTTCCATTCACGTGCTGACGTGATTACCTCGCCAACGGAATCTGGTATTAAAGGCTTTGGTAAGCAGGTTGAGAAGATTGATAAGCCAATCGAGATTATTTCGAATGGTATTGATTTGACGGAATATAATCCTTCAAAACCCGACCCAGAGATGTACAAGAAATATAATCTGCCAACAGATAAGCCGATTATCACGTACATTGGCCGTGTTGATGCCGAGAAGCACCTTTCTGTGCTTGTGAAGGCGTTTGAGAAAGTCCGTAAGACTATCGATGCGCACCTATTGATTGTTGGTGACGGCGTTGACCGTGTAAACCTTACGCAGATGGTTGAAGATGAAGGTCTCGCCGAGTTTGTTACGTTTGCTGGCCGTGTATCGGATGAGGATAAGATTGCACTTGAACACGTCGGTGTGCTGTATGCGATTACCTCACCTGCCGAGCTGCAGAGTATTGCAACACTTGAAGCTATGGCATGTGGTAAACCGATTGTCGCTGTTGATGCCGGTGCGCTTGCTGAACTTTGCCATGATGGCGAGAACGGCTACTTGTTTAGTCTTGATAATAGCGACGAAATGGCTGAAAAGCTCGTGAAGATTCTGGAGGACAAAAAGCTTCAAGAGTTGTTCGGTAAGGAATCACTGAAGATTGCACGGAAGCATGATTTAGAGTTTACGCTGAAAGAATTTGAAGCACTGTATAACCGTACAATTATGTATAAAAAACAAGAAGTTGCTGGTCGCCCAGCAACTTGGCGTGATCGAATCCTTGAGAGTGATTTGTTTGATTACCTGCGAGAAGCTCGTGATATCGAAGACAGCGAACTCAAAGATTACAGCGACGAAGACCTAAAGAAATTGTAGAAAAATACCGGCCAGAGAAAGGCTGGTATTTATTTCATCATGCGTGCGTGTTCGCGTTCGATGTCGCGACGTTTGATGGTCTCGCGTTTGTCGTAGTTCTTTTTACCCTTACCGAGGGCAATAACTATTTTGATGAACTTACCTTGAGTAAGTAGTTTTGTCGGGACGATGGTCATCCCCTCTTTTTTGCGAGCTGAGAGTTCGGCGATTTGCTTGGCGTGAACGAGGAGCTTGCGTGGTGAAGTGTCGACACTGCGTGCACCTGGATTGCCGCGTTCGTTAATTTTGAGGCTGAAGCTGGCGTTGTTGAGCCAGAGCTCGTTATTGCGGATCGTGACGTAGGCGCCTTTTAGCTGGATGTGGCCATCGCGAGCGGCGCGTACCTCGAGGCCGGTTAAATTGAGGCCGGCGACGATTTCGTCGCCAAGTTCATAATCAAAGCGAGCCCGGCGATTAACGATCGGAGCAGCTGGCTTTGACGATGATTTTTTGCTTTTCGCCATATAGAGTATTGTACCAGATATAAAACAATCCTCCAGGGTGGCCGTGTGTGCGGCCGCCCTGGAGGGTGTGGCGTTGCAACGCGAGAAGCGTTACGACCGTTGGGCGCTGTACCCGGCGATGATGACGACCTGTGCGAGGAACCCGAGTGCGCTGGTGTTCGGGTCCGGCTCAGGCGGGGTCGGTGCAGTGGCCGGGGTTGCGGGCGCCTTGGTTTCCGGCGCAGGGCTGGAGCTTTCGCTCATCACAATCTCCTTCGAGCACGGGTCAATCCGAAGGAAAATTGTATACCATAAACTATTATTTGTCAATAATCACCACTAAGGTAAGACAATAAGAGGTACTAGTGGTACAATGTGTTGAGATATGATTGCCGATGTCACTATTACAGAGAAATCCTTCGGCCCTAAGACATTAATGACTGGGGTGAAGTTTAGTATTGACGACGGAGAAAAAGTTGGTGTAGTAGGTCGTAACGGTATTGGTAAGTCTACCCTGTTTGGTATTTTGGCGGGCACCGATAAAGACTTTACGGGCGAAGTAATTTACCGTCGCGGGGTCACGGTTGTAGCGACGGCGCAGGAGCACTCGCATGTTGGTGATCAGACGGTGCTGCAATACGTATTAAGTGGTTTACCTGAATACCCTGAGCTTTCGCACATCTTAGAGACATACCCTGAAAAGATGGGCGACGATATGAAGATGATTGAAGCATATAGTGTGGCACTTGAACGGTTTGATCAGAAAGGTTTTTACCAGATTGAAGAAAATATTGAGCGCGAGCTTGATAACTTTCAGCTGGACGGCGTAGCACACAGGCCTTTTACTTCCCTTTCTGGTGGTCAGAAGCGCCTTGTGGAGGTAGTGAAGATTATGCACTCGGGCTCGCACCTAGCGTTAATTGACGAGCCGACAAACCACATGGACTATGTTGCGAAGAAGCAGTTCGTTGACTGGATGAAATCTGCGCGGGAGTCGATGCTGATTATTACGCACGACCGTGATGTACTTGCGCAGGTTGATAGGATTGTTGAGCTGAAGGACGGCGGCAGCGTGAGTTATCGTGGCAACTACGATGCGTACTTGAAGCAAAATGCTGAACGTACGAGCGTGGGCATGAACGACTTTGAAATGATTGAAAAGCGCATTGTGAATTTGAAGCAGAAAGTGCTCGACTATCAACGCCTGAAAGAAAAATCGCGCAACCCAGGGACGATTCAGAAATTTAAGCGCCTCGAAAATGAATCGCGTACGGAACTTGCTGAGCTTGAGAAATTAGAAAAGCCAACGTTTTGGATTGATCGTGATAGCGTTGAGAATTTGGATTACCGCGCGGCTGGGCGCTACGAAAAGTTCAAGACAAAGAATATCCGTATGAGTATCCGTAATGAGGAGTCGCGTAGCAAGCATGTGCTCGTGAGCGCTCGACAACTGAGCCTTGGCTATGACGAGCCATTGTTTGAGCCAATAGATATCGACCTGCGTGAGGGCGAAGCGGTTGAGCTGCGCGGACGAAATGGCGCTGGTAAGTCGACGGTGATTAAGCGACTGCTTGGCGATGCAACATCGACACAATTTGGTGGAGATTTAACACTTGATACGCAAGTTCGCGTAGGCGTGTACGAACAAGAAGTTTCCTCTGATCTTTTTGATATGAAATTGCATGATGCGATTGAATCGATTTATTTGAGTCAGAACTTGTCTATTACTGAAACGAAGATTCGTCAGCTAATGAGCGATTATCTGTTTCTTGAAAGTGACGGCCAAGTACCAGTCGGGCGACTGAGTGGTGGGCAGAAGGCGCGGCTGCAGATTATTAAAATGTTGAGTAACGATCCACAGTTGTTGATTTTGGACGAGCCAACAAACCACCTTGATTTGCCGAGTATTGAAGAGCTTGAAGCTGCGCTCGAAAAATATACCGGTGCGATTCTGTATGTGAGCCACGATAATTATTTCCGTAATAAAATCGGCGGCGAAATTATACAAATTGGCAAAAAATAACCCCTACGATAGCGAGGGGCTATTTTTTAGAGCAAGTTTTATACCAATGCTTTTTCTTTGAGTGTCGCATCGATTTTAAGACGATCGAAACCGCGGATGATGATGCCGTCGATATCGGTAACGGGTACGGCCTGTTGGTTTGATTTTGCAATGAGCTCTTCCATTGCGCTTGGGTCTTCTTCGACATCTTTTACGATGTATGACACACCGAGATGGTCAAGGTATTGCTTCTCTGTTTTGCAGAATGCGCACGTAGGCGTGCTGTAAATAATGACGTTTGTGTCTGTTGTTGCCATGGTTCCCCCTTTATTGCTAGTGTCTATTATACCAACAGGCACACTAGGATTCAAGCCATAATCGGCATAGCTAAATGGTTTTTCGTGTAGTAAAATGAAAGCATATGCGGATATTTAGGGCGCATCAGGGCTTCGCGCTCCCCACAGTGGTCATTACATCGGTCGTGATGTTTGCTATTCTTGCTGCTGCTATGGGAGTGGTTGCGAGTACAAGCAATAACCTTGATGTCCAGTATTATGAAGGTATCGCTTCGGATGCGGCTGAATCTGGTGCAGCCCAGGCTAATGATTGCTTGTCGAATAACGGCTTTGTAAGCTCATGGGGTGTAAAGTCATTGACGCCTGCAACGAACTGTACCGGGACGGTGGTTTCTGGCCAGCCTGCCTATGTTATTTCAACCCCTACGTATCGAACGAGCTATACCGTCAGTCCTGTTACGAGTTCAAATGTGGGTACGCAGACAGCAACGATTACCGGTACGACATCAATGCTACGCTCTTCGGGTGCTGTGTGGAAGACTTACACGAAAACACTCATTATTAAAACTGGTGGCCAGATTAGCACGAGTCAGGTTGTATTTGGTTATTACGCTAACACGGGCGCCTTTTTTGGTACAGTGGGTGCTGATGGTGTTATGCGTACGGTTGGCTATAACGGGTATGGAATGCTTGGAAACGGTGGATATGGCTCTACGCTTACGCCGACAAAATTCTTGACGCCAGCCGGAAGCCGTATTGTTGCCGGGTTCTCTAGCTTCCTCTCGATTGGAGTACGTATGTATGCGCTCGATAGTAACGGTAATGCCTATGGCGCAGGTTGGAATGGATTTGGTGGTGAAATGGGCGTTGGGCTGCCGAGCACAACCCAGTATATTCCGACACCACAGAAAGTGGTATTGCCTGCAGGCAAGCAGATTCGCTATATCGTGGTTGGATTTGAGAATGATTATTTTATTACTACCGATAATAATATTTATGCAGCGGGTGTATGTGACTACGGTATGCTTGGCACGAATTACACAATTTCAGGATGTGCTGATCAAGCAACGCCAGTGCGTGTAAATCTCCCTACCCCAACGAGCGACCCTAATACAATTCCTACTAATAATGTTACTGTCGACCGTGATAACGTGTATGTTCGTATGGCGGGTGGTCGAGTGTACGGCTGGGGTATCAATGACTGGGCGCAGCTTGGAACGGATGCATTTGTTTCATCGTCAACGCCTATTCAGCTCGGTACCTATGGCGATAGCGGTAGCCCAAAGGCGACGCAAATTAGCACTGACGGTGCGTCACTGTATGTGCTTGATAGTACGGGACATGTAAATAGTATTGGCCGCAACGACTCTGGGCAAATGGGTACTGATGTAATGTCGCTTCGTCTGTCCGCTCCTGGTAAATGCTTGGACAATAAATCTGCAGACGGTGTGACAATGCAATTCTACACATGCAATGGTTCGAATGCTCAGGTGTACGAATATCGTATTGCTGATAAATCTATCTATAACCCAAGTAGCGGCAAGTGTATTGATAATACTAGCGCCGATAAGGTGTCGATTCGATTGTATACCTGTAATGCAACAGTTGCTCAGCAATTTGTTTGGGATCCTAGTGCGGGTACTTTCTTTAACGCGAATGCCAATAAATGTATCGATAACAAGAATGGCGACGCATTGAATATACAGCTTGCCACTTGTAACGGTAGCGGGTATCAGAGCTTTATCGCCTACAATGGCTCGTTTACACCGTTTGATATGACTGGATTTACGGGTACGATCACTAAAATGTGGACAGACCAGGGTTCGCTGAGTGTACTGACAACGAAGGGCGAAGTGTGGAGTGCGGGATATAACACGAAGGGCCAGTTTGGTAGCGGTACGACGGGTTCGTATGTTCCGACGCCCGTGAAGTTCAATATGCCTGTGGCGGCTACTGATATTTACGAAGCGCTGGGTGGTGACCTTTCGATCTATCAGAATCTTTATGCGATTGGCTCTAACGGTAAGGTGTATGGTGCTGGGGCTAATACGTTCGGGCAGCTCGGTAACGGTACGACGAGCGCGTCAGTCTCGACGCCGGTGGCAATGTCGGTGATTGATGGTAGCTCAATTGTGGCAAACCAGGTTATAACGGGATATGGCACAACGATTGTGTTTACAACCAACGGCTCGGTATATACTGTTGGACACAATGACTCGGGGCAGCTAGGTGATGGTACGACAACCAACCGATCGACGCCAATTAAGGCACAATACGTCAACAACCTTACTCCTGCGACATACTAGTGAGGTACCAGCCGCCATCGATTGGCGATTGGTAGGTGCTGAGTTCAAGATCAAGATTATATTTTTGAAGCTCTTTTATGGCTTGGAGCGCGGCCTGGCGACTTGGAAAGCGCTTTTTGAGGGGTGCAGCCGCAGTGTTTGGTTCATACGGAACGTGTTTTGGAGTGTTGTTGCGTCGCGGCATTTTCTTAAAAGTAGCTCTTACATTAGTGGTGGATATCTGTTACAATAATATCATATGAGCAAGCTGCCAAATGACAGCACTAGTGCCGGTGACGGTAAGAAGCGATCGCAACGATCTGACGGTCTCTACCTCATCACATCTATGGCAGATACAACATGGCGCATGTTTATACCAACCGTTGGGCTTTTGCTCGCTGGTAATGCACTCGATGATAAGCTACACACCCATCCGTGGCTGATGCTTGCTGGTGCGGCTATCGGTGGTTGGATCTCAGCTGTATTAATAAAGCGACAAATTGCAAAGGGTAAACGATAGTGCTAAACAGTTTCGCAACAAGTGACATTCATGTAAAACTTCCGGTGGAGCCAATTTTCCATATCGGTCCACTCCCTGTAACTAACTCTATGATTTTGGGTGCATTCGGTATCGCTGTAATGCTTGCAGTATTTGCTTACACTGTTTCTGCACTGAAGCGTGGTAAACACAACCATTTTGTTGGCTTGGTGCAGTGGGCTGTTGAGGGCATGTATAGCTCTGTGCTTGAGATTATCCCTGACCGTAAAGTCGCCCGAGGTATTGCACCACTCGCGCTTGGTATGTTCTTTACTGTCCTCTTTACCTACTGGTGTGCAATTTTGCCTGGTGTGGCGTCGGTTACCTTTGACGGCAAAGAGCTCTTCCGCGAGCTGCCGAGCGACCTGAACTTTACGTTTGCACTTGCACTCATTTCGCTTGTTGCAGCACAGTACTACGCGATTAAAACGCATGGTGTTATCGGCAATATTAAGCGTTATGCTAAGAACCCATTCAAAGACCCTATTGGTTGGTTTGAAGGTTTGCTTGAGTTTATTGGTGAGTTTAGTCGCTATATCGCGCTGAGCCTTCGTTTGTTCGGTAACGCGTTTGCCGGTGCTGTGCTTTTGATGATTGTTGGTATTTTGACCGGCTGGCTTGCTGGCCTTACCCTGCCGCTTGTGATGGTATTTGAGCTATTTATTGGCTTTATCCAGGCATATGTATTCTTTGTTCTGACAGTTATCTTTACTGCCCTCGCCACGGCTTCACATGGCGGCTCTCATTCTTCTGATCATTCTCTTGCCGAACCGAAACTAGCAGAGAGTGACCGTACATAACGTTTATTAATAAAATAAGGAGATTTAATAACATGGACGCATTAGCATTTGGTTTGACCTACGCACTTCCAGCATTTGGTGCTGCAATTGGTGTTGGTTTGATTGGTCTTGGCGCACTTAACGCACTTGGCCGCAACCCAGAGAAGCTTAGCGATATCCGTACTCTTATGATTACTGCTATCGTGTTCGCTGACTCACTTGCGATCATCGGTATCATTGTTGCCTTCATCGCAAAGGCGTAATGGTTATTTATGGCAAGTTTTATTGGACAATTTGCCGCTGAGGGTAGCTCGGATATCATGACGGGTCTTGGCATCGATGGGAAGCTCCTTGCTTTTCAGCTGATTGCATTCCTACTTTTGGTGTTTGTTCTTGCGAAGTGGGTGTTCCCTATCTTTTTCAAGATCATCGATAAGCGCCAAGAAGCAATTGAAGAAAGTAACCGCGCTGCCGTAGAGGCGTCACAACATGCTGAAAAGGCGCAGGAAGAAATCACTAAGCTCCTCAAAGAGGCACGGACTGAGGCGAAAGAAATCGTGAATACTGCCAAAGAAGAAGCGACTGTAATGGTGCAGGATGCTGAATCTAAGGGTAAAGCACAGGCTGAGCACATTGTGGCCGAAGCGCACGAAGAAATTGCTAAGGAAGTGATTGCGGCGAAAAAAGCCCTTCATAATGAGACGATTGATCTTGTGGCAGCTGCAACCGAAAAAGTTATCGGTAAAACGGTAACTGATGGAGTTGATGGCAAGGTTATCAAGGCTGCGCTCGAGGAGAGCAAATAATCTATGCAAGGTAAAATCTCTCGTCGTAAACTCGCCTTCTACGTTGCTGATGCAATCGAGGCGAAGCATCAACTCGGGACGGCTCTATCAGAGGTTGCTGCATATCTCGTAGAAACTAAGCGTACACGCGAGGCTGAGCTTCTCGTGCGCGCTATCGAGGACGAACTTGCGGCACGTGGCGTTGTTATTGCTCATGTAGTAACGGCGCGACCGCTCGCGAAAGAGCTTGAGCAAGCAATTAAGAAATTGATTGATGCTCGAGAGATTCACCTTGATGCAGAGGTTGACCCGAGTGTTATCGGTGGCGTACGTGTTGAGACGCCGGGCAAATTACTCGATGCGACCATTAAACGTAAACTCCTGGCATTACACCAGGCTAAGATATAAGAAAGGCTGATGAGATGGCTGATATAGCAGTGACAGAATTATCAAAAGGCCTTCGCGCGGCAATTGCCAAGCTAGATGCGAGCGATAATCTCGAATCAGTTGGTGTTGTTACTCGTGTAGGCGACGGTGTTGCGTGGGTTCATGGCCTCGCAGACGCTGGCTACAGCGAAGTGCTTCAGATTGAGACCAAGTCTGGAATCATCGAAGCATTCGTTCTTAACCTTATGGAAGATGAGATCGGTGCCGTACTCCTCGGTAGCGACCAAACTGTTTCTGCAGGTGACAAGGTAACGCTTAAGGGTGAGGTACTTTCTGTACCAGTTGGCCCTGAGCTTCTTGGTCGCGTGGTGAATCCTCTCGGCGAGGCGCTCGATGGTGGCCCGGCAATTAAATCAAAGCAACGTGGCCCTGTGGAGCGCGAAGCAATCGGCGTGATGGGCCGTAAGCACGTGCACGAGCCAATGATGACTGGTATCATGGCGATTGACGCTATGTTCCCTATCGGTCGTGGTCAGCGTGAGCTGATCATTGGTGACCGCCAGACCGGTAAAACCGCAATCGCAATCGACACGATGATTAACCAGGCTCGCGAAAACACTGGCGTGGTAAACATTTACGTTGCGGTTGGTCAGAAGCTTTCTAAGGTAGCTGGACTCGTCGAGCGCCTTAAAGAAGAAGGTGTGATGGATCAGACGATTGTGGTTGTAACTGGCCCAAGCGACCCTGCATCACTTCTTTACCTTGCACCATACGCTGGTACGGCTATGGGTGAATACTTCCGTGACAACAAGCAGCACGCGTTGATGATTTACGATGACCTCACAAAGCATGCTGTTGCGTACCGCCAGATGTCGTTGTTGCTTCGCCGCCCACCTGGACGTGAAGCGTTCCCTGGTGATGTGTTCTATTTGCACTCACGCCTTTTGGAGCGCTCAGCTAAGCTTAGCGACGATCTTGGCGCAGGCTCACTTACTGCCCTCCCTATTATCGAGACGCAGGCTGGCGACATTTCTGCATACATCCCTACGAACGTGATTTCAATCACTGACGGCCAGATTTTCATGGAAACTGACTTGTTCTACCAAGGTATCCGCCCAGCGATTTCTGCCGGACTTTCTGTGAGTCGTGTTGGTGGTGACGCGCAGACGAAGGCTGTTAAGTCAGTGTCTGGTCACCTTAAGCTTGGCCTTAGCCAGTTCCGCGAACTTGCAAGCTTTGCACAGTTTGGTAGTGATCTTGATGAAGCGACAAAGGCTCAGATTGAACGCGGTCAGCGCCTTACTGAGCTCTTGAAGCAGCACCAGTACCAGCCAATGAGTATTTGGCAGCAGTGTGCAAGTATCTTTGCCGTGAGCGAAGGTTTGTTCGACAAGGTTCCTGCAAGCAACGTAAAGGATGCGCAAAAAGCACTCCTTACCCGCCTTAACTCTGAGCACGCAAAAGAGATGGCTGAACTCAACAAGGGTTCTGAGAAGCTCGAAGCGAAGGGCGACGTGGGTAAGTTAATTGCTAAGGTTGCAACAACCGTTGCTAAGGGGTTTGAGGGCTAATGGCCTCTCAGCGACAGCTAAAAACGCGTATTCGCTCGGTTAAAAATACCAAGCAGATTACTAAAGCTATGCAAATGGTAGCAGCCTCAAAGATGCGCCGAGCGCAAGATGCGACAAAGGCATCTCACCCGTACGCTGAGGCTGCAAATGAGCTGCTTGCGTATCTCGCAAGCCAAGGTGAAACGCGTGACCACAGATGGTTCGTTGAACGCCCAGTGCAAAAGCGTCTTATCATTGTTGTCGCGAGTGATCGTGGACTCGCTGGAGCCTACGATTCAAACGTCCTCAAAAAATACCTTAGCTTGCTGAGCGAGGACGAAAAAGCGAAAATTGGCAACGCAACCATCGCTGTTGGCCGCAAGGTATCGCGATTTGCAACACGCCTGAAAGCTGCTGAAGTTATTGGGTCGTATGGCGATATGCCTGATTATCCTGATGGAACTGAATTCCAGACGATCTTGAGCACTGCAAAAGATATGTTTGAAAACGGTGAAGTCGATGCGGTTGATGTAGTGTACACTCGATTTGTCACGAGCATGACGCAAGTTGCTGATACCATCCGCCTCTTCCCTGCTGGGTACACTGAGACGGAAGTGAGCGACTCTGTACGTGCATCGATTTTCGAGCCATCAAGTGAAGAGGTATTGAACGATGTTGCCTACCGATTGATCGGTGCGCGTTTGTTCCAGGCGCTGCTTGATGCTCGTGCGAGTGAATACAGCATGCGTATGCTTGCGATGAAGAATGCAACTGATAACGCGAGTGGCCTGATTGATGATTTGACGCTTGCTATGAATAAGGCGCGTCAATCAGCAATTACTCAGGAGCTGAGTGAAATCAGTGCTGGTGTAGAGGCTTTGAAATAATGAAGGAGAAAGTAATGAGTAAACAAGGAAAGATTATCCAGATCATGGGTGTGGTCGTGGATGTCGAGTTTGCCGAAAAGGACCACCTACCGGCTATCTACGACGCCCTCACGATTGCTCATGGGGATAAGATAATTACCCTCGAGGTTGCACAGCACCTCGACGAGCACACAGTACGTGCAATTAGTCTGCAGAGTACCGATGGGCTTAAGCGCGGCCAGGAAGTTGTAGCGACCGGCGCGCCGATTAGCGTACCTGTTGGTAGCGAAACTCAGGGTCGTATGTTCAACGTTGTTGGTGACCCGATTGACGGCCGTGTGATTGCGAAGAATATTAAAAAGGCTTCAATTCACCGTGAACCACCTGCTCTTGAGGAGCAGACTAACAAGACTGAGATTCTCGAAACGGGTATCAAGGTTATCGACCTTATCGCGCCTATCGC
>Ga0207704_10000617_pt1 | contig 15750 bp, 15 predicted proteins | sample KBSMisM12_FD_184308 | JGI IMG/M metagenome (GOLD analysis project Ga0207704, IMG submission 184308) | Miscanthus rhizosphere microbial communities from Kellogg Biological Station, Michigan, USA - KBS Miscanthus M1-2 (SPAdes) (version 2) | ecosystem: Host-associated > Plants > Roots >...
GAAAAAGCGCGTTCTGCTGGGCTCGACCCTGTTGGCCGGAGTGGCCGTGTCTCTGGCCGGGGCCGGCGGCGCCCTGGCGCAGCCCGCGCCCGCAAAGCCCGCCCCGGGTCCGACCCAGGTGGCGGAAACCACCGTGGGCGAGCTGGTGGTCACCGGCTCGCGCATCCCGCGGCCCAACCTGGAGCAGCCGGCGCCGATCTCGGTTCTGTCCAATGTGGTGATCCAGACCGCCGGGCCGCAGAGTCTCGGCGACATCATCACCCAGCTGCCGGCGGCCGGCTTCGGCGGCAGCCTGCGCGCCAACGCCAACAACTTCGGCAACGGCGCCGGCGTGAGCTCGATCGACCTGCGCAACCTCGGCACCTCGCGCACCCTGGTGCTGGTGGACGGCCAGCGGCACGTGAACGGCGACCTCTTCACCAACGCCGTCGACGTCTCCTCGATTCCGCCGGCGCTGGTCGACCACGTCGAGGTGGTGACCGGCGGCGCCTCGGCGATCTACGGCTCCGACGCCGTCTCGGGCGTGGTCAACATCATCCTGAAGAAGCGCTTCGAGGGCATCGACTTCGAGGCCCAGGGCGGCGGCTACGACAACGGGTTCGGGGCCAAGTATTCCGCCAGCCTGACGGGCGGGAGGACGTTCCTCGACGGGCGGCTGAACCTGGTGCTCTCGGGCTTCTGGAACAAGGAGCGCGGGATCGACGCGCGCGATCTGCCGGCGGCCCACAACTACGGCACCATCGCCAATCCGAACGACATCCCGACGGGCACCTTCGACCCGACCTTCTATTCCAGCGGGACGCCGATCCGTAACGACGGCATCCCCGACCGCCTGTGGGTGCAGAACGTCGGCAGCGACCTGGTCACCGTCAACGGCGTGCTGCTGAACGCGGCGACCTTCGCGCCGCAGTTCTCGTTCGACCGCAACGGCAAGCTGGTGGCGATCCCGCAGCGGAGCGGCTTCAACAGTTTCGCCTTCGCCCAGCTGCCGGCCAATTGTCCCGACTGCTTCTTCCCGGAGGACTTCGAACAGGAGGTCTCGCCCAACGAGACCAAGGGCCTGGATTTCCGCGCGGCGATGGACTTCACCCAGCGCCTGCACGGCACGCTGGACGCCAAGTATGTGCAGACCAACATCACGAACCTGATCCAGCCGAGTTTCTCGTTCGGCGACTTCCAGCTGCAGCCGGACAACGCCTTCATCGCCCCAGACCTGCGCGCGGCCCTGGGCGCCACGAACCCGGCCGACTACCCGTTCATCGGCAAGTTCCTGAACGAGGGGCGCAACCAGACGATCGAGCGCAAGACCTATCGCGTGGTCGCGGGGCTGAACGGTGACTTCGAGTTCAGCTTCGCCAAGTTCAACTGGGACGCGGCGCTGAACTACGGCGAGACCGACAGCCACTTCGTCAACCAGAGCCTGGAGATCACCGAGAACTTCAACGCCGCGCTGGACTCGGTGATCAACCCGGCGACGGGGCAGCCCGCGTGCCGCATCAACGTGCCGTCGGCGCCGCAGACCGGGATCGGGTCCGGCGCGTTCAATCCCGCCAGCTGCGTTCCCTACAATCCGTTCGGGGTGCAGAACGGCGCCGCGGCGCTCGCCTATTCGTTCGGCGCCTTCGCCACCGACGACAAGCTGACCCAGGAGGTGGCCAGCCTGAACCTCAACACCGACACGAGCCGCTTCTTCAACCTGCAGGGCGGGCCGGTCGGCGTGGCCTTCGGGGCGGAATACCGGCGCGAGCACTCCCAGGAGACCAACGATCCGTTCGTCAACGCCGGCAACACCGAGAACCTGACCGCCGATTCCTCGGGCGGCTACCACGTCACCGAAGGCTACGTGGAAGTGAACCTGCCGTTCCTGAAGGACTATCGTCCGCTGCTGCAGGAGCTGACCGTTGATGCGGCCTACCGCGGCGCCCACTACTCCACCGTCGGCGGCGTCGGGGCCTACAAGTTCAGCGGCACCTATGGGCCTACGACGTGGCTGAAGCTGCGTACGACCTATTCGCGCGCGATCCGGGCGCCCAACATCACCGAGGCGTTCCAGCCGACCTCACCGGGCTTCTTCAACATTACCGACCCGTGCAGCGCCGAGAACATCTCGGGCAACGTCAACTATGCGAAGAACTGCGCCGCGGCCGGCCTGCCGGCGGGCTTCGTGGCCAACACCAACGCCTCGATCAAGGGCACGTCGTCCGGCAACCCGGACCTCGATCCGGAGAAGTCGATCAGCTACACCGGCGGCATCGTCTTCCAGCCGCCGATGATCCCGGGCCTGGCGATCACGCTCGATTACTACTCAATCAAGATCAAGAACGCGATCACCAACGTCGCGGCGCAGGACGTGATCAACAACTGCTTCGGTTCGGCCGCGGGCCTGGACCCGAACTTCTGCTCGCTGTTCACGCGCGGGCCCGACCAGAACATCAATTTCGTCAAGACGACCTTCGTCAACGCCTCGAAGCTGATGACTGACGGCTACGAACTGCAGGCGACCTATCGCGCCGGCGTCACGCCCCTGACCAGCCAATGGAGTCTGACCCAGGGCCTGACCGGGACGGTGTCGTTCGAGCTGACCGCCGACTATGTGGCGCACCTGCGCAACTTCCCGTTCCAGAACGACCCGACCAACGTCCACATCCTGGAGGGCGTGGTGGCCAACAACGGCGTGTCGGTGGCGGCGCTGAACGGCGGGACGCCGCACCTGAAGGCCCTGGCGGTGACGACCTACAACCAGGGGCCGCTCTCGCTCACCTGGCAGGTCCGCTATGTGGGCAAGGGGGCGCTCTTCAGCCGCGACCCGACGGCGGCCGACCATTCGGAGTCGCTGGACGTGCCGTTCGCGGAGGCCACGTTCTACCACAACCTCAGCGCCCGATACCGGCTGGACGGGCTGTGGGGCGGGAAGCTGGACGGCGCGGAGGTGTTCGGCGGGGTGAACAACATCTTCGGCGAGGAGCCGCCGTTCACGACCATCGGCACCGGCCAGGACCTGGCCTACGACCTGGGCCGCTTCCTGTTCGTTGGCGTGCGCTATCGCCACTAGGCGGAGCAGACCTGTTCAATTGCCTGTCGCCTGGAGATCCGGGCCCTCCTCCCCTTGTGGGAGGACCCAGGAGCGACCGCGACGGGTCAGTGGCCGAAGAGCCTTGGGAACGAGGCTTTGAAGAGGTCGCTGAGGCCGCTCGAGCGGTTGGACAGGGCTTGCAGGAAGCTCAGGGTGCGTCCGGCCGGCCCGGCGAATTCGAACGTGACCCGCCGGAAGGTGCACCCGCGGATCGAGGGCGGCGGGCCGCCGCTATAGACGAGGACGGCCGCGTCGAAGACGCATCCCTCGAAGCTGGTGTTGTCGAGAGCGATCCGGCCGGTCAGGCGCTGGCCATGAATCTCGCGGGCCTCTGCGGCCGGCTCGCCGGGCCGCCAGGTCTCGAGGCTGAGGTCAACGCGGTTCACGGAACACCAGTTTCACACGGTTCTGCCCCGTTAACGCCGCGCCGCGCGGTTCGATCCCTGGGTTGCAGGCCCGTTGTCGCCGGACCGCCGGCGTGAGACCATCGGGCGATGATCAAGGGCCTGCACCACAACGCCTACCGCTGCCGCGATTCCGAGGAGACGCGGGCGTTCTACGAGGATTTCCTGGGCCTGCCGCTGGCCGGGACCCTGGTGATCAACGAGACCAAGAGCGGGCGCGCGACCAAGGTGCTGCACACCTTCTATCGCATGGACGACGGCTCGTTCCTGGCGTTCTTCGAGGCGCCGGACATGGCCTTCGAGTTCAAGCCCCAGCACGATTTCGACCTGCACATCGCGCTCGAGGTCACGGCCGCGGCGCGCGAGGCGATGTTCGCCAAGGGTAAGGCGGCGGGGATGGAGGTGCGCGGCGTCTCCGACCACCACTTCATCGACTCGATCTATTTCCGCGATCCCAACGGCTATGTGGTCGAGCTGACGTCCAAGCGCGCGAACCACGACGAGGCGATGGATCCGGCGAAGAACCGGGCCCGCGCGCTGCTCGACGACTGGACGGCGGAGAAGGTCACGCCGAGCTAGGCCGGCCCCTCGATCCTCCGCACCGACTCGGCTAGACGAGCGCATGACCCGGCACATCGACTTCGAAGGCATCGAGAACTTCCGCGATTTCGGGGGCTATGACACGAGCCACGGCCGGCCGCTGAAGCGGGGCCTGCTCTACCGCTCCGCCAACCACGCCTATGCGACCGACGCGGACCTGGCCCGGATGGCCGAGCTGGAGCTGGCGGCGATCATCGACCTGCGCAGGCCCGAGGAGCGGACGCGGGAACCCTCGAAGCGCTGGCCGGGGTTCGGTGCGGCAGTGGTGGAGAACGACATCCTCTCCGACCATGCCGACTGGGCCGAGATGATGAAGACTGTCGACGTGGTCGACGCCGAATGGTTCCGCCAGGACGGTCTCGGCTACTACCGCATCGCCCCGCACCAGGCCCGCCACATCGACCTCTTCAGCCGCTACTTCCGCACCCTCGCCGAGGTGGAGGGGCCGATCGTGGTGCACTGCGCGGCGGGCAAGGACCGGACGGGCCTGATTTGCGCGCTGACCCACCACGTGGCGGGCGTCCATCCCGACGACATCATGGCCGACTATCTCCTGACCAACGACGAGAGTCGGCTGGCTCGCAAGATGAGCTTCCTGGGCCCGTGGCTGCGCGACACCGTGGGCAAGACCGTCGATGACGCCGCCCTGCGCGTCGCCGTCTCGGTGCATCCGGAATACCTGGAGACGGCGTTTGCGGTGATCCGCGAGGCGCACGGCTCGCTGGTCGGCTACCTGGAGGACGTCCTTGGCGTCGACGCGGCGCTCCGCGAGCGGGTGCGGGCCAGGCTGCTGGCTTAGGGTGCGTCTCGATTCTGTCGAACAAGGCCGCTAGACCGGACGCCATGAGCCGGCGCATCGCCTTCGAGGGCATCGACAACTTCCGCGACTTCGGGGACTACGCGGCCGGTCCGCGGCGGCTGAAGCCGGGGCTGCTCTACCGCTCGGGCCACGCCGGGATGGCGACGGACGCCGACCTCGCGAGGCTTGCGGAGATGGGCCTCACGGTCATCGTCGACCTGCGGCGGGCCAACGAGCGGGAGCGCGCGCCCTGGCGGCCGTGGCCCGGCCTCAGCGCCCAGGTGATCGAGAACAGCCTCGGCCAGGAGACCCTGGACGAATGGGCCGACTTCATCGCCCGCTCGGACCTGACCCCGGGCTCGTTCACCGACTACATGCTGGACTACTACCGCAAGGCGCCGTTCCAGCGGCGGCACATCGACCTCTACGGCCGCTACTTCCGCGCGCTGGCCGAGACCGACGGGCCGGTGCTGGTGCACTGCGCGGCCGGCAAGGACCGCACCGGCATCCTCTGCGCGCTGACCCACCACCTGGCCGGCGTCAGCGACGACGACATCGTCGAGGACTACCTCCTGACCAACGAGCCGCAGCGCCTGGAGGCCCGGCTGCCGATGATCCGCGAGGTGATCCTGACCAACACCGGACGGGTCGCCTCGGACGAGGCCCTGATGGTCGCCATGCGGGTGGAGGCCGACTACCTGGCCGAGGCGTTCGCCGCCATGCGGGCCGCGCACGGCTCCCTCGACGGCTATCTGGGCGCGGCCCTGGGGCTCGACGGCGCCCTCCGCGAACGGCTACACGCGCGGCTGCTGGCCTGATCCCGGCTCGCGATCGCCCGCCAAGCGCGTCCACGGAGCACCCATGCAGTCCTTCCAGCCGCCCCGCCGCATCCTGATGGGGCCCGGCCCGTCCGACGTCAGCCCGCGCGTGCTGAGCGCGCTGGCCAGGCCCACGATCGGCCACCTGGATCCGCAGTTCCAGGCGCTGATGGAGGAGATCAAGGCCGCCCTGCAGCGCCTTTTCAACGCACCGGACCACGCCTGCGTCCCGCTGCCCGCGCCGGGGACGGCGGGGATGGAGGCGGCGATCATGAACCTGCTGGAGCCCGGCGACCGCTGCGTGGTGGCGGTGAACGGGGCGTTCGGCGGGCGCATGGCCGACATGGCCGGCCGCGCCGGCGCGAGCGTGGTCACGGTCGACCATGACTGGGGCAAGCCGGTGGACGGCGCCCGCGTCGAGGCGGCGCTGGCGGAGGCGCCGACGAAGGTGCTGGCCTTCGTGCACGCCGAGACCTCGACCGGGGCGCGCAGCGACGCCGCGAGCCTCTGCGCGATCGCCCGCAAGCATGGCGCGCTGTCGGTGGTCGACTGCGTGACCTCGCTGGGCGGCATCGTCGTCGACGTGGCCGCCTGGGACGCCGACGTGGTCTATTCGGGCACCCAGAAGTGCCTGTCGGCGCCGCCGGGGCTGTCGCCCATCGCGCTCAGCAAGCGGGCGCAGGCGGCGATCAGCGGGCGCAAGGAGAAGGTCAGGAACTGGCTCCTCGATTTCAACCTGCTGATGTCCTACTGGGGCGGTGACGGCGGCCGGACCTATCACCACACCGCGCCGATCAATGCGCTCTACGGCCTGCACGAGAGCCTGGTGGCGATCTTCGAGGAGGGCCAGCAGGCGGCCATCGTGCGCCACGCGCGGATGCATGAGGCGCTGGTCGCGGGCCTGGAGGCGGCGGGCCTCTCGATGCTGGTGGAGGCCCAAGATCGCCTGCCGCAGCTCAACACCGTGAAGGTCCCCGAGGGCGTCGATGAGGCGGCGGTGCGCGCCCAGGTGCTGAAGGCCTGGGATCTGGAGATCGGCGCGGGGCTGGGGCCGCTGAAGGGCCAGGTCTGGCGCATCGGCCTGATGGGCGCCTCGGCGACCCCCTGGCACGTGCGCCTGTGCCTGACCGCGCTCTGCGAGGCGCTGAACGCCCAGGGCTTCAAAGCGGACGCGCAAGCGGCGCTGGCGGCGGCGGACGCAAAGCTAAACACCTGAGTGTCATCCCGGAAAGCGCGCAGCGCTTGTCCGGGACCCATAAGCGTCAGGGCTACAAACCGTTCGCGGCGGCGCCGTCGCGCCCTTCCGGCCGCCGATGAGTCTATGGGTCCCGGTCTTCCGCTGCGCGGAAACCGGGATGACACCGGGGGTAAAGCGGCTAACGTCGCGGCCAGACCGCCCCTTCAAAAAAAAGCGGCGGCGCGGGAGGGAAGCCGTTGAGCGAGTCCACGCCCCTGGAGGTCCATGGCCCCTCGTCGGTGGTCGATCCGCCGATCGTCTCGGAGTTGGGCGGCGACGCCAAGCTGACCCGCGGCGGGATTTCCTGGTCGATCTTCGAGGGCGGCCGCGACCCCTACGTGATCCTCATCACGATCTACATCTTCATGCCGTACGTCTCCGGCACCCTGGTCGGCGATCCGGTGAGGGGCCAGGAGCTGATCTCGGCCTTCCAGCAGTACACAGGCTGGATCGTCATGGCGACGGCGCCGTTCCTGGGCGCCTCGATCGACAAGCTGGGGCCGCGCAAGCCCTGGCTGGCGCTGGCCGTGATCGGCATGCTGCCGCTGATCTTCGCGCTGTGGTTCGCCAAGCCGGGCGGCGGCGGAATCTCGGTGATGACCGCCATGACGCTGAGCCTCGTAGTGGGCGTGCTGTTCGCCTACACCGAAGTCCTGCACAACTCGATGCTGATCCGGGCCGCGGGGCTGAAGGGCGCGCACGCCGCCTCGGGCCTGGCGCTGTCGCTGGGCAACGCGGCCGCGGTGTTCGCCCTGGGCTTCACCGCCTGGGCCTTCGCGTTACCGGGCAAGGTTCACTGGGGCTGGGTGCCGGCCGCGCCGCTGTTCGGGCTTGACCCCGCGACGCATGAGCCCGAGCGGGTGGTGGCGATCCTCGCCGCCGGGCTCCTGGCCCTGGGCTCGATCCCGATCTTCCTGTTCACCCCAGACGCGCCGAAGACCGGCGTGCCGCCGCTCCGGGCCTTCCGGCAGGGCGTCGTCGATCTCTGGACGATGATCCGCACGGTCTCCAAGTATCGCGACGCGGCGATCTACCTGGGGTCGCGGATGCTGTTCGTCGACGGCATGAACGGCGTGCTCTTCTTCTACGGCGTTCTGGCCGCGGGCGTGATGAAGTGGGGTCCGCTGGACCTGTTGATCACCGCGATCGTGGGCAGCGTGGTCTCCACCCTGGGCGGCCAGGCCGGCCGGTGGCTCGACCACAACATCGGACCCAAGAACGCGCTGCGCCTGGAGATCTTCATGGCCATCCTGGCGCTGACCGGGATGCTGGGCATGAAGCCGGACACCATCCTCTACTTCTGGCACTACGACGCGGCCGCGCACGCGCCGCTGTGGGACGGGCCGGTCTACCGCACCCTGCCCAGCCTGATCTTCCTGCTGATCGGCTTCTCCAACTGCATCTTCATCACCGCCCAGTACGCCTCGGCCCGCACAGCGCTGACGCGGCTGACGCCGCCGGCCCAGACGGGCGCGTTCTTCGGGGTCTATGCGCTGTCGGGCGTGGCCACGGCCTGGCTGGCGCCCAGCCTGGTGAACATCGGCACGAGGGTCACCCACAGCCAGCAGGGCGGGTTCGCCACGATCATCCTCTTGATGGCGGTGGGCCTGGTGGGCCTCATGTTCGTCCGCGGCGGCGGCCGCGACGTCGACGACACGCCGACTAGCTGAAGGGGACTTCCGAGACCCGGCGCGGCTTCAGGTAGAAGCTGTTGCTGTAGGTGATCGGCGCCGGCAGCACCTGCATGATCGGCGAGGTGTAGGTGTAGGCCACGTCGGCCTCGATGACGCTGTCGCCCGGCTGCAGCAGGGTTGCGGGGAAGCCCGAGGCCGTGGCGCCGGCGGCCAGCGCGCCCAGGCCGTGGCCCTGGCTCCAGACCACCTTCGGCACGCCCATGGCGTCGGCCTTGATGCTGGAGACCCGCAGGTTGAGCGAGGTGGCCGGGAACGGCTTCATGATCGCGTTGCCGACATTGAAGATGTCGGTCATCTGGGCGGCGTTCATGTTGATCGACTGGGCGACCAGGTCGCCGACGATCGAGGCCGAGTGGGCCGCCTGGCGCTCGGCCATCATGGCCATCGTGAGCTCGGCCAGCCCCATGTAGAGCAGGATCATGATCGGGGCGACGAGGGCGAACTCCAGCGCCGCAACGCCGCCCTCGTGCCTGCGGAACGACCTCAGCATGCCGCACCCACCGGAAGCGCGTCGCTGTAGGGCTCGTTGCGGAAGGCCGTCGCCGCGCTCAGCAGGCGGTTTCCGTGGCCGGTGTTGTCCAGCACCGTGTTCAGCAGCGGAGCGAACAGCGGCCAAGTGAAATAGGCGCGCACCAGGACGATGTCGGTCGGATTGCCGGGGGCGAAGCAACCGCCGCCGGCGACGAAGGTGGCGCCGGTCATCGGCGGGCTGCCGGCCAGGGTCCCGAAGTCGCTGAAGACCTGCGAGGTCACCGTCAGGTTGGCGTTGCACTGGCTGGAGAGCCAGCTCATGCCGCCGCAGACCAGGGCCTTGAAGTCCGCGCGCGTGGAGGCGGCGCTGGTCTGGAACTCGCCGGTGCGGATCATCCGCGAGGCGCGCTCGGTGGCGGTTTCCAGCGAGGTGACCACCAGCAGGATCATCGCCAGTTCGAGCGTGCCGAGGATGAGCGCGATCAGCGGCAGGCTGACCAGGGCGAACTCCACCGCGGTGGCCCCGCGTTCGGCGCGGCCGAACCGCGTCACGAATTCGATCAGGCGGGAAGGGAAACTGCGCACGGGGGCCTCACGTCAGAAAGGCCAGGTTACGGCGGCTTGGATAAACAACGCTTAAGTACAATGGTTGACTCATTACATACTCGAGAGGCTTGTCGAGGGAATTCAAATGATGGTTAACGGGAATTGAGCCTTAATATCCATTCACCAAAGAAAAATACTGCGATTACTCTTCCGTTTACTGCCGATTAAGCGAGACCTGCGAACTTGATGTGGCATTGAGGGCGAGCAGGCAAACAGCTTGAGGCCCGACAACGACTGCTCGCTTTTTGAAGGAGATGTAATATGTCCAAGTTCGTCACGCGCTTCCTGAAGGACGAGTCCGGCGCCACCGCCATCGAGTACGGCCTCATCGCCGCGCTCATCGCCGTGGTGATCGTGACGGCCGTTGGCCTGGTCGGCACCAAGCTGAACACCGTCTTCAACAGCGTCCAGGCCGCTCTGCCGTAGGACCCGTTCCTACGCAGGCTCAAGCCTAAACGAACCCCCCGGCGGCTCCGGCCTCCGGGGGGTTTTCGTATGCGCGCGCAACGCTCCGTTCATCCGGCATGGGCAAGGTGGCGGCCTGGTTCCGCCAATTGAGCTTTCGATGATCCACGCGCTGCAGATGCTGGTCCTGCTGGCCTTCCCGGTCCTGGTGATCGTGGGCGGGCTGAAAGACCTGACCAGCTACACGATCCCCAACTGGATCCCGCTGGCCCTGATGGCGGCGTTTCCGCTGGCCGCGATCGCCCAAGGCCTCTCGCTTCCGTTGATCGGGCTCCAGCTGGCGGTGGGCGTGGCCGCCCTCTTCGCCGGCATGGCGATGTTCGCGCTGCGCTGGATCGGCGGCGGCGACGCCAAGCTGTTCGCCGCGGCGGGCCTGTGGCTGGGCTGGCCCTCGGCCCTGACCTTTGCGGCGGTCACGGCGGTGGCCGGGGGAGCCCTGGCGGTGAGCCTACTGGGCCTTCGCTCGGCGCGCCTGCGCCCCTTCATGCCCAGCGGCCCCGGCTGGTTCGTCCGCCTGGCCGAGCCGGGCGAGAACGTGCCCTACGGCGTGGCCATCGCGGTCGGGGCCCTGGTCGCCTTCCCGACCTGCCTTCTGATGACCGGCCACTAGGTATGCCTGCGGCCAAGGTTGCCGCGACGCCCGCGAAGCGATTAGGACAAGGCCGGACTTTCGCCCTTTCGGGACGCCCGCCATGTCAGACGTGATCCTCGAGACAACCGACGGCGCGGCGATCCCGGTCTTCGCCTACGCCGAGGATGAGGTCGCCGCCGCCCTGGAGGCCGCGCCGCCGTTCCTGCGCGGCTATGCGGCGATGGGCGAGTTCAAGGGCAAGGCCGGGCAGGTGCTGACCGCGCCGGGCGAGGACGGGGCGCTCAGCAGCGTCTGGTTCGGCCTGGGCGGGGCCCCCGACGCCATGGGGTTCCGCGCGCTCGCGGCCAAGCTGGCGGCCGGCGTCTACAAGATCGCGCGCGCGCCCGACGGGCTGGACCCGGCGCAGATCGCGCTGGCCTTCGCGCTCGGGAGCTACCGGTTCGACCGCTACAAGACCCACTCGGCCGAGCGGGCGCGGCTGGTGGCGTCTGACGGGGTCGACGTGGCCGAGGTGCGCCAGGTGGCCCACGCCTGCGCGCTGGCCCGCGACATGATCAACACCCCGGCCAACGACATGGGGCCGCGGCAGGTCGAGACCATCGCCCGCGAGATCGCCGAGCAGCACGGCGCCCAGGCCACGGTGATCACCGGCGACGGCCTGCTGGAGGCCAACTATCCGGCGGTGCACGCCGTTGGCCGCGCCGCAGTGGCCGAGCGCGCGCCACGGATGATCGAGATCGGCTGGGGAGAGGCGAAGCATCCGCTGGTGGCGATCGTCGGCAAGGGGGTCGTGTTCGACACCGGCGGCCTCGACATCAAGCCCTCGGCCGGCATGCGGCTGATGAAGAAGGACATGGGCGGCGCGGCTCACGCGCTCGCGCTGGCCCGGATGGTCATGGCGGCGAAGCTGCCGGTGCGGCTGGCGGTGCTGATCCCGGCCGTCGAGAACGCGATCAGCGGCGACGCCATGCGGCCGGGCGACGTGCTGGCCTCGCGCAAGGGCCTCTCGATCGAGGTCGGCAACACCGACGCCGAGGGCCGGCTGATCCTGGCGGACGCGCTCACCCGCGCGGGCGAGCTGGAGCCGGACCTGACCATCGACATGGCCACCCTGACCGGCGCGGCGCGCGTGGCGCTGGGCCCGCAGCTGCCGCCGTTCTACACCGACGACGAGGGGCTGGCGGCGGCGATCGAGGCGGCCGCCAAGGCGGAGGCCGACCCGCTGTGGCGGATGCCCCTCTGGAAGCCCTACGCCGACGCGCTGGACTCCGAGGTGGCCGAGATCAAGAACGACCCCGACGGCTGGGCCCAGGCGGGCTCGGTGACCGCCGCGCTCTTCCTGCAGCGGTTCGCGCCGAAAGGCCCGTGGGTCCACCTGGACATCTTCGCCTGGAACCCCCGCAACCGGCCGGGCCATCCGGCGGGCGCCGAGGCGCAGGCGATCCGAGGCCTCTACCGCATGATCCGCGAGCGGTTCGCGTGAGCGCGCCGGCCCTCGATCCGCGGGTGACGCCGCTGCGCGACGGGATCGCCAGCCGGGCCCTGGAAGGGCTGGCGCGCGCGGAGGTCTATCTCGACCCCAAGCCGATGACCTGCGCCCGGCCGACCGCGGGCGTCCACCGCGCCCCGGACGCGGCCTCCGAGCAGATGGACCAGCTGCTATTCGGCGAGCTGTTCGACGTAATCGAGGAGGAGAACGGCTTCTTCTGGGGCCAGGCGCGGCGCGACGGCTACGTGGGCTTCGTGGCCCAGGCGGCGCTGGCGGCGCCGGGCGCCCCGCCGACCCACCGGATCAGCGCCCTTCGCACCTACGGCTTCGCCGAAGCCAGCATCAAGTCGCAGGCGGCCGGGCCCTATCCGATGAACGCCCTGGTGGCCGTGGAGGCCGAGGAGGGGCGCCTGCGCCGCGTCGCCGGAGCCGGGTGGATGGCCGCCGAGCACCTCTGCCCGGTCGGTGAATTCGAGACCGACTGGGCCGGCGTCGCCGAGCGGTTCATTGGCGCGCCTTACCTGTGGGGCGGTCGCGACAGCCTGGGTCTGGACTGCTCCGGCCTGGTGCAGCAGGCGCTGACGGCCTGCGGCCTGTCCTGCCCGCGAGACGCCGACCAGCAGGCGGGCCTGGGGCGCGAGATCGCGCGCGCGGACTTCGCCCGCGGCGACCTGGTGTTCTGGAAGGGCCATGTGGCGATCGGGCTGGACGAGACGCGCATCGTCCACGCCAACGGCTTCCACATGATGGTCGCCATCGAGCCTCTGGACGAGGCGCTGGCGCGCATCGAGGCCGCCGGATCCGGGCGGCCGACCACGTTCCGCCGGCTCTAGGCGGAAGGGTCCAGGCCATGCGCAACCCGCTGCTGCTGGCCGCCGTGCTTCTGCTGACCGCAGTCGCGCCCGCCGCCGCCGAGGACGTGGCGATCACCTTCGACGACCTGCCGACCATGGCGCTGTCGCCGACCACCGACTACGCGGCCGTCACCACCAAGGCGCTGCTGGCGGGGCTGAAGCGCCACCGGATCCCGGCCATCGGTTTCGTCAACGAGCTGAAGCTGGAGGCGCGCGACAAGCCGCAGCGGATCGCGCTGCTGAAGCAGTGGCTGGACGCCGGCATGGACCTCGGCAACCACACCTATTCGCACCCGCATTTCACGACCGACGTCGCCGCCGAGATCGTCGAGGTCGAGAAGGGCGAGGTCGAGACGCGCAAGCTGTTGGCCGCGCGCGGGCGCGAACCGCACTGGTTCCGCCATCCCTACCTGGAGACCGGCGCCACGGCCGAGGCGCGCCGCGGGCTGGAGACCTGGCTGGGCGCGCGGGGCTATCGGGTGGCGCCGGTCAGCCTGGAGAACTCCGACTGGATGTTCGCCGGGCCCTATGACGAGGCGGTGCTGAAGGGTGATGCGGCGGAAGCGGCGCGGATCAAGGCGGCCTACCTGGCGTTCACGGCGAAGGTCGTGCCCTGGTACCGGTCGACGGCTCTCAGCGTGCTGGGCCGGCGCCCGGCGCTGGTGTTCCTGCTACACGCCACGCGGTTGAACGCCGACAGCCTGGACGGCCTGGCCAGGATCCTCGCCGACAACGACCTGAAGCCGGTGAGCCTGGAACGGGCCATGGACGACGGCGTCTACGAGATGCCGGACGACCCGGTGGCCGACAACGGCCAGCCGTGGGTCGCGCGCTGGGCGCTGGCCCTGAAGAAGGACATGCCCTGGTCGACGCTGCCGCGGCCGCCGGAGGACATCGCCGCGGCGGACGCGCGGCTGAACGCCGGCCCGCCGCCCGCGGCGGTGACCAAGCCGAAGTAAGCGGGCGCTATTTCGTCGGCGGGGTGGCCGGCGCGGCCGGCTTGGCGTCGGCCGGCTTCGCGGCGTCGGGCTTGGCGCCTTCGGCCGGCTTCGCGTCACCCGGCTTGGCTTCACCCGGCGCGGCGGCCTTGGCGTCAGCCGCCGGAGCTGCGGCAACGGGCTTCGGCGCCGGGATCGGCAGGCTCGAGCCCTGGCCGTGCAGGTAGGCGATGACGTTGATGCGGTCCTGCGGCGCCTTGAGGCCCACGAAGGTCATCTTGGTGCCCTGGACGTAGGCCTGCGGGGCCTTGAGGTACAGGTACAGATGGTCGTAGTCCCAGACCGGCACTTTCGCGCCCTCGGCCTTCATGGCGTCGGAATAGGCGAAGCCGGCCTCCGAGGCCGGCTTGCGGCCCACCACGCCGTTCAGGTTCGGCCCCGTGCCGTTGGCGGTCAGGCTGTGGCAGGACTGGCACTTGGCGAACACGGCCTGGCCGGCGGCGACGTCGGCGGCGGGCAGCACCGTGCCCCAGTCCGGCGGGACGTCCGCGGCGGCCGCGCCGCCCTCGGTGGTCTCGGCCACCTCGACCTTGAAGCCCGGGTGGGCGACCTTTTCTCCGGGGAAGACGAAGCCCGCCACCTGCACCAGGATGGCGATCGTGAAGCCCGTCGCCAGCACCGCGCCGGCATACTTGTTGAAAGTCAGATCGCTCATAGTTCCGAAATCGGCCCTCTCCCAAGAAGGCGGGATTGGGGCCGGCTCCGGAAGCCAGCGAACGCACGGGAATCCCGCCCCTTATTGCGCCCGGCTCTCTTACACGCTACCGGCGCTCGCGCAACCCGCCCAAGCAACGCTCCCGGCAATGCCTTGAACCCCATCGTCCTCATTCCCGCGCGCATGGCCGCGACCCGCCTGCCGGGCAAGCCCCTGGCGGACATCGAGGGCCAAGCCATGATCGTCCGTGTGCTGCGCCAGGCGCAGGCCGCCGGCGTGGGCCCGGTGGCCGTGGCGGCGGGCGATTCGGCGATCGCCGAGGCCGTACGCGCGGCCGGCGGCACTGCGGTCCTGACCGACCCGGACCTGCCCTCGGGCTCCGACCGGATCGTGGCCGCGCTGGCCGAACTGGATCCGCGCGGGTCACACGACGTGGTGGTCAACCTGCAGGGGGACATCCCCTTCGTGCGGCCGGACGCGGTGAGCGCGGTGACCGACCTTCTGGCCCGCGAGCCGGGCTGCGACCTGGCGACCGTGATGGTGGCCGAGGCCGATCCCTCGGAGCGGACCAATCCCGACATCCCCAAGGTCGTGGCCGCGATGCAGCCCGACGGGCGCACGGCCAGGGCGCTCTACTTCACCCGCTCGGTGCTCTATGGCGAGGAGCCGGTCTGGCTGCACCATGGAATCTACGGCTTCCGGCGCGCGGCGCTCATGCGGTTCACGGCCGCGCAACCCTCGGCGTTGGAGAAACGCGAGCGGCTGGAGCAGCTGCGGGCGCTGGAGATGGGCATGCAGGTCTGGGCGGCGGTGATCGACGAGGCGCCGATCAGCGTGGACAATCCGGCCGACCTGGAGCGCGCGCGCGCGTTCGCCCGGTCGCTGGCTTAGGGGGACTTCGGCATGAGCAAGGGACGCATCGCCTTCCAGGGCGAGCTCGGGGCCAACAGCCACGAGGCCTGCCAGGCCGCGTTTCCCGACCTGGAGCCGGTCCC
>Ga0207704_10000620_pt1 | contig 15701 bp, 13 predicted proteins | sample KBSMisM12_FD_184308 | JGI IMG/M metagenome (GOLD analysis project Ga0207704, IMG submission 184308) | Miscanthus rhizosphere microbial communities from Kellogg Biological Station, Michigan, USA - KBS Miscanthus M1-2 (SPAdes) (version 2) | ecosystem: Host-associated > Plants > Roots >...
CTGTCGTCGACGGGGCAGTTTGCCGGACGCGCCATCGACCTGTGCAGTCAGGGCGACCCGATCTGCTCGGAGGGACGCGACCGATCCGCGCACAGCAACTACGAGATGCCGCCCTACCCGGATCAGGCGGCCGGGTTTATCGCAGGCCTGGTGTAGCCGCGAGTTCGAAAAGCACTGCTGCCCAGGGCACTACGGGCGAACGACCCACTGGCGGTGCCGGACTGAGTTGCCACACTAGAACGTGTTGACCAGCCTTCGCCGGTCAGCCATCTGGCGCGACATTGTGTAGTGGTGGTAGTGCATCGCGCACTTGAGCACGCAGATGAACAATACGTTCGGATCGGGCCGTCGGCGGAGCATCGTCGCCATCCGACGGCGATAGATCCGGCGCAGCTCCGGGTCGGGGACTTTCATCATCAGCCGTACAAACAGACCAGTCGCGCGCAGGGCATCGACGGACTGTGGCTTCCATTTCTTCCACGGATGTTGGCGCCAATACTCATTGCGAGCCCGGGCGAAATTGAATCGGCGTGTCAGATAGAGATTCTCGAGCCGCTCGAAGTAGAAGTCGGCATCGTACAAATCCCGCATCAGGCCGATGTAGCCCTCGCGCAATTCGTCGCGAGTCATGCCGAGCGGAATCACGTTTGTGCCGAATTCCTGCTCGTCTTCGAGATCGAGGCGGCCATCGTCCTTCAGACGGGCGTAGAGCGGTGTTTTCGGGATCGCTGCGAGCATGCCGACCATCGCGTGCATGATGTCGGTCTGACGCATGAACTCGCACTGGGCCTTGAAGATCCGGGGATCGTCGTGGTCGAATCCGACGATCATGCCGCACCAGACTTCGAGGCCCGAGTCTTGCACTCTGCGGACACGGTCGACGATCGTCACGCCTTTGCCGCGGACGTTTTGATACTTCTTGGTCTCGCGCAGCGATTCTTCGTTCGGGCTCTCGATACCGATGAAGACGACCTGAATGTTGGCCGCGACCATCAACTCCATCAGCTCATCGTCTTCGGACAGGTTCAGCGACGCCTCGGTGAAGAACGTGAACGGGTAGCCATGCGCGGCTTGCCACGCGGCGACGTCGCGCAGCAATGGCTTCACCGCGACCTTGTTGCCGATCAGGTTGTCATCGACGATGAAGGCGATGACGAGGCCCTGCGTGCGCATCGCTTCCAACTCGGCGATCACCTGCTCGCTCGTCTTCAGCCGCGGCTTGCGACCGAACGTGACGATGATGTCGCAAAACTCGCACTGGAATGGACAACCGCGGCTGAACTGAATGCTGCCGAACAGATAGTTCTTGATCTTCAGCAGGTCATACCGCGGCACCGGCACGCGAGTCATGTCGGTCCGCTCGAGTTGTTCGTAACGGCGCTGATGTCGGTGTTGGGCCCACTCTTCAAGAAACTGCGGCCAGGTCGTTTCCGCTTCGCCGACGAAGATCACGTCGGCCAGGCCGTCGAAGTAGTCTTCCTGCACACTTACCCACGGACCGCCGACGACCGTGAAGACGCCACGGGCTTTCAATTCCCGGAGAATCTCGCGCATCCGACGGCGCTGGACGATCATGCCGGTGAGCCCGACGATGTCGGCCTGCGCCAGGCGGTCGTAGTCGATCGGCTCGACGTTCTCATCGACGATCGTCAGGCAATGCTCATCAGGCGTCAGCGCGGCGAGCAGCGGCAGGCAGGCGGTCGGCAAGTTGCACTTCTTACCAAGCAGCGGCAGCGCGTGCTCAAGGCCCCAGTAGGACACCTCGAACCGGGGATTGATGAGGACGATGTCAGCCATGGTCTGCCTGCTTCGATCGGACCGGTCGACCCGATGCTACGCCGACGGGGCCGCTGTTTGCTGGCGGCATCTCAGGCGAAGCGAACGGTCGAAAACGGTTGACAGGTACGAAGGGTGCGTTTTATCCATTGGGTCGACGCAATTACACACGAACCATCCGGCACGCCGTGGCTGCCGTGTCCTGGCGGATAGAGCCGACGGGACATGGCCACGGTCAACGGTCCATCAGGCGGCGACGACTGCCCGACAATGCGTCCTCGCCGATCGCACATGGTCGACCGCCTGATTGATGTCCGTTATCGGGAAGACCTGTGCCGCATGCCAACCCAATGCCAGGTCGGTGCGGTCGATGTCGTCGTGGGGTGGTCATTTTCGCGGAGGTCAAGGGCGGGGTGGGGTGGCGGCCCCGAGTAGGAAACTGGGCATCCTGCATTCGCCAATCCTCGATGCGGTCCGCGGTGGTTGATCGTCATTCAGGACCCCGACGGCAATTGCATTCGGCTCTACACGCTGGAGTCGCACGGTCCCGAGATCAAGCCGGCCACCAACAGCCCACGGCTGGCAGGGTGAAAACCGGCGCGCGGCATGCTCCGTCGTTGACTGAACAGGATGCCCGACCACCAACGCATCGTTGTCGAGCCACACCCGAAACGTTTCATAAAGCATCCTTCGGTCCACCTCGGGAAGATCGCCAAATCCGTCCAGCACCGCGCCGGCAGTCTTGACCATCACATGCGGCGCGCTCAAGGCAACGGTGGCCAGGATGGAGCCCTCGAACACAGCGACCGGGGACGTGGAATCGGTCGGACCGCGCACCATCACATTTGCGAGATGCAACGCTCGTGGCGTATCGCGCAGATCGTCGAAGGGAGCGCACTTACACCCACCCGCGGCAGTTGTCGAGACAGCAGGGCGACAACCATGTCGAGTTTCGGTCCGACGTGCGTGTGCGCGGCCGACATACCGATCATCGTTGACGGACATCAGTGGTCTTACCCGACGGATGGACGGCGTACACGTAATCATATACAGAGTACAGTTGGCGGACATGGCGAACCGGAGAAGCGGATCCGCGGGCCGCGAGCGGCTGAGTCGCGATTCCATCGTGAACGGGGCCATCGCGCTGGCCGACGCGGAGGGCCTCGACGCGGTGACCATTCGGCGGCTCGCCCAGGATCACGAAGTCACCCCGATGGCGTTGTACTGGCATTTCAAGGACAAGGGCGAACTGCTCGACGGCATCGCGGAACGCCTATTCGCCGATGTCCGGCTCCCGGCGCCATCCCCGAGGCCCTGGCCCGAGCAATTGCGGTCCGTCCTCGATGCGCTGGCGGACGCGCTGCGCCCGCACCCCGAGGTGGCCGGCCTCGTCTCCAACCGCGTGCTCTCCTCCGAGGCCGGGCTGACCGTGGCCGAACACACGCTGGCCTTGCTGCGGCACGCGGGCCTTTCCGCCGAGCAGGCGGCCCAGGTCGGCGGATACCTGCTCAACGCCGTGGCCATGCTTGTGGCCACCGAGCCGGGGCGAGAGCATGGTCCTGACTCCGAGGCCCGTGACGACGCGATCCGCCGCAAGACTGCGTCGTTGAGCGGGCTGCCTATGCGGCGGTATCCGAACGTCGTGTCCTCCGCCGGCGTGCTGGCCGCGTGCCCGAGTCCGGACGCCTACTTCAGCCTGGGACTCGACATGCTGATCGCCGGTGTCATCCTCATCACGGACCAAGCTCGCCCCGAGGCAAACCCAGCCTGACCTGGTAGGACTGCCACAGCTTCACCCCTCCGTTGACAACTATACTGTGTATATGTTGCACTATACGATGTACATGTACGGCATATACAAACACGGACGGCGGAGTCAGATGAATCAGAACGGAACAGGTGACCAGCGCGATGCGCTGACCCACCCACTTACCCTGCGCAGCGGCATCACCCTGCCAAATCGGATCGCAAAGGCCGCGACCAGCGAGCATCTGGCCGACCGTCGCGGGGCACCGACCAACCAGCTCATCACCGCCTACCGGGCGTTGGCGCTCTCCGGCGCAGGCCTGTTGATCAGCGGCAACGTCATGGTCGACGGCGCTGCGCTGGAAGCACCGCGCAACGTGGTCATCGAGGACGATCGACACCGCGAGCAGCTGCGTCGGTGGGCCGCGGTGACCGAGGGCACCGACGCCAAGTTCATCCTGCAGCTGTCGCACCCAGGTCGGCAGACCATGCGCGGCAACCGTCTACGCGGGCGTCGTCAGGACGTCGTCGGCCCGTCCGAAGTGCCCCTCGCCGTGGGTGGCAATCGGCTCTTCCAGGCGCCGCGCGCCCTGTCTGACGTGGAAATCAAAGCGATCATCGCGCGCTTTGCCCGCGCCGCCCAGATCGCCGCCGTCGCCGGCTTCCACGGCGTGCAGATCCACGCCGCGCACGGCTACCTGTTCAACCAGTTCCTCTCACCACTGGTCAACCGCCGCACCGACCGTTGGGGCGGCTCACTGGAGAACCGGATGCGGCTGCTCGTCGAGACCGTGAGAGAGATCCGCGCGGCGACCTCCCCCCGGTTCCTCATCGCCGTCAAACTGAATTCCGCCGATTTCCAGCGCGGCGGCTTCGACTCTGACGACTCCTTGACCGTCGCGCGCGCCCTGGAGAAGGAAGGCATCGACCTCCTGGAGATCTCAGGCGGCACCTACGAGAGCACCGCCATGGTCACGGGCATGCCACAGCGAGAATCGACGCGGGCGCGGGAAGCGTACTTCATCGAATTCGCCGAACGGTTCTCCACGGAAGTGTCGGTTCCGATCATGCTGACGGGCGGATTCCGCACCCGGCAGGGCATGAACGATGCATTGGACAGCGGTGCAGTAGCAGTCGTCGGTCTCGCACGCCCGATTACCTACGAACCGGATCTGCCCCAACGCCTCCTAAATGGAACCGCCGAGAAGAGCTTGGTGGCGCCGAAGACCCTCGGCCACAAGAACATCGACGACCTTCTCAACAGCGCGTGGCACCAGCAGCAGATCGCCCGCATGGGCCGTGGCAGAGCCGTGCGGTCCCGACGCGCCCCCGCGATCGCCCTCGTAATCGCCCTGCTGACCACCGCCCGGGACCTCCTACTTCCCCAGCTGGCGCCCCGCTGACTTCAGATTCCCCCGACCCGGCACTGCGGCGACCCGCTCGTAGCGCTGAACCCATCCCCGAAGGAACCATGGACCTACAACTGACCGACAAGGTCGTTATCGTCACCGGTGCCGCCTCGGGCATTGGGCGAGCCAGTGCCCGCCTGCTCACTGAAGAAGGAGCCATCGTCGTCGGTGTCGACCGCGATCCGATCGACACCGAACCCGCCGCCCTCGTCACCGCGGTCCAGGCCGATCTCACCGACCCCGCAGCACCAGACCGCGTGATCGCCACCGTGCTCGAACAGCACGGCCGCATCGACGCCATTGTCAACAACGCCGGCGGGTTACAAGCCCGCACCAGCTTTCTCGAGATCACCGACGAGCAATGGCTGGCCACCTTCAGCCTCAACTTCCACGCCGCCCGCCGCATGAGTCGCGCAGCCGTGCCCGCGATGCTCGCGACCGGTGGCGGCAGCCTCGTCCACCTCGGCAGCGACTCCGCGCGGCTGCCCGAAGTCGGCAATCTCGATTACGCGGCGGCCAAGCTTGCACTGCTGGCGTTGTCCACCTCACTGGCCACCGAGTTCAGCCCGCAAGGCATCCGGTCGAACGTCGTGGTCCCCGGACCCACCCGCACTCCGCTCTACGACCGGCCGGGCGGCTTCGGCGACCAGGCCGCCACGCTGTGGGGCACCGACAAGGAAACCGCGATCACCCGCATGGTCACCGAAATCCGACCACTGCTCACCGGCCGGATGGGCCAACCCGACGACATCGCACAGGTCGTCGCGTACCTCGTCTCACCCCTCTCGCACCAGGTCACCGCCGCCGAATGGAGTGTCGACGGCGGCGCACAGCGCCACATCTGACCCCACCACCAACAAGGAGAAACCGATGAACACACCCGTTTGGGGCCCAAACTCGCCGCGCACGTCGGCACTTGCCGGACAAGTCATCGCCGAGAACTTTGCGGGTTGGAGCCCCGAAATCCGACAGGAGTTCGCCGACAACGCCCACAACCACCAGGTCGGATCGGTGCTGCTATCCGAGACCGACGAGGTCAAGGTCTGGAGCATCCGGCTCGCGCCCGGCGAACGGGTCCCGGCGCACCGGCACGTGCTGAACTACTTCTGGACCGCCCTCACCGACGGAATCAGCCTGCAGCACACCGACGACGGCACCACCCGCCGCGTCGTCTACCGAGCCGGAGAGACCCGGCATTTCTCCTTCCCCGGTGACGAGTACATCCTTCACGACCTGTACAACGACGGCCCAAGCGAACTGGCCTTCCTCACCGTCGAGCACAAGAACGAACGCAAACACAACTGATGAATAGGACCATGATGAAGATCCTTATCACCGGCGCCACCGGCTACATCGGCGCGGTCGCCGCCGAAGCGCTCGGCACCCGAGGCCATCAGATCCTGGGACTGGCCCGATCGCAGCGGTCCGCTTACACATTGCGTGAGCGCGGCGTCGAGCCCGTTATGGGAGACTTCGGCGACCCGGTGAGCCTGGCCAACGCTGTTCACGAGGCCAGACCCGACGTCGTGCTGAGCACCGCCAGCGTCGGCGGGGCGAGCGGGGACCAAGCCGCCTTCGCCCGCGACGGTGAGGCGGTACGCGCCATGCGGGAGGCTCTTGCTGATCATGGCGGCACTCTGGTCTTCACCAGTGGGTCGGCGGTATTCGGGGTCTTCAACGGCGGCGATGCCACCGACACCGTCTACGACGAAGACACCCGCTTACCGCTTCCGGCATCGGTTTTCGCGCCGGAATCTGCGGGGGTGCACGCTCTGCTGGCCGCCGGTTTCGGGGCGGCGATGGCTGCTCGCGTCGAGACCGAACGGGCCGTCCTGGCCGACGGGAATGTGCGCGGCGTAGTGGTACGACCCGGGCTGGTCTACGGACGTGGCGGCAATTCGGACCTCAGGTCTTTGATCGACCGTGCGCGGAAGGAGGGTCGCGCCGGGCACTGGGGAAGCGGCGGCACCACTCAGAGCTACGTGCACGTCGAGGATCTGGCCGAGTTATTCTGCCTGGCAGCGGAACTCGCCCCGCACGGGACGATCCTGCACGGCGTTACCGCCGACATTACCCAGCGTGAACTGGGGCGGGCCATCAACCGGATGATCGGAACAGACGAGCGCACGGACAGCCTGTCGCTGCTGCAGATGCTTGGCATCGACGCCGGCACGGTCGGTGACATCGGCGGCTCGTTCACCCCACCAGCCACCGCCGCATCCGGTATCAGCCTGTCGCTTAACAAACGCCTGTCCTCGGAGAACACACGCAAACTCCTCGACTGGTCGCCCAAACGCGCCGACATCGGCGACGACATCGCGTTCGGCTCATACGCGAACTGATCACCGGCAGCCCAGCGCTTCGAAGACGTGGTCGCAGTGGAGCTCGAATTCCTGCGCCGGCACACCAAAATGTTTGACTGACAACGTGTCCCGTCGACACCATGACTAACTTAAGCCCGGCGACGTCGAGGGCACACCGCCGCACCCGACGGGGACACGCCCACGCGTCGCGCAGTAAGGAGATGACCATCATGGACCTATACGACGTCATGCGAACCACCCACGCGGTGCGTGAATACACCGATGAACCGTTGCACGACGACACTCTCTACCGGATCCTCGACAACGCACGCTTCGCCCCCAGCGGGGGCAACAGGCAGGGAGCCCACATCATCGTGGTGCGTGATGCGCAAACACGGCAGCGACTCGCCCAACTCGGCGTCCCCGGCGCCCGCCGATACATCGCCCAGCTGATGGCCGGCGAAAACCCATGGAACCCGGTGCATCCCAGTAGCGTGGCGCCCGAAATCATCGACAACACCGACCCGCCGGACAGCTTCGTTGCCCCGTTCACCCAAGCCCCGGTCGTGCTGGTCGTCTCGGTTGACTTGGAAGTCGTGGCGGCCCTCGACCAAAACCTCGATCGCATCGGCCTGGTCAGCGGGGCGTCGGTCTACCCCCTGGTGTGGAACATACTTCTGGCCGCGCGCAACGAAGGCTACGGCGGCAACCTCACATCCATGGCCATCCCCCAGGAGGCGCAGGTGCGCCAGCTGCTCGGACTGCCTGACACCCACGCCCTGGCGGCGCTGGTACCGCTCGGAAAGCCAGCCCGTCAACTGACGAAACTACGGCGGCAAACCGTCGAGGAATTCGTCACCCACGGACACTTCGACGGTGCACCCTTCACGCGCCCAACACACGACCGATGACACCGCTGGCCAGCAGGCTCGTCGCTGAGGAAGCGACCTGAACGGTGCCGAATGCAATCGTCTCCGACCAATCGGGACCACGGCCGTCTCGGTCATGATGGCTTGCAGCCATTACGCCCAGCGTGTATACGAAACACGCCCGGCGAACGCCGGGGTGCAGCAGTCATCAAGCGAAGGTGGATTCGCGATTCTGCTCGGGACCGAACTTGAACCGCCGGCCGGTGACCTCCGCGGCGATCACCCGTACGAAGTGAGGCTTCACCGTCGCGATCCACGGCAGCAACGGCGCTTCCTCGGCGTCGAGGATATCGTCGTTGGCCGACAGCAAGTGCGCCCTGCCCTTGAGGATCACGCTCCACCCCTCGGCGGCAGTGTGGTCGTCGGCCTCGAAAGCCACCTGGCCGCCCATCACCGCGCTGTACAGCTTGGTTCCCTGGGCAGTCCGGAAGAGTAGCGTCCGGCGTTGGGTGACGAAGTTGATCGGGAAGATTTCGGGCTGCCCGCCAAGGATCGTCACTAATCGACCTAACGACACGCTTGATAACAAGCTCCAGCTCTCGTCTTCGCTGAGCACAATCACTGGATCATCCGCGGACATGATTCACCCTAACGCGGCATACCTCACATAGAACATGCTTCTGTTCGCTGTCGACCCGCCGAACTGCGACATTTCGCCGGCGAGGGCGGCAGGAACGGAAGCGCCCGGTGCGAGCGGGATGCTGACTGCGGCAACCGCCCCCGCATTGCGTTTGCAAGGGCTACCGTGCGATCCATCGGCACTGGATGGAGCGTGGTCCAGGCCCAACATGCGATGAGGTGATGTCGAGTGCACAGCGGTGAGCTGGCGCACCAGCGGACGCCCACACTTGACGAGTCCCTGCTCGTCGATCCTGAGGAATCAGAGCGGCCGGTCGTCGACTTCCTCAGAGCCACGCCGGGCCGGATGGCGTTGGTGGCCGTTGTCTTGGTGGCGGCGCTGCTCGCCGTCGGTGCGACCTCGTCGAAGACGGTTTCCGACCGGCAAGGCCGGCTGGAGACCCTGCGATCGCACACCGAACCGCTGGCCGATGCAGCACAACGGATCTACGGCGCTCTGTCGTTTGCCAACACGACCGCGGCCACCGCGTTCCTGTCCGGCGGTGTCGAGCCGCACGACGTCCGCGATCGCTACGACGCCGCCATCGGACAGGCATCCGCCGGCCTGGTCACCGCCTCGAACGGCGTGTCGCCCAACGATATTCGCTCGCTGACGCTGCTCACCGACATCTCCAACCAGCTGGCGGTGTACACCGGGATGATTGCCACTGCTCGGGCGAACAACCGCGCCGGTCGGCCGATCGGCGTCGCCTACCTCAGCGAATCGTCCACGCTGATGCAGCAGGACATAATGCCGGCCGCCGAACGGTTGTACGCGAGTCAATCCGCCGCCGTCATCGCGTCGGAACGTTCCGTCGGTCCGTCTCGTGCCGTGATAGTGGCGGCAGTCGTCGTGCTGGTGTTGCTGGTGCTCTCGCAGGCTGTGCTGGCTCGGCGCAGCCGTCGTCGGCTCAACCCTGGTCTGGTGCTGGCGTCGGTACTGATGGCGGTGCTCGTGGCGTGGTTGACCGCAGCCGGACTGGTGTCGACGCACGCCGCCACCAGTGCGCGGACGCACGGCGGTGAGCCGCTGGACACCGCGGTGAGTGCGCGGATCCTTGCACAGCAGGCGCGGGCGGATGAAATCCTCGGATTGCTCAAACGGGGCTCCGACACCTTGTCCGACATCAGATTCGATGAGCGGACCGCACAGATAGGGTGGCTGCTCGACGCGCACCGGGTTGAGGGGGCGGCGGACGCGCTCCACGGCTGGATGCGCTCTCATGACGAGATCCGAGGCAAGCTGGCCGTCGGCGACTATGGCGGCGCCGTGGCGATCGCGCGAGATGACGCACCGCAGCACTCGACAGCGCAGTTCACCGAGTTGGACAGCGCATTGCGGGACAACATCACTGAGCTGCGCGATCGGCAGCGTGACGGGATCACGGATGCCTACACCGCGCTGAACCTCCTTCCGGCCGGCGCGGCGGCCATCAGTGTGCTGGCGGCGCTGGCGGTGGCTGCCGGTATCGCGCCACGACTAAGCGAGTACCACTGATGCGCACGATCGGGACGGCTATCGGGCTTGCTGTCATCCTGCTTGCCGGATGTTCCACGGCGCAGCCGCTGGCCGAGGTGTCCGCGACGCGTACCACGCTGCCGATGCCCAGCGGCGCCACCACGGTGCCGTATGCGTCCGGTGCGGCCGTCGAAAGCTGCGATGCCACAGCCAGTCTGCGCCCGTCCACGGCGGGTGGCCCCGCCGTGGAGGCGATACGGCGCCGCGGCCGGTTGATCGTCGGTGTGGACCAGAACACCAATCTGTTCAGCTTTCGCGATCCGGTGTCCGGCGAACTGCAGGGCTTCGACATCGACATCGCCCGAGAGGTGGCACGCGACCTCCTCGGCGATCCCGACAAGGTGGAGTTCCGCCTGCTGACATCGCCGGAGCGCATCAGCGCATTGCAAGATGGGACCGTCGACATCGTCGCTAAGGCGTTGACGATCACCTGTGCGCGAGCGGAGCAGATCGCGTTCTCTACCGCGTACTTCGAGGCGAGCCAGCGGCTGCTGGTCCCGAGGGATTCACCGGTGCAGGGACCGGCCGACTTGGCCGGCAAGCGGGTCTGCTCGCAGGTGGACACCACATCGCTGGCCACCGTCTCCCGGGTCGCGCCAACGGCAACCCTGCTCGCCGTCCAGAATTGGGACGACTGCCTGGTCGCGCTTCAGCAGGGTCAGGCGGATGCGGCAAGCACCGACGATACGATCCTGGCCGGCATGGCGGTCCAGGATCCCAACCTGCACATCGTCGGGCCGAGCCTGGAGGCCGAACCGTACGGTATCGGGATCAACAAGTCTCAGGACGATTTGGTACGCGCGGTCAATGCCAGCCTGGAACGGATCCGACGCGACGGGACGTGGTTGTCGCTGTACCGGAAGTGGCTCACCGTGCTCGGCCCCGCGCCGAGTCCGCCAGAACCGAAGTATCGCGATTGACATGGCTCGAGACGAGGGAACACGCGCCGTCCTGGTGACCGAATCGGAGACGGTCAAGGTCGAGGCCACCCGCCCGCGACTGCGCACCGGACGGCGGCTCATCGGCGACGGCCTGGTCGAGATTCCGATTCGTGAGGACGTCGAGCCTGCCAGTGCGGTCCTCACCAATCCGGTTCTGGCTGAATCGAAACGGGACTGCAGCAGCTGCGGGCGGCCGGTCGGGCGGGGTGTTGGCGGTCGGCCAGGGGCAAGCGAAGGTGTGTGCCCGCACTGCGGCACGTTGTTCTCGTTCTCACCACAGCTGGAGACCGGCGAGTTGGTGGCCGACCAGTACGAGGTTCAGGGCTGCATCGCCCACGGCGGCATCGGCTGGATCTATCTGGCCGTCGATCGCAACGTGAGCGATCGATGGGTGGTGCTCAAGGGTCTGCTCCAGCCGGGCGGAGAGCAGGCGCAGGCAATCGCCGTCGCCGAACGCCAATTCCTCGCCATGGTGAACCATCCCGGCATCGTCAAGATCTACAACTTCGTCGAGCACCCTGGTTTCGACGGCCGCCCGGTCGGCTACATCGTGATGGAGTACATCGGCGGCACCACGCTGCAGGCGATCCTGGCCAAGCAGCGAGCGGAAACGCCGGACGGCGAACCCAAGCCGATGATGCCTGTAGAGCAGGCGCTCGGTTATCTGCTCGAGGTCATGCCGGCGCTGTCCTACCTGCACTCCCTCGGCCTGGTCTACAACGATCTCAAGCCGGAAAACATCATGCTCACCGAGGACAACGTCCAGCTGATCGACATGGGCGCGGTGTCGGGTATCGGAGACTTCGGATACATATACGGCACCAAGGGATTTCAGGCACCCGAGATCGTACGAACCGGTCCGACGGTCGCGACCGATATCTACACCGTCGGCCGAACGCTGGCCTACCTGACCGTCGACCTGCCCGATGACCGGTACGCCGAGACCTTGCCCGACCTCGATGACGTGCCGTTGTTCCAACGGTATGAATCGTTTTACCGGCTGCTGATGCGTGCGACGAATCCCCGTCCGGCGCAGCGGTTCTCAACCGCAGAGGAGATGGCGACCCAGTGCAAGGGAGTGCTGCGTGAGGTTCTCGCCGAGCAGACGGGTGTGCCGCGTCCGGGTACGTCGGTGCTGTTCACCATGCACGGCTCGGAGTTCGGGGCGGACCTGGCGCTGCAGCGCACCGACGTGTTCGTCGACGGCCGCCCGCACACCGTCCGGTTGACCGCACGTGATATAGCCCGCGCAATGCCGACACCGGCCCCGACCGAGGACCCGGAAAGTGATTGGCGGATGGACTGGGAGGATGCGATCACCGCGCTGGAGTCCGGAAACCTCCGGTCAGCTCTGAAGTGTTTTGAGCGGGTGATTGCCGCGCTCCCCGGCGAAGCCGCGCCCAAGGTGGCGTCGGCCGCCACGGCCGAGCTGATGCTCGACACGGACGACGCACGGAATGCCGAACGATTGCGGCGGTCGTGCGAGCGGTACTACCGGACGTTGTGGCGCACCGACCATTCCATGGTGAGCGCGGCGTTCGGCTTGGCTCGTCAACTCGCCGCCCGCGGCGATCGGCCCGGCGCGATCGGTGTACTCGACCAGGTCCCGTTAACCTCGCGCCATTACGGCGAGGCTCAGCTGACGTCGGTGTTGATGCTGCTCTACGGACGCGACATTGCCGAGATCACCGAGGACGACCTGCGCGACGCGGCGCAACGCGTCGGCCACTTGGCCGAGACCGAGCCGCGCGCCGCCCAGATGCGCGCGCTCGTGCTCGGCACCGCCCTCGACTGGATGCGGTCCGGCGCCACGCCGGCCGCCGATCCGATCCTCGGCCACTCGTTCGACCAGAAGGGGTTGCGCGCGGGTATCGAGGAGGCGCTTCGGGAACTGGCGCGGCACTCGCCGCGGCGGCGCCATCGCTACACCCTGGTCGACCTGGCGAATTCGATCAGACCGCCGAGCTGGATGTGAGCCCGACCCATCTGACGACGCGGCTATCCGCAAAGCCGTTACGCGGCAATTCCTTTCGAGAACATCTCTTCCAGTCTTGTTGCCAGATTTCGTTTTCTATTTCGACGCGCCATGTGAATTGATGTCAGCCGCCACAGACAGTAGCGCGGTCTGTCTTGGGCTGAACGCAGGTCGTAGCATCATCGAACATGAACAGCACCGCTACCAGCGGGCATACGGTACTCGCTGGGGCCGACAGTAGTGCTTATCGGTCGCTACGGCAGCGACCGGTGACACGAGCCGAGCGTTACGCCCTAGGCAAGAGTCTGCGTAAGCGCGTGCCGCGACGCTCGCTGGCCGACTGGACACCACCGTCTGACCGGCCCGACCCCATCCAACTGATCATGATCAGCCATCAGGGCAGGGTCGACCGGCTGATCCCCATCCGGGTGGGGCGGATGATCGCTTCTCCGTACGGCTTTCTGCGGGGCACGGCCGTGGTGATGGCCGAAGACGTCGCACGGCTGCCGTCGACGGGTATCACCCCGGTCGTTTGCGGTGATTCCCACCTGGGCAACTTCGGGTTCTACGCCTCACCCGAACGGGACCTGGTGATGGACCTCAACGATTTCGATGAAGCCCACCCGGGCGGATGGGAGTGGGATCTGCGCCGGTTGGTGGCCAGCATATGGGTCGCCGGGCGGCAGAACGGCGCCTCTGAACAGCAGTGTGGCGCGTCGGTGCAGTCCTGTGTCGCCGCCTACCGCCAAGAGCTGCGCCGGCTGGCCGACCAGCCGCTGTTCTCGCGGTCCTTCGTCCGCCTGGATGTTGACCGGCTGGCCGCTGAGACCGCCGGTCCGTTACAACAGGCGGTGGCGCGCTCGGCTGAGCGGGCACGCACCCGCACCAGTGACCGCGCGCTGCCCCGGTTCACCCAGGAGGTGGATGGCGTCCGCAACATCGTCGCAGAACCGCCGCTGATCGCTCCGCTGCCGCAACGGGAGGCGGAGTTGCTAGCCGAGGCGCTCGACGAGTACCTACAAACCCTTGCCCCGCATTGGCAACGTGTGCTCGGCGGCTACACCCTGGTCGACGTCGCGCACAAGGTGGTCGGCGTGGGGAGCGTCGGACTGCGCGCTTACGTGGCGTTACTGGAGGGCTCCTCGGCAGAAGACGTGGTCTTTCTGCAACTCAAGCAAGCCCGCAGGTCGGTGTTGGCGCGTTACGTCCACGGCGAGTCGGCGTGGCACGCGCACCAAGGCCAGCGGGTGGTGGAGTACCAACAGGCGCTGCAGACTGTGAGCGACCCGCTGCTGGGCTGGACCACGATGGATGGGCTGCAGTACTACGTGCGCCAGTTCCGCAACATGAAGGGCTCTATCCCGCTGGACGCGATGGACGCGGCCGCTCTAACCGACTATGCGGGTGTGGTGGGTCAGCTGCTGGCGAAGGGACATGCACGCACTAGCGGCGCCTCGATGATCGCCGGTTACATGGGCCGCTCGGACAGAGTCGACACGGCGCTGTGCAGATTCGCCCGGCGCTACGCCGACCAAACGGAAGCCGACCACGCCGCACTAGTGGCCGCCGTCAACCGCGGAATGCTGAAGGCCGAGCGCGGAATCTAATCGCCCGCGCTCTGGGTGACGATGAGCAAGTCGTTGCCGGTTGCCCAGGCTTGGGTGAAGGTTGCCATAGGGATCTGCTCGTCGCGGCCATTGGGGGTCCCGCTGTCATTGAGGTGCACGATGTCGGCACGGGTATCGACGCCGGTGACGACGACGGCGTGGTCAACGTCGGTCCGCTGCCCCTGGGTGTTCCACAGGGTTTCGGCATTGACGCCGGCGATCACTTTGTGCCCCCCGGCGAGGTCCTGCTCGAGTGCCGGCATGGTGTTTCCATTGGTCATGTCGGATTCGATGCCGAATTTCTGCAGCAGCACGACGAGGTCTTCGGGGGAAGTGCCGTCGAAGCGGTAGATGGCGCCGCGATGAGCTTCGCTTTTGGTGAGCATGCTGCGTAGAACGATCGCGGGTTGGGCCGGTTCTCGGCCGGTAATCTGGCCGACCACGTCGGCAACGGCCATCGGGCCGCAGTCCTGCTGGTTCTGGTATCGCCAGTAGGGCGCGGCGGCTTGCGGGTCGCCGTACATCTGGCCGTCGGTGTCGGCATGGGCAAAGCCAGCCAATCCGATGGATGCCGCAGCGATCAGACTGGCCGCGCCCACACTGCGGTTCGCGCCGAAGTTACCGATGACCACGATTCATTATGACCTCGCCTTGATCTTGTATCACCTCTTGAGCTCGTTGACATCGCATCTAATGTCGGGCCGACGACGGCGGCCAGCGAGTACCGTGCCACTACGGTCAGACGTCAGAACGGACTTAGCCGTCCCGGTGAATCGAGGAGCTCCCGATCAACATCGAGTCGGCTCGGCGCCCAAATACCGTCTGGTGGCTGGCAGCGACGACGCCTCTTGCGATATTGCTGGCTCATTACCTGGCGG
>Ga0207704_10000627_pt1 | contig 15609 bp, 10 predicted proteins | sample KBSMisM12_FD_184308 | JGI IMG/M metagenome (GOLD analysis project Ga0207704, IMG submission 184308) | Miscanthus rhizosphere microbial communities from Kellogg Biological Station, Michigan, USA - KBS Miscanthus M1-2 (SPAdes) (version 2) | ecosystem: Host-associated > Plants > Roots >...
GCAAAGATATTTCCCCCGCTATCTGTTTTGATTTGGTCGATGCTGTCTGAAAGGTTCGGGGTTCCATAGCTGATTTGGAACATCACCGCTCCGGTCGAAGCATTCAGCTTTGCGAGGAGGCCCTCGCTATAGCCGGGACCCTCTGCGCCCCCGGAAATCACGATGTTGCCACTCGGATCGAAAATCGCCTGCCCCATCCCCGTATACAGTTTCGGGGAAAGTCGAGAGGTCCAGAGTTGGTGACCGGTCGTGTCGAATTTCGACGCCATGATCCAACTCACGCCGGAAGTCAGAACGGAGGTGACGATCACGACACCGGTGCCGTTGCTGAGCAAAGCCGTGTTGGTTGCGATGCGCGCTCCGGGAATGCCGCGCTTCCAAAGGACGGCGCCCGAGGTATCGATCTTTCTGAGAATGGAGTTGGTTTTGTCCGCCGAGATCTCGAAGTATCCGCCGTCGGATGAGGGGGCAATGCTCCCCGCCATCTCGTTGCCATAGTGATTCATATCTCTATAGGCGGACCAGCTTTTGGAGACTTGAGCGGAGGAAAGGGAGACGAGGCATGAACAGAGGAGGGCGCACGCGCAAGCGCGAAGGGTCTGCATGGCAACGAAATAGACGACAGTAATACGCGCACGGGCACAGAAATTTTGGAAATTTTCCAAAGAACGTCCCCTCTCCCTGTGGGAGAGGGTGATCGCGGAGCGATCGGGTGAGGGCTCGGGGTAAACAAACCTCATTGCTTAGCCATGTCCTTCAGCAGGTCCACCGCAACGTTTCGAACGCCAGGATTCCGGTGATGGGTCAGCCCCTGAAGGATCGCCTTGGATTCGTCGTCGCCTAGAGTCCGAAGCCAGATCATCGCCTCCACTCGGCGGAAGTCGTCGATCTTGTCGCCGGCGTCGTTCATCGGGCTTGGGGTGCCGTTGATCGCAATGTCCCGCAAGAAGGGAAGGAACTCGTCGTGGCCGAGCGCGGCCAGCGCGCCGCGAACATCCACGTCGCAATAGAACCTCTTTTTCTCAACATCGAGTGTGCTCATCAACGCTTCGTTCGCACCGGCAGGTTTCTGCTTGGCAAGCGCGAAGCATGCCTGTTGCAACTGCTCGTAGCCGCCGGAGTCCTTATCCTTGCCCACTTGTGCCACCCACGCCACGACCTCTTTCTGCGCCTTCGCGTCGCCTCGATCGCACAGGTCGATCGTTGCTTCCCACCACGCGTCGACGTTCTGCTTTTGCGCGCTCGTGGATTGCAAAATCGCATCGATGTCGCGCGGATTCAGCCGCACGAGTCCACGAAGGCACATGTACCAAACTTCCTTGTCGAGGAGGTTTTGTTTGAGGAGCGGAATGTCTTTCTCCGTTCCGTGATCCGACACGAATCGAAAAGCATCCCGCCGAACACCGGCGTCGTCAGAAAGAGTAAGTTTCCGAGCCTCCGCAAGTGCGCGCTCTGGATGGAAAAGTTGCAAGTTGTCGAGCGCGATCTCCGCACATCCCGCGGTCGTATTGGCTAACAAGAAGGATAGAGTCGAGTTGTCCAGTGGTTGCTTGTTCGTGTTGAAAAGGGAAAGAAGATATGTGGCGGGAACATCGGGACCCTTATCGAGTTGCTCCGCCACCAAGAGGAGCGCATCCTGTGGAGAGGTTTCATTGATCGCGAGGATTGCATCGTTCCGCGTTTCCGAATCCGGATCACGCGCGAGCTGCTTCAGTCGAGGCAGCGCATTTGCATCGCGAAGAAATCGTGCGTCGAGAAGCGCCAAATAGATCTGGTCTTCATCTTTGCTTTCTAAGAGTGGGCGGTTCATATCTGCCGCATGCAGTCTCATCCGCTCCTCGTCCTCCGGCGTAGCCGAAAGCTCTTCGCCCGTCTTAACATCGAACATCAGTGGCACCAGATTGGAATGGGTATCAAAAGTGCCCATGGTGAGGCACACGAGGTTGAACCGCCCATCCGCATCCAGCCAAACACGGTTCTCAGGCACGTAGATAATTTGCTGTCCCCTGGCCCTGTACCCGAGGCCCTGCAACTCCCAATTCGAGAGAAGGTCTTGCGGCCTATAGTCGCGAAGCACTTGCCCCGAGTCGTTCAAGAAGACGATCGACTTGCCATTGCCCCCGGATTCGCCGTGACGTCCCGTTCTTTGGTAGTCCTGCAGCACCGTGCGCGAACCGTCGTCGGTGATGAACGCATATCGCGGCCGACTCGCTTGCGGGAAGGGAACTGCCCAACGCACCACGCCGCTGGTGGTGTCCCGAAGGGTTAGCTTGTCGGAAACGTCCAAATGGAATCGGCGATACGCAGACCAGTAACTGTCCGGCCACTTGTCCGCGGCGGCGAACGAGGACGCGCTCAGCGCGAGAGCGAGTGTAACGAGCGATTTCCAACGGACCATGTCCCCATTATCCGCCCTATCCGATAAAGGTCGGGCGGTTGTCATTCCCGATCCTCTTGGAAGCGGCGGAGTTGTTCGGTGAAGGATCGCTCATTCGAAGTCTTCCGGATTTCACGCGGAGTGCGCGGAGGTGGCGGAGTACGCGGAGGCGAGTGTTTGGGGCTGACCGTTGTTCCCGATGTCGCGCTTTCGCGCTCATCCGGGATCGTTCTGACGAACGAGCTGCCTCGAGTTGAGGGCTGAGAGGGAAGAGCTACGGACTGTTCTTCTTCACGTACCAACGGCTCCTCCTTCGCGAGGACCACGGCGGCCAGATCAGCGGACTTCGCGGCGGAAGATCGTTTGGTCAGCTCAATGACATCGTGCACGGCAGCGGTTATTTCTTTTTTGTCGACCCAGTCAGGCGGTGTGAGAAGTGGGAGGGGGCGGGGTTTGGGTTTCTTCGCCATCGATTCGCGCCATCGCTTCCATTTTTGGTCAACGGTTTCGCCTTCGGTGGTTTCGGTGGCGAAGATGGCCTTGGCGATGTGTTCTGCGTCGGTGAACGAATCCTCCCAGAAGGTTGCTTTGGGATTTTGAAAAAAGTGGTCCATAAAATTCTTCGGACGTAAATCGTCCCGATGGCACCCTTCGGGTTTATCCGGGATCTCGATCCCTCGATAAGTGGTAAATCGCAAATGGCCGGAGGGTGCAGCGGTAAAAGGTTGAGCGGCGAATTCGGCCCATGTTCTCGGAGTCGGTCTGGACTTGAGCATCGTGCGGCCGGGGGTGGTGATGCCGTGCCGTTTGATTTGCTCGACGAAGGCGTGGTCCTCCGGGCGGATGGCGCCCATGTCTAGTCTCTTGGCCATGCGTTCGAGCCAGTTGAGATTGCCGAGCGTTGTGGCGAGTTGGCTTGCGAGTTGTCGACCGCGGATTTTCATTTCGCGATGCGCTTCGCATTGAGCGCGGATGCGGGCGAGGTCTTGCTTCTTGATGTATTCCTTTCTTCTCTTGCCGTGTTCGAACCATGTGCGGGCGTAGTAGGGGCCGAGCTTCTTGCCCTTGTAGCTGATGTAGCTCTTCGTGATCCAGCCTTTGGTCGGGGTTGCTTGGTTGTTCGGTTTCTGGGTTGCTGGGTTCATGGTCGTGATGTGGGATATGTGATGTGAGATGTGAGATGTGAGATGTGGGATGTGGGATGTGCGAGTAGTGAGTGGTGACTATTTGGAATGCGTCCCTCGAGACACCCTCCCCCAGCCCTCCCTCAAGGGAGGGAGAGTGATCTGAATCGGTGACCGAATTCGTAGTCATGCGTTCACCCACCCCCTGGCCCCCTCCCGTTAAGGGAGGGGGAATCTTCACATGTGTTAGCGCGCGTATTTCAACGCGGCGCGGACGACGGCCATCCACTCTTTGAACTTTTCATAGTCGCCGAGGAATTGGGCGGTCGCGAAGTAGATGGTTTTCATCCACTCTTTGTTTTCGAGATAGACGACTTCGTTGTTGCCCATTCCGTTTTTGGCGAGGACTTCGTGGGCGCGGATGCGTGAGGAGTAAGGCGCGTCGGTGAGTTCGCCTTTGGCGACGGAGATGATGTGGGCGAGGGACATTTCGTAGCCCTCGCGGTTGAGGGCGCGGAGGTGGCTGGAGGTGTGTTGCTCGACGGGCTCCATGCCCTCGACGATGTCTTCGACATCTTTCTCAAATTTGTCCCAGCGAGCTTTTCTTTCTTTGTCGGATTCGATTTCGTTATGCATATTGCTCCTTGCGATCTGGCGATCAACCGGCATGGTTGGTGTTCCGTCTTTGCCTGGAGTTCGCGTGTTGATTCGGCGATACCGAAGGCTGAGGCGGAGGTTAGAGATGGCCACTCGGTCGATATTTGTGGCCGTCTACTATTCTTGTCTATTATAGTAGACAATAAGCTTAAATTATAGTAGACAAGATTGCGAAGGTTGGCGCAAAATTCGGATGCTGGTTGAGAGCCCTGAGTTGGTGTGCATGAGGAACGAGAAGGCGCAATGAATGCCGACTTCGCACAACGAACTTTGTGGTCGTGTTTGTGTGCCAATCAGAATGCTCTTCTTCGCGCCTCATACTCCTGTCGAAGCTCTTCTCGAATCTCTACTGACAGGTCGGACCGCCGCAGCAATTCGTGAAAATGGACACGATCCTCAAACTCTTGCCACACACGGTGGCGTTCGATCTCGACTCCTGGACCATGTTCGAGTGAATTTGCCCACTTCGGAAAGCAAATCCAAATTGTCCGGTGAAAGATAATAACGCCAGTGACGATGCTTAGCGCAACGCCAGCGGAGAAACCGAGCCCGATAGCAAGAGCGTAAACGCCGATAGGCAGGAGGCTGCCAAGAGGAATCTGCGTCAAACGGACGAGGCCTGCTTCTTCTGAACTATCACAAGAATTGGTTGTTGCCCTTGCGACGGTTCTGTCGCAACCACGGATATTTCTAGTCATCCTCACTCAAGTATTTCATTTAAGACAGGTAGGAACCAAGTATAATACGTGGCAGATGCGTGGCGAAAATGTTTTTGGATGTAGCCAACGTGTAGCCAAATATGGGTACGAGGTTTGCGACGGTTACATTAACTCTGACCTGTATTTCGACGAAGAATGGGAGCTTGACCGCGATGAACCGAGTGCCCTGAGGTACATCGGCGAGGGGCGTCCATGGAAACATCATTGGGAATACCGGGGGCCATATATTGCTCCCAAGATGCCGTCTCATGATTGGGACTTGAACGATGTCAAATTTGTGGCTTCTCGCTATGAAGAGGCAACGACCTCTTTACCGGGGGAGACGAATTTCGAAATCATTAGGCACTTAAAAGACATCCTTGACGTGCAAGAAAATCCGTTTCCCGTAATTTCATGCGATCCCATGATGAGCAAAGGCCTACTCGCCGAATTTGTAAAAACGAAGTCTACAGATCATTCAATCCTGCAGTTTGCAAATAAATACGGCACTTTGTCACGGGCCGTTCGAATTCTTTCACCGTGCGATCATCGGCCTCAACGGCACGGAGAATCAATCAGATTTTGGTGGTGTCACCTCGAAAAGGTTGCAAAGCTGCACCATTTGCATAATCTCCTGACAGATTGGGCTCCGGAGCGTGAGATTTTGGCGTGGCTCCTCCATGATAAAGGACTGAACGCGTACTACACAGTTTCTTCGCATTGCGGAGCCGAGACCCGAGAATTTCGTGCAAAGATTCGGCAGTCGGCCAAAGAATTTCTTGTGAGTGAGGTTAATGAGGAGCTGATGGTAAGATGCGCCCCCAGAATATCGTCGCATCACAATTCGTTTACTGTAAAGCCGAATGACCTTCTTGGCGCCATCTATGCGCATTTCGCGATTTCAATTGCAGAAATGGGGCGAGACCCGAGGAAGTGTGAGTTCTGTGCTGCCTGGTTTGCTCCGAACGACGAACGCGAAAAATACTGTTCGAGCTCATGCCGTTACAAAGCTTATAGAAAGAGAAAGAACAACCTGAAAAAGACGCCGCTAGCGACGTGATCTTCGCAAGCATTCTTCATCGTAAATTCGGAACGGCGGTTGGGATCTTGGCGTCGGCGGAAAAGGGGTCTTTGGGGGCGTCCTACTGTCCTCTTATAACGCTGCCGACCGTTTCGGCTTCGATTCGCGAAACCGTGGCCAGGATGCGAGCAATTCTTTGTACAGCGGGCCAATGTTCAGCGATCGTTTCAAAGGACTGGCGAAGGCACTCCTTCGAAAAATCAGCAACCCATTCGTGGGGCATTGCGGTAGCTTCGCCATTTTGGTCTAGAGCTCTAGCAACTTTGAGCATTTCCGGAGGATATGGGTGCGTGAGCTTGTCACGCTCCTCAACAAACTTGATATGTGCTGCCAAGAGGTGTTGCGCTTCGTCTGTCGGCATTGCAGGATGGGGCCACCAGACTTCGTTAGGTGTACTCGCGCCATCCCAAATTGCAGTTGCAACGACGCCTGCAACGGCAACAAGTCCGCATTGTGTTGCGTCAGGCAAGAATCCCTCTGGCCAGTCCCAATCCGTTCGGGCGGCTCCGTCGTCGCCTGGTTCAAGCAAATATGAGCCGATTAGCGGCCAATCAAAGCGTCTTCCAACGACGACATGTCCGGCTTCGTGAATGGCGAGGAATTCTCGAGAGTGAAGGGCGTAGCGTTTCGGATAAAGCATATTTAGCCAAGTACGGACCGCATCAGCTTTATATCGGCACCGTTTATGTCGGCTCTAGCCGGGCCGATCACAAGGATCTGGCAGCTCACTCATGATCCGAAGTCCCAGGGCGTTTTTTAGGATCGGATTAAGGCCGCCACCCCATAATTCAGAGGCTTCATGAATAAGACCAGTTCCGAAAAGATAGGATTCGGCTTCCTCATACTCGTACTCCCAATCCTCCACCATGTAGCGATAGTATTCTGGCCAATCGCGCAAATGTCGTTCCAAAAGCACGCCATTCTCAAAGATTTCGAGCGACTCCAGAAACTCACCTAAGAGCTGGTCATACGCTGCTTTCAAATCATCGAGTTCTGCTTGCTTGCGAGCTCGTTCCATCGCGAAGGGGTCCGGGCGCTGCGGTCCAAGGTTTCGTCCAAAAGGGCGGTATTCCAATTCCTTCACTGCTTGCTGCAGTTCTTGAATTTCGTTCTTATATGCGAGGACATCTTTTGCCAGGATGTCTTGTCGCGCTTTCCATGCCAGCCGATTTAGAGCTTCAGCATTTAGCAACCCATCCGGGCGAAGCGCGAGTTGTAGGTGGCCATCTTCTCCCGCGCGAACCTGGTCAACCCGAAATTGCGTGGACGGAAAGCAGTACCTTGCGAAATCATGGTCGAGGCTCCACACCACGAAGACAAAAGGTTCTGAGAGGCGAATCCATCTAGCCACATGATCTCTTCGAACACTTATTTGCCATTCGCGGTCCCGGTGCAGACCCGACTTACCTTTTACTTGAACCAGAATCCGAAAGGTGTCAACCATCCGCGGAACGTGTTCGCCGCCCCCTCGTACGGGCTGTACCACTAGGTCTTCGCCGTAGTCGCTGCCCACGCGATCGGTCGCCCATGCTGACTCCGCGAAGATAAGCTCGACTTGGCCCCTGGCTATATCACCACGTATTTGAGACTTGGTTCGCTTACTCATTCACACGCAAAATCAGGACTATTCAGGAAGTCAGTTGCCGACCATGATCGGACCTCTAAACTGGTAGCTAGCCAAGATGACGACAATAGTCAGAACAGCTAGACCAATCATGCCTATCACGATCACGCTTCGCGGCAGGATCGCGGGCTTCTTCATTTCTTCTATATACAGCATTTTCGGTCTACGGAATGGGGAATGGGTTGGCGGCTGTCTGTCAAGTCCCATGAGAAGATAGGGGGCTGGTATCGTCGATGCCCAGCCTTAGGACGTACGGGCGAAACGCTTTTTCCAGCCGGATCATCGCGTCGATCATGCGGTCTTGAAGGTCATGCCACGAATCCGGTTCGGCCCACCCACCTTGCCAAATTCGGAACCTCACGCGGCACGCGCGTTTGCCCTCCAATTCCTGCCAATCAAGCGGCGATCCGAACGTGGCCTCGATGGCCCCTTGTTGTCGACGCAGCTGCTCGAAAATCATGAGGTTCTCAGATTGGGAATCCTTTCCCTTATCAATATAAAATTCGGCGGCTCCCCCGGTATCTTTCCAGAGGACGTACGAGAAAATTAGGCCGCTCCTTCCCGCCCCGATCGCCATCCAGTTCTCGTTATCAGGCTTCTTGTTTGTAAAGAGTTTGGTCTTCGGCTTGGATCTCTCAATAAGTTCGGTCCAAAATTTCTCGCGCTGGACGTGACGAAAGGCAATCTCCTCTTTCGCTTTGCCCACTTGGCGTGACTCATCGCTGGGTCCAACAACGCGCGTGAAAAGGGCGGCCGCATCCGAGTCACCTATTCGGACAGCCTCAACCTTAACTAGATAAAAGTCGGCAAGGGAAGTTTGATTCAGCCAAGCGATCGCAGCAGCATGCTCAGGGCGTGGCTCGGAAACCACCCATACCGCTGCTCGCGCTTGGAATGCTGCCAAATAGGTGATCAGCTTTCCCAGATGGTCATGGTTCGTTTTCTCTAATTGGTTTTCGATGATGATGATGTTGCCCGCCTCGTCCTCGCCGACCAAGTCCACGCTGAAAGACCCGGCCGCCTGCTCGCGTTCCGCCGACACGATTGTGAAATCGAGGGCTTCGTTCAACTCCTCCAAGTTGGATTCCATCCAAACCGTGAAGTCACTAGCTTCTTTGCTCCAAACCTCCCGCAAGGCAACACGCTTAAGCTTTCCAACCATCCCTAGAATGTTAGGCCAAAGTCGACACCTCAGCGGCAGGGTTTCAGGCCTCAAGCCTAAGTCGCCCCATAGGTGGCAGACAGAATTGCGCCGCCAGTTACCGGAGAACCCCACAATGCGTCTAAGTACACGAGAACCCGAACGGACCTCCCGTACACTCAAAGAACGCCTTGCGAAAAATCCTCACGGGCCTGCTTCTGATGCTGGTTGCCCTCTGCCATGGGCAGAGTTGGCAAGCCATGAGTCAGCCTCCCTACTCGCTCGGCCAGGGGCCGCCGCTTCTGATGACGGATGGCAGTGTGTTCGTCCACGTGCAAGGCTCGCACGTCGCGTGGAAACTCACCCCCGATCAGTTCGGCAGTTACATCAACGGAACGTGGACTCAGTTGGCGGACACGCCCGCCGACTACGTCCCCGGTGGCTACGCGTCGGCCGTTCTTCCGGATGGTCGAGTGCTCATCGAAGGCGGCGAGACGAATGGCAATGGCACACCCCAAACGAACAGGGGCGCGATCTACGATCCCATCGCCAACAGTTGGGCGAGCTTCGATGGACCGGGTTGGGCGCTCATCGGCAATTCGCCGTGCTGCGTTCTTCCCAACGGCACGTTTCTTCTTGGACACAAATTCAGCGCGGTCAGCGCGTGCATGGTGCCGTTCAGTCTCGGCTGGACGATCTCCGATGGACCGAAGAACGATCGAAGCGTGGGCGAAACGTATTCGCTCCTTCAAGACGGAACCGTCCTCGCGATAGAGAACACGAACGCTCCGAAAGCAGAAAAATATATCGCGGCCACCGGCGTCTGGGTGCCTGCGGGCACGACCCCCGCGATGATGATTCACAACGTCTGGTGCGGACCGAACGTCGTGATGTTCGATGGTCGCGTGGCGTGCTTCGGCGCGGATGGGCACAACGCGATCTACATGCCGCCTGCCAATCCCGCGCAAGCAGGAACGTGGACCGCGTTGCCGGATCTTCCGAAGGACATCATCGGCACGCAGTTGGTCATGGCGAACTGCGCTGCGGTGCTGCTACCGAACGGTCATGTCCTGATGTCGGCATCGCCCGGCGTGATCGAAGCGAATCTCAATTTCTTGGATTTCGACGGAACGAAGTTCACGCCGGTCACGGGATCGGGCGTTCCGAATTGGTACAGCTACGGCAGCACCTTCATGATGTTGCCCACGGGTCAAGTGCTCTTTGCAGGCAAAGATTTTCGCATCTTCAATCCGCCGGGAGCGGTGAACGAGAACTGGCGACCGACGATCACCAACGCGCCACCGAAGGTCGCACCCGGATTCGATTTCACTTTGTACGGGACGCAGTTCAACGGATTCTCGCAAACGAACTTCGGCGCCTCCGCATCGTTCAATGCATCGAACTATCCGCTGGTGCGGATCAAGATGAATGCGAGCGGACACGTCTTCTATTGCCGCACGCACGATCACAGCACGATGGGATTGGCGACGGGCACGCAAACGGTTTTCACGCATGTAACGGTGCCCGCGAATATCGAGCTGGGCAACGCGACGATCGAAGTTGTCACGAACGGAATCAGTTCGCATGGTGTGGCGATCGTGGTCGGTCCGTTTACGGTGAAGAGTGTTTCCGTTTCGCCGACGACAATCGGAGGCGGGAATACGGCAACGGGAACGGTGACGTTGCAATCGCCCGCACCGGCGGGTGGACTGGTCGTGAACTTATCGAGCGACGATCCATCGGCGACGGTTCCTCCATCCGTGACGGTTGCCGCGGGTGCGACGACGGCGACGTTCTCGATCCAAACCCACAACAGCACGTTCCTTCCGATCGTTGCGAACGTGATCACATCGTTTGGAACGGATCCGAATTACAAGGCGGCGTTGACGATCAATCCGCAGAACGGCGGGCAGTTCATCAGTCAGTCGGTCCCAACCACGATGGTGAGGGGGAAGAAGTATTCGGTTTCGTTGCAATACAAGAACACGGGCTTGACCACTTGGAATACCGATTACGGATACGGTCTTCAGAGCAGGAATCCGGCCAACAACATCATCTGGGGATTCAATCGACTTCCGCTGACGAACGGTCCCATCGCTCCCGGCGCAACCGGCACTTTTTCAGCGCAGGTGACGGCGCCTTCGACGGCGGGTGCTTACAACTTCCAATGGTTGCCGATCGAGGACGCGATCGCGGCGGGCTTCGGTCAGACGTCGACGAATCTTTCCATCACGGTGAAGGACGATTTCGACGACGCTGCTTTTGTTTCGCGAAGCGGATCGACGGGTGTGTTTGCGGGCGTTCAGTTCTTCTCGGTGAACACGATGACGAATACGGGCAGCACGACGTGGACAACCGCGGCTGGCTATTCCATGATGTCGATCAATCCGACAAACAACACGACTTGGGGGATCAGCAAGATCGCGATTCCATCGAACGTCGCGAGTGTTGCGTCGGGTGCGAATGTGACGTTCACGGGTCAGTGCACCGCGCCGACGACGCCCGGCACTTACGGGATGCAATGGCAGATGAACAAGGGTGGCGTCGCGTTTGGTGCGGTCACTCAGGCGGTGACGGTTACCGTGTTCGCGCAACCGGACAACGCGCAGTATGTTTCGCAGAACTTGCCATCGTCGCTGGTGCCCAACGCGACGTTCACCGCGCGAGTGACGATGAAGAACACGGGATCGAGCGCGTGGACTCAGGCGGCTGGATATTGCTTGCTCAGTCAGAGCCCGAGCAACAACACGGTGTGGGGCACGAACCGCCTCTTGATTCCTTCTTCGGCGAGCGTCACGAATGGTCAGTCGATCGAGTGTTTCAATACGCTGACCGCGCCATCGACGCCGGGCACGTATTCGATGCAGTGGCGGACGTGCAAGAACGGAGTCGCGTTTGGAGAGCTATCGCCTCTTGTGAATATCACGGTGGGGACGAATCCGGACAACTCGCAATTCGTTTCTCAAAAGACGTTTACGACGTTGGTGCAGGGAATCAGTTTCTCTGCGAACGTGACGATGAAGAACATCGGGACGAGCACGTGGACGCAGGCAGCCGGATATTGTTTGCTGAGTCAAGGGCCGTCGAACAACACGACGTGGGGGACGAACCGATTGCTCATTCCATCGAGCGCGAATGTTGCGCCGGGTGGGACGGTGGTTTGCAGCAACACGCTAAAGGCACCCGCTATTCCGGGCACGTACACGATGCAGTGGCGCACGTATCACAACGGCGTTCTGTTCGGTGCTTCGACGCCGGTGCAGACGATCACGGTGAGCGCGGCTTCGGTGGGGCTGGTGCGCCCTGCAGAAAAATTGTGCCGAAAGGTGGACGGATCCGAGGATCGCTTGTACTATGAAGTCAGCCTCGGGTTGCCGAGGCGAGATTGTTGTTACCTTTCACGGAACACCGGTCTCTTATTGTTTGTTTGAAAGTGAATTGATATGGCATTAAGATCTGCGCTGGCTCGCGCCTTGTTTCGCTTTGTCGTCGTATTGACCGCCCTGATCGTGACGGCGGTCGTGTTTGCCGATGGGGAGCAGAAGTGGGCGTGGACCCACACGATTGTCAATGGTCGCCAAGAGCAGGCTACGGATTCGGTTGTTGATGCGACGGGCAACACCTATGTCGTCGGTTGGGACGAGTTAGAGGGAAGTGTAGATCGGCATGGGATGATCGCGAAAGTCGATCCCTCCGGCAACTTGCTCTGGCTCAAGTACTTTACCGATTCAGATCCTGCAACGGAGGAATTGTTCCTCAAAGTCAAGCTCAGTGCTTCAGGCGTCTATGCAGGTGGCATTATCGGCACCGCCGCACTGGTTGTCAAGTACGACGCTTCAGGCAACGAGACGTGGGAGAAGGTGGTGCAAATATCCGGTTCGGATTTCACCACCTTCCGCGATCTTGCGGTAGACAGCAATGATGGGGTCGCGTTCTGCGGCTATAGCTACACGTCGTCTCTTCAACTGAAGAAGCAGATGCTTGCGGAGAGATTCGATTCTGCAGGCAATGTGAAGTGGCAACGGCAGACGCGAGCGGGAAGTCTGTTTTTTCAGACGTTCGACAGCAGCAACAATTTGTTGTGTCTTGGAGCCGCCGAAGGTGTGGATGCCGGCTTTGTTCCGCCGTGCATCGTTAAATATAACGCGGCCGGAGACGTCGTCTATAACGTCGTAACCGACAAAGGCACTGGCACGTTTCTGATGACTGACACGGGGGGAAACCTTTATGTGCCGATCATGACGGGCTTTCCGGAGTGGGGGATTCGCAAATACGGCCCGACAGGCAATATCATTTTTACAAAGTCGCTTGACAATAATATCGAGGGGCAGGAATCCTATCCCGCTACTGGCAAGATCGATGCGAGCGGAAACCTCTATTTAGTTGGCTCGTATCAACAAATGTTTAGTGACGTCCCAATAACATTTGATGCGATTTGGAAACTGAATAGTAGCACCGGAATCGTTCAATGGAATCGCATGTTCCAACTACCGTATCAACCGGCGGATGGCGAGTATTTGTTTGGTAGGAACAATTGTGCGATAGACGCCAACGGGTTTATCTACCACTCAGGTTCCTACGATGATGAAAATGGCGTAACACATGTGCTCCTTTCAAAGTTCGACTCGACTGGCAAACAGTATTGGGGCAACCTGCTCGTCACGGACGACACTAACACCATTCCAATGGCGATGAACGTCGATGGCTCGGGGAATGTTCTGCTCGGGGCCGTTTCGAAGGGACCGATGGCGCTTAAGGTTGTTAAGGTCGGCGAAAACCAGATTTCTAATTTCGTCTTCGAGAACTTTATCAACGGAAGCGGAAGTTCCACCGGCACGGTGACGATGCTGAACCCGGCTCCTGTTGGCGGTTTGAACGTGAACGTCACGACAACACCGGGACTGACGGTTCCGACGAACTTTACGATTGCTGCTGGCAGCAAGATCGGATCGTTTACGGTAAGTGGCACGAACTCCTCTGCAGACGTCAGCACACCGACCGTCACGGTCTCCGCGCTCGGGTCGAAACTCAAGGCGACGATCCAAATCTACCCAGCAAACGGAGCCCAATTTGTCACGCAGACGGTGCCGCCGACGATGCAGATCGGCAAGACGTACGTTGTCAACCTGCAGTTCAAGAACACCGGTTTGACGACTTGGGATACCGCACACCAGTACAACGTGCACACCGTGAGTCCTCCGGACAACCTCACATGGAAGGTCAATCGATTGCCGCTGACAAACGGTCCAATACAACCCGGTGGAATTGGAATTTTTTCCGGAACCGTAACTGCGCCATCTGTTGGAGGCACATACACCTTTTTCTGGCAACCGATCGAAGACTTGAAGATTCACGCAGGCTTCGGTCAGTCGTCGAAAGCTTTGTCGATCGTTGTGTCCTCCGTATTCGACGACGCAGCATTCGTTTCAAGAACGGGATCGACGGGTCTCTATGTGGGCACTTCGTTCTACGTGCAAAACACAATGACGAATACGGGCACGACTACGTGGACGACGGCAGCGGGATATTCGCTGATGTCGATCAATCCAAATAACAATACGACGTGGCACATCAGCAATATCGCGATTCCGGGCGCAACCGCAAGCGTTGCGCCCAACACAAACGTGACTTTTACGGGTCAGTGTATAGCTCCGATCACACCGGGCACCTATACGATGCAATGGCAAGTGAACAAGAGTGGAAATCCGTTCGGTGCGCCGACTCCAATTACCACAATCAACGTTTACCCATCTCCCGATAAGGCTCAGTACGTCAGCAAAATCATTCCGAGCACGATCTTGGCTGGCGCAAGTTTCACAGGTCGGGTGACGATGAAGAACACGGGCACCACCACGTGGACGCAAGCCGCTGGTTACTGCCTTATCAGTCAAAACCCATACAACAACAAGACGTGGGGCACGAACCGACTCCTCGTTCCCGGAAGCGCATCTGTCACACCGGGGTCGTCGATCGAATTGTTTAACACGTTGACCGCGCCTGTCACACCGGGCACCTATTTTATGGGGTGGCAGATGTACAAGAACGGAGTGGTGTTCGGCGATCTCAGCCCTATCCTCTCGATTAACGTCATCGCGAATCCTGACAAGGCGCAGTTCATCGGACAGCAGTCATTCAGCACCGTTGTTGCAGGTGCTTCGCTCAAGATGCAGGTGGCGATGGCCAATACCGGATCCACCACGTGGACGCAAGCGGGTGGCTATTGCATGCTCAGCCAAAGTCCATCGAACAACACGATCTGGGGCACCAATCGTTTGCTGATTCCGAGCAGTGCCTCAGTTGCTCCTGGCTCGCTGGTGAACTGTTTGAACACGCTTAAGGCGCCGGCGACTCCAGGGACTTACGCGATGCAGTGGCGCATGTATCACAATGGCGTTCTCTTCGGAGACGTGTGTCCCTTGCAGATGGTCACGGTCACCGTTGCATCCCACGTGACCTTGCAACGTTCCGCCTTGGAGCAATGGATGGTGCTGGCAGAAGACGCGGTCGCCCTCTTGGATATGAAGCGAGAGAACTAGTCGCCGAGACTCTTAAGGCTTGTTTATTTCGTCTTCACACCGACGCACAAATTTGTGCAGGAGCCGTCAGCACGGGTAAGGTTGTGCCATTCGGCGGTAGCCGGCGTCTATTTGGAGAAGCAATGCAGTATTACGTGATCGGGCCGGACGGCAACAAATATGGACCCGCAGATGTCCCGACCCTCAAGCAGTGGGTCGCGGAGAACCGTCTCGGGCAGCAGTCGATGTTGGAGGATTTCAGCTCCGGACAGCGACTCCAAGCCGGTCAGGTACCCGGGCTCTTTGGTGATGCTCCGACGGCAGCGCCGACGATGGGCGCTCCCGGACCCGCGATGGGTGCTCCTGGTCCCGCCATGGGCGCGCCGACTCAG
>Ga0207704_10000640_pt1 | contig 15467 bp, 14 predicted proteins | sample KBSMisM12_FD_184308 | JGI IMG/M metagenome (GOLD analysis project Ga0207704, IMG submission 184308) | Miscanthus rhizosphere microbial communities from Kellogg Biological Station, Michigan, USA - KBS Miscanthus M1-2 (SPAdes) (version 2) | ecosystem: Host-associated > Plants > Roots >...
GGGTCGGGGTCTTGGTTGTTCGCGGAGCGGAACTATAACCACATTTCCCGGCGGTGAGGACGCCCGGGAAAGGTGATAGTGTCCCTGCCCTCATGACCACCGGCGAAAAGTTCAAAAGCCAGCTCTCCGAGCTTTCGCGGAACCTGTGGTGGGCCTGGAACCCTCACATCATCAAGCTGTTTCGCGACCTGGATCCGGAGGCGTTCCGGGCCGCGAACCACAATCCTGTGTCCGTGCTGGCGGGCTTCTCCGGCGACCGCTTCGAGGACCTCGCGCGCGACGCCACGCTGCGCACGCGGGTCGACAGCGCGTTCCGCGAGCTGCGCGACTACCTGGGCGCCGCGCGGACCTGGGGTTCGGTCCACGCCGGCCCCCTCCGCGTGCGGCCAGTGGCGTATTTTTCGGCGGAGTTCGGAATTCACGAATCGCTGTCGATCTACTCGGGCGGTCTGGGCGTCCTGGCGGGCGACCACCTGAAGAGCGCGTCGGACCTCGGGCTGCCGCTGGTCGCGGTCGGTTTGTTTTACCGGGAGTCCTATTTCCGGCAGCGCATCGGTCGCGACGGGTGGCAGCACGCCGAGTACGTCCGGTCGCCCGTCGAGATGCTTCCCGCCCAGCCGGCGCTGACCCCGGCCGGTCAGCCGATCGTCATCGAGGTCCCGCTGTCGCGCGAGACGCTGCGCGCCCAGGTCTGGGAGATCGCCGTCGGCCGCAACAAGCTGTTCCTGCTGGACACCGACGTCGACGGCAACTCGGAGGAGAACCGCCAGCTGGCCGCCCGGCTGTACTTCGGCGACCAGCGCATCCGCATCCGGCAAGAGCTGCTGCTGGGCGTGGGCGGCGTCCGCGCGCTGCGCGCCGCCGGCATCCACTGGGGTGGCCTGCACCTGAACGAGGGGCACAGCGCGTTTGCGACGCTGGAGTACACGCGCCTGCTGATGGAGCTGACGGGCGCGGACTTCCGCACGTGCGCGCAGGAGGTCGCCCAGGGCACGACGTTCACGACGCACACGCCGGTCGACGCCGGCCACGATCGCTTCCCGCCCGAGCTGGTCGACGATCACCTGGAGCCGTTGCGGCGGTCGCTCGGCCTGGCCCAGCACGAATTCCTGGGCCTGGGGCGCATCCGTCCCGAGGACCACCGCGAAGCGCTGTGCATGACCGTGCTGGCGTTCAAGATGTCGCGCTACGCGAACGGCGTCTCGGCGCTGCACGGGCGCATCACGCGCAAGTCGTGGCAGGTGCTGTGGCCTCACCACCGCGAGGACGAGGTCCCGGTCGGCCACATCACCAACGGCGTCCACGTCCGCACCTGGCTGGCGCCCGCGATGCAGGACCTCTACGCCAAGTACATGGGCGCCGACTGGCGCGAGCACCTCGCCGATCCGCGCATGTGGGCGCACGTCGACAACGTCCCCGACGCGGAGCTTTGGGAAACGCACCGCGTGTTGAAGGCGGCGCTGGTTCGCTTCGTGCGCCGGCGCATCACCGAGCAGCGGCGGCGCAACGAGTACCCGGAAGATTTGGTGGCGGCGGCGAACGAAGCGCTGGATCCCGAGGCGCTGACGATCGGATTCGCGCGCCGGTTCGCGACCTACAAGCGCGCCAGCTTGCTGTTCCACGACATCGCGCGCCTCAAGCGGCTGCTCGCCAACTCGGCGCGGCCGGTTCAGCTCGTGTTCTCGGGCAAGGCCCACCCGGCCGATCGGCCGGGCCAGGAAGTGCTGCGCCAGGTGCACGAGGCCGCCTTCGACGGCGACATGAAGAACCGCGTCGTGTTCGTGGAGGACTACGACATCAACGTCGGCCGCCACCTGGTCCAGGGCGTCGACGTGTGGCTGAACAATCCGCGGCGCCCGCAGGAGGCCAGCGGCACCAGCGGCCAGAAGGTGCTGCTGAACGGCGGGCTCAACTTCTCGGTGCTGGACGGCTGGTGGGCCGAGGCCTACGACGGTCTGAACGGCTTCGCGATCGGCGACGGCATCACGCACGTGAACGTGGAGGAGCAGGACCGGCGCGACGCGAGCTCGCTCTACGACACGCTGGAGAACCAGCTGATCCCGCTTTACTACGAGCGCGACGACCACGGTCTTCCGCGCGGGTGGATCGAGCGCATGAAGCGCACGATCCGCACGCTGGGCTGGCGCTTCAACACCGACCGCATGGTGATCGACTACGCGAACACCTGCTATCTGCCTGCGGCCGGCGCGAAGAGCAGCCACATGCGCTAGCGGCTGGTACTCTGGCGGCGTGTATCGCCCCCTGCCCCGCTTCCTGCTGCGGGCGCCGCTGCTGCCGGTGTCGGCGGTGTGGCGCGGGGCGCGCGCGCTGCTGCGCCATCGTATGGGAGCCGACGCGGTCCAGCTCGCGAGCCCGTCTCTGGCGCGCGCGAAGGCCGGGACACGGCGCGATCGCGCGCTGGAACGCTACGCGCGGCGCGCCGCCTTCCGCCCGACGCCGCACGGGTTGCTCGCGGGCGTGTGCATGGGGAAGCTGGCCGACCGGACCGCGATCGCGACCGGCACGCCGATCGCGCACCTGGTGCCCAGCTGGGAGCGCATCGACGCGCTCGCCCGCGCGCTGCTCGACGATCCCGACCTGCGCGCGCGCACGCGACTGCGCGTCGCCCCGTCGGCCGTCCAGGGCGCCGCGGTCGTGCGCTGGCTCGGTCCCGGCGATCCGTTCGACGACATCCACGAAGCGGAGCTGACCGCATCGCTATCGGCCATCCTGTCGGCGGCGGCGCGTTGGACGCCCTGGACGGACGTGCGCGCGGCGGCGGGCGCGGCCGACGCCACGGACGATGTCGACGAGATGCTGCTGACGCTCATCGACGACGGTTTGCTGCAAAGCGATCTCTCGCCGCCGATCGTCGGCACGCTGGCCGCCGAGCACATGTCGGCGCGGCTGGCGGCGCTGGGCGAGGAGGACGCGCGGCGCGCCCTCGAGCAGGCCGACGGAGCGCTCGCGGCCGGCGCGCTCGCGCGCGGCGCGGCCACGCTCGCCACGCTGCCCGGCGCTGGCGACGACGATGACGTCCACGCCGTGCTGGTGCATCGCCCGCGCAAGCCGCCGACGCTGGAGCGGGCCGCGGTCGAACGGGCGGCCCGGCTGGCGCCGTTGCTGGTGCGGCTGCAGGACGCGCTCGCGGCGCCGGCGGCCGAGCGCTTCGCGCAACCGGCGCTCGCCGACGCGCTGGATGCGGTCACGGAGCTGCAGGGCGGCGGCGCCTTCGATGTCGCGGCGCTGGCGACCGGGGACTACGGCGTCGAGCTGCACGGCGACGAGGACATGCCCTGGCGCGGTCCCGACACGTCCGTGCTGACGCTGCTGCTCGATGCGATCGCAGACGCGGGCCGGCATCGCCGCGCCGAGGCGTCGCTGGACGCGGGAGCGCTGGCGGAGGCGCTGCGCGACGTGCCCGGACCGCGGCTGCCGTGCACCGCCGAGCTGTTCCTGGCGCCCACGACCCGGCGGCCCGGAAAGCCGCCCGGCACCGGATGGCTGCTGGGCCTGCACGCGCCCGGCGGCGCTTCGCTGGGCCGCTTCGGTCACGCGCTCGGCCAGGCGGCGACGGACGCCATCGCCGAGGTCGAGGCCGCCGAGCGAAAGGCGCGCCCGCTGGAGACGTCGGTCGACGTCGCGTTCTCACCGACGCCGCCGCTGACCGATCTGGCGGCGCGTCCGACGACGTCGCGACGGACGCTGGCGCTGTCGCGCTGGAGTGACGGCGACGGCGAGCTGGCCGTCGCCGATCTCGAGCTGGTCGCCGATCCGGACCGCCCGGACGCGCTCGCGCTGCGCGAACGCGCAACTGGCGAGCCGATCGTGCCGGCGTCGTTCGCGCGGCTGCGCTCGCGCACCGCGCCCGCCGGGATCGCGCGCCTGCTCGTCGGGTGGAGCCTGTGGCGCCAGCACGCGGCGTGGGCGCTGCCGCTGGGACCGCTGGCGGAGCTGGCGATGATTCCGCGGCTGCGTCTGGACGGGTTCGTGATCGCGCCGGCCAGCTGGCGCTTGCCGCCGGGCGCGCGCACGGCGGCCTCGATCCGGCGCTGGCGAAAGGCCGCCGCCGTCCCGCGCCACGTGCAGGTGGGCGAAGGCGACGAGCTGTTGCCGGTCGACCTGGACGCGTCCGACGCCGCGGTCGATCTGGCCGACCATGATCGCGTGTTCGAGATCTGGCCGCCGATCGGCGAGACGGCCGACCGCGACGGCCGCCGGCTGGAAGCGGTGGTGATGCTGATCGAGGAGCCGGATGCATCGGACGTCGCCGGCCACGCGCGTCGCGCGGCATCGGTCCGTGCGGCGGGCGAGGTCCCGCCGCCGGCGCGCGCGCCGGCGCCCGAGAGCTGGCGGACGTACAAGCTGTTCGGCGCGCAGGGCCGGCAGGACGATCTGCTGACGCTGCTGGTTCCCGTCGTGCGGGCCGGCCAGCATGCGGGTGAGATCGACCGCTGGTTCTTCCAGCGCTACATCGACGGGCCGGGCACCCGTCACCACCTCCGCGTCCGCGCGCACGCGCCCGACGCCGCGTCGGCGTTCGCCTTCGAGGGCCGCCTGCGCGATCGCTTGCGCGGCGCGCACGCAGCGGCGATCGTGACCGCCGTCGAGATCGACGAGTATCGCCCCGAGCGCGGGCGGTTCCACGCCGACGAGCTGGACGCGGTGCACGACATCTTCGAATCCGACAGCGAGCTCGCGTGCGCGCTGTTGCCGCCGCCCGCCGATCCGGCGGAACGAATCAACCTGCTCGTGCGCGCGATGGACGCGCTCGCCTCCGGGTTCGGGCTACCGCCTGAAGACCGACACGCCCTGGCGCTGGCCCGCCGTCGCGCCGCCGAGGCGCACGCCGCGCTGGACGACGACGATCGCGCGCGCGCGGATGCCATGTTTCGCCGCGCGGGGCGCGACCTGCGCGCGGCGCTGATCGCGGACGGCGCGCCCGCGGGCGGCGCCGGGGACGTCGCCCGCAAGCTGGCCGCGCATCGTGCGCGCACCGCGCACGCCGCGCGCGGGCTGGCGTTCGACGCGCGCGCCCGCCTGCTGACGACGCTGCTGCACCTGTCCGCCGTCCGCGCGCTGGGCGCGGATCGCGACGGCGAGCGGATCGCGTACACGTTCTGGGAGCGGACGTTGCAAGGGCTGCGCAAGCCGCAAGGGCCGCGCAAGCCGCAAGGGCTGCGAAAGCCCGCAGCGCGCGGCGGCGATCGATGATCGGGCTGCTCGCGACGTTGATCATCATCGCGACGACGCCGGCGCAGACGACGCGGCTGTCGCTTCCCTTCCAGGGCATCTGGGGAATCATCCAGGGCTTCGACAGCGGCGAGACGCACGTGCGCTACGCGGCGTTCGCGCTGGACTTCGTCCCGGCCCAACCGAAGACGACACCGGCGCCGAAACCGGGCGCGCCCGTCACGGCGTTCGCCTGTTACGGGCGGCCAGTGCTGGCCCCCGCCGACGGCACCGTCGTGCGCTCCAACGGTGACGCACGCGACTGGCCCGCCTACCGCAAGGGCAGCGATCCCGGCAACTACGTGATCATCGAGCACGCGCCCGGCGAGTACACCGAGTTCCGTCACCTGGCGGCGGACTCCGTCACGCTGCAGCCGGGCGCGCGCGTCCGCCGGGGCGAGGTCATCGGCCGCTGCGGCAACTCCGGCAACGCGGGCATGCCTCACCTCCACATCGGCTTCCTGTCTTCGATCAATCCGATCGTCACGCGGCCGATGCGCTTCTCCGACTACGAGCGCGCCGGGCCGGACGAGGCGTGGCACCCGGGGACGGGCTTCCCCGTGAAGAACGAACTGCTGCGGCCGTCTTCGCCTCGCCCCCGATAGGGGGAGAGGCCGACGAGCCGAAGGCTCGGCGGGTGAGGGGGCCCGCGGTGAAGACGGGCCCCTCACCCTTTCCCTCTCCCCGCTTCGCGGGGCGAGGGCAATCGGTCGCGGTGACCCCGGCGCTACCGGATCTCCGCGCGGATCTTGGCGATGATCGCTTCGACCGGCTGTGCTGCGTCGACCATGATCGCGTCCGTCGGTACCTCGAGCGTGGCGAGCTGGCTGTCGAGCATCGCGGGCTTCATGAAGTGGCCGGTGCCGTGGCCTTGCCGCTACCGGCGACCCCCATCATGACGACCACGACGACGTCGGTCCGCACCGCACTGTACTTTGCCACCATCTCCGCCCGCGTGCGTTTCGCGCCAGGAAGATCTTTTGGCGGCCGCCGTTACCTGAAAAGGACCGGCGCTCGATAACCGAGCCCGCTCGTGAGCCCGAACCGTGGCACGCGCCTTGAAACAATCAGCGCGTCAGGCGGTCGTTGGGGGGTGGGGTGTGCTGAGACTTTTTCTGTTACGACACGGTGAAACCGAGTTCAGCCGGAACGATCGGTTCTGCGGCGACATCGACGCCGCGCTGACGCTGGCGGGCGCGCGCATGGGTCGGTTGTTTGCCGATGCCTATGCCGCCCTGCCCTGGCGCGCGATCATCACCAGCACGCGACGCCGCGCGGTCGCCACGGCGCAGCCGCTGGCCGAGCGCCTGGCGCTGCCGATCGCGCAGGATCGGCGGCTGGACGAGATGTACTTCGGTGACTGGCAGGGCCTGACGAAGCGCGAGGCGGCGGCCCGCGATCCGGAACATTACACCCGCTGGCGCGCCGACCCGACGATCGGCGCGCCGTCGGGCGAATCGCCGTTCGACGCGTCGGTGCGCGCGGCGTCCGTCATCGACGATCTACGGGGGCGCTACGACTCGGGGGACGTGCTGGTCGTGTCCCACAAGACCGTGCTGCGCCTGCTGCTCTGCCATCTGGTGAACATCGACCTACGCCTCTACCGCGAGTGCGTCGACTGGCCGACGGGCGCGGTCACCGTGCTCGAGCTGGGACATGGATCGGCGATCCCGCGCGCGCTCTGCCTGGCCGACGAGCGCCATCTATTTCCACAGCCGGCTCGCCACTTCGTCAGCGAACAGGACGCCGGCTGGGGTGAGCTTGAGATTGACGTCGTCGACGACCAGCCAGCCGGCGCCGACAGCGCGCTGGATTTCGAGATCACGGCCGACGACGGGGTCGACCCCATGACGGGCGCGGTGGGCGGCGCGGTCGATCCCGGCGGCGGTCCGTAGCCCCAGCCAGACCGCCTCGTTCTCGAGATCGGCGGGCGTACGCCGTTCCACGTGACGGGGCGTGGGATCCTTCAGGTAGACATCGGTCGCGCGCGGGTCCGAGAACCGCCAGGCGCTGCCGTCGGCGAGCGGGCGCAACGACGCCGCCGACGCCCCGACGCCCAGGTAGGGATTCAGCGACCAGTAGAGGCGGTTGTGGCGCGACTGTCGATCGCGCGCGGCGTAGCTGGACACCTCGTACGGAATCAGCCCGGCGCCCGTGAACGTGGCGCGCGCGTGCTCGAACATCGCCGCGACGGCCTCGTCGTCAGGCCGCGCCAGCCGTCCCGCGCGCGCCAGCGATCCGAACGCGGTGCCGCGCTCGACGGTCAGGGCGTACGCCGATACGTGATCGGGCGCGAGCTCGACGGCCGTGTCGACGGCACGCCGCCAGTCGTCGAGCGTCTGTCCCGGCACGCCGAACATCAGGTCGATCGACAGGTTGTCGAATCCCGCGGCGCGCGCGGCGCGGACGCAAGCCGGTCCCGCCGCCGCGTCGTGGTTGCGCCCCAGCCCGCGTAGCAACCGATCGTCGAACGCCTGCACGCCAATCGACAGCCGGTTCACGCCATGGCCGCGCAGCGCGCGCAGGTGCGCTTCGTCCGTCTCGCCCGGATTGACCTCGACTGTGATCTCCAGCGTCCCTGCTTCCGGCGACCCGAAGGCGCCGCGCGCCGCGCCGATCACGCGCGCAAGCGCGTCCGGCCGCCACAGTCCGGGCGTGCCGCCGCCGAAGTAGATCGACACCAGCGGCCCCGCGCCCTCGAACCACGCCCGCCGCGCCGCGATCTCGGCGACGACGGCGTCGGCATACGCGTCGTGGGGAATCCCGGTGCGCGTGTCGACGGCGAAGTCGCAATACGGACAGCGCACGCCGCAGAACGGGAAGTGGACGTAGACCCCGAGCGGCTCTCCCGGCCGCAGCGTTCCGGCGGTTACTTCGGTCATACGACCAGCTTGTAGCCGGTCCCGTAGATCGTGACGATGTGGCGCGGCTTGGCCGCGTCTTCCTCGATCTTCTTGCGCAGCTTCACCACGAAGTTATCGACGCTGCGCGTGCCCGCGTGGCCCGGCACGCCCCAGATCTTTTCGAGGATCTCCTCGCGCGTGACCGGCTGCCCGGCGCGTTCCCACAGCAGGCGCAGCAGCTCGACCTCGTAGAACGACAGCGTCTCCGTCTTTCCCTTCCGGGTCAGCTCGTGCTTGTGCGTGTCGATCACCGCGCCGCCGATCTCGATGCGCTCGGTCGACGCCCCGGGGACGCGGTGCAGACGCCGGAACATGGCGTTGATGCGCGCGACCAGCTCGCCGACCGAGAACGGCTTGGTCACGTAATCGTCGGCGCCCGCGTCGAGGCCGCGGATCTTGTCCGTCTCCTGCGACCGCGCCGTCAGCATGATCACCGGCACCAGCGGATGCGTGGACCGGATCTCCTCGCACACGGCGAATCCGTTCGCGTCCGGCAGCATCAGATCCAGCAGCACCAGATCGGGCCCGCGCTCGCGCAGCAGCCGGACGCCCTCGCGTCCCTGCCCCGCCGACAGCACCTCGAACCCCTCGAACTCGAGCGCGGCGCGCAGGCCGCGCACCAGATCGGGTTCGTCCTCGATGATCAGGATCCGCCGCCGCCCGCTGAAGCTGCCCGAGGTGGTCAACCCCGTCACGACGCCACCCGCTCTTCCGGCGCCGGCGTCATGATCGGCGCCGCCGGGATGTACACGGTGAACGTCGACCCCCGCCCCGGCGCGCTCTCGACCTCGACCCGGCCGCCGTGCGCCTCCGCGATGTGCTTGACCAGCGCCAGCCCGATGCCGCTGCCCCGGACGTTGGCGGCGCGCGCGTTCTCCGCCCGGTAGAAGCGCTCGAAGATTCGCCGCTGCTCGTCGTGCGCGATGCCCGATCCGCGATCCGCGATCGACAGCGCCACCGCGCCGGGCACGCGCCGCAGCCTGACCGACACCTCGCCGCCGTCGCTCGCGTACTTCACCGCGTTGTCGACCAGGTTCAGCAGCACCAGCGTCATCGCGCCCTCGTCCATCCGCACCGGAGGGAGATTTGATTCGATCTCCGTGCGCAAACGCAATTTTTCCTTCTCCAGACGGTGGCGGAACACGTCCAGCGCGCGCTCGACGACCTCTTCCAGGTGCCCTTCCGCGAAGTGATAGCTGGCCTTGCCACGTTCCAGGCGCGCGAAGTCCAGCACGTTGTCGATCAGGTGCGACAGGCGCTCCGCCTCACGCGTGATGATGCCGGCGTAGTCGCGGCCCATCGCCTCGCCCTTGTACTTGCCCGTCGCCAGCAGCTCGCCGAACATGCGGATCAACGACAGCGGCGTCTTCAGCTCGTGCGAGACGTTGGCGATGAAGTCGCTGCGCATCTCGGCGCCGCGCCGCTCGGCGCGCACCGACAGCCACAGCACGCTGAGGCCGACCGCGAAGATCACCAGCGACACGGGCACCAGCAGCAAGCCCAGCAAGCGCTCGGTGTTCGCCTGCTTGCGCAGCGCGGCCACGTCGCTGGGCGTGATCTGGATGCGCCACGCGTACAGCGTCTTCCCGAACGACGACTCGAACTGGAACTGCGTCGCTGGCTGCGGCTGGCCGTAGATCGGCCGCGCGACCTCGTCGAGGATCACGATGTACCGGTGCCCGGCCGCGTCCCGCACCTCCTCGGGGATCCAGTCCTTGGCGATCAGACCCAGGTCCACCTTCGCGGCGACGTAGTAGTGGCGGCCGGCGTCGGTCTTCTTCGACACGTACGCGATCAGCACCGACTTGCCCTCGAACAGCTGGTGCAGGTGGCGGAAGTTGCCGGCGTGGCCGGGCGACCACGGTTGCAGCGACTTCCACTCCAGCCCCTTCACGTAGCTGCCCCAGCGCTCCAGCTCGCGCCGCCGTTTCGCCGGATCGGGCACCGGCACGATCGACCGGATGCGCAGTCCCTCGTCCAGCACGACCGCCGACTCGATGCCGGCGGGCAGCTCGAACGCGGACGGCGGATCCAGCGCGGGATCGTCCCACTCGACCTCCTCGAACAGGTCGGTGTCCACCCTGTCGATGCGGTCCTGGATCTTGTCGGTGAGGTTCTTCGCCGCGTCGCGGTTGCCTTCCATCAGCGACGTCTTGATGCGATCCGACGCCGCCACGGCGTACCGGTAACCGTAGTAGGCCAGCGCCACCGCGGCGCAGACGATGGCCGGAAAGACGAAGGCGAGAATCAGCGATGCGCGCGCGCCTTGCCGAGCCATCGCCAGGCTACAACTTCGCCGGCTCCGCGGACGAGGGTTCGCGCGGCGTCTTGCGCTCTTTCTTCCTCGGCTTCTGCTCCAGCGTCAGCTCGAAGGCGCGATCGCCGTCCAGCGGCATCGTGCGCGTGCTCGCGTTGTAGCCGTCCTTCTCGAAGCGCAACGTCAGCGTTCCCCCGCGCGGTCGCGTCAGCACCAGCGGCGTGAGGCCCAGCAGCTCGCCGTCGACGTTGTCGACCACCTTCGCCCCGGCCGGGACCGACGCCAGCCGCAACTCGATCTTCTTCGGCGCCGCCACCGTCGGTTTGGGCGGCGTCACGGGTGGCGTCACCGGCGGGACCGTGGTCGAAGGCGTTGGCTTGGGCGGCGTGGTGGTCGCGACGGCCTTGTTCGTCGAATCGCCGCTCTGCTGCCACCAGAAGATGCCGCCGCCGATCGCCACCGCCGCGATCACGCCCAGGGCGACCTTCTTGCCGCGGCCTGCCCCGGGGATCCCGTCGACACGCTCGCCGGCGCCGGCCGAGAACGTCGTGTCGCCCATCGGCGACGTTTGCGTCACCGGCGGCCGTCCCTTTGCGTGGGTCTTCACCAGATCGGGCGACGACACGATCGTGTGGCTGCCCGACGACTTCAGCGCCGCCTGGACCTCGCCCATCTCGGCGTAGCGGTCCTCGGGGTTCTTGGCGAGCATCTTCATCACCAGCGCGTCCAGCGCCAGCGGGATCTCGGCCCGCTTGGAACGCGCCGACGCCGGGGGAACGTTGAGGTGCATGTTGACGAGATCGCCGAACCCTTCCGACACGAACGGCGGCTGGCCGACCAGCATCTCGTAGAAGATCACGCCCAGCGAATAGATGTCGCTGCGGTGATCCACGGTGCGCGTCCCGCGGCACTGCTCGGGCGACATGTAGATCGGCGTGCCCATCAAGGTTCCGGTCCGCGTCTTGACCGAATCGGCGACGGACCCCTGCTGAAGCTTGGCGATGCCGAAGTCCAGCACCTTGATCCGCTCGCGGTTGGTGTCGTGCACGTCGGGAACGACGAACAGGTTGTCCGGCTTGAGATCGCGGTGAACGATCCCCTTGGCGTGCGCGGCGCCCAGCGCCGACGCCGTCTGGTACGCGAAGTCGACCGCCTTCGCGATCGGCAGCGCACCGTTCTGGCGCAGCCGGGTGCCCAGGCTCTCGCCTTCCAGCAGCTCCATGACCAGGAACGGCGTCCCGTCGGCCAGCATGCCGGAGTCGAGGATCTCGATGATGTTGGGGTGACGGATCGCGTTGGCGGCGCGCGCCTCGTTCAGGAAGCGCGCCAGCAGGTGCTCGTCCCGCGTGTAGTTCTTGTGCAGGACCTTGACCGCGACCCGCCGGCCGATACCGGGGTGCTCGGCCAGGTAAACCGAGCCCATTCCCCCCTCCCCGAGAAGCGCAATAGATCGATAATTTCCGAACTGTTCCCCGATCATCGGAAGGCCCCAATCGTACTCGGCCTTCGATCAAAGGGCTAGCCGCTCCCGCGCGAAGCGCGGGTGTGCGGCTACTTTTCTAAACGTCCCTGCGGCTCGCGGGCCTGGCTTTGCGCAAGAGCAACTCGATCCGGCCGGCGCTGACCAGATCGGGAAGCCGTCCCACGCGCGCGAAGCCCTGCCGCCGGTAGAAACGCAGCGCGGCGCGGTTGTCGGCGTCGCAGGAGACGAACAGCCAGCGCCGGCGGGCGAACACGCGCGCCTGGACGTGCGCGACCAGCGCCCCGCCCAGTCCCTGCCCGCTGGCCCCCGGCTGGACCGCGAGCAGGGCGATGAACCCGCCCAGCAGGAACCCGTCCGTGGCGACGATGATCCCCCCCGGCGCGCGCGCCCCCGTGCGCGCGATCCAGACGTCGCCGGCCCGCGCCAGCCGCGCCAGATACCGGCCCAGCGCGGCCGCGCGGTATCCCAGCCCGAGCCAGGGCTCGATGCCGACGATCCATTCCGCCTGCTTGCGCGCGATCGCCGGCGAGGCACGAACGATGACCGGCCTCGGCGCCTTTGGTGCGTTCATGGATTACCGGAAGCGGGTGGCGGCGGGGGCAGCGTCGCCGCCGGTATCGGCGCGACGGGTGGCGGCGTCTCCGGACCCGGCGCCCTCGGAATCGGCGCGATGACCGGGGCGCCGGGACGCGCCGCCGCCATCAGCTGCGAGACATGGACGAAACGCAGGCCGCGCTCGCGCAGACCCTGCAGGATGGTCGGCAGCGCGTCGCCGGTCTTCCAGCCGCGGCCATTGATGTGAAAGACGATGATCGATCCGGGGCGCGCGTTATCGAGGACGTTCCGTATCATCCGATCGGCCGTCGTGCGCGCGCTGGGGTCGCCCGAGACGACGTCCCAGGTCACCGTCGGAAGCCGAAGATCCTGCACGACGTACACAAGGCGGTGGCTCCATTCCCCGAACGGCGGGCGAAACGCCACGCTCCGCTTTCCGTACTTCGCCAGCGCCGCTTCCGTCTGGTCGATCTCCTGGACGATGCGCGCGACGGGCAGATGAGACATGTGCGGGTGTTCGTACGAATGGTCGCCGAACTCGACCAGCGGATCGACGGCCAGCTCGGCCATGACGTCCGGGTGCGATTCCACCCAGAGGCCGGAGACGAAGATCGTGATCGGCACCTGTTCGCGCTTGACCACATCGAACACGCGTCGATCGAAGCCGGCGCGATGGGTGCGCGTCGCGCAGGCGTCGAACGTGATGGCCACCGTGGGCTCCGTCGTCTCGATGTAGCGGATGGGAGCGAACCCGCGCAGGGCGGGCCGCGGCTCGACGGGCGCGCTGGTGACGGGCGCCGGTGGTTGCGCCGGCGCCGGTGCCAGTACCGGCGGTGGCGTCGATACCGGTGGCGGCGCCGTCGGCGGCTGCGCGGGCTCCACGGCCGGCGCTTCCGGACGGAACGGCGCCACGGGACCGAATTCCACGACCGCGGCCGTCGCCTGCAGGGCAACCAGCGTCAGCGCAGCGGTCACGGGCATATCAGGTTAGATCCAGCAGCATCACGATCGCGTCTTCCTGATCCTCCGCATAATAGTTCGGGCGGACGCCGACCGCTCTGAAGCCGAACCTACGGTAGAGCCGCGCCGCCGCGGCGTTCGACCGGCGAACCTCGAGCGTGACGAAGCGGCACTTCCTGACCCGGCCCGTCTCGATGATGTGCGCCAGCAACCGCGACGCATGCCCGGCGCGCCGTTCCTCGGGATGGGTGGCCAGGTTCAGCAGGTGCACCTCGTCGGCGACGATCCAGTAGTTGCTGAACGCCACGACGGCCCACTTCGCCCGGTCGCGCACGACGTCGATGTGCGCCCACTCGCGGCCCATCTCCTCCAGCAGAAGCTGCGGCGTCATCGGTGACCGGAACGAGGACTTCTCGATGGCCATGACAGCGTCCACGTCGGCCAGCCTCATCGGCTCGACATCGAACGCTTGCGGCAGCTTGTTGACGGCCATGTTCCCGAAACTCCAGCAATAATGATGGGAACCCTGGGAGGGTTCCCATACCCTCCCGCGATGGTACGCGGCGAGCAAAGCTCGCCGGCTTCCCACGCGCGTTACGCTAAGCGCGGCGCGTTTCCTCCGCAAGTAACGCAGGCGCGCCGGTGACGGCGGCGAAGATCGCCGCCCACAGCGTGTCGACGCCCTCCCCCGTTTCGCCCGACACGAACAGCGGTCCGGCCGACCCGCGCCCACCGCGGAATGACGCCCGCGCGCGCTCGCGAAGCACCCCACGGGCGCTGGCCGTCAGCTTGTCGACCTTCGTGAACACGATCTGGGCCGGCACGTTCTCGGTCCCCAGCCATTCGTAAAGCTGCCGTTCCTCGTCTTCGATCCCGCGACGGGCGTCGATCAGGATGACGAACAGCGCCAGCGCGCGGCGCGTGCGCGTGTAACCCTCGATCAGCGGCTGCCAGCCGCGCCGTTCGGCGTGCGACACCTGCGCGTAGCCATAGCCGGGGAGATCGATCAGGCACAGCTCGTCCACCGGCACGGGCGCGGCTTTTCCGCCGCGCCGGAAACGGAGCGAGAACATCACCAGGCCGCGCGTCCGTCCGGGCGTCTTCGACGTGCGCGCCAGCCCCTTGCGCCCGGCCAGACGGTTCAGCAGCGTCGACTTGCCGACGTTCGAGCGCCCCGCGATCGCGATCTCGGGCGCGCCTGCCACGGGCAGGTCCCCCAGCGCGCGCGCTTCGGCGACAAAGGCGGCTTCTTCGACGTCAGGTACGCGGGTCAAGCCGGTCTAGGGTAGCATCTCGGCGTGGCCCGCCCCCTCAGGCTCGTCGGAAAACTGTTCGGATTGACGGGCAACATCGGCTCGGGGAAGTCGACCGTCGCGCGGATGTTCGCGGAGCGCGGCGTCCCCATCATCGACGCTGACGGCCTCGCCCGCGAGCTGCAGACGCCCGGTCAAGCCGCGTACAAGGAGATCGCGGCCGCCTGGCCGGAGGCCGTCGCGCCCGACGGGCAGCTGGATCGCAGGCACCTGGCCGACATCGTGTTCGGCGACGCGTCCGCGCTGAAACGCCTGGAGTCGATCATGCACCCGCGCATCCAGAAGCTGTCGCGGGATCGCGCCGACGCGTACGCCGAAGCGGGGCACCCGCTGGCGCTCTACGAGGCGTCGCTGCTCATCGAGAGCGGCCGCGACAAGGAGCTGGACGGCCTGATCGTCGTGACCGCATCCCCCGCCGCGCGGATCGCGCGCGTCGTCGCCCGGGACGGCCTGCGCGAGGACGAGGTCCGCGCCCGGATGCGCGCGCAGCTCCCCCAGGAGGACAAGGTTCGCCTCGCCACCCACGTCATCGACAATGACGGCGACCTGGTCGCGACAGAGGCGCAGGTCGATCGCGTCCTCGCCATCCTGCGATCATGAGATTCGTCAGCGCCGCAATCGTCGCCCTCGCCGCGCTGGCGACGCTGGGCGGTTACTTCCAGGAGAAGAAGCGGACGGCGACCATCCTGGCGCTGCCGGCGGCGGCTGCGCGCGATCTCTACGAGAAGGCGCAGGCGCGACGCGATCGCGTGATGATCGCGGTG
>Ga0207704_10000668_pt1 | contig 15195 bp, 16 predicted proteins | sample KBSMisM12_FD_184308 | JGI IMG/M metagenome (GOLD analysis project Ga0207704, IMG submission 184308) | Miscanthus rhizosphere microbial communities from Kellogg Biological Station, Michigan, USA - KBS Miscanthus M1-2 (SPAdes) (version 2) | ecosystem: Host-associated > Plants > Roots >...
GGTGCTGGCGCGCGCGGACAGTCCCATCGCCGGCGGCGACGGCAACCGCGAGTTCCTGCTGTGGGCCAACAAAGGAGCCGCCCCAGCGAGCTAGGACGGCCCAGGCAGGCTCGCGACAGAACCGGCTTAGTCGGTGACGTGATAGCGGCCGCGGTAGTCCGGGCAGACGCGGACGAAGCGCCGGTCTATCCGGCCGTCGACCAGATAGGCCGGCCCCTCGGCCAAGGTGCACCCTTCGCGGTCGAAGTTCGGGTCGACGATGCGGTAGCGCACGCCATGGCGGCCGTAGACCCAGACCGGCGCGCGACTATCGGCGTAGCGCGGCGGCGGCGCGTCGTAGGCCACGCCGGCGGAAGGCGGCGGTGGATAGTAGTCGTTCTGGTAGGCGACCGGCGGCGGAGAAGGCGGGGGCGCGTCATAGGCCGGCGGCGGCGGGGGGGCGGTGTTGCAAGCGGCCGAGGAATGGCCGATCGCCGCGCCGGCGAGCGCGCCCAGCACGCCGCCCAGCAGGGACCCATCGGTGCGGTGACCGCTGGCGGCCACCTGCGAGCCGATGACCGCGCCGCCCGCGCCGCCCAGCAGCGCGCCCTTGACCCCGCGGTTGGCGGCCTCGCGCTGGCACGGGTCGTAGTTCGAGTAGGGCTGGGCCTGCGCTGCGGCCGCGGCGCCCATGACGGCAAGGCCGATGCTCGCGGACAGCACGCTCTTGGCGAAGACGGAAGACTTGGTCATGGGTATCCCTCTTCTCGATGCCGCAGCGGTTATCGGCCGCGTTGATGCAGAGCTTCGCCGGAGGAAGCTGAACGATCCTTGAGCGGGCCGTTCATCTTCGTTCATCTTGGCCCAGGACACCCCTTCGCCCATGAGACCGCCGCCGCGCCGCCCCCATGCGAAACGCCGCCCGGACCCGCGTCCGAAGCCGCCCTCTGGTCCGCCCGTCGAACTCGTCATCGAGGCCATGGGCGGCGAGGGCGACGGCGTTGCGGCGGGCCCGGCCTTCGTGCCCTTCACCTTGCCGGGCGAGCGAGTGCTGGCGATCGGCGGCGGCGAGCGGCGCGAACTCGCCCAGGTCCTGACGCCCAGCGCTGACCGCATCGCGCCGGTGTGCCCGCACTTCGGGAGCTGCGGCGGCTGCGCGCTGCAGCACTGGGCGGCCGAGCCCTACCTCGCCTGGAAGGTCGAGCGGCTGGCCGGCACGCTGGCCTTCCAGCAGATCGAGACCGAGATCCTGCCCCCGGTCGCGGCCTTGCCCGGCACGCGGCGGCGCGTGGCGCTGCATGCCCGGCGCGGAACCGGCGAGGCCGGCCGGCTCGGCTACAAGGCGCGCAAGTCGTGGGACCTGGTCGACGTCGCGGTCTGCCCGATCGCCGACCCGGCGATCCAGGCGGCGATCCCGGCGCTGAAGCGGCTGGCCGCGCCGCTGTTCGAACATCCCAAGTCGGCGCCGACGCTGCATGTGACGCTGAGCGCCACCGGCCTCGACATCGACATCTCCGGCGTCGAGCGCCGCTCCGGCGGCCTCTCCGCCGACGCCCGCGTGCAGCTCGCCGAGCGCGCCGCGGAAGCCGACTTCGCCCGAGTCACCCTCGACGGCGAGGCGGCCTACCTGGCCCGCCAGCCGCAGGTGCGCCTCGGGCCGGCGACCGTGGCGCTTCCGCCCGGCGCCTTCCTGCAGGCGACCGCGGCGGCCGAGGCGGCCATGAGCCAATTCGTCGGCGACGCCGCGGCCGGCGCGTCGCGGATCGCCGACCTCTACTGCGGCGTTGGCACCTTCACGTTCCGGCTGGCCGAGATCGCCCCGGTCCACGCCGCCGACGTCGCGCCGGACGCCATCCGCGCGCTGACCGCCGCCCTGGCGGGCGCGCCCGGCCTGCACGGCGTCACCGCCGAGGCGCGCGACCTGGTCCGCCGCCCCGTCCTGGCGGAGGACCTGAGGAAGACCGACGTCGCCGTCTTCGACCCGCCGCGCGCCGGCGCCGCCGAACAGACTGCCGAACTGGCCCGCTCCTCGTTGGCCCGCGTCATCGCCGTCTCGTGCAACCCCGCGACCTTCGCCCGCGACGCCCGCACCCTGATCGACGCCGGATTCACCCTCGAGCGCGTCCTCCCGGTCGACCAGTTCCTCTGGTCTCCGCACATCGAACTGGTGGGTGTGTTCGGAAGATAGGGCTACCCAAACAGGTCCATCTGTCCGCCGGTCTTCAGAGGGATGCGGAACTGGGTGAGGTCCATCGGAGGTAGTTTTTCTGAGATCCCGTAGCGGACCTTGGCGGTGGCGAAGCGGCGCGACATCAGGGCGGCGAGGGGGCCTTCGCCCCTCATGCGCTGGCCCCAGCGGCTGTCGTAGGTCTTGCCGCCGCGCATCTGGCGCACCAGCGACATGACACGGCTGGCGCGGTCGGGATGGTCGGTGGCGAGCCATTCCTGGAAGAGCTCGGCGATCTCCATGGGCAGGCGCAGCGTGACGAAGCCGGCGCCGCGCGCGCCGGCGGCCGCCGAGCGTTCCAGGACGGCCTCCATCTCGTGGTCATTGAGCCCGGGGATCGCGGGCGCGAACATCACCGACGTCGGCACGCCGGCTTCGGCCAGCGCTTTCACTGTGGCGATGCGTTTCTCCGGCGTTGCCGCCCGCGGCTCCATGGAGCGCGCGAGCTTGCGGTCGAGGGTGGTGATCGAGACCGCCACCCGGACCAGGTTCTTCTCGGCCATGGGGGCGATGAGGTCGAGGTCGCGCAGGATCAGCGCCGACTTGGTGATGATCGAGAACGGGTGGTTGAAGCGGGCCAGCACCTCGATGACCTGGCGGGTCACGCGCAGGCGCCGCTCCTGCGGCTGGTAGGGGTCGGTGTTGCCGCCGATGTGGATGACTTCAGGGACGTAGCGCGGCTTCGAGAGTTCGCGCTCCAGAAGCTCGCCGGCGCCGGGCTTGAAGAACAGCTTGGACTCGAAGTCGAGGCCGGGCGACAGGCCCATGTAGGCGTGGGCGGGCCGCGCGTAGCAGTAGATGCAGCCGTGCTCGCAGCCCCGGTAGGGATTGATCGAGGCCGAGAAGCCGACGTCAGGGCTGTCGTTGTGGGTGATGATGGTCTTGGCCTTCTCCGGCGTGACCGTGGTGGTCAGTTGGACCGGCTCCACGTCGTCCGGCGTCCAGCCGTCGTCGAAGGCCTCGCGCGCCTGGCTCTCGAAACGGCCGCTGGCGTTGCTGCGGGCCCCGCGCCCGCGGACGGCGGTGATCTGCTGGGTGAAGGTGGACACCGCGGCACGCTAGCGCGGTCCACAGAACAAAACAAGAACTTCACGTGGCTCCGCTTGGTCCGGAGCGGGACTCGGGGTCCTGCTTCGGCGCTGGGGGAAGTTGAAGAGTACAGCCATGACCGAAGCCACCTACGTCGCCTTCGTGCCCAAGACGAAATGCGAGAAGCTGCGGCAGACGCTGACGGCGGAAGACACCGGCCAGCTTCACTGGCGGGAGCGCAAGACGTTCTCGGGCAGCGAGTTCTATTTCACCGGTCCCGCCGGGCTGGTCCGTAAGACCCACGACTACATCACCAAGTGGATCGCGGCCGGCTGAGCCCGACACGCTCCCCGTCGGCCAGTTGACCCCGGCCGCGGCGCACCGCCTTGTGCCGCCATGCTGAGCGTGATCGTCGAGACGGGAGAGGCGGCCGAGCGGCTGCCGGGATTGCTGGCGGCGCTGACTTCGGCGGCGGTGGACGGCCTGGTCCGCGAGGTGCTGATCGTCGGCGGCCCGGCCGACCTGCTGGACGTGCTGCGCGAAGAGACCGGCGCCGAGGTGGCCCCTGACCTCAAGGGCGCCGTCGCCGCCGCACGCTCCGGCTGGCTGCTGGCGTTGCCCGCGAGCCTCAAGCTGCGCAGTGACTGGCTGTCGCGGCTGGGGCGGCACCTACGCGAGGGCGGCGGCGAGGCTCTGCTGGTGGGCGAGGGCGGCGCGCTGTCGGGGCGAGCCTACGGCGTGCTGATCGGCAAGGCCGCGGCGGCGGGCCTAGCGGCTCCCGATCTCAAACGACTGCGCCGCCTGCTGCAGCGGCGCGCGGCTCGGCTGGCCTGACGGCGCCGGCCCCAGATAGTCGAAGCGCTCGTCGATGATTTTGGCGCCCGTCGCCACGGCGTCGAGGGTCGCCGAGTCCTGGCCCCAGATCTTGCGGTAGGTCCAGTAGCCCGTCATCACGCGCTGGACATAGGCGCGGGTCTCCTGCGCCGGCAGGCTTTCCATCACCGTCAGGGGGTCGGCGTCCGAGCCCAGGATCTGCAGGGTCTTCAGGACCGCGCCCGGCCCGCCGTTGTAGGCCGCGACCGCGCGCATCAGGTCGTGGCCGACGCCCTTCTCGAGAAGCCAGGCGAAGTAGTCCTGGCCCAGGCGCAGGTTCAGGGCCGGATCGAACAGCGGCGTGGAATCCCGCTTCAGCCGGTCGTCGCCCGCCGCGATGGCCGCCGAGCCCGGCATCAGCTGCATCAGGCCGGTCGCGCCGACGCGCGAGATGGCCTGCGGGTTGAAGCGGCTCTCCTGGCGCACGATCGCGTAGACCAGCGCCCGGTCGAGCGTGAAGCCGCCCAGCGGGATCAGCTCGGGTTGCTGGTAGTCCAGGTCGTAGCTGCGCGGCGGCACGGCGCGGTCGGAGAGCGAGGTGCCCATGGCCATGGTGAGCGCGCGCCACTGGGCCTGGTCCGATGGCGTGCGGGCCAGCATCAGGCCGGCGCGGAGTTCCTGGATCGCCTCGGAGCCGCGGCCGATCTGGGCGAGGGCTGCGGCGCGGTGGGCGCGCGGGTCGGCGGCCACGAACTGGGCGAGCTCACCGGAGGGCGCGGTGTAGGCGGCCAGGATCAGCTGGGCCACCTTGTCGCCCGCGGCCGCCGTGCTGGCCTCGCCGGCGAGCTTCAGCTGACGGGCGGCCACCATGCCGTAGAAGGTCTCGCCGTTGCGGGCGGCCGCGCGCAGGTGGTCGGCGGCGGCGGTCACATCGCCCAGCTGGTCGGCCGAGCGGGCGGCCCAGACGAAGGCCGCGGCTTGCGTCCAGGCGTCGGTCTCGGCGTCCTGGGCCAGGCTCAGGAAATAGCGCTGGGCGTCGCCGTAGGCCCGCAGCCGCCAAGACGCCAGGCCCTGGATCCAGCGGTCGCCGGCGATCTCGGCCAGGCGCAGGCCCTTCTTCACGTCGCCGCCGAAGTAGGCCTCGCGGGCCCGCATCGCCTTGGCGGAGAGCTGCGGCGCCGCCTCGTAGCCACCGTCGCCCATCGATAGCAGCGGGCGGGGCGCCTCGGCGGAGGAATCGGTCTTGCGCTTCGAGGCCAGGGCGAAGATGCGGTCGGCCACCGGCAGGTCGCGGAACTTGCCGAGCCAGCCCGCCAGTTCGTCGAAGGCGGCGACGTGCGCCGTCGGATGCATCAGCTCGCGGAACGACAGGTAGCCCTGCAGCGAGTTGTCCTTGGCGGCGGCCGCCTGCATCTGCGCGTCGATGAAATCGCCCCGCTCGGTGGCGGCGAAGGCGGCGGAATAGGCTCGCGCGTCAGCGGCCGACAGGGCAGCGGGCATCTCGGCGCGCGCCGGGCTGGACGCCCCTGCGGCGATGGCGGCGGCGCAGGCGAGCACGGCGGCTCTACCCGCAAGGCGCTTCTTCAGCGTCATCCGTCGTCTCCGCGCTGGCCCTCTCGGCGGGTTGCGCGCGGTCCTCTCTTCTCGAAGTCCCCACCAGTAGGGTTATGCGGGCCCACCCTAGCGATCAACCCTTTCCGCACTGCAAACATCGGGGGTGGGCGCGTTCGTCGCAGGTCCCAGGGGGGCTTGGGGAGCAGCAGACCCGCCGCAATATCAACGCCTTGAGGGGCACACGCTTTTTTGAACCCCAGATTTCACGGGTGACGCGAATCCACGCTGCGCCGCAGTGCGGGTTCAGGGTGAATTGCAGGTCGCCTGCGGGATATGCCTGATCCCCGAGTTCACGGCGATGAGCGTCGCGGGGGCGAGACTCACTCGGGCTGGTCGAGTCGCTCCGCGAGGGTCAGCAGGTCGGCCCAGGCCTGCTTCTTGGCGGCGGGCTGGCGCAGCAGGAACGCCGGATGCAGTGTCGGCAGGGCGGGCAGCTCCAGCGCGCCGTCGGCTGAGCGCCAGTCGTGCCAGCGGCCCCTGAGCGACAGGATGCCCTGTTCGGTCTTGAGCATGGACTTCGAGGACGGCGCGCCCACCAGCAGCAGCACCCTGGGGCGGATCAGGGCGATGGCGCGCTCAAGGAAGGCCCGGCAGACGTCCTGCTCGGCCGGCGTCGGGTCGCGGTTGCCGGGCGGGCGCCAGAAGACCGAATTGGTGATCAGCACCCGCTCGCTGAGGCCCGCGGCGCCCAGCATACGGTCGAGCAGCTGCCCGGCGCGGCCGACGAAGGGCTTTCCCTGGCGGTCCTCCTCGGCGCCGGGACCCTCTCCGACCACCACCACAGGCGCGGCCGGATCGCCTCGGTAGAAGACCGCCTGCGTGGCGGCGCCGGCGAACTTCAGCGGGCAGCCGTCGAAGGCGGCGATGGCCGCGGAGAGCGCCTCGAGGTCTTGCGCCTCGGCGGCCAACTCGCGGGCTTGGGCGACGAGGCCGGAGACGTCGGGCCCGGTCGGTTTCGGGGGCGTGACGGCGGCCTGGTGCGGCGTGCGCGCGACAGGTCGGGGCGGGGCGATGCGGCCGGCCTCGATGCGGTCGACCGGCGCGTCCAGCAACATGGCGTCCACCCCGCCCTCGGCCCAGAAGGCGAGCAGGGATTCGGCGGCGGCGGTGGGGCTGGACGTCACCCGCTACTCTTGGCGCGGCGAAGTCGGCTTGTCAGCCGGCGATTGCGCCGGACTTGCGCGCCGACCCGCTCCGGGTCTGAATGGCGTTCACGTAAGGGCATGCTGAGGAGACGGCCATGGCCGATGGCGCCGTAGACCTGAAGGCGGAGACCCGGGCGCAGATCGCCGCCCTGCCGATCGAGGCGTTGGATCCGGCCCAGCCGGACCTGTTCGCCGCCGACGCCTTCTGGCCGATCTTCGAGCGCCTGCGGGCCGAGGATCCGGTGCATTGGGTCGAGAACCCGGACTACGGCGGCTTCTGGTCGATCTGCCTGTGGGACGACATCATGGCGGTGGACTCCAACCACGGGGTCTTCTCGTCGGCCGACGGCATCACCCTGCAGCACAAGGACGCCAAGGCCGAGCAGCTGCGGCGCGGGACGCGCCCCAGCTTCATCTCCATGGATCCGCCCAAACACGACGTGCAGCGCAAGACGGTGAGCCCGGTGGTGGCGCCGTCCAACCTGCAGATCATGGGGCCGATGATCCGCGAGCGGGCCGGCAAGATCCTGGACGGCCTGCCGATCGGCGTGGAGTTCGATTGGGTCGAGAAGGTCAGCAAGGAGCTGACGGCGATGACACTCGCCACCCTGTTCGACTTCCCGCAGGAGGAGCGCCAGCTGCTTCCCCACTGGTCGGACATGATGACCAACATGCCCGGGCACGGGCCGGTGAAGAGTTGGGAACACAAGCGCGCCGAGGTCGACGCCATGGTCGACCGCTTCACCGCCATGTGGAACGAGCGGGTGAACCAGCCGCCGGCCGGCGACCTGATCTCCATGCTGTGCCACGGCGAGTCGACCCGGAACATGGACCGGCTGGAATACGCCGGGAACCTGGGCCTGCTGATCATCGGCGGCAACGACACGACGCGGAACACCATCTCCGGCTCGGTCTACGCCCTGAACAAGCATCCGCAGCAGTACCGCCAGCTGCGCGAAGATACCTCGCTGATCCCGGCAATGGTGTCGGAGACCATCCGCTGGCAGACGCCGCTGGCGCACATGGCGCGGACCTGCACCCAGGACTTCGAGCTGGGCGGCAAGACCATCCGCGCCGGCGACCGGGTGGCCATGTGGTACGTCTCGGGCAACCGCGATGCCAATGCCGTCAGCGACCCTGACAGCTACATCGTCGACCGCGAGCGGCCGCGCCATCACATGTCGTTCGGCTTCGGCATCCACCGTTGCGTGGGCAACCGCCTGGCCGAGCTGCAGCTGACCATCATCTGGGAAGAGATCATGAAACGCTTCCCGGCCATCGAACTGGCGGCGGAGCCGACGCGCACCCACTCGATTTTCGTGAAGGGCTACGAGACCCTGCCGGTGGTGATCCCAAGGCGACACTAGCGGCCTAAACTGAGGCCGATGGAAGCAGGCTCTGGCGCATAGGCGCAGACCTCGTGTAAGCCTTACGCGAGGGACATCGCCGGGGCCCATTTCGTATGTCCGCGGAACCGTTTGCATCTGACCCCTTGCCGGGCCTGCGGCTCGATGGGGTCACCCTCAGTGAAGCCATCCGCCTGCAAGGCGAGACACGCGTCCACTACGACGACGATGATCTGCGGCTGGACGCGCGGCCGGCGGCGGACCCGCACCGCAGCTGGACCATCCCGCCGCGCGCCGCGCTGATCACGCTGTGGATCGTCGGCCTGATCGCCGCCCTGGCGATCGCCTCCTACGCCCAGCTGATGCGCCAGCGCGAAGGCGCGGCGGCCATGGATGTACCGCCCCCGCCGCCCGAGGCTGCGCCCGCCGCGCCGACCACGCCCGTCCCGCCGCCGGCCCCCGCGATCTCGCCGTCGGCGCCGATCGCCGCGGGCGTCCAGCCGCCTGATGCGACCGAGGCCGCGTCGACGACGACCACGCCCCAACCCGAGGACACCGCCGCGCCAAGCCCGGCCAAGACCGCCGAGGTCGAACCGCCGAAGGCCAAGGCGGCTGAGGCGAAGCCGCCGCCCAAGGCCAAGCTCGGGCCCGGCTCAGATGCCGACGCGATCCTTGCCGAAGCGAAAGCCGCCAAGGCCAAGCCCGCCGATGACATCGACCACCTGCGGCACGGGCTGAACCACGCCTACGCCCAGGCGGTGAAGGCCGGCGTGCCGAGATCGGTGATGAAGGCGCGCGAGGCGGAGTGGGCGGTGCTCTATCCGAAGGCCAAGAAGAAATCGCCCGAGGCCGTCGCCGCGCTCTACCGCACGCGCACCGTCCAGCTCGAGGCGCTGGCCAAGAGGCGCCATCCCACCCCGCGGTAGGCGCCGCCTAATCGATCCGGGCCAATCCCCCGCTAGGCGAGGCCCTTGCTCGGTTTGATCAGGTATTTCTCGCCGGTGGTCTTGGCGTTGTAGCGCGCCGCGACGTCCGGCTGCAGCGCCTCGGCCAGGCCGATCTCGGCGGTGTAGTGGCTGGCGAAGGTGGTCTTCAGGTTGTTCGCCACCCGCTCGCGCAGCTTCTGCGCCTCGACCGGGCCGATCTTCATGATGAAGTAGGTGAGCAGCCAGCCGCCGATGGCCCACTGCATGCCATACGTGCGGACCAGCTCGGTCGGGCCGGTATTGAGGCCGCCGTAGATGTAGAGCTGCTTGAAGGTGGTCGAGCCGTAGCGGCTGAAGGCGCCGGCGGTGCGCATCGCCGCGGTCTCCATGCCCGACAGGATCTGGCTGGCCAGCTTGCCGCCGCCGATGGCGTCGAAGGCGATGGTGGCGCCGGTCTCGGCCAGCGCGTCGGTGAGCTCGTCCTGGAAGGTCGGCGAGGTCGAGTCGACCACGTGCTTCGCGCCGATGTCCCTGAGGATCTTCGCCTGGTCTGCGCTGCGGACGACATTGACCAGGTCGACCCCGTCCTCGAGGCAGATCTTCACCAGCATCTGGCCGAGGTTCGAGGCGGCGGCGGTGTGCACCAGCGCCTTGTGGCCCTCGCGGCGCATCGTCTCGACCATGCCCAGCGCCGTCAGCGGATTGACGAAGCAGGAGGCGCCCTCGGCCGGCGTGGTCCCGGCCGGCAGGGGCAGGGCGTCGGCGGCCTTCACGATGCGGTACTGCGCGTACATGGCGCCGCCCAGGATGGCGACCGTGCGCCCCATCAGCGCCTGGGCCGCGGCGTCGGAACCCGCCGCAATCACCACGCCCGCGCCCTCGTTGCCGACCGGCAGGGACTGGTCGAGACGCGCGGACATGGCCTTCAGGAACTGGGCGGGCACCGGCGCGGTCAGGACGCCGCCCTGCGCCTTTGCCGCGGAGATGTCGGCCGGGCCCAGCAGCAGGCCCAGGTCCGAGGGATTGATCGGCGAGGCCTCCACGCGCACGAGGATCTCGTCAGCCGCGGGCTCGGGCACGTCCACCGTGGCCAGGGAAAGCTCGAGCTCTCCGGAGCCCTTGATCAGCGAGCGCAGCTGCAGGCCGGTGCGCGGTTGGGCCATGTCGGAGGTCCTCTCGAGGCGGTTCAGTTGATCTGACGGTGTAAATGCTCACCCTGGTTGCCAAGAGCAATGGCTTCGCTTGCTCCGGACACGCGATAGACACCGGTTCGATGAACGACACCCCGCCGCCCGGCGCCCGCACCGCCCCATCCACCGCGCGCAACCGCGCGCCGATCCTGGCCGTGCTGCGGCCGAGGATTGCGGACGGCGCGCGCGTGCTGGAGGTCGCGAGCGGGGCCGGCGAGCACGCGGTCTTCCTGGCCGCCGCCATGCCCCGGGTCCGCTGGGCGCCCAGCGACCGGGACGACCTCACCAGTATCGTCGCCTGGCGCTCGCGCGCGGCGCTCGCGAACCTCGCCGAGCCGGTTTGCCTGGATGCCACCGCGCCGTCGACCTGGCCGGCCGGCCCCTACGAGGCGGTGGTCTGCATCAACATGATCCACATCGCCCCCTGGGCGGCCTGCCAGGGGCTGATGGCGCTGGCGGGCCGGGTGCTCACGCCGCGCGGACGGCTCTTCCTCTATGGCCCGTTTCTGGAGGCGTCGGTGGAGACCGCGCCCGGCAACGTGGCGTTCGACCTGGACCTCAAGGGGCGCAATCCGGCTTGGGGCCTGCGGGACCTGGCCGACGTGGCCGCGGAAGCCGGGCGCCACCGCCTTACGCTCGCCGAGCGGATCGCCATGCCGGCCAACAATCTCGTCGCGGTGTTCGCGAAGGGCTAGCCCTTGAGATCGGGCCGCGAGGCCAGGAACGCCGCGCGCTCGGCCGGCGTCAGCACCTTGGCCTTCTTCTGCCGCGACACCTTCGGCGTCGGCGGGGCGTAGACGCCGGTCGGCGGGGAGCCCCCCTTGAGATCGCTGAGACGCTTGGGCGGGGGCTTCATCCGGTCACCGTTTGCGGAAGCGCGCCGCATCGGCGGCCATCTTGGTCGCCCAGGCGTCGGGCCGTGTGTCTTCCGCCTGGTAGGGCAGGGTTCCGGCGACGCCGCGCACGGCGAGCCAGAGCTGATGGTTGAAGTGGGCCAGCACGCGCAGCGGGCGGCGCCTGTCGTCGGTGACGTCCCAGCCCGCGGCCTCGAAGGCGACGACCTGATCGAGGGGCGGACGGTTCTCCGGGCCGTCCCAGCCGGCGGGGCGAGGATGGTCCTGGGCCTCGTCGGTGGTCAGGCCGAAGATCGCCTGTGAGCAGGCATCGATCTCGGGATGCTCGGCGCGGGCCTCGGGCTCGGCAAACTCGCGCTTCAGCAGCGCGCGGTATTCGAGGTCGGCGACGCCCGGCAGGTCGATCAGGCGGCGCAGGGTCGGGCGGTCCATTGGCGTTGCCTATCCCGGATCGGCCGTTGCCGGTTGGAAAATGTGATTAGGGGTGTCGGAACGCCGCGGACTGAGGCGTCCTGTGGATCCAGCGCTCAAGGAGGTTTCCGTGCCGAAGATCCATCCCTTCCTGTGGTTCGACAAAGATGCGGAAGAGGCGATGAACTTCTACGTCTCGCTTTTCCCGAACTCGAAGGTGCTTTCCGTGCAGCGCTATGGGCCCGGCGGGCCGGGGCCCGAGGGCAGCGTTATGACCGCGGACTTCGAGCTGGACGGCCAGCGGATCACCGCGCTGAACGGCGGGCCGGTCTACCAGCTCTCGCCATCCTTTTCCTTCGTCATCGATTGCGACGGCCAGGCGGAGGTGGACCGCTACTGGGACGCGTTGTTGAAGGGCGGCGCGCCAAGCCAGTGCGGCTGGCTCACCGACCGCTTCGGCCTCTCCTGGCAGGTGGTCCCCAAGCAACTCTTCGAGACCATCGGGGGGGCCGACGCCGCCGGCCGCCAGCGCGCCATGGCGGCGATGATGCAGATGGTCAAGCTGGACGTCGCCAAGCTGGAGGCCGCCTACCGAGGCGAGGCGGCCTGACCCGGCCGGGTCAGTTGAAGAGCTTGAGGTCCACCGCGTCGCCCATCACCCGGTAGCCGGCGTCGTTCGGGTGCAGCCAGTCGCCGGATTGCAGACCGACCTGCATCCGTTCGGGCTTGGCGGGATCGCGCACGGCGGCGTCCAGGTCGACGACGCCATCGAACTCGCGGCTGGTGCGGATCCAGGTGTTGATCTTGCCGCGCTCTGCGTCGGCGGCGGCGGTGTAGTAGGCCGCGCCGCCATAGGGGAGGATCGTGGCGCCGATGATCTTCAGGCCGTGGGCGTGGGCGCGGGCGATCAACTGGCGGTAGCCGGCGATCAGCATCTCGGCGCTGGGCGAGGGCTTGCCGCCCAGGTCGTTGACGCCCTCCAGCACGATCACGTGGGTCGCGCCAGGGATCGACAACACGTCGCGATCGAAGCGGGAAAGCGCCGCCTGGCCGAAGATCGGGATGATGCCGTCGGTCAGCACGCGATTGCCGCTGATGCCGGTGTTGACCACCGCCACGGGGCGGCCCTTGGCGGCGGCGGTGAGGCGTTCGGCCAGGCGGTCCGGCCAGCGGCGGTCGGCGCCGGCGGTCGAGGCTGCGCCGTCGGTGATCGAGTCGCCGAACGGCACGATGACCGGGGCGGCGGGGCCCGAGGTCTCGACCTCCACGCCGGTCAGGAAGGCGCGGTACGTGCCCTGCGGCCCGGCCGGGGCGGCGCTGGCCGCCGGCAGGGGTTTGTCGGTGAAGTCGCCGCCCGGGAATAGCTGGACCCGCTCGACCCCCAGCATGTGGCAGGTGCAGCCGTGGGTGTCGCTGGGCAGGTAGAGGCTGATGCGCAGGCGGGCGAGCGGCTTGGTCGGCAGCGCCACGGGATCGCTCAGCAGCGGCGCGCCGGGCGGCAGGGTGGCGGCCTTGCCGGCGGCGAAGGTGACCGCCCGGTCAGAGCCGGGGACGACAGCGCCAGCAGCGTCCACCAGGGCCACGCGGACCGCGCCGATGGCCAGCGGCTGGGTCCCGTATTCGTTGCTCAGCCGCAGGCGAAGGCGCTGGCCGCCGGCGCTGAGACGCACGGTCTCGACCAGGGTGACGTTGTCGAAGGTGGGCGTGCCGCGGGCTGGATTGTTGGCGGGTGGCGCCATCGGCGGCGCGGGCGGCGCGCCCCAGGTGCCGATCCAGCGCGCGGAGGCCGCGTCCGCGCTCGTGGCGGCGCTCGCCGCGGCCAATGTCAGGGCGCTGATGATCGCGAAAAGCCGCATGGCGCTGGTCCCCCCGGAATGCCGCGGCTGCGTTCCTGCTTGACCGCCGCCACGTGACCTTCCGATAAGTCGCGGGTTCGATCAACGGAGCGGCGGGGTTCATGAGCGAAGACGTTGAACGCGAGGCGATGGAATATGACGTCGTCATCGTGGGCGCCGGCCCCTCAGGCCTGGCCGCAGCGATCCGCCTGAAGCAGCTCGCGGCCACGGCCGGGTCGGAGATCACTGTCGCGGTGCTGGAGAAGGGCTCCGAGGTCGGGGCGCACATCCTGTCGGGCGCCGTGATCGACCCCAAGGGCCTTTCGGAGCTGTTCCCGGACTGGAAGTCCATGGGTGCGCCGCTGGAGACCCCGGTGAGCGCCGACCGCTGGATGATGCTGGGACCGCAGGGCTCACTGACCCTGCCGACCTTCCTCATGCCGCCGCTGATGCACAACCACGGAACCTACATCGCCTCGCTGGGCAACGTCTGCCGCTGGCTGGCGACACAGGCCGAGAGCCTGGGCGTCGAGGTCTACCCGGGCATGGCCGCCTCTGAGCCCGTGTTCGACGAGACCGGCGCGCTAAAGGGCGTCGTCGCGGGTGTGTTCGGCGTTCAGAAGGATGGCAGCCACGGCCCGGACTACCAGCCGGGCATCGAGTTGCACGGCAAGTACGTGTTCATCGGCGAGGGCGTGCGCGGGTCCCTGTCCAAGCAGCTGCGCGCCAAGTTCAGCCTGAACGAGGGCGCCGATCCCGAGAAGTACGGCATCGGTCTCAAGGAGCTCTGGCAGGTGCCGGACGAAGTCTTCCACTCCGGCCTGGTGCAGCACGCGGCGGGCTGGCCGCTGGACGACAAGACCGGCGGCGGCGGCTTCATGTATCACTTCGGGGACAACTACGTGTCCGTCGGCTTCGTGGTGCACCTGAACTACGCCAATCCCTGGCTGTCGCCGTTCGACGAATTCCAGCGCTACAAGACCCATCCCGACATCGCCAAATACCTGAAGGGCGGCAAGCGTATCGCCTATGGCGCGCGCGCCATTTCCGAAGGCGGTCTGCAATCGGTGCCGCGTCTCTATTTCCCCGGCGGCGTGCTGCTGGGCGACAGCGCGGGTTTCGTGAACGTGCCGCGCATCAAGGGCAGCCACAACGCCATGAAGAGCGGCATGATGGCCGCCGAGGCCGCCTACTCCGCCATCCAGGCCGGACGCCAGCGCGACGACCTGGTGGCGTATGAAGAGGCCTTCCAGAAGTCCTGGGCGCGCAAGGACCTGAACCTGGTGCGCAACGCCAAGCCGATCCTGTCGAAGTTCGGCACCGGCCTGGGCGGCATGCTCAGCATGATCGACATGTGGTTCACCACCTTGTTCGGCGGCTTCTCGCCCTTCGGAACGATGCACCACGCCAAGAGCGACGCGGACTCCACCGGCCTCGCCAAGGACTTCAAGCCGATCGTCTATCCGAAGCCGGACGGGGTGCTGACGTTCGACAAGCTGTCCAGCGTCTTCCTGTCCAGCACCAACCACGACGAGAACCAGCCGGCGCACCTGAAGCTGCGCGACCCCTCGGTGCCGATCGACATCAACCTGCCGAAGTACGGCGAGCCGGCGCGGCTCTACTGCCCGGCCGGGGTCTATGAGGTGCTGTACGACGAGGCGGGCAAGAACCCGAAGTTCCAGATCAACTTCCAGAACTGCGTCCACTGCAAAACTTGCGACATCAAGGATCCTTCGCAGAACATCGTCTGGACGACGCCGCAGGGCGGGGACGGGCCGAACTATCCGAACATGTAGCGTCAACCTTGGGGGGATAGCGTGTGACGG
>Ga0207704_10000680_pt1 | contig 15055 bp, 11 predicted proteins | sample KBSMisM12_FD_184308 | JGI IMG/M metagenome (GOLD analysis project Ga0207704, IMG submission 184308) | Miscanthus rhizosphere microbial communities from Kellogg Biological Station, Michigan, USA - KBS Miscanthus M1-2 (SPAdes) (version 2) | ecosystem: Host-associated > Plants > Roots >...
CCGCCGCGCTGCTCGCCGCGGCCGCCGCGGTCATGGTGGTCCTTCGCCACGGCGCCTGGGCCGGCGGCCAGGCTGGAGGCCGCGACGGCGAAGGCGAGGGCGAGGGCGGGCAGGCGTCGCATCACCCGATCATCCTCAAAAACGCATCCTCGGTCGATGTCAGCAGTATCAGGCGCGCCTGAACTCCCGCTGAACGAACCCCGACGAAGACGCCGCTTGCCAGCGAGCCCCGCCTCGCCATCTATCGTCTCAAAGGCTCCGGGGAGAAAGCATGGCTCAGCCGATCGAGGTCTACTACTGGCCCACGCCCAACGGCCACAAGGTCACCATATCCCTCGAGGAAATGGGCCTGCCCTACGAGATCAAGCCGGTGAACATCGGCCGCGGCGACCAGTTCACGCCGCACTTCCTGGCGATCAGCCCCAACAACCGCATGCCCGCCATCGTCGATCCCGACGGGCCGGACGGAAAACCCATCTCGGTGTTCGAGAGCGGGGCCATCCTGCAGTACCTGGGCCGCAAGACCGGCCAGTTCTACGGCAAGGACGAGCGCGAGCGCGTGCAGATCGAGGAATGGATGTACTGGCAGATGGCCAACCTGGGGCCCGTGAGCGGCCACGGGAACCACTTCCGCAACTATGCCCCCTCGATCACCAAGGACACCCGCCACCTGGCCTATGGGGCGATCCGGTTCACGAACGAGGCCGAGCGGCTCTACGGCGTCCTGAACGGGCGGCTGAAGGACCGGGACTTCCTCTGCGGCGAGTATTCGCTGGCCGACATGCTCAATTGGCCCTGGATCGGGGCCTGGCGGATTCTCGGCATCGATTTCGACGCTTTTCCGCATGTGAAGGCCTGGTGGGAGAAGATCCGCGAGCGCGAGGCGGTCAAGGCCGCCATCGCCAAGGGCGAGGAGACCCGCCGCGGCCCGGGCCTCGCGGATTCCGGGGCCGACGCGGAAGCGGCCCGCAAGATCCTCTTCGGCCAGCGGGCCCGCTAGGCGGCGAAAGCTCCACTGCGGCGAGTTGGCACAGCTGCGAACGTGAAGCGCTGACAACAGCGCTTTTAACCATGTGTTCAGCGCGAGCCTGTTTTGCTGGCCACGTTAGGGCCGGAATGCGGTTCCAGAACGGCGCCGCGGCCGGACCTGAAGAACAGGGACACATGGTCATGCTTGCTCAAGTGCAAGTCGCCAACGAAGGCCTGCCGCTGCCGGGTCCTGACGCCACGGGGGACGAGTTGTTCCGCCTGGGGCTTCTGTACTCGACGGGCCAAGGTGGCGCACCGCTCGATTACGTTTCCGCACACATGCTGTTCAACCTGGCCGCCATGCGCGGTTCGGTGGAAGCCAAGGTCTACCGCAAGGAGCTCTCCGAGGAGATGGCCTCCGACGAAGTGGCCGAGGCCCAGCGTCAGGCCCGCGAGTGGCTCGCTCACGGCTGAGCCGTTCGCAACTAGACCGTGATCGCTGAACGTGAATCGCCCGTGCAGATGGTGTTTATCGCGCGGCAGGCGTCTTCGATTGCGGGTCTTTATGCGGCTCTGATATGACGCCAGCCTCAAAGTTGGGGCTGGATTAAATTATGAAAAAGCAACTGTTTGGCCTGGTAGCGGCCGCGTCGATCGCGTTCGCGGGCAGCGCTAGCGCCGCGACGATCACGACCTTCACCTTCGACCAATCCGCCGCGTTCGGCTCGGCGGTCGCTGGTACGGTCACGGTGACGGACACCGGGTCCGAGCTGGATTTCGTCGTGAGCCTGGTGGACGGGTTCCTGTTCAAGGCCTCCGGCAATCAGCATGACTCGCTGGCGTTCAACCTGGACCTTGGCGGCCTTCTGATCTCGCCCGTCCATCCGACGAACAACCTGGGCAACGACTTCCTGTTCCAGGCGACGGGGTCCAGCTTCAGCGAGGGCACGTTCTCGGCGGCGGACTTCAACTACGCCATCGACTGCATCACCGAGACCCACGGCCCCACGGCCCACGCCGGCTGCGTCAACGGGCCCGACGGCACGAAGAACCCGCAAAGCTACTCCTTCTCGATCGCGGGCGTGGGTCTGTCCAACCTGTTCTCGAACCAGCAGTTCGGCGGCAAGGACATCTGGTTCTCGGCCGACGTCACCACGAACCCCGGCCATGGCCTGTTCGCCCAGTCGACCGCCGCCGCCGTCACCGGCAACATCGGCGCGACGCTGGACACCGGGGGCGGCGTCCCCGAGCCGGCGACCTGGGCGATGATGCTCGTGGGCTTTGGCGGCATGGGCGCGATCCTCCGCCGCCGTCGGGCCGTGGCCCTGGCCTAAGGCCGGCGTCAACGTCACAACAAAAGCCCCGGTGAGAGCCGGGGCTTTTCGTTTCAGGTTTGCGTTTGGCGCAGTCAGCCGGACAGTCTGGCGCTGTTCTTTCAGGTCGCCCTGCCGCGATCGGTGCGGCGGCCTGTCAGAGACCCGGCCGCTCGTTCTCCAGCGTCTTTCCGACCCCGGCCGCGACCGGCGGCGAAATGTCGGCCAGGCCGTCGAAGAAGTAGCGCACGTCCACGTCCAGGATCTTGGCCAGCTTCCAGAGCACAGCCGCCGACATGCGGTTGGCCGCACACTCGTACTTCTGGACCTGCTGGAACCGAATCCCCAGGGCTTCGCCGACGTGTTGCTGCGTCAGACCCATGGCCTTCCGCCGCCAACGCAAACGCTTGCCGAGGTGAATATCCACTCGCTCAGACATATGAGCCCCCAACGCTCCCGAATACTCATAGAACACGTCAGCTGAACCTTGGTTTCACAACCGCGTGCGTATCACCTTCTGGCGGCAGGTCCAGGCGCATGTTCAAGCGCATCGCCCTTCCGGCGCCGGACATCGAGACAGCCCCAACGCGGCCCCGCCGTCAGCGCGGTCCGTGTCCCGGCGGGGACCAACTCGACGTCGACGCCGGGGGCGTTGCTGTCGTCGCCATCAGGCGATGGCTTGGCCGTTGCGCGTCTCAGGTATTTCCCGGAGATGACTGTAAGAGACACCGGAGATCGGGAACTCGTACAACCTGAGCCGGGCTCACCTGCGCCGCGCGTCGCAGGCTAAGCCGCCATATGGCGCCCTATCGGCCGGCAAACCACAACCTGTAGTGTCTGAAATTCGCTACAGCCAGGCTCGCCACGATTTCCGCAACATTTCTACCGATGGGCGAGTGGCATTGCCCACGGCCTCGCTAAGGAACACTCTAAGGTTGTTTCATCATATCCCTGGGTTGTGCTCGGCGATGTTCGCCTCGGTCCCACCCAACCAGTTCGAAAGGGGTGCGTGATGATGGACTTCCGCGTCGGTGCGTCGGCGGCCACGTTCGCCTTGTCCCTGGTCATCACCGCGGCGCCCGCGAAGGCGGCGGTGTTCGCGGATTTCACCCCGGATGTCGCAAGCGCGGACTATCGCTGGATCCAGAGCGGGGCGCAGACAGGCGGGAAGTTCTTCACGATCAACTCGGCCTCGGACACGACGGCCCAGGGCGTCGCCACTCATTTCACCTTCCTCGATCCGTCCCTGAGCCTGCTGGTCTTCCTGCCGGCGACATTCACGCTGGATGCGACCGTCGCCGACGGAAACCCGGCGCAATCGCTGTTCAGCCTCGTGAGCCAGCCGGCTGTGGGCGGCGCGTTCAGCTTCATCTACAGCGGCCCATCGACGGTCATCGGCGGCAAGAGCCTGGTCAGCGGGGTGACCAACCTGCTGAGCGGCGTCTTCACGGACGCGCGGATCACCGGCGCCGGACATTCGGGCTCGGCCAACCTGTCGCTCGCGACGGGCGGCACGCTCACCTTCACCTCCGACCTCGGCTCCTTCGGCCCCAAGGAGCGCGAGTACTCGTTCAATCTGCTGGACGCCCAGCCCGCCTTCAGCGCCGGCGCCAGCAAGTCGCTCAGCAACTTCATCGCCAACGGCGGCGGCAATTTCAGCGCCGCGGCCGTGCCTGAACCCCTGGCCTGGAGCCTGATGGTCATGGGCTTCGGGGGACTGGGCCTCATGCTCCGTACCCGCCGCCGGCGCGCGCCGGCATAGGCCGCGGGGCGCGCCGTCGCAGCCTGCCCGACACCGCTAGGCAGAAGCGTTTGCGTCCGCTAAGAACCGCGCTCCCGCGGCGACCCCTGGTCGGCGGGCCTGGTGACGTGGCCGAGTGGCTGAAGGCAACGGTTTGCTAAATCGTCATACCTGAAAGGGTATCGAGGGTTCGAATCCCTCCGTCACCGCCATCATCCTTCCTGTGGGCCCCATTTTCGCCGGCTCATCCCATCCAGCGGTAGCCGACACCGGGCTCGGTGAGGATCAACACCGGTTGGGTCGGATCGGCCTCGATCTTCTGGCGCAGCTGGCCGACGAAAACCCGCAGGTACTGCACGTCCTGCTCGTGGGCCGGCCCCCAGACTGCAGTCAGCAACTGGCGGTGGGTGACCACCTTGCCGGCGCCGCCGACCAACTGGGCCAACAGGTCGTATTCCCGCGGCGACAGGCGGATAGGCGCGCCCTCGCGGGTAACCAGGCGTTTGACGAGGTCGACGGTCAGATCACCGACCGTGACCACCGGCTCAGCGCCACCGTCTTGGAGCTTGTGGCGCAGGGCCGCGCGGATGCGGGCCAGCAGCTCGCCGACGCCGAACGGCTTTTCCACATAGTCGTCGGCGCCGAGGTCCAGGGCGTCGATCTTCTCGGTCTCGCGGTCGCGGGCCGACAGGATGATGATCGGGCCCTTGTAGAAGGCGCGCGCTTTGCTGAGCGCCTCCTTACCGTCGAGGTCGGGCAGGCCGAGGTCGAGCACCACCACGTCAGGCGCCTTGCGGGCGATCTCGCGCAGGCCGGCGGCGGCGGTGTCGGCGCGCACCGGTTCATAGCCTGCGGCGTCGAGCGCCGGACCCAGGAAGCGGTGGATCTGAGGCTCGTCGTCGATCACCAGGATGCGGGGCTTGTGCGCGCTCAAAGCATGTACTCGGGCGTGACCTTTTCCTTCGGCAGGCTGATCAGGATGCGCGTGCCTCGGCCGTCGTGGATCGGGCTCGCCGCGGCGATGCGTCCGCCCATGGCTTCGACGAAGCCCTTGGAAATGGCAAGGCCCAGGCCCGCGCCCTTGCCGCGGTCGGTCGCCTCGTCCATCCGCCGGAAGCGCTCGAACACGCGTTCCAACTCGCTGGTGGGGATGCCGCGGCCCTCGTCTTCGATGGAGATCACGACGTTGCCCCGATCTTCATAGGCGGCGACCTCGATGGCCGTTCCATCGGGACTGTACGCGATGGCGTTCTCCAGGATGTTGACGAGGGCCTGCTCCAGCAGGGATGCGTCGGCCATCACCAGCGATAGCCGCGGGGGAAAGTCGCGGTCCACGCGGCGGCGCCCCAGCCGGCGCCTCACTCGTTCGACAGCGGCGCGCAGCACATCGCGAATATCGAGCCACTCGCGCCGGGTATTGAGCCCGCCGCCTTCCAGCCGGGTCATATCCAGCAGGTCGCCGACATAGCGGTTCAGCCGCTCGGCCTCCTCGCGGATCGACAGCAGCAAGTCGGCGCGCACCTTGGCCGTCAGGGTCTTTCCGAAGTCGATCAGGGTGGTGGCCGAGCCCAGCACCGTGGAGAGCGGCGTTCGCAGGTCGTGGCTGATCGAGTTGAACAGGGCCGAGCGCAGGCGGTCGGCGCGGCGCAGGGCCTCAGCGTCGGCCGCGTCGGCGGCAAACTCGGCGCGTTCAAGGGCGACGGCGCCCTGGTCGAGCAGCGCAGCCACGAACCGCTCGCCCTCCTCGCTGGCCACCGCTTTGGGCTCGACCCCCACCACGCCGGCGCGGGCGCGCACGCCCTGCAGCGGACGGAAGGTCCATGCCGCGGTGGGCAGGGTGCCGGTGCCGGCGCCGGCGGGCTCTCCCTTCTCCCAGGCCCAGCGGGCGGCCGCCATGTCACCGGGGGAGAGATCCGCCAGCGCCGGAGAGGCCGCAGCGATGGCGATATCGCCGTCGAGTGGCGTCAGCACGACGGCGGCCGCCCCGGTGGCCGCCGCCAACTGCTCGGCCAGCGCGACGGCGGCGTCCTGGGCCCGGGCCGCCGATGACAGGCGCCGCGTGGCCGCCAGCACCGCCGAGATCGCCGACGCGCGGCGCGACACCGCCATGGCCTGATCGCGCACCCGGCCTGTCAGCCAGCCGGTGGTCATGGCGACCGCGAAGAAGACCAGGAAGGTGAACACGTCGGCGGCGTGGCCGATGTAGAAGGTCAGCCGCGGCTCCAGGAAGAAGAAGTTGTAGACCATCGCCGCGCTGGCGGCGGCGGTGACCGCCGGCCAAAGGCCCCAGGCCAGACCGGAGATCAGCACGCTCAGCATGAACACCATCGCGAGGTTGGCGCTCTGGGCATACCTGTCCACGAAATAGGCGACGCTTCCGGCGACGGCGACGGTTCCGAGCGCGCCGAGATGACCCGCCCACGGGATCGGCGCGCGGACGCGGGGCGCCGGCCGGGCGGCGTGGGTCTCGGACGTTTCGGTGATCACATGGACGGCAGCCCCGTGCGTCTCCTCCAGCAAGGCGGCGATCAGATTGCGGCGAAACGGGTTGCGCCGGCGCTGGGTGCGCCCCACCACGATCTGGGTCAGGTTGTTGCGCCGGGCGTAGACCAGCACGCTCTCGACCAAATCGTCGCCGGTCAGCACGACAGGGGAGGCGCCCAGCTGTTCGGCCAGCTTCAGGGCCTCACGCAGCTTCTGGGCCCCATCGGGCGATGGCGCCGCGGCGTTGGGGCGCTCGACGTGGGCCACCGTCCAGGGCGCATCCATCATCATGTCGGAGAGGCGCCGCCCGGCCCGCACCAGGGACGCGGCCGTGGCGTCCGGGCCCACAAGCACCAGGATCCGCTCGCCCGCTGCCCAGGGGCCCTCGACCCCGGCGCGCTTCATCGCCCCGATCAGCTGATCGTCCACCGCCTGGGCGGCGCGGCGCAACGCCAGCTCGCGTAGGGCGGTGAGGTTTTCGGTCTTGAAGAACCGCTCGGCCGCGGTCTGGGCGGTCTCGCCCATGTAGACCTTGCCCTCGGCCATGCGCTCGCGCAGCTCGGCCGGCGTGATGTCGATCAGCTCGATCTCGTCGGCCCGGGACAGAGCGCCGTCGGGCACGGTCTCACGCTGGCGAACGCCGGTGATCTTCCAGACCACGTCCACGAGGCTTTCTAGGTGCTGGACATTCAGCGTGGTCCAGACGTCGATGCCGGCAGAGAGCAGCTCCTCCACGTCCTGCCAGCGTTTCGGATGCCGAGAGCCGGGGACATTTGAGTGGGCGTATTCGTCGACCAGCAGCAGAGCCGGCTTTCGGCCAATCGCCGCGTCGAGGTCGAACTCGAGGAGGGTGTGGCCCTTGTAGTCGATCGGCCTCCTGGCCATCACCTCCAGGCCGCGCAGCAGCGCCTGGGTGTCCCGCCGGCCATGGGTCTCCACCACGCCCACAACGACGTCGCCGCCCTCAGCCTTTCGGCGGCGGGCGGCGCGCAGCATTTCGTAGGTCTTGCCGACGCCCGGCGACATGCCGAGGAAGACCTTCAGCCGCCCCCGGCCGGGGCGCGCGGTGGCCGCCAGGAGGGCGTCCGGGTCCGGCCTGCGGGGCTCGTCCGTCGTCATGGGCTCCCAGGGTGCGCCGCCGGCAAGGCGGCGTCGAGGGCGAGGTTGGTGGTCAGCACATTGACCCGCGGTTGGCCGAAGACGCCGAGCCAGGGGCCCTGCGTGTGGGCGGCGATCACGCGACGCACGTCCTCTGACGCGACGCCCCGCGCCTTGGCGACGCGCTCGGCCTGGCGCAGCGCGTTGGCAGGTGAAACGTCGGGATCGAGGCCTGAGCCGGAGGTTGTGACGGCGTCGGCCGGGAGCGGTCCCACACCCTCGCTTGCAAGCGCCGCGGTGTCCTTGGCGACCCGCTTGGCGAGGTCGGGGTTCAGCGGGCCGAGGTTGGAGCCCGACGAACCCGAGGCGTCATAGCCGTCAGACCCGGCCGCAGAAGGTCTGGGGTGCAGGTACTTCGCCTGGGCAAAAGGTTGGGCGATGAGGGCCGAGCCGACCACCTGGCCGTCGGCGGCCCGCAGCAGGCTGCCGCCTGCCTGTGCGGGGAAGGCGACGTGGGCGACGCCCGTGATCGCCAGCGGATAGCCGACGCCAAGCAGAAGGGAAAATGCGAGCGTGGCGACGACGGCCGCGCGAACTTGGGCGAGCATGAATTCCTCTCACGCCAGACCCAGCGCCGAGACGCCGAGGTCGATGAGCTTGATGCCTATGAAGGGGGCGACGATGCCGCCCAGGCCGTAGACCAGCAGATTGCGCTGCAGCAGCCGCGCCGCGCCGATGGCCCGGTAACGCACCCCACGCAGGGCGAGCGGGATCAGGGCGATGATCACCAGGGCGTTGAAGATCACCGCCGATAGGATCGCGCTTTTGGGGCTGGAAAGCCCCATGACGTTCAGAGCGCCGAGGGCCGGCAAGGCGGTGACGAACAGCGCCGGGATGATGGCGAAGTACTTGGCCACATCGTTGGCGATGGAGAAGGTGGTCAGCGCCCCGCGGGTGATCAGCATCTGTTTGCCGACCTCGACGATTTCGATGACCTTGGTGGGGTCGCTGTCGAGGTCGACCATGTTGCCGGCCTCGCGGGCGGCCTGGGCGCCGGTCTGCATCGCGACGCCGACGTCGGACTGGGCGAGCGCCGGGGCGTCGTTGGCGCCGTCGCCGCACATGGCCACCAGCCGACCCTTGCCCTGTTCCTCGCGGATCAGCCGCAGCTTGTCCTCGGGCGTGGCCTCGGCCAGGAAGTCATCGACGCCCGCCTCGGAGGCGATGGCGGCGGCGGTGACCGGGTTGTCGCCGGTGATCATCACCGTGCGCAGGCCCATGCGGCGCAGGTCCGCAAACCGCTCCTTCACATTGGGCTTCACGACGTCCTTCAGGTGGATCACGCCGAAGAGGACGCCGTTCTCGGAGACCGCCAGGGGCGTGCCGCCGGAGCGGGCGATGCGGTCGACGGCGGCGGTGAACTCGGCCGGGGCCTCGGCGGGGCTCATGCCGGCGTCCTTGAGCACCGCGTCCACCGCGCCCTTGCGCCAGCGCTCGCGGCCGGCGTCGAGACCGGACTGGCGAGTGGTGGCGCTGAACGGGATCACGGTCGCGTCCTTCGGGGCCTCCAGGACAAGGCCGCGGTTGCGTCCCAGCTCCAGGATCGAGCGGCCCTCCGGCGTCTCGTCGCCCAGCGAGGCCAGCAGGGTGGCGCGCAGCAACATGTCGGGCCGCACACCGGGCGCGGGGATCAGGTCGGTGGCCATGCGGTTGCCGAAGGTGATGGTGCCGGTCTTGTCGAGCAGCAGGGTGTCGACGTCGCCGGCGGCTTCGACCGCGCGGCCGGAGGTGGCCAGCACATTGACCTTCAGCAGGCGGTCCATGCCGGCGATGCCGACCGCCGAGAGCAGGCCTCCGATGGTGGTGGGGATCAGGCAGATGAACAGCGCGCCCAGCACCATCGGGTCCAGCTTCACGCCGGAATAGGCGCCCAGGCCCAGCAGGGTCACGACCGCGATCAGGAAGATCAGTGTCAGCCCCGCCAGGAGCACGGCCAGCGCGATCTCATTGGGCGTTTTGCGCCGGTCGGCGCCCTCGACCATGGCGATCATGCGGTCGAGGAAGGTCGAGCCGGCCTCCGACGTGATGCGCACCTTGATCCAGTCGGAGACGACGGTGGTGCCGCCGGTCACGGCGGAACGGTCGCCGCCGCTCTCGCGGATGACGGGGGCGCTCTCGCCGGTGATGGCGGCCTCGTTCACGCTGGCCACGCCCTCGATGATCTCGCCGTCCGCCGGGACGACGTCACCGGCCTCGACCAGGACGATCTCGCCGACGCCCAGCTTGTGGGCCGCGGTGGGCACGATGGTCCCGCGGTCAGGGTCGATGATCAGCTTGGCCTTGGTGGTCACCCGGGTGGCCCGCAGGCTGTCGGCGGCGGCCTTGCCCCGGCCCTCGGCGACGCTCTCGGCGAAGTTGGCGAACAGCACCGTCGCCCAGAGCCACACCGCGATCTGCAGCGCGAAGCCCCAGGCGGCGTGGTCGCGGATCGCCAGGGCCGTTGAAATCGTCGCCAGCACGGCCACGATCTCGGTGGCGAAGATCACCGGGTTGCCGGTGAGCTTGCGCGGATCGAGCTTGACCACGGCGTCGCGGGCGGCGCGGCCGAGGATCGCGCCGGAGAAGCTGCCGGCGAGGGTGGAGGCCTTGCGGCGATGCTCGCCGAGCGGGGCGGTAGCGGTGGTCATTGGAGAACCCATGAAGCTTAGCGGGTGGCCACGGCGTGGAGCGCCTGGAAGTGCTCCACGATTGGGCCCAGGGCGAGGGCGGGGAAGAACTGCAGGCCGCCCATGATCAGGATCACTCCGATCAAGAGGCCGACGAACAGTGGGCCGTCGGTGGGGAAGGTGCCGGCGGTGGCGCCCAGCTTGGGCTTGGCGGCGAGGGAGCCGGCGATGGCCAGCACCGGCACGGCGTAGGCGAAGCGGCCGAGCAGCATCGCCACGCCCAGGGTGGCGTTCCACCACGGCGTATTGGCGCTAAGGCCCGCGAAGGCCGAGCCGTTGTTCCCGGTGGCCGAGGAGTAGGCGTAGAGGATCTCCGACAGGCCGTGCGCGCCGGGGTTGGCCAGGCCCTTGAGCGCTACGGGAAGGACGGCAGCGACCGCGGTGAAGCCGAGGATCGAGAGCGGCAGGATCAGCACCGCCAGCATGGCGAGCTTGATCTCGCGCGCCTCGACCTTCTTGCCGAGGTACTCCGGCGTACGACCGACCATCAGCCCGGCCACGAACACCGCGATCAGGGCCATGATCACCATGCCGTAGAGGCCGGAGCCCACGCCGCCCGGCAGCATTTCGCCGAGCTGGATCATGAACATGGCGACCCCGCCGCCCAGCGGCATGAAGCTGTCGTGCATCGCGTTGACGCCGCCGTCGCTGGCGCCGGTGGTGTTGGCGGCCCAGACGGCCGTGGAGGGCGCGCCGAAGCGGACTTCCTTGCCTTCCATGTTGACGGAGGCGTCGGCGTGGGCCGCGACCAGGGCCGGCGCGCGCTGAGTCTCGGTGGCGTAGATCGCCGCCGAGGCGCCGAGGACGAAGATCGCCATCACCGCCACCAGGGCTCGGGCCTCGCGGCGAGCGAGCACGATGCGGCCGAAGGCGACGACACAGGCGTAGCTCAGCACGTTCATCGAGACGATCTCGATCAGGTTGGTGATCGGGTTCGGGTTCTCGAAGGGGTGGGCGGAATTGGCGTTGAAGATCCCGCCGCCGTTGGTGCCGAACTGCTTGATCGCTTCCTGGCTGGCGGTGGGGAAGAGGGCGATGGTCTGCTTGCCGCCCTCCAGCGTGCGGGCGGTGACGTGGGCCAGCAGGGTCTGGGGCTCGCCCAGCGCGACGTAGGCCAGGGCGATGACCAGCGAAAAGGGCAGCAGGACGTAGAGGCTGATCCGGGTGAGGTCGACCCAGAAGTCGCCCAGGGTCTCGCCGCGGTTGGCGGCGAAGGCCCGCGCCGTAGCGGCGGCCAGCGCGATGCCGGCGGCGGCCGAGAGGAAGTTGTGCGACGTCAGGCCCGCCATCTGGGAGAAGGTCGAGACGACCTGCTCGGGCACGTAGGACTGCCAGTTGGTGTTGGTGACGAAGCTGATCGCGGTGTTGAACGACAGGTCGGGCGACAGGCCCGGGAAGCCCTGCGGGTTCAACGGCAGCAGGTTCTGGAAGCGCAGGATCAGGTAGAGCACCACGAAGCTGGCGATGCTGAACGCCAGGAAGCTCATGGCGTAGGCGAGCCAGCCCTGGCCCTTGTCGGGCTTCACGCCGCAGCCGGCGTAGACCAGCCGCTCGACGGGTTTCAACACGGGGTCGAGCCAGGTGCGCTCGCCAGCCCAGACGCGGGCCATGTAGATGCCCAGCGGCCAGGCCAACCCGACCGTGACGCCGATGGTGAGGACGATTTCCGCCCAGCCGCGCGGGTCCATCAGAACTTCTCCGGGCGGAGCAGGGCGGCGATCATGTAGCCGCCGATGACGAGGGCGCCGGCGCCCCAGATCAGGTCCGCAAGCATCAGAGGCGCCTCAGGGCGATAGCGTAGGCGCCGAACAGCGCGAGCACGCCGGCGCCGGCGAAGAGATAGATCAGGTCGAGCATGTCGCCTCGTCCGATGAATGACGGGCATGGATCGCACCGACCCGCCTCAAGGGGCGAGACGCCCCTTCAGGCTTGGGCATAAGGGGGACGTAAAGGCCTGAGGCGCAGGCGGTTGAGTCTCACCGCCACTCCGTAGTCGACGCGCGACCGCTCAGGCCGCCGCGGTCGCTTGCGTCGGCTCGCCTTCGGCTGCGTTCAGCGCCCGCTGCATGGCGGCGAGGAGGGCGGTGATGTCGATCGGCTTGGGAACCATGCCGTCCATGCCGGCGGCCTCGTAGTCGGCCACCTGATGGGTCATGGCGTTGGCGGTGACCGCCAGGATCGGCGTGCGCGGCCGGCCGGCGGCGCGCTCGCGCTCGCGGATGGCGCGGGTGGCGGCCACCCCGTCCATCACCGGCATCTGGATGTCCATCAGGACGATGTCCCAGGTCTGGGCCTCCCAGGCCTCCACCGCCTGCTGGCCGTTCTCGACCAGGGTCACGTCCACGCCGCACTGGGCCAGCAAAGTCTTGAGCACCAGCTGGTTGGTGTCGTTGTCCTCGGCGGCCAGCACGCGAAGCTCGGCGCTCTCCGGGTCCGAGGGCGACGCCTCGGCGGCCGGCGCGGGCGCCGCCGCGGGCGCCGAGGGCAGGGGCAGGCGCACGACGAAGGTCGATCCGGCGCCGAATTCGCTGATCGCCTCGATCGAGCCGCCCATCAGCTGGCTCATCTGACGGCAGAGGGCCAGGCCCAGTCCGGCCCCGCCATGGCGGCGGCTGAGCGAGGCGTCGGCCTGGTAGAAGTCGTCGAACAGGTGGGCCAGGTCGTCTTCCGCGATGCCGATGCCGCTGTCGTCGACCCGGAACACCAGGTCGTCGCCGTCGCGCTGCACGCCCAGCATCACCCCGCCGGCGTCGGTGAACTTCACCGCGTTGTCGGCCAGGCTGTAGAGGATGCGCCGGATCCGCGCGGAGTCGCCCAGGTAGTGGCCGCAGGCCGCCGCGTCGACCTGGAACGAGAAGGCCAGGCCCTTCTTCTTGGCCAGTGGCTCGTAGGCGGCGACCACGCCGCGCACCAGGTGCTCCAGGTCGAACTCGGCGATCTCCTGGTCCAGCGAATGGGTCTCGATCTTCGACAGGTCCAGGAGGTCGTTCAGCACCACCAGCAGGCTCTCGCTCGAGCGTCGGATCACCTTCACCCGCTCGCGCTGGGTGTCTGTGAGCTGTTCGAGGGTCAGCGCCTGGGCCATGCCCAGCACGCCGTTCAGCGGCGTGCGCAGCTCGTGGCTCATGGTGGCCAGGAAGCTCGACTTGGCGCGGCTGGCGGCCTCGGCGGCGCGTTCGCGCTCCTCGGCGGCCTCGCGCGCGCTCATCAATTCGGTCCAGGCCGCGTTCAGCTGCCCGCGCGCCGACCAGAACTGCAGGGCGAAGGTGCCGAGCGTGAAGGTGCCGATCGCGGCCGCCAGCGGATGATGTCCGGCCAGCCCGATGCGGACCTGCTGGACGGCCAGCCAGAGCAGGATGGCCAAGTAGGGCGACAGCGCCCCGAGCAGGATCCACGGCCGGCGATAGTAGCGCATCAGGACATGGACGCAGGAGGCGCAGATCAGGGCGACGGCGAACAGTCGCTCAGGTCCGCCGCCCCGCGCGATCAGGGTGAGGGCGGCCGTGGCGTAGAGCGTCGTTCCCGCCATGCGGAAGGCCGGCGCCCAGGCCGACAGCTTCGCCGCGTTCGGGCCGCCGCGGCCCACCGCGCGCAACAGCAGGTCTTCGCCGCCGAGCACGCAGACCGCGGCGGCGGCCCAGCCGGCGACATAGGGCCAGGGCGTCACGTTCAGCGCGGTGGCGATGACCATCGCCAGGCCCGCGACCTGGACGAAGATGTTGCGGCTCGTATGGACGGCGAAGGCCACGGCCTGCGGCAACCGCGAGCCTGCGGCCGTAGGGGTTCCAGGTTGGGGCGACATCAGCGCACCTCCACTCCGGCGCGGAGTTTCCCCGAAAAAGGCTGACGCGAAGTTACTTCAACTCGCGGTTGAAGGATCGCGTCTCAGGTGACGGCGGCCCGCACGCGGTGCTGCGGCAGCTCGTACTCCCGCCGGTCGATCACCTCGGCCATGGCCTCAGCCGCGTCCCAGACGTCGGCGAAGCTCAGGAACAGCGGCGAGAATCCGAAGCGGGCGATGTCGGGCGCGCGGAAGTCGCCGATCACGCCGCGGGCGATCAGCGCCTGGACGATGGCGTAGCCCTCGGGGTGGGCGAAGGAGACGTGCAGGCCGCGCCGGGCGCCCTCGCGCGGGCTCGCGAGCGTCAGGCCGGCGCCGGCGCAGCGCGCCTCCACCTCGGCGATGAAGAGTTCGCCGAGCGCCAAGCCCTTGGCCTCGACGGCGGCGGGATCGGCGGCCAGCTGCAGGTCGACCCCGCACTCCAGGGCGGCCAGCCCCAGGATCGGCGGCGTGCCGGTGATCATGCCGCGGATGTCGGCGGCGGGGCGGTAGCCGTCCTCGAACGCGAACGGCTGGGCATGGCCCATCCAGCCGGTGATCGGCGAGACGATCGTCGCCTGATGCCGCCGGGCGACGAACAGGAAGGCCGGCGCGCCCGGCCCGCCGTTCAGGTACTTGTAGCCGCAGCCCACCGCCAGGTCGGCGCCGGCCGCGTTCAGGTCCTCCGCGACGGCCCCGGCCGTATGGCAGAGGTCCCAGAGCATCAGCGCGCCCTTGGCGTGGGCGGCGGCCGTCACCGCGGCCATGTCCCAGCGCAGGGCGGTCTTGTAGTGGACCTGGGTCAGCACCACGACGGCCACGTCCTCGTCGATGGCCGACACGAGGTCCTCGGCCGCCACGGTCCGGAGCTCGGCCCGGTCGCCCAGCAGCGCCGCCAGCCCCT
>Ga0207704_10000683_pt1 | contig 15018 bp, 12 predicted proteins | sample KBSMisM12_FD_184308 | JGI IMG/M metagenome (GOLD analysis project Ga0207704, IMG submission 184308) | Miscanthus rhizosphere microbial communities from Kellogg Biological Station, Michigan, USA - KBS Miscanthus M1-2 (SPAdes) (version 2) | ecosystem: Host-associated > Plants > Roots >...
GCGCTCGAGGCGACGCGCTGGAACCGCACGGCCGCGGCCAAGCAGCTCGGACTCACGCTGCGCCAGCTTCGCTACCGGCTCGAGAAGCTCGGTATCGAGTGAAACTGCGAATCTCGACACGTTGTTTACAAATTGGCATGTTTCCTGCTCCTTCTGAGAGGGAATTTCAGGGGGCTGTGCCATGTCCAAAAATGTACAAAACGGCGGCTTCACACTGATCGAACTCATGATCGTCGTCGCCATCATCGCGATCCTCGCCGCGATCGCGCTGCCGGCTTATCAGGATTATCTTGTTCGCGCACAGGTGTCCGAGGGCCTTAGCCTCGCAACGGGCGCGCGGGCGGCTATCTGGGATTTCGTCTCAAACCGCGGCCGCCTGCCGCCGAACAACCTGTCTGCGGGCCTGCCGTTGCCGACGAGCATCTCCGGCAAATACGTAACGTCGGTCAATGCCACAGGCGGCGTCATCTCTGTCGCTTTTGGCGGCTCGGCCAACGCATCGATCATCGGCCAGACTCTTTTGCTCTCGCCGTTCACCACCGCCGGCAGCCTCGAATGGACCTGCTACAGCACCACGGTGTCCGGCAGATATCTTCCGACGACCTGCCGCCGCTGATTTTCGGGCGGATTGTACCGGCGAGCGAGTTCACAACTGCCAACGTTGGTCACTTCCTGACAGCTTCGCCGGCCGAACGGGACTTGAGTCTCATTCGGCGGAACCAAGAGCGTTATCGAGTTCACACTCATGTACAAAATTGGTAACAGGATCGGATGGTACGGAGCTTGCAGCTACCAAACGGACTTCGGGTGGGGGGATCCGCACCTCGGTACAGCGGCCTCTTTTGGGCTTGCCGTCCGGAGCCAAATGGGGCATTTCGATTCGCCAGCAGTCAATACCAACTAAAGAGGATTTCAAATGAACGTCAAGCAGATGCAGGGCTTCACCCTGATCGAGTTGATGATCGTTGTCGCGATCATCGCCATCCTGGCAGCCATTGCGCTGCCGGCGTATCAGGACTATCTCATCCGTTCGCAGGTCTCGGAAGGTGCGGTTCTCGCCGACGGCGCCAAGACGGCGTTCTCCGAGTGGTACAGCAACAAGGGCACGTTCGCTCCGTCGAACGCCTCGATCGGCCTCGCAACCCCGGGCAGCATCTCGGGCAAGTACGTCTCGTCGGTTAGCGCCGGCGGCGGCACGGGCTTCATCGAAGTCACGTACAACAGCACGAACGCGAACGTCGCGATCCAGGGCCACAATCTCCGCTTCTCGGCGATCACGCACGCGGGTTCGGTCGAGTGGCATTGCGTTCCGGGCGCCAACGCGGTCGACAACAAGTACCTGCCGACCTCGTGCCGTTGATCTAGTCGCACAGTTTCGGTTGTTCTGGAGGGTCGCTTCGGCGACCCTTCTTTTTTTGCGGACGCCTTGCGCGGGCGTTCACGCACCGCCTAGATTCACGCGATGAGTCCCTTCGCATCGCCGTCGACTCGTGCCAACGCCGTATTCGCAGCACTGACCGTGCTGGCGATCGCGCTGTACTGGCAGGGGCTCTACGGACAATTCGTCTTCGACGACCTGCCGTTCGTCGTCAACAACGCCGGCGTGCACGTCGCCGAGTCGACGCTCGGCAACTGGATTCGCGCGGCCGGTTCGTTTCCGGCCGGCCATCAGGGCCGCTGGCTCACGATGCTGACGTTCGCCGCGAACTACTATTTCGCCGGCCTCGATCCGTTCTGGCTCAAACTGACGAACCTCGCAATCCACGTCTGCAACGGCGGTCTCCTGTATGCGCTCCTGCGCGCGTTGTTCGCGCTGCGCGCGACGGCGAGCGCCGCGCCGTTCTCGACCGCGCGCGCGAACGCGGTCGCCGCCATCGTCGCCGGCGCGTGGCTGCTGCTGCCGATCAACGTGACGGCCGTTCTCTACGTCACGCAGCGACTCGAATCGTTCTGCACGATCTTCATTCTCGCAGGGCTTCTTTTCTACGTGCGCGCGAGACAGCGGCATTTCAGCGACGGCGGAAGCCGCGCCGCGTTGTGGTCGAGCCTCGCCGTGCTTACGGCGGCCGGACTCCTCGCGAAGGAATCGGCCGTGCTGCTGCCGCTCTTCGCGCTCTGCATCGAGCTCACGATCACCCGTGGGCGGAACGCCGACGGACGCCGCAGCCGCACCGTCGTCGCGATCTACGTCGCGCTCCTCGTCGTCCCGCTGCTGATCGGTCTCGCCTGGCTCGCGACCTGGGTTGGCGGCAGCACGAGCTACGATCGTCCGTTTACGACCGCCCAGCGCCTGTGGACCGAAATGCGCGTGCTGATCGACTACCTGCGCTGGACACTGCTGCCGCTTCCGAACGAGCTGAGTTTCTACCACGACGATATTGCGCTATCGACCGGCTGGCTCACGCCGCTGTCGACACTGTGGAGTGCCCTCGCCCTCGCCGTTCTTGCGCTCGCCGCAGTCCTGGCGCGCAAGACGCATCCGCTTTTTTCGCTCGGGATCCTGTGGTTCTTCGCCGGCCACGCGCTCACTGCGACCGTGATCCCGCTCGAGCTCGCGTTCGAGCATCGCAATTACTTTCCAGCGATCGGCCTCCTGCTCGCGTGCGCGTCGCTGGCTGCGCTCGAGCCGGGATTGAAGTCGCTGCCGGTGCGCGCGACGATCGCGACTGCGGCGATCGCGCTGTTCGCCGCCAACACCTACCTTCGCGCCGAAGAATGGTCCGATCCGCTAAAGCTTGCGGTCGCCGAGGCCGCGAAGCGCCCGCTGTCGCCGCGTGCGCAGTACGGCCTTGCCGACACGCTGATGTCGTATGCGACCTCCGCCAACTCCGAGCTCGTCTCGAAGTCGATCGATCTCCTGCATATTGCAAGCACGCTGCCGAACGCAGGCATCACCGGTGAGCAGGGGCTCATCATCTACGCGAGCGCCCTCAAGCGTCCGGTCGACCCGGGCTGGTGGACGAGGATCGACGACAAGCTCCGCGCGTCGCCGCCGTCGGAATCGGATATCGTCGGCCTGCGCGCGCTGCTCCGCTGCCAGCTGCGCGGCCTGTGCCAGAATCAGACGGAGCCGCTGATGCAAGCCTTCCTCGCCGCGCTGTCGCATCCGCACCCGCGCGCACCACTGCTCGCCTCCTATGCCGACTTCGCGGCCGTGCGCATGAACGACAACGCGCTTGCGGAGCGGCTGCTGCTGCAGGCGATTGAGACCGATCCGCGCGAGCCGTTCTATCGCAGCAATCTCGTGCGGCTGCAGATCGCCGAAGGCGAGCTCGATCGCGCGCGCAGCACGTTCGCCGAGCTCGAACGACTGAATCACTGGGGCTCGCTCGATGCGATGCTCGACATGCTGCGCGGACAACTCGCTGAAGCGACGCGGCCTCCGCACGATGCACCGCCCAAGAACGCGGGCGACACGCCGTGATGCCGGACGCCCGCGCCGGCGACACGCGCTCGCCCGCGCGAACGGCCGCGGGCCTGCCGCGCTGGATCGGCGCGATCGCCGTCGTCGCGGTCTTGCTGCTCGCGTGGCTTGCGTACTACCCGGGGCTCCGCGGCGGATTCCTGTTCGACGATTTCGCGAACCTGCCCGCGCTCGGCGCGTTCGGCCCGGTCGACAACGTCGCGACATTTCTCTACTACATCACATCGGGTTCGGCAGACCCTACCGGGCGGCCGCTCGCGCTGCTGAGCTTTCTCGTCGACGCGCACAACTGGCCGGCGGATCCGTATCCGTTCAAGCGCACGAGCGTCCTGCTGCATCTGGTCAACGGCCTCCTGCTTTATGCGTTGCTGGCTCGGCTAGCGCACGCGGTGACGACCGATGATGCGCAACGCCGTCGCGCCGCCGTGCTCGGCATGTCGCTCTGGCTGCTGCATCCGCTGTTCGTGTCGACGACGCTCTACATCGTGCAGCGCGAAGCGATGCTGCCCGCGACGTTCATCCTGCTCGGTCTCCTCGGCTACGCCACCGGCAACGATCTCTCGGCGCGTGGAAAGCGCGGCGGTGCATGGCTCGCTGCGGTATCAATCGTCACATGCACGGCGCTCGGTGTCCTCAGCAAAGCGAATGGCGCACTGCTGCCGCTCCTCGCATGGGTCATCGATGCGAGATTGCTGCAGGCGCCGCGCTCCGGCGCACGTACACGCGGCATGCAATGGGTGCGCGCCGGTGTCGTGATCGTGCCGAGCGTCCTTGTCTTCATCTATCTCGGCTACGAGACGTGGTCGGGCTTCGCGAAGGGCATCATCGCTGAACGGCCGTGGACGGTCGGCCAGCGGCTGCTGACCGAGCCGCGCGTGCTCGTCGACTACCTGCAACTCCTGTGGATCCCGCGTCCGTTCTCGACGGGCCTCTTCAACGACGGCTTCGTCGCATCGACCGGGCTGCTCTCGCCAGCGAGCACGCTGCCGAGCCTTCTCGCGATCGTGCTGCTGCTCTATTTCGCCTTCGCGATCGGACGGCGCTATCCGGCGTGGTCCGCTGCGCTCCTCTTCTATTTCGCGGGGCATCTGCTCGAATCGACGTCGATTCCGCTCGAACTCTATTTCGAGCATCGCAATTACGTGCCCGCGCTGCTGATGTTCTGGCCGCTCGCGCTCTGGCTCTCTGCCGGGCGCGCGTCTCGTGCGATCGCGTCGTCGAGCGATGCGACTCCGGACGATCTCTACGTCGTGCGGCGCGTGCTCATGTTCGTGCTGCCGCTCGGCTTCGCGGCGCTGACATTCCTCCGCGCGGACCTCTGGGGCAACAGCGAGGACCAGGCGCTGCTGTGGGGCGAGAAGAACCCGCATTCGCCGCGTGCACAGGCGTACGCGGCGCAGACCGAAGCTGCACGCGGCCAGTACGTGGCGAGCACGTCGCGGCTCGAGCGCGCGATGATCGAGCATCCTGACGACATCCAGCTTGCGCTGAACCTCGTCGGCATCAAGTGCGAAGCGGGCACGTTGACGCATGACGATATCGAAAAGGCACGCAAGGCATTGCGTGAGACACCCGACGTCGGCCGCCTCGGTTTTGACTGGTTCGAGGAAGTCCTGCCGGCCGCGCGCGCGAACCGCTGCGGCGCACTCGATCTCGACGCGGCGGAAAAACTGCTTGACGCCGCCGCTGCCAATGCGAGCGTGCAGCGGACGCACGGGCGTCGCCAGGACATCCTGAACCTGCAAGCGCGCCTTGCGCTGATGAAGCAGCAACCCGATCGCGCACTCACTCTGTTCAATGCGGCGCTCGACGCAGATCCACGGCCCGGCGCAGCGCTGCAACAGGCGACGACGCTGGCAACCGCTGGCCAGCCTGCGCTTGCGCTCGCGCATCTCGACCACCTCGACGCAGTGTCGAAGCCGCCGGCCGGACCGGGTCTCACGATGCCGTCGATCCATCAGTGGCTGCTCTGGCACGACGGGTACTGGGAGCACGAGATCGCGCATCTTCGCGGCGTCCTCGCCGACGACGTGAAGGCGAAATCCGATGCCGCCCAGCCCGAGGCGCACTGACGTGAGCGCTGCAGCCGCTGTCGCAAAGAGCGATGGGCGCGCGCGCAATGCGATTCGCATCGCATGGCTCGGCGTTCTGCTGCTGACGATCACGCTGTATCTGCCCGGGCTCAAGGGCTATTTCGAGTTCGACGACTATCCGAACATTGTCGACAACGACGCGCTGCACGTGACGACGCTCGCTCCGTCCGCGTGGATCCAGGCGATGTGGGCATCGCCTTCGAGCGATCTGCAGCGGCCGCTCGCCTCGCTGAGCTTCGCGCTGAACTTCTATCTCACCGGCCCGGATCCTTGGCCGATGAAGGCGACGAATCTCGCGATCCACCTCCTTAACGGCTGGCTGCTGTTCGGGCTGCTTCGCCGTGTCTTCGCACTCGCCCGACGCGCGAACATTGTGCGAGACGAATGGCTTGCGCTGATCGTCTCGGCGGTCTGGATGCTCCATCCGATCAACCTGACGCCGGTTCTGTTCACGGTGCAGCGCATGGAAGCGATGGCGCAGACATTCGTGCTGCTCGGGCTCCTCTGCTACACCGGCGCGCGCACGCGGCAGATCGACGGACGACCCGGTGCGGGCTGGCGTTTGTGGATCGGGTTTCCGCTCTCTGCGGCACTCGGCATCGCGAGCAAGGAATCCGCTGTGCTGCTGCCGCTGTATGCGCTCGCGCTGGAGGCGACCGTGCTCGCCGGCGCGATGCGTCCACGCAGCGAACTGCGCGCGTTCTATCTCGCTTTCCTGATCGTTCCCGGCTGCGTCGGCCTCGCCTGGATACTGCCGCACGTTGGCGCCGATGCGTATGCGTCGCGGCCGTTCACGCTCGCCGAGCGCCTGATGACCGAGCCGCGCGTGCTCGTCGACTACGCCCTGTGGACGCTCGTGCCGCTGCCGTTCCTGTTCAGCTTTTTCCACGACGATTTCGCGATTTCGACGGGCCCGCTGCAGCCGTGGACGACACTGCCGTCGATGCTTGCGATCGCGGCGCTCGCCGTTGCCGCGTTCCTGCTGCGCCGGCGCCGCCCGCTCGTCGCGCTAGGACTTGCCTGGTTTCTGACGGCGCAGGCGCTGACCGCGACCGTCATTCCGCTCGAGCTCGTCTTCGAGCATCGCAACTATTTCGCGAGTGCGGGACTCCTGCTCGCGGCCGTCGATCTGCTGCTCGGCGGCGAAGGATCGCTGCCGCTCCCGATCGTGCGAACTGCGCTCGTCGGTGCGCTCAGCCTTCTTTGCGCGTTCTCGCTCGCGCTGCGCGCCCATGAATGGAGCGATCCGGTGAAGCTCGCCGTCACCGAGGCCGCGCGCCATCCCGATTCGCCGCGCGCTACGTACGAGCTCGGCCGCACGTTCGTCGTGCTCAGCGACAATCGGGCCGAATCGCCGAATGCCACGCGCGCATTCGACGCGCTCGAAAAGGCGATGCGCGTGCCGCGCGCAACGATCATGCCGGAGACTGGCCTCATCATGCTCGCGACGCGAACCGGACGACCCATCGACGATGCATGGTGGCAAAGCATCGTCGGCAAGCTCGAACATCGGAAACCGACGGTCGAAGACACCGAGGCGATCAAGGCGCTCACGCTCTGCCAGCGTCGCGGCTACTGCGCGCTCGACGACGGCAAGATGCTCGGCGTCTTTCTCGCTGCGCTCGAGAACGGCTCGAGGGACCCCGGCGTGCTCTACAGCTATGCGATCTTCGCGTTCAACCGTCTGCATGACAGGGATCTGGCGCTGCGACTTGCGCGTGAAGCGACGGACGTATCGCGAGATCCGCAGTATCGGATCAATCTTGCCAATTTCCTGATCGACCTCGGACAGCTTGAAGAGGCGCAGGAGGAAATTGCCCGACTGCGCTCGCAAAATCGCCTTGGAGCATTGACTCCTTCGATCCGCCTGCTTGAGGAACGCAGCGCATCCGCTCGGAACGTGGCGCCTGCCGATCATTGAGCGCCTGCAGGACCGTCGCCTGAAAATGGAGCTGGCTCAGTGGCGTCTTCCGCCATGCAGGGGCAAACGCAGCGCCAGGCACGTCGCGCCGGCCAGCAAGTCCAGCGCGGACATGCCGATGCGCAAGGCGAGCGCGAGCTGCAACGCCTCGCGCGAATCGATCTGACCCGCGGTCAGCCAGATCAAGACGGCCTCACGCGCACCGATGCCGCCCGGAAGAAAGAAGATCGCAATACCTACAACGACCGAGATGAGATAGGCGCCGGTGACGATTGCCACCGAAGAAACGCCAAGGTGCGGAGCGATCATCGAGGCGATGCCGCCGATGAAGCCGACCATCGCGATCATCTGCAAGACCTGAAGCCCGAGCGCCTCGCGCAACGACCGTGGACTCGGACGATCGACCGCCCACACCGCGGAGCCCATGCCGCCACGTAGTCGTGCGAAAATGCGCAGTGCGACGGCCAGCACTGCTGGCGCGAACCACGCGACGAGAATCGTGCACGCCAACCCCAGTGCCGCCGCCGCGGGGATGAGCGCGAGCACATAACAGCAGATGCCGACCAGAAGCGCGACGCCCATCGCGCCGATCTGCTCCACCGTCGTTGCGACGACGATGCGCTCGGTAGAGAGGTTTCCGACGTTGGCCGAAACGCGCGCCACAAATCCGCCGATCATCACCGGTACGTATTTCCCGATCTGCATCACGCAGATTTGGTACAGCGCATCGCGCAGCGGCAGACGCACGTTGAGGAACGCTTTCATATAGCACTGCCATGCGAACGTCGTCGCGGAGAGCGCCAACAAAGCGCATGCCACCACGACCAGGACGCCGCCGGCGGTAAGCGACACGTGCAAGGGATATTGCCATTGCAGCCGCATCAAGGCGGCTACGCAGAACGCGAGGCCCGCTACCAGGATCGCCGCGTTCAACGCTTGTTTGTGGCGCACCTGCATCAAGCGTCTTCCCAGGTGCTGGCGATACGGATCAACAAGGTCGACCCCCGTTCGGAAACTCAGCGTGCCGACAGATCGTCGCAGCGGGCAACTCGGCGAACTTCGTGGCGCTTATGCAGTTCGCTGTCCATGCAGCTATAGTGAAATGCCGAAGCGTTCTCGGCAACCCGCGTCGGAATCAACCTGGCTGTGCGAGGCTTTGCGGATGGCGGAAGACCTGAGGGCCATACATGATGACGCCTACGCGGACGAGTTCCTCGCGCTCGAAGGATCGGGCCGAGTCGATCGCGTCCTGGCGCACGTAACGATTCCACCGGGCGCCAAGGTACTCGACGTCGGCTGCGGACACGGCGCGCTGCTGGCGAAGCTCGATGGCCGGGTCGGCGAATACCACGGTGTCGACTTCGCCGAACCCTTCATACGCTCGGCGCGCAAGCGGGCCGAGGAAGCGGGTCGGACGCACTGCTTCTTTCACCTTGCGGACGTGACCGAGTTCGCCAGCGAGCATCCCGGTGAGTTCGACGTCGTGTTCGCCCTCGATATTTCCGAGCACGTTCCGGATCGCGAATGGGCTGCGATCGTATCGTCGCTTCGCGCTGCGCTGAAGCCCGGCGGCCAGATGATCTGCCATACGCCCAATCTCGATTTCTTCATCGAGCGGATGAAGGAGCACAGGATCCTGATGCGGCAGTTCTCCCAGCACATAGCGGTCAGGAACGTGGCGCAGAACGTCGCGTTCTTCGAACGGGCCGGGTTCTCCAGAATTCACGCCATGACTCTTCCGCACTACAACGTTCTGCGTCTGCTGCATCCGCTAAGCAGGCTGCCCGTGGTCGGCCGTTATTTCGCGGCTCGCGTTCTGATAGTCGCCGAGAAGTAGGCGCGCGGCCGAGCGGATTCGGAATCGCCGGTCCCATTTGGCGCGAAGGGAAACGAGACTTCCCTATTGGGATCTGCCCGATTTGTCCTTGCGCAGGACCCATATATAGCCGGGACAGATCAGCGGCATCTTCGCTGCGATGAACCGCGAGATCTTCTGCTTCAGGCTGCCGGGCGGCACCATGTCCGCGATGGCGAACCGCTCGGGGTCGTCGAGCATGCGAACCGTGTAATCGTCGATCGAAAACGCTGAAGTCAGTCGGCGCAGCGCCGGCAACGCGTGCATGCGTTCGTAGTAGCTGTCGCCACGGCCGAGGACGCGCAAATAGAAGTCCGCGAACGGTGCCGGCAGCCACGACAGGAACGGCAGCCGGTAGTGCGGCTCGATGACGACAAGCCGGCTCGTCGCGGCGAAGTAGCAGACGCCGCCCGCTCTCAGCACGCGGCGGATCTCGCGGAACAGCGCGGGCTGGTCGGGGACGTGCTCGTAGATCTGCGAGCAGACGACGACGTCGAACGACGCATCCGGAAACGGGATGGCGAGCGCATCCGCGACGATGAAACGAAGATTGTCGCGCTGGTAGTTCGCCTGCGCATGCTGGATCGCATGCGCGTCGATATCGATGCCGACGACCTCGGCGAACGCCGGCGCGAACGTCGCATCCATCGCACCCGACGACGCGCCGACGTTGAGGAGCCGGAGCGTGTCGAGCCGCGGCCCGAACACGTCGCGCAACACCGCCAGCGCCGCATTCGCCTTGCGCGTTCGCGACTCGACGTCGAAAACCTCCGGATGCTGCAGCGAGAACCCGTGCTGGTATTCGCGCTCTCTCATCGGTGAAGGAGTCGCCGGATCATGCGTCGCGCCGGCGGCACAGGTGATAGACCTGGTACTGCCAGCGCATCGGCCATAACGGCAGCATCAGCGCCTGCAGGCAACGCGGCAGCCACTCTTTCCATCCGCGAAGGCCGATCCATTCGAACGAAAGCACGTGCAGGTCGCGCCAGCGCGTCTCGACGACGAGACCGGCGCGTTCGAACAGCGCGTTCCATTCCTCTAGCGAGCGCACGATCTCGCGCACCTTGACCTGATGCGTGCCGCCGTAAAGGCCGAGCTTGCGCGGCAGGAAGCCCGCATTCGGCACGAGCAGCAGGAACTTCGCGCCCGGCTTCGCGACGCGCAGCATTTCACGGAGTGCGCCCTCGGGCTCGACGAAGTGCTCGAGCGAGCCGAGGCACGAGACGAGATCGAACACGCCATCGCCGAACGGGAGGCGCTCTGCCGGAGAGACGCGAAAATCGCCGTCGGGAAAACGCTGTTTGCAGATCTCGATCGCGCGATCGGAAAGATCGACGCCGTGCACGTCGCTGCCGCGCGATTTCAGGAGCGCGAGCCAGTCGCCGATGCCGCACGCGACATCTAGCACGCTGATGCCGTCGAGGTTGCCGAGCCGGCCCGCGATCGTCGCGTAGTGCCACGGCAGGCCGTGGTCGCGCAGCAGCGTGCCGTAATACTCGTCGTCGTAGAACTGCTTGATGTGCGCGAATTGTTCGTCTTGCGTCGGCATGCGTTCTTCCGCGGCAGATCGGGGCGAAGGCTACTCGAGCGCCGTCCCGGGCTTCATGAACTCGGACACCGATTCCGTCAGCGTGACGCCGATCCGGTCCCAGGTGAACTCTCTCGCGAATCGGATGCAAGAATCGCGCTCGGCGCCGGTCGCTGGCGTCGCGAGGTAGCTCGCAATCGCGCGGCTCATCGCGGCGTAGTCGCCAGGCGGAATCAGCTGCCCGGACCTGTCCGGGCCGACTGCGTCCGGCACACCGCCGACGGCGAACGCGACGGTCGGAATACCATGGCTCGCGGCTTCGAGCGCGACGATGCCGAAACCTTCGATGTCGCCCGGTATCTCGCGCACCGGAAAGACGTGCACGCGGCTTTCGCGATAGGCGGCGCGCACGGCCGCATCGGGCACGTTGCCAAGAAACATCACGTTCGATTCGAGGCCGAGCTGTTTGGCGGCTTCGCGTCCGGCCTCGGTGACGCCGCCGCGATTGCCGGCGAGCGCGTCGACGGGCTCGCCTCCGACGACGACGAGCACCGCGCGCGGGTTCTCGCGCATGATCGCCGGCAGCGATTGCTCGATGAACTCGATGAGGCCCTTGCGGCGGGTCAGTCGCCCGACCGAGACGATGATCGGCCGGTCGTCGAGGCCGTACTGTCCGCGGAAATCGAAGCGGCCGTCGTCGGGCGCGGGCATGTCGACGCCAGGGTGCACGATGCGCATGCGCTCGGAGGCGACGCCTTTTTCGAGCGCGAGCGAGTGCGTGTACTGGCTGATGACGAGAAAGCCGTCGCACGCGCGGATCACCGGCAGCCAGAGCGCCTGGTACCACGCATTCGCCACGACGAGGTCGAGGCCGTAGAGGAACACGAGCACCGGAATGCCGAGCAGACGTCCGGCGAGCCAGGCCACCGGCGCGGTAAGGCCGCTACCGGCGATGATCGCGTCCGGTCGCACGCGCCGCGCCATCGCGAACGCCGAGAACAGCGTACGGACGAGGAAGAGCGGCAGCGGCCGGATCGGTGCGCTGCTGACCGGCGTTCCAGGCGGAAGGTATCGCTCGGCGCCGTCGGGACCGCACAGCGCCGGCGCGAACGCACGGCCGAGCTGCTCGAAGACGCGCTGGTTGTAGCGCTCCATGCCGCCGACCAGCGGCGGGAAATTGCGCGTGACGAGCAACACGCCGCGACGCGCGTCGGCCGCGGGCGACGTCTCCGCGCCCTGCGCGGCGGATCTCATGAAGGCGTGCCTGGCCGATACATCAGCGATGTGATCTGTTCCGAGATGAGCCCGATCAAAAAAACGATGACCGATGCGCTGAAGAGGAGCACGCTCATGTTCGTCAGGCGATGCACCGTGATGAACGTGTAGATGTAGTACGCGAGACCGATCAGGAAAAACATCACGCTCGCCGGCGCGAAGAGCTTCAGCGGCGAATACAGCGTCGCAATCTTGAAGATGATCAAAAGGAAACGGATGCCGTCGCGCAGCGGCCGGATGTGGCTCCTGCCGATTCGTCGCGCGACCGGGATCGGCTCGTAGGCGACGCCGTAGGCGCTCCTGAAGAACGCCATCGTGATCGTCGTCGGATACGAGAATCCGTTCGGCAGGAGATGGATGAACTCGCGGAACTTCGCGGCGTCAACGGCGCGGAAACCGCTGGTCAGGTCGAGCACGCGGAAGTTCGTCATCCGGCTCGCGAGCCAATTGTAAATTGTGTTGGCGACGCCGCGGCCGACGCCGGCCTGGCCCGCCCAGTCGCGCGCGCCGACGACCATGTCGAAGCCTTCACCGAGCCGCTGCAATAATCGCTCGACGAGTACGGGATCGTGCTGCCCGTCGGCGTCCATGAAGACGAGCGTGTCGCCTTTGGCGGCGCGCGCGCCGCGCTTGATCGCGGCCCCGTTGCCCATCGAATAGGCCTGGCGCACGACTTGCACCGCATTGCGGGAGCAGATTGCCGCGGTGTCGTCGGTCGAGCCGTCGTCGACGACGATGATCTCGGCGTCGGGCTGCGCGCGCCTCAGTCGGGGCAGGAGTTCAGCCAGCGCCGCGGCCTCGTTTTTGGCCGGCAGGATGATGCTGAGCATGGCTTCCCCTGGAAAGGCGTGAAGGAACTGTGCACTGGCTCTCTATACTGCCCGCGGACTGTTCTTTCGGCAATCCATTTAGGGTAGATTCGGTCCTGTTTCCGGGGGGTTACGAAGAATTCCTATGGCGATGCAGATGAACCCAGCGCCGCTCGCGGGCATTACCGGCATCGCGAGGCGCCTGGTCGCCGAAGGCACGCTGAGCGAAGGCGAAGCCCGCAAGGCCGCCGATGATGCCGCGCGCCAGAAGATTCCGCTCGGCGCATGGCTCGTCGAGAACGGTCTCGTCGCGAGCCATCAGGTTGCGCTCGCCTCGTCGGCCGAGTTCGGCATTCCGCTGTTCGATGTCGAGGCGCTCGATCTGACGCAGATTCCGCTGCGCCTCGTGCGCGAGGACCTGATCACGAAGCACAAGGCGCTGCCGCTCTTCAAGCGCGGCAACCGCCTCTTCATCGGCGTCTCCGATCCGACTAACCTCCGTGCGCTCGACGAGATCAAGTTCCAGTCGAACCACATCATCGAGCCGATCCTGATCGACGAGCAGCAGATCGATCGCGCGATCGAGCAGGCGTTCAACGCGAGCGCGACGGTCGTCGAAGGCCTCGACGACGCCGAGGGCCTCGAGAATCTCGATCTCGGTGCGGTCGACGACGAGGGCGAAGCGACCGGCCACGACGCGACCGGCAACGACGACGCGCCGGTCGTGAAGTTCGTCAACAAGGTGCTCGTCGACGCGATCAAGCGCGGCGCCTCGGACATCCACTTCGAGCCGTACGAGCAGAACTTTCGCGTGCGCTTCCGCATGGACGGCATGCTGCGCGCCGTCGCGTCGCCGCCGATCAAGCTCAATGCGCGCATCTCTTCGCGCCTCAAGGTCATGTCGGGGCTCGACATCGCCGAGCGCCGCGTGCCGCAGGACGGGCGCATCAAGCTCAATCTCTCGAAGACGAAGTCGATCGACTTCCGCGTCTCGACGTGTCCGACGCTGTTCGGCGAAAAGATCGTGCTGCGTATCCTCGACGGCTCTGCGGCGCGCCTCGGCATCGACAAGCTCGGTTACGAGGAAGATCAGAAGAAGCTCTTCACCGACGCGATCGACAAGCCCTACGGCATGGTGCTGGTGACGGGACCGACCGGCTCGGGCAAGACGGTCTCGCTGTACACCGCGCTCAACATCCTCAACACCGAAGGACGCAACATCTCGACGGTCGAGGATCCGGTCGAAATCCGCGTGCCCGGCATCAATCAGGTGCAGATGAACGTCAAGCGCGGCATGACGTTCGCCGCCGCGCTGCGCTCGTTCCTCCGCCAGGATCCGGACGTCATCATGGTCGGCGAGATCCGCGATCTCGAGACCGCCGAGATCGCGATCAAGGCCGCGCAGACCGGCCACATGGTGCTCTCGACGCTGCACACGAACGATGCCTCGCAGACGATCTCGCGCCTCATGAACATGGGCATCGCGCCGTATAACATCACCTCGTCGGTGACGCTCGTGATCGCCCAGCGACTCGCGCGCCGCTTGCACGACTGCAAGAAGCCGCTCGTGCTGCCGCCGGCTGCGCTCCTCAGCGAAGGCTTCACACAGGCCGAAATCGACGCCGGTATCCAGATTTTTGACGCAGTCGGTTGTTCCGGCTGCAACGAAGGGTATAAGGGCCGGACAGGGATCTACGAAGTGATGCCGCTGAAGGACGAGATCGCCAAGATCATCCTTTCGGGCGGCAGCGCGCTGCAGATTGCCGAGGAGGCGCGGAAGCAGGGTGTCCGCGACCTTCGCATGTCCGCGCTCATGAAAGCTAGGAACGGCCTGGTCAGCCTGGCCGAAATCAACCGGGTCACGAAGGACTAGAACTCATGGCTACCGCTACGGCCACCGCAGCAAGAGCCGGCGTGAAACCGAACGTCGGCAAGTCGCGCGCCTCGATCAGCCAGATGCAGACCTTCACCTGGGTCGGCATCGACAAGCGCGGCGTCAAGATCAAGGGCGAGCAGGTCTCGAAGAACGCGAGCCTGGTCAAGGCGGCGCTCCGCCAGCAGGGCATCAATCCGCAGTCGGTCAAGGCCAAGGCAAAGCCGCTGTTCGGCAAGG
>Ga0207704_10000691_pt1 | contig 14922 bp, 17 predicted proteins | sample KBSMisM12_FD_184308 | JGI IMG/M metagenome (GOLD analysis project Ga0207704, IMG submission 184308) | Miscanthus rhizosphere microbial communities from Kellogg Biological Station, Michigan, USA - KBS Miscanthus M1-2 (SPAdes) (version 2) | ecosystem: Host-associated > Plants > Roots >...
GCCATCGATATCGCCAATGCATACAAAGCAGGTGCGGTTGTCGAACAGGGATTAACAGAGATTGGCGGTGGCTCTTGCCCGGGTGAAGGAATTGCCACGTGGCGAGTGGGACTCCAAACGAACGACGCCGATGCGCTTGCAAGGAAACTAAGAAGCGCCAACCCTCCGATTGTCGCGAGAATCGAGGATGGGAAAGTGTGGCTCGATCCCCGCACCCTCGATGACAATGAATTGCCCGACGTACTTGCGGTGGTGAGTGCACTCTAATGCGACAGCAACTTAGTCTGGACGAAAAGAACGATCAGATTCGATCCCTGTTAGAGGGACTCGACCGTCGGGTGCCCGGTGAGGGAGCTCATGCGGAAAGGGTTGCCGTCTATGCGACCGCTACTGGCTATGAGATGGGATTGCGCGGAGAAGAACTGCAGCAACTTCGATACGCTGCGACCCTCCACGACGTAGGCAAGACTTCTCTTGATCCTGGACCTCTGCTGCGTATTGGACCCCTCAGCGATGTCGAGCGCAAACAAATGCAAGCCCATGTGACGCTGGCCGAAGCGTTGGTGGGTGCGATCGATTGGCTCAAGCCATGTATCTCAGCAATTCGTCACCACCATGAGCGGTGGGATGGGCGCGGCTATCCGGATGCTTTGTCGGGTGAGAAGATTCCGATCTTCTCACGTATCATCGCGGTCTCAGAATCTTTCGATGCGATGACCCTGCTGTCCCCGGGTAGAGAAGCCTTGAGCGATGAGCAAGCCGGTGAGGAACTGAAGAAAGAAAGTGGCGGACAATTCGATCCGCTTGTGGTCCAAGCGTTCTTGAAGGTTCAGCCGATTATTCAACCGATTCGATAGATTTCCGTTGCAGTTGCCTCCATACGCGAATTCGAATAGATGCTCGCCATTGATGTCGAACGCGTATGGAGGCTTTGAGATAAAACGAAGACTAGTCTGCGGCGGAGACTTCGCCCACGCCAGAACTCGACTTCTCGACTTGCGCCGGATGTCCCTTGTAACTCAGGTCGCCAACGCCCGACATGCTTGCCTTGAGATATTTGGTCGCCCAGACTTTCAGGTTGCCCGTTCCGCTCAAACTCGCATTTACCGTTTCCGATTTGAGATCGTACAGCTGAACATCTCCAGCGCCACTCAAGGTTGCATGAAGTTTCTTCGCCTGACCGCTCGCTTTCAAATCGCCAGCGCCCGAAAGGTCGACGCTGAATTCGGATTCGTTGATGCCACTGATATCCACATCGCCTGCACCCTCTAGCGAAAATGCTTTCAGGTTTGGCGTTGTGATCGTCACCTTGAGAGGCTTCTTCGTGCGGAGATTCTTCTTCGAAGAAACGACCAGAGTGTCTCCCTTGATCTTTGTCTCGATGAGCTTCAAGAGATTGTCGTCGCCCGAGAGATCGACTCCTGCGGCGGGGCCAACCTTGACTGTGATGTCGTAGGCACCCTCCATGTCGATCTTGCTAAATCCGGAAACGTTTCGGTGCTCAGTGGCTAACTTGCCCGAGCCCTTGACTCCCTGGTCGAAATGGAGATCCATTCCCACACAGCCAACCGATGTGACGACGCCAAGTAGTCCAATAGCTTTCAAAATCATGCGTACACCTCTCAAGCGTAGGTACATGATTCCGCGTCCTGGCGGTTTCTGCCTGGCCCAAAGGCCCAGTCCAGATTCCGACGTCCCATCCTGGGGAGGGATTCGGGACCAAAAGGCTCTGCTGTAAACTCTTGCCCGAGTCCACTCTGTGACTTGGTGTGGTTTCATCGGTGAACCCCGATCACACCGGTTACCGAAGACCCAAACCTCAACCCCATGACCTTCCAAGAACTGATCCGCCGCCTCGACGATTACTGGGCCTCTAAGGGCTGCGCCATCTTGCAGCCTTACGACATGGAGGTCGGCGCCGGCACTATGCATCCTGCCACGACTCTCAAGTCGCTCGGCCCGAATCCTTGGAACGTCGCCTACGTCCAGCCGTCCCGAAGGCCTGCGGACGGGCGCTACACGCGCAATCCCATGCGCAGCCAGCGCTATTACCAATATCAGGTGATCATGAAGCCCTCGCCTGACAACATCGTGGATCTCTACATGGGCTCGCTCGATGCGCTCGGTTTCGACACATCCAAGAACGATGTGCGTTTGGTCGAGGACGATTGGGAGTCGCCGTCTCTCGGTGCGAGCGGAGTTGGTTGGGAGATTTGGCTGAACGGCGCCGAGATTTCTCAGTTCACGTTCTTCCAGCAGATGGGTGGAATCGAATGTAATCCGGTGTGTGCGGAGATTACATATGGCCCAGAACGACTCTGTCTGATGCTGGACGAAAAGGCGTCCTTCTGGACGGACTTGCAGTGGAATGAGACGCTCAGCTACAAGGACGTCAACTACGAATTGGAGATGCAGGATAACGTTTACAACTTCGAAGTTGCGTCGACTGAGATGTTGTTCCAGATGTTCGAGATGTATGAGGCGGAATCGAAACGCGTCATCGATACTCCTGTTTTCTGGGATTCGGAGCAGGGAATTCTGTCATCAAACTCGGAGGTCGGAGCTCGAAATTCTGAGCGAAGCGAGGGCAACAGTGCATCCGATATGTCCGCGATCCGCGATCCAAGATCCGAAATTTCTACCCCTCTTGCCTTGGTCTACCCAGCCTTCGATCTTGCTTTGAAATGCTCTCATGTGTTTAACATCCTCGACGCGCGAGGCGCAGTCGGAGTGACGGAGCGCGCCGCGTATATTAACCGTATCCGCGCCCGTGTCCGGGCTTGTTGCTTGAAGCACATGGAGCAGTACAAAGAAAAGAAATAAATGGCCGAGCATGCACCACTGCCTGATTCTGTAAATGTTGTCGGCCGCGCCATTTACGATGCCGCATTTGAAGTGCACCGACACTTAGGTCCAGGACTGTTGGAGTCCGTGTACAAGATTTGCCTTGCAGAGGAACTCGTACGACGAGGGTATTCAGTTCGATTCGAGGTAGCTGTTCCTGTTGTCTACAAAGAAACAAAGCTAGGTGCAGGTTTCAGGATAGACATGCTAGTGAACGAAGTGGTCGTGATTGAAATCAAGGCCGTGGATGTCATACATCCCGTTTTTGAGTCTCAGTTACTGACCTACCTCAAACTCGGTGGCTTTCGACTAGGTTATTTATCAATTTCAATGTGCCGCTAGCCAAAGATGGAATTCGCCGATACGTCAATTAATGCTTCGGCAACTGAGCATCATAACCACAACGGCACAACGGCACAACGAAACACAGCGCTGATTCAGCAGTGAAACGCGAAGATCCCATTTGCTTCTAAGGCTGGAGCATCGCGTTGTGCCCCGTCGTGTCGTTGTGCCGTTGTGGTTATCCGGTCCTACTATTCAGAAACAGGACGATTAGGACACGAACTCCGCCAATCCAAAGATATTCCCATCCAAGTCCTTGAAATAGCTCACAAACCCAATCTCCCCGATCGCCATCTTCGGAACCACGATCTCGCCGCCTGCCGCCAGCACCTTCTTGCAGAACTCATCCACCGAGTCCACCAAGATTGAATTCACCACCGGCTGCGAAGGGTGCCGCTTCTTCATGATCGCGCCGTCGATTCCAGGCGTCGGATTCTCGCCAGTCTTCGCGATCCAATACTCTTCCGTTCCGAACTGCTGGTAACTCCACCCAAACACATCTCGATAAAACGCCATGGATTTCTCCGGCTCGTTCGATGGAATTTCGAAATGAACAACTCTTGCCATGTCAATCACTATCTCCTAGAAACTTAGACAAGATCTGATACGAAATGCTCTATTTGCTCTTCATAGCTGCTTCTATCTGGGGCAAGAGAATGTCGCGTACGTAGTGCCAGTCAGGCACGATCTTCAATGCCTTCTTTGCATAATTCCTCGCCGCCTTCAAGTCCGGTTCTTTCCGATGAAGCTCCGACCAAGCCAAGTTCATCAGCAACTCTGGTTCGCCCCACGTCGCGACATAGAAGGGCGACTTCGGCTGTTTCTTGCAAGCCTCCAACCCCTTTTGATACGCAGCGAATGCCAAGTCCTCCCCACCACCGCGAGACTTTGGCATGTACCAAAGCTCGGGCCCTTTTACCCAATAGAACCTTGGATTTCCTTGCGCCTCTTTCTCCGCATCGTTCAACAGACCCATGAACTTTGGAAGCCAAAGCTTCACCTTGTCTGCCTCTGACTGATGCATAAACGTTAAGCTCATCAGACATGCAGCTTCCGCGATCTTGGAATCGGTTAACGACGACGGCTTTTCAAACTCATTGCATGCTCGCGTAAGATCGTTGGTCTGTTCGTCTATTCCGATTCCATCGTTGAATCCATTAATCGCTTTCCGCCACAAAGCAAACCCGCGCCAGTAGTGAACCCAGTCCTGCGGCTCCTTCGAACCCACTAACGACTCGGAAGCGGTGAACAGCTTCTCCAGAGCCGCACGATCGCCGTGATAATCCGCGGCCCGGACGTCTGCGATCAACTTGTCGAACGATTGGGCGCCGGAGACCGCCGCGAGTGCGATCAAGCCAACAAGATACGTGATTCGGGATCTCATGCCTGATCTTGCTCCGCAGGACGGCCGACCATCTGACCGGAAATGCGCTAATCAGAAAACCGGGATGCGCAGGCTCGCGGCAAACACCGAAGGATCGGATGGATCGATCCCGAAATGCAGAAACTGAAAGCACGGCGCGGGACGAAGCTTCCGGCTGCTTGCCGGCAGCGCCTCCGCCCAAACTCGAAACCAGAAGTCACCCAAGTCCCAGCCCGGCCCGTTGAATTCCACGCAAAGGTGAGGCCCTCCGCCTAAGGTTGCCGACTCCAAACCCGCAGAGGGGACGTCTTCGGCCCGCACTGCCACGTACGTCACCACTTCATGAACCGGAATATTTGGTGCCAACTCAATTGCGTATGTGATGGCCGGACTTTTGCGTGGGTCGAAGCCATTCGCTACCAAATCAGAGATAAAGGTGCGAAGCGTTTTCTCGATGAGATGGGGCGCACCGTCATGTCTCCGTTGTAATATCTGAAATGGCTCAATCGTTTCGACCGAGGAGGGAATTCCTTCGCCGCGACGGGCAATCGGATCAAAATAGGTGCGACCGACCGGCGCAAAGTGCGCACGGTTCGCGGAGAGAAGGTGATGGGACAGCCACTGTCGTTCACGAAAATCGGTCGCGGGTGATCCGAAAGAAGATCGGAATCCTCGTGCAAAAGCTTCTTGACTTTCGAATCCGGCATCTAGTGCAATATCCGCGATCCGCAAATCCGTATTCTGCAGTTGCCAGGCGGCTCGCTCCAACCTCAAGCGTCGGACCATGTGTCCGCACCGTTCCCCCGCGATTCTAGAGAACACACGCTGAAAGTGAAAAGGCGACATGCAGGCTTGCTCGGCCAACATCGAGACGGTCAGGGGTTTATCGAGATGATCCTGCATGTGCCGCACGACCGTCTCAATTCTTTGCTTGCAATCCTCGTAGGTCGCTTCTTTCATCTCACGCGAGCCGTGCTAACAATCCCTGTTTGACCGCTGGCCACTCGTCGGGAAGGATTGAGTACATCACTGTGTCACGCACAAAGCCGTCGTACATCACCATGTGCTTTCGAAGCACGCCTTCTTTCTTGGCGCCGAGCTTTTCGATCGCATGCTGACTCTGCAAATTCCGTCCATCCGTCTTCAGTTGCACACGTGCGCATCCGATCTTCTCGAATGCGTGCTCCAGGAGGAGCAGCTTGCATTCGGGGTTGACTTTCGTTCCTTGAGACGTCTTGGACAACCACGTCATCCCAATTTCCAATCCGTCGTGTTGGGCGCGAATGTCCATGTAACTCGTAGCACCGACCATCTTGCCCGTCTCTCGCGAGATGATCGCGTACGGAATAACGTTTGGCAGGGAAAGCAATTCGTCGAAGTAGCGTTGCAACTCCGACGTTTCCATCGACATTGGCCGCGTCGCTGCAAAGTGAACGAACAAATCCGGGTTCACGCAATCGGGAAGTTGGGAAAGATGTTGCGGCCCCATCGGCTCCAGGCGCACGATCTGACCCTCGAGAACCACCGGTTGGACGTCGATCACAACGTCAGATTACACAGGGCCACACTTCAGAGACGGGCCATTTGGTCCGCGTCGAATTGGATCAATCCGATAAATGCGCGCCCATCGTCTCTTCGTCTGCCTCGCGATTCAGCCGGACGGGGCCAAGCGCGTAATCGATAAGCCGTCCCCAACCGTAGAAAACGAGAGCGACCATGATGAACCCGACGATCTGCCACCAACTGAATGGCCCATTCAACGACTGCGTGCGAGCCATCAGGAATGCGATGGCACCCGCACCAAGCATCGTCAACGCACCAACTAACAACGGCCGCTCGATGTTCTCGCCGTTCGAGAGAACAATGCCGACGCCGAACAGAAACATGATGGCGGCCGCTCCCCAGCCTACGATCAACGCCCATGACTGAGTTGCAGGATCCATATATGCATGGACACCTTAATCAGCCGGTTGTTCAAAAATGACCTGAAGATGTTCTATTCGGCCCCGAAATCCCAACGGGATTCTGTAGAGGAGCCCAGGGTGCGGAGCGACCCTGGGTACCGACCATTTTGCAATCTCAACCCCAAAGGGGTTGCGGAGGAGAAACTACACCTTCGACAATGCAAACGCCAGATCTGCGATCAAATCGTCCGCGTTCTCGATTCCCACAGACACTCGTACGAGGTTGTCCAGAATGCCGATCTGCTTTCGGATCTCAGGCGGTACCGACGCGTGCGTCATGATCGCCGGGTGCTCGATCAAACTCTCGACCCCGCCCAACGACTCAGCTAACGTAAACAACTTCACCGTAGATAGGAACGTCCGCGTCTTCTCCAAATCGGCTTTCAGGAAGAACGTCATCATCCCACCGAAACCGCGCATCTGGCTAGACGCCAAACTATGTCCCGGATGCGACTCCAATCCAGGATAGAGAACGCGCTCGACCTTTGGATGCTGCTCCAAGAACTGCGCGACCTTCAAGGCGTTCTGCCCATGACGCTCCATGCGCACCGCCAGAGTCTTGATGCCACGCAGCACAAGGAACGAATCGAACGGGCTCGTCTGCGCGCCCACCGCGTTCTGCAAGAACTTCAATCGATCGTAAAGTGTCTTCGGCGCTTGGAACGTCGGATCGGTCCACGTCTTGCGCGGAGGTTTCAACTCGCGATCGTTCATCACGAGGCATCCCATCACAACATCGCTGTGGCCATTGATGTATTTCGTCATCGAGTGCATGACGATGTCCGCACCAAGATCCAAAGGATTCTGGAAGAACGGGGACATGAACGTGTTGTCGACCGCGCACAACGCGCCAGCTTCGTGGGCAATACCCGCGATCTTCTTGATGTCGTAAACATTCAACATCGGATTAGTCGGCGTCTCGAACCACACCAACTTGGTCTCGGGCCGAATCTTGCTGCGCAGTAACTCCTCGCTACGCATGTCGATAAAATCAAATTGCAGACCGCGGAATGTCGCGACCTTTTCGAACAAGCGATAGGTGCCACCGTACAAGTCGTCGCCCGCGATAACGTGATCCCCGGCCTGAAACAGATTGAGTACCGCGTCCGTCGATGCCAAGCCGGATGCAAAGCAAAGTGCTTTGTCCCCGTTCTCAAGGGCTGCCAACTGCGCCTGCAACGCCGCTCGCGTTGGATTATCCGTGCGCGAGTATTCGTAACCCTTGTGTACTCCCGGCGCCGACTGGGCAAAGGTGCTGGACGCATAGATTGGCGTCATCACCGCGCCGGTTAGCGGATCAGGCTCGACGCCTGCGTGGATCACTTTCGTTTCGAACGATTGATTGCAGTCTTTGCTCATGTTGGTCTCTTAATTATGGTGTGGCCATCGGATGGGGAAGTAGTCGTAGCAGGCGGCGGAGTCTTGCAAAGCACGCTTGCCAATGTAAATGAGATAAGGGAAAGAAGGAGCCACTGGCAGAATCCCACCACCAAAGGCATCGCTCCCGCTCTTTTCAGGTCTTTGAAGCCCGTCTGCAAGCCAACGCCGGCCATCCCGATGCAAAGCACCCACAAGTTGAGATGGTCATTGATAAACTTGACTGCCTCCGCCGGAATCAGGGGCTGCGACATGCCGAGCGATGTCGAGGAGTTCAAGAGTGCGAAGGCAATGAACAAGACCAGGAACCACGGGACGATGGCAACCTTCGCTTCCGCGTCCTGACCCTTCTTGCGCATCCACCAGGCGAGATAAAAACAGATCGGTGCGAGCATCGCAATCCGCGCCAACTTGACCACCGTCGCAACATCGTCGGCGTGCAGATACGCGGCACCTGCCGCCACCGCTTGCGCCGTCTCGTGCAAACTCGCGCCGCACCAAACCCCGTACAGGAATTTCGTCATTCCGAGGGCTCTACCCAGAATCGGATAGATGAGAATACCGAGCGTGCCGAACAGCGTAATCACCCCGATCGGCGCAACGACGTCTTCTTTCTCAGCCTTCACAACAGAATCCGCAGCTGCGATTGCTGATGCTCCGCAGATCGCGCCGCCCACTGCCATGAGTATCGCGAGGTTCTCGTGCAGTCCCATTGCCTTGCCAAACCACCACGCAAACGCGAGCGCCGCCGTTGTGCCGATGATCACGACAACTAGCGATGGCATGCCGATGCTTGCTATCGCCGAGATGCTCAGCTTGAATCCAAGAAGCGCAACACCCCATCGCAAAATTCCCTTTTGCGCAATCTTGATTCCGGGCTCGGCCCACTCCGGCGGCGGAAGAAGATTTCGCCACAGGATGCCGATCAGTATCACCAAGAGCAGCGCACCGAAGTGCAAATGATCGTGAATGTAAGGAACGTCTTGCAAACGAATCGCCGCAGCGCTAATCGCGACAGTAAGAAGCAACCCCGGCAGCGGGTCGATCAGTAACTTTTTGAAATCAGTTGGAGGCTTTGACGCCGCGTCGCGCAAATCCGCATGCCCGCTGAACTGAGCGCGGGGTGGCGGCGTCGATCCGGATTTCACGCCGTGTAGGTGAGTTCCTTTAACTCGCGGCGAAATCCGCCTTCGACCGGAGTGAAGATGTAGCAGTGATCTAGCTCGCCCGCGTAAACGTGAATCGTTACTGCAGGCGTGTCATCGGGATTACAAATCGTGTGGTATTCGAACGGCGGAATCAATGCGCCTGCTTCGCCCGGTCCGGCCATGATCTCCGTCTCGCGCTGAAACTGAATTGTCTCGCTTTCGACGTCCCCTTGAAGCGAATAGGAAACAACTTGGATGCGGCCACGGTAAACGCACTCGACGCACCAATGTCCCGCATGGTCGTGTAGAGAAGTGCCTTGACCTTTATCCCACACCATCGCCAAAACGGAGTAGCGATCTTGCGGATCCTTGTGGACCAGTCGCCGCGCGTATTTCCCATCGGCGGGCTTCAGAAAAATCGGATCGAGAAAGTCGTCGCCGCTCCGGACGATGTCCTCAAGGGCCTGCTTGACCGCCTGACAACAGCCTTTTTCTTCTTGGATCTTCACTGCCTCATCCAGCAGCTTGATCATTTCCTTCACTTTGCTTTCTTCCATTGTCGCCATTTCAAAACACCGGACCCGAGAGCCTAGAGCCGAAAGCCCAGAGCCTTCCTCTATCTTACAGCGGTCTCCCTTTCTACGACCGCTCCGAACCCCTGATCCTGCATCCATTGCGGGGAAAGGAACTTGCTCATATAGTTCCTAACGCCGTCCGCCAGAATAACGACGATCTTCTCGCCCCCTTTGCACTCCTTTGCGATCTCCAAAGCCCCGTAAATTACCGAGCCTGAGGAACCGCCGCAGAGCAGGGCCTCCTCACGAATAAGACGTAGGGCCAACTCGAAGGAAGGGGCGTCCGTCGTTTTGATGTATCGATCGATCAGCTTGTTATCCAAAACGTCAGGGAAGAAGTCGTAGCCGATGCCCTCGACCTTATAGGGATCACCTAGCTCACCGCCACCAAGGATCGAGCCCACCGGATCAACTCCGACGATCGTTACGTTAGGGGCATCCTTCTTGAATCGCTGCGCGCATCCCGTGATCGTGCCGCCAGTGCCGACTCCGCACACGAAGTAATCGAACTTGCCGCCGTTGGTCTGCTCGAGGATTTCTCCCGCCGTCCCGTAGTAGTGCGCGTCGTTGTTATTCTTGTTCGTGTATTGATCGAGAATGTGAGAATTCGGAATCTCTTTGTTGAGTTTCTTCGCGACTCCGAAGAGGGAATCGGGGTGATCGTGCGCCAACTCAGTTGGAGTGCGGACGATCTTTGCGCCGAGTGCTTCCAGCACGACTTGCTTTTCCATGCTCATCTTCTGCGGCATCGTGATGATGAGCTTGTATCCGCGCACCGCAGCGGCTAGTGCGAGACCAATTCCCGTGTTTCCACTCGTCGGTTCGATGAGGGTGTCGCCCGGCTTGATCCGTCCTTCTTTTTCCGCCTCCAGCACCATCCGCACGCCGATGCGGTCTTTCACCGATCCGCCCGGATTCAGGAACTCGCACTTCGCGTAAATCTCGACGGGGTATTCGCTCCCGATCCGGTTCAGCTTGACGAGTGGCGTGTTGCCAACGACGGACAAGATGTCCGGGGCGATGGGGGGAGCGCTCATGAGCTTAGATTACCGCCCACCTCAGCGTGCGGAAATGAGGAAAAGGACGGTCTTCTGCTGTGAACATGAGGCGGTTTGCGTTCCGCCTCTAACAAGCTACAGCGGTATCGCGGTGGTTTGCTTCGGAATCCCCATCACAAATGAGGTGTTGATCTGTTGCAACCCCTTGATGCGGCTGAGCTTCTCGCGCACGAGTTGCTCGTAAGCTCGAATATCCTTCACGATCACCTTCAGGACGAAGTCGAATTCGCCGCTTACGTGATAGCAATCCATCACTTCGGGGATGTCGTGGACCGCCTTGCGGAACTGCTCGATCGGCCGGTCTTGGTGCAGGGCAAGGCGAATCATCACCAGCGCGGTCAGCTTCAACCCCAGCCGGTCCGGATCCAGCAGCGCGACGTAACCCTTGATCAGACCTGCGTTCTCGAGAGCGCGGACTCGCTGCAGGGCGGAGGGCGGCGAGAGGTTGACCTTCTTCGCCAAATCGGCGTTGGTCATCCGGCCATCGGCTTGGAGCAAGGCTAGGATCTGGACATCTTTCTCGTCGAGGTGAGTCTTCATGGGTCGTCTTCAAAAGATTCCTATCGAAATAGGTTCATCTTCTGAAGAATATTAACCGATCGGCCCTACCATTGGCTAGGTCTTTCCGATTGTTCGGTTAGAACCCGATCAGAGTGCCTCTAGCAGGACCGCCGTCGCCTCGCCGCCGCCAATGCAAGGGGTGCAGACCGCATACTTGCCGCCTCGGCGTCGAAGCTCGTAAAGCGCGGTAAGGAGCAATCGAGCGCCGGTCATTCCGATCGGATGGCCGAGGGCGACCGCACCGCCGTTCACATTCAGCTTCTCGGCGGGGATCTTCACCTTATCCGCCGTCACTATGGCAACGACTGCGAACGCTTCGTTCACTTCAAACAAATCGATCTGGTCGACGGTCATGCCGACCTTAGCGAGCAACTTCTCGATCGCGAACGCGGGCGCGGTCGTAAACCACTGCGGCTCTTGCGCGTGCTGAGAATAAGCAACGACACGACCCAACGGTCGTGCGCCGCGTCGCTCTGCTTCTTCCATGCTCGTCACGACGAGTGCGCACGCGCCGTCGTCGATCGAGCTCGCGTTGCCGGCAGTCGTCGTTCCTTCCTTGCTGAATGCAGGTCGCAAGGATCCGAGCTTTTCGGGATTGCCCTTCGCTGGCTCTTCGTCCTTGTCGACCACCACGGGATCGCCCTTTCGCTGAGGGACGGCAACCGGAATGATTTCTTCCGACAATCGACACGCTTCCTGTGCGGCCATCGCTCGCTTATAACTTTCTGCGGAGTAGGCGTCGATGTTCTCGCGCAGGAGTTTGAATTCGGTCGCGGTCTGATCGCCGCAACTTCCCATGTGGACGTTGCCGTACGGATCCCACAGACCATCGTGAATCATCATGTCGATGAGCGTTCCATTGCCCATTCGATATCCGGTGCGCGCTTTGTCGAGAATGTAAGGCGCGTTGCTCATGGATTCCATGCCGCCCGCGACCACTGTCTTTGCGTCTCCGCACTTGATCGCCTGCGCCGCCATCATGACCGTCTTCATGCCCGAACCGCAAACCTTGTTCACGGTCGTGCAGGGAACGCTGTTCGGAATCCCGCCATAGATCGATGCTTGCCGAGCGGGCGCTTGCCCCAGTCCGCCTTGTAAAACGCATCCCATCAAAACTTCATCCACTTCATCTGGGGAGACGGCCGCACGCTTCAGCGCCTCGGCAATCGCGATGGCGCCGAGTTTGGGCGCGGACAGGGAAGAAAGGGAACCGCCGAACGCTCCAATGGGCGTTCGAGCACCGGCAAGAATGACAACGTCTGACATCGTTTTTTGACCTCGGAAATCTAAGTTAAGGGTACCCCGCTAGACTCTAAGCAGAACCTCTTCCCGGTTGCACAGCCGCACCGCAATCAAAATCCCGACCAAGGCAATTGCGGAGCTCACGCCGGTGGTGAGGAGAAGGGTCGTCGCGTCTAGCGTTCCCGTGAGGGCCGCCCGCACCGCGGAAGACGCATTGAGAATCGGAACGAAGTTGATCGCGCGCGAGGAGCCGAACTCGGTGAAGCCGAGGAACTGGCTCATGACGGTCGGCATCGCGACCGCGATGCTGCCGATGCTCAAGTACGTCTGCGCCTCTCGCGTGTTCTTCGCATAGGAGCTGACCGCGATCAAGACGGCGGCGAACAATGCGACGGTCGGAATCATGACGAGAAGGATCGCGCCGATCGCTCCGACTCCGACGCCGGAGCCGTTCTTAAACATATCGTGCGTTCCGGGGAGTAAGCCGGAGGATGCGGCAAGAATTCCCGCGAGCCCCGAGCAACTGCTGAGCAAACAAATTCCCGCGAGTGACAAGAATTTTCCGATGACGATTCGTGTGCGAGGAACCGGAGTGATCAAGAGCGTTTCCAAAGTGTTGCGCTCTTTCTCACCCGCCACCAAGTCTGATGCCGCGCTCACGCCGCCCACGAAGGCGAGGAAGACGACGAGGTAGGGAATCATCGAGAGGAGAATCTCATTCGCTCCTTGATCCTTCTTCGTATCTTCAGTTTTGACGAGGTAGGGAACGGCTTCACTCGTTGAAATGTTTTTCGCGACGAACAGGTTCATCAAGCTTTCTGCGTTGAGTCCCTGTATTTGTTGTTCGACATCGCGCCGCGCGATCATCGATCGTTCCGCCTTTCCGTCGAAATAAAGTTCGTAGGTTGCTGCGGCACTAGGAGTGGGGCGCGTATCGGGGAGCTTGATAATCACCGATGCCTTGCCTTTGGCAAGAAGCTTTTTCCCTTCCTCAACGGACCCAACGTTCACTATTTCGAAGGTATCCGCATCGTCGCCGGGTTTTGCTTTGCGGCCTAACGTGAGGGATATCGGTTTGCCGCTCTTCATCGCGCGGACGAGAGGATCGTCATCGCGTGAATTGACGACGTGCACTTTGATGGTGTGCTTTCCCGTCACCGTGCTCAACGCGGTGCCCATGATCGTCATGAGGACGAAGACCATGATGAAAGGGCCGAGGATCGCACTCGAGCGGACGCGTTTGTCGCGCATCATCTCGCGGAATTCCTTTTTGAAAACGATCATCGTTTGGTTGTTCATCGTGCCACTCCCGTCAAGTTGCTCGGCAGCGCGTCGACCAGTTTCAAGAACGCACGTTCCAGCGACGTTTGTCCCGTTTGTGATTTCAAATCTTCTACCGTGCCTCTTCCTCTGATCTGGCCGTTGTGAATGACGGCGATGTCGTTACACAGTCGTTCCACTTCGCTCATGATGTGGGTGCAGTACACGATCGTCTTTCCCTGATCGCGCGACTCTTCGATGAACTGCATCACCGATTGGCTTGTGACGACATCGAGTCCGGAGGTTGGCTCGTCGAAGAAGAGGACAGGCGGATCGTGAAGGATCGTGCGCGCGATGGAGACGCGTTGTTTTTGTCCGGTCGACATCTTGTCGCACAAGCGATCTTTGAAATCGTGAAGGTCCAGTTTGTCCATGACGAACTTCAATCGCTGGTTGAGTTGTTCGCCTTCTAGTCCATAGAGCCGTCCGAAATATTGCAGGACTTCGAAGCCGGTTAATCGGCCGTAGAGCGCGGTGGAGTTGGACATGAAGCCAATGCTCGCGCGGACTTTCTCTCCTTCGTTCACCACGTCGTATCCCGCGACGGTCGCGGTTCCGCTGGTGGGTCGGATGACGGTGGAGAGCATGCGGAGCATCGTGGTCTTGCCCGCGCCGTTTACGCCGAGGAGACCGAACACCCGTCCGGGTTGCGCTTCTATGCTGACGTTGTCGACGGCGACGACTGTCTTTTTGGTTTTGGCTTCGATGAAGTGCTTGGACAGCCCCTGGGTCCGAATCATTGGTGGGTAGTGTAGCGGGCGGTTCGGTGGGGCAGGTGGGCAGTTTGACCCTTGTGCGATGTATTGCCGCGGGAATCGCAGGATGGGGGTTGGTTAAGGAGTGTTGCCCAGCCCATAGAAGTTGTCGAGGTCTCGGCAGATTCGTTCAGTAGCTATTTCTGAGGGAATCCCGTAGGCAATCGTCTTGGACGTACCGTCTTCGAATTGGGCTCGATGGCTCCAACTGTTTCTGATTTAATCTGGGGGCTTTGGGAGAGGGTCGATGTGAATTCCTTGATGCCTTGGATTTGAACTTCCGTGTGGATAGACGGATGCATGTCACGGTTGAACACGATTCGGGAGCGATCGACTTCGACACGGAGCGTGCGACTGCATTCACATGAGATTG
>Ga0207704_10000693_pt1 | contig 14850 bp, 9 predicted proteins | sample KBSMisM12_FD_184308 | JGI IMG/M metagenome (GOLD analysis project Ga0207704, IMG submission 184308) | Miscanthus rhizosphere microbial communities from Kellogg Biological Station, Michigan, USA - KBS Miscanthus M1-2 (SPAdes) (version 2) | ecosystem: Host-associated > Plants > Roots > Rhizosphere...
CTCGGACGACGCGGTCAAACTCACCAGCCAGAACATCGTGGCCATCTGCGACGTCGACTACGACCACGTCCTCAGTTCGCTGAAGAACCGCAAGGGCGAGATCCAGCCCGAGAAGGTGCTGGTCAAGGACGCCTACGACAAGGCCGAGCGGTTCGGCGACTACCGGGCCATGCTGGACAAGCGTAAGGACATCGACGCTGTTCTGATCGCCACGCCCGACCACCACCACGCCGTCGCCGCCCGCTGGGCGATGGAGCGGGGCCTGCACGTCTACGTGCAGAAGCCGCTGACCTGGTGCATCGACGAGGGCCGCAAGCTGGGGGCGCTGGCTGCCGCCAACCCGAAGCTGGTCACGCAGATGGGCAACCAGGGCCACTCGGGCAACGACGGACGACGCGTCGTCGAACTGATCCGCGGAGGGGCGATCGGCAAGGTCTCGGAAGTCCACGTCTGGACCAACCGGCCGGTCTGGCCGCAGGGCGTCAACAAGCCCGCCGCCCAGCCCGCGCCGCCCAGCCTCGACTGGGCGACCTGGCTCGGCCCGGCCAACATCGACTGGGGCTACAACCCCGACTACGGCCACTTCAACTGGCGCGGCTGGACGCCGTTCGGCTCCGGCGCGCTCGGCGACATGGGCGCCCACCTGATCGACTTCCCCGTCTGGGCGCTGCAGCCCGGCCTGCCGACGCGGGTGGAGACGCGCCACACCCGCTGGCCCGGCAACCCCAGCCTCTGGGACACCGCCAAGCAGCCCGCCGTGCTGACGGGCTATCCGGAAGCGACCATCAGCCACTACGAGTTCGGCCATGCGCCTGGCGGGCCGATCACGATGATCTGGTACGACGGCGGCCTGGAGCCGCCGACGCCCAAGGGTTGGCCCGCGAAGTACAAGATGACGGGCGACGGCGGCGTGCTGTTCGTGGGGTCGAAGGGCATGCTGATGCACGAGACCTATGGCGAGAAGCCCGTGCTGATCGGAGACGGCCTGGAGGAGGCCGCCGCGGCCATCGCGCCGTCGCTGCCGCGGATCGAGGGCGGCATGGGCGGCCACGAGATGAACTTCATCCGGGCCATCCTGGGCACGGAGAAGATCTCGTGCCCGTTCGAGTACGCCGTGCCGCTGAACGAGACGATGAACCTGGGCGTGGTGGCCATGCGCGCCGACCAGGCCATCGAATGGGACGGGACCGCCTGCCAGGTCACCAATATCGCGACGGCCAACAACGCGCTGACCCGCGAATACCGCAAGGGCTGGGAGCTGTGAGGGCGGCCGTCGTCGCGGCCTCAGCCGCCCTGATCGCCGGAAGCGCTTTGGCCCAGCCCGCGCCGGGCAACCGGGAGGTCTATCAGCCGGTCCCGCCGGTGGTGACACCGGGCAAGACCGACGCGGCCCCGCCGTCCGACGCCATCGTGCTGTTCGACGGCAAGGACCTCAGCCACTGGGTCAACACCGTCGACAAGAAGCCGGCCCGCTGGAAGGTCGAGAACGGCGTGCTCGTCGTGGCCAAGGTGGCCGGCGACGGGGACATCGAGACCAAAGAGACGTTCACGGACTACCAGCTGCACATCGAGTGGCGCGAGCCCACCAACCTCACCGGCAAGGGGCAGAGCCGCGGCAATTCCGGCGTCTTCCTGGCGTCAACCGGGCCGCTGGCCGGCGGCTACGAGCTGCAGATCCTCGACAGCTACAACAACCCGACCTACGTCAACGGCCAGGCCGGGGCGATCTACAAGCAGTCGATCCCGCTCGCCAACGCCATGCGCCCGAACGGCGAATGGCAGGTCTATGAGGTGGTCTGGACAGCGCCGCGGTTCAACGCGGACGGCTCGCTGAAATCGCCGGCCCGGGTGACGGTCTTCCACAACGGGGTCCTGGTGCAGAACAACTTCGCCGTGCTGGGCGAAACCGCCCCGCTGACGCCGGCCTACAGGGCGCACGGCGCCTTGCCCATCAAGCTGCAGGCGCACGGCGATCCCAGCCCGCCGGTCAGCTTCCGCAACATCTGGGTGCGCCGCCTGCCGGAGCCGGCCAAGTGAGGCGCCGCGGGCTGGCGGCCGCGCTGGCGGCAGGCGCGATGCTGGCCGGCCCGGCCGCCGCCGCGCCCAAGGCCCAGGTTCCGACGCTGGCCGCCACGCCGCCGATGGGCTGGAACAGCTGGAACCACTTCGCGGCCAAGGTCGACGACGCCACGATCCGCGCCCAGGCCGACGCCATGGTGTCGAGCGGCCTCGCCGCCGCCGGCTACCGCTACATCAACATCGACGACACCTGGGAGGGCGAGCGCGACGCCGCCGGCGTCATCCATCCGAATTCCAAGTTCCCGGACATGAAGGCGCTCGCCGACTACGTCCATTCCAAGGGCCTGAAGCTCGGCATCTACTCCTCGCCGGGCCCCAAGACCTGCGAGGGCCTTGCCGGCAGCGAAGGTCACGAGGAGCAGGACGCCAAGACCTATGCCGCCTGGGGGATCGACTACCTGAAATACGACCTCTGCAGCCTGGGCGATCGGATGCGGACGGCCGGCGGGCTGGATAAGGCCCACGAGATGGAGCTCGCCGCCTATCGCAAGATGGAGGCGGCGCTGAAGGCCACCGGGCGGCCGATCGTCTACAGCCTCTGCCAGTATGGCGTGGCCGCGGTCTGGCAGTGGGGCGGCTCGGTCGGCGGCAACCTCTGGCGGACCACCGGCGACATCACCGACAAGTACGCGCGGATGATCCAGATCGGCTTCGGCCAGGCGGGCCTCTCCAAGTACGCCGGGCCCGGCCACTGGAACGACCCGGACATGCTGGAGGTCGGCAACGGCGGCATGACCGGCGCCGAGTACCGCACCCACATGAGCCTCTGGGCGATCCTGGCGGCGCCGCTGCTGGCCGGGAACGACCTGACGAAGATGACCCCGGAGACGCTCTCGATCCTCGGCAACCGCGAGGTGATCGCCATCGACCAGGACCCGCTGGGCCGCCAGGGCGACCGGGTGACAGCTGAGGGGCCGCTGGAGGTCTGGGCCAAGCCGTTGACCGGCGGCGCGAAGGCGGTGGGCCTCTTCAACACCGCCGACTTCCCGAACTACGTCGAGGTGGACTATGCGCGCCTGGGCCTGAAGGGCGCGCAGAAGACCCGCGACATCTGGGCGGCCAAGGACCTGGGCAAGATGAGCCGCTACCGGGTGCTGGTTCCGGGACACAGCGTGGTTCTGCTGAAGGTCGGCTAGTCCTGTGGCGGCGGCAGGTCGCCTTTGCGGGCGAGCGCCACGAGGACCAGCATCAGGGCGCCGAAGCCGGCCATGACCAGGCCCCAGACGAGGTCGATGTTGACGCCAGCGGCCATGGGCTGGGCCACCGCGCCATAGCCCGCGACGAGCAGGCCGATGGCCAGGAACAGGAGACCGATGGGCAGGCGCACGTCGAAGGTCATGGGCCGCGCTCCTAGGCGAAGATCACGTCGAGGACGATGACGCCGACCATCATGATCACGCCCAGCACCACCGGGCGCATGTACCAGGCGCCGCGCTCCGCCTCGACCCTGGGCGTCATGGAGTAGACGAGACCCACGAGCTCTTCGGCAGGCTTCGGCCTGGTCGCCAGGCTGACCGCGATGGTCACCGCAAAGCCCACGCTCCAGGCCCAGATGGCGGTCCAGAAGTTCTGGGCCATCTCGCTGGGATAGGTGTGGGTGACGGCGATCCAGCCGCCCTTGATGCCGGTGAGGTTGTCCACCGGCAGGGTCAGGCCGTGGTGCAGGGCGGCCGTGGCGATCCCGGCGGCGAGCCCGGTGAAGGCCCCGTGGCCGGTCGTCCGCTTCCAGAACATGCCCAGCAGGAAGGTGGCGAACACCGGGGCGTTCACGAACGCCAGCACCAGCTGCATCAGGTCCATGATGTTGTTGAACTGGCTGGCCATGTAGGCCGTCGCCACCGAGGCGGCGATCCCGACCGCGGTGATCAGCCGCCCGACGTGCAGGTAGTGGCGGTCGTCCGCCTTCGGCCGGATGTAGGCCTGGTAGATGTCGTAGGTGAAGACCGTGTTGAACGCGGTGACGTTGCCGGCCATGCCCGACATGAAGCTGGCCAAGAGCGCCGTCAGGCCCACGCCCAGCATGCCGGTCGGGAAATAGCGCAGCAGCAGGTTGGGCGTCGCCAGGTCGTAGTCCAGCTGGGGCCGGCCGCGCGCGTCCAGCATCGGCCGGCCCGTTGCCGCGTCGATCTTGACCGGGATCACGCCCGGATCGTGTTGCTGGATCGCGCCCGCGACGGCGACCGGATGGGCCGCGCTCGCACGGTCCGGCGCGGCGGTGAGCGCGATGGCGATCAGACCGGGCAGGATGACCAGGAAGGGCACGAACATCTTCACGCCCGCCGCGATCAGCGGGGCGCGGCGGGCAGCCGACATGGAGTTGGCGGCCATGGCCCGCTGGACCACCAGGAAGTCGGTGCACCAGTACCCGAACGACAGGACGAACCCGAGCCCCATGGAGACGCCGAACCAGTCGACGCCCAGCCGGTTAGTCGTCGCGTGGCCCATGCCGGCCCAGACGTGAGTGTAGGTGGGGCCGAGGCTCGCCTCCAGGCCGTGCCAACCGCCCACCTGCTTCAGTCCCAGCCAGACCAGGGGCGCAAAACCCGCGACGATCAGGAAGAATTGCAGGACCTCGTTGTAGATCGCCCCGCGCAGCCCGCCCGCGTAGATGTAGACCAGGACCACGAGGGCCGAGGTCAGGATCGCGCCGTGGAAGATCCACGCCTGCGGCAGGCCCAGGTGGGCGAACGGTGCGTCGAAGACGTGCAGGGTCTGGATCAGCTTGGCGAGCGCGTACATCGAGACGCCCGAGGAGATGATCGTCATCACCGCGAAGCTGAGGGCGTTCAGCGCGCGGGTCTTTTCGTCGAATCGCAGGCGCAGGTACTCCGGCCCCGAGCGCGCGCGCGAGCCGTAGTAGAACGGCATCATGAAGACGCCGATGAACACCATCGCGGGTATGGCGCCGATCCAATAGAAGTGGGCGGTGGCGATGCCGTACTTGGCGCCCGAGGCGCCCATCCCGATCACCTCCTGCGCCCCGAGGTTCGCCGAGATGAAGGCCAGGCCGCAGACCCAGGCGGGGATGGCGCGGCCGGCCAGGAAGAAGTCGGCCCCGCTGCGCGCGCGCCGGGCCGCGGCGACGCCGATGCCCAGCACGAAGATCAGGTAGAGGGCCAGCACCCCCCAGTCGACGGCCCCGAGGCTCATGCGCCCTCCCCTGCCGGACGTCCGCCTCGCGCGGGCAGGCTGGCCGGCCAAGCGAGAGTGGCGGCTTTCCTTAGGGGCGCGTCAAGCCGTCAGGGGTTCAGGTTCAGCAGCGCCGGGTCACCGCCCTGGGCGGTGATGTTGACGCTGACCGCGCGCTCGACGGCGTAGCGCAGGAGCGCGTGCGGGCCGCCGGCCTTGGGGCCGGTGCCGGAAAGGCCTTCGCCGCCGAACGGCTGGACGCCGACCACGGCGCCGATCATCGAGCGGTTGACGTAGGCGTTGCCCGCCGGAACCGCGGCGCGCACCTGCTCGGCGAAGGCCTCGATGCGCGAATGCACGCCCAGGGTCAGGCCGTAGCCGGCCGCGGCCAGGGGCGCGGCGGCGGCGGCCAGGTCGTTCGCGTCGTAGCGGACCACATGCAGGATCGGTCCGAAGACCTCCTTCTGCAGGAAGGCCGCGGACGGGATCTCGACCAGCACCGGGCCGAAGAAATGGCCGCCCTTCGGCGCCTTCAACTCGTGGATGACCTTGGCCTCCTTGGAGAGGCGGAGCCGGTGCTTGACCAGGGCGCCTCTCGCATCCTCGTCGATCACCGGACCGACGTCCGTACGCGGATCGGCGGGGTCACCCAGGACCAGGGCGTCCATCCCGCCGGCCAGGCCCTCGATCAGGAGGTCGGCCGTGTCGTGGGGCACGAAGATCATGCGCAGCGCCGAACACCGCTGGCCGGCCGAGCCGAAGGCGGAGAGCAGCACGTCGTCGATCACCTGTTCGCGCAGCGCCGTGGTGTCCACGAACATGGCGTTGAGGCCGCCGGTTTCGGCGATGAACGGGACGATCGGGCCCTGTCGCGCGGCGAGCGTCCGGTTGATCGTCCAGGCGGTCTCGGTGCCGCCGGTGAAGGCGACGCCGGCGCAGGCGGGGTGCGCGGTCATCGCGCCGCCGACGACGGCGCCATCGCCGGGCAGCAGGTGCAGGAGGTCGGGATCCAGGCCTGCAGCGTGGTAGAGGCGCACCGCCTCGGCGGCGATCAGCGGGGTCTGCTCTGCGGGCTTGGCCACGACCGCGTTGCCGGCGGCGAGCGCCGCGGCGATCTGGCCCGTGAAGATGGCCAGCGGGAAGTTCCAGGGACTGATGGCCGCGAAGACGCCGCGGCCGTGCAGCGAGAGCGTGTTGGTCTCGCCGACCGGGCCCCTCAGGGTCTCTGGCTGGGCGAATTGCCGCTCGGCGAGGCTCGCGTAGTAGCGGCAGAAGTCGGCGGCCTCGCGCACCTCGGCGACGCCGTCGGCGAGCGTCTTGCCGGCTTCGGCCGCGCAGATCGCCACCAACCGCTCGCGGTTGGCCTCCAGGGCGTCGGCCATGGCGCGAAGCACCGGCGCGCGGCCCTCACCGCCCCGGGCGTCCCAGGCGGGCTGCGCGGCCCGCGCTGCAGCATAGGCGGCGTCGACGTCGGCGCTCGTGGCGTCGGCGGCGCGTCCGATGACCCGCGACAGGTCCGAAGGAGACACGCGCGGCGTGGCCCCCGCGACCGTCATCTTTCCACGGACGATCGGGCCCGCTTCAAGGTGCGGCAAGCCGGCGATCGCCGCCGCCAGAGAGTCGCGGGCGGCCGCGGTGGAGAGGTCCATGCCCCGCGAATTGCGCCGGGTCGGGCCGTAGAGGTCCTGGGGCAGCGGGATGCGCGGATGCGGCGCGCCGCCGGCCGCCTCGACGGCCGAGATCGGGTCGGACACGACCTTTTCCACCGGCGTACGCTCGTCCAGCAGGGCGTGGACGAACGAGGTGTTCGCGCCATTCTCCAGCAGGCGGCGCACCAGGTAGGGCAGGAGGTCCTCGTGGCTGCCGACCGGCGCATAGACGCGGAGCGGGAAGTCGCCATAGCGCTCGCGCGCCCCGGCGTAGAGGGCTTCGCCCATGCCATGAAGCCGCTGGAACTCCGGGCTGAGGCCCGCCTGGCGGGCCATTTCGCGCACCGCGGCCAGAGTATGGGCATTGTGGGTCGCGAACTGGCCGTAGAGGTGCGGCGCGGCCGCCAGCAGGGCGCGGGCGCAGACCAAGTAGGAGAGGTCGGTGGCGGCCTTGGTCGTGTAGACCGGGTAGCCCGGCAGGCCCGCCACCTGGGCGCGCTTGATCTCGGAGTCCCAGTAGGCGCCCTTGACCAGCCGCACCATCAGGCGGCGGCCCGTGGACCGCGCGATGCCGGCGACCGCCTCGACGGCCTGGGGCCCGCGCTTCTGATAGGCTTGCACGGCGAGGCCGAGGCCGGTCCAGGAGCCCAGTTCCGGTTCGCCGGCGAGCCGCTCCAGGATCTCCAGCGAGATGGCCAGACGGTCGGCCTCCTCGGCGTCGAGGGTCATGTTGATGTTGGCCTGGGCCGCCACGACCGCGAGTCGCTTCACCCGCGGATAGAGTTCGCCCCAGACACGCTCCGGCTGGCGGGCGTCGTAGCGTGGCGACAGCGCCGAGAGCTTCACCGAGACGCCGTGGCCGGCCTCCGGGCCCTTTTCCGAGGCGTGCTTGCCCACGACCTTGAGCGCGGAGGCATAGGCGGCCTCGTAGCGGTCGGCGTCGGCCTCGGTGCGCGCGCCCTCGCCCAGCATATCGAAGGAGCAGACGAAGCCGTCGGCGGTGGCGCGCTTGATCGCCTTTTCGATGGTGGCGCCCAGGACGAACTGCTCGCCCATGATGCGCACGGCGGCGCCGACCGCGCGGCGGATGACCGGCTCGCCCAGCCGCCCGGCCAGCCGGCGGATGAAGCTGGAGAGGTCGGCGCGCGCCTCCTCGTCCGGGTCGATCAGCTTACCCGTGAGCATCAGGCTCCAGGTCGAAGCGTTGACCAGCAGGCTGTCCGACGCGCCGGCGTGGCTGGCCCAGTCCGCCGAGGCGATCTTCTCGGCGATCAGCTTGTCGCGGGTCTCCTCGTCCGGGGTGCGCAGCAAGGCCTCGGCCAGGCACATCAGCGCCAGGCCCTCGCGGGTCGACAGGCTGAACTCCTGCAGGAAGCTCTCGACCACGCCCTGCTTCTGGGCGCCGCGGCGGGCGGCGCGGACCAGCGCCATGGCCTCCTGACGGACGGCCTCGCGCTCCTCGACGCTGAGCGGCCGGGCCGCCAGGACATCGGCGACCGCCGTGCGTTCGTCGGTGAACTTGGCGGTGTCCAGGTGATCGAACGGCATGACGGGTCCTTCTCGGCGCGGCGTTCGGCATAGTCCCTATATGTCCGAATGTGCTACGGAGATATGAGGGCGTGACCCGAGGATCGCCGGAGATTTCCCGAAATGCCGAATGCTCATCGCCTGGACGACACCGACCGGCGGCTCCTGCGCGTGCTGCAGGCGGACGGGCGGATCAGCAACAGCGAGCTCGCCGAGCGGTGCAGCCTGTCGGCCTCGGCCTGCTCCGATCGCGTGCGCAGGCTGCGCGACAGCGGCTACATCACCGGCTTCGCGGCCCTGGTGGATCCGCAGATGGTGGGCCGCGCCCTGCTGATCTTCGTGGAGGTGGTGCTGGACCGCACGACGCCCGAGGCGTTCGAGACCTTCGCCGCGGCCGCCCGGCGCGCGCCCGATGTCCTGGAGTGCCACATGGTGGCCGGCGGGTTCGACTACCTTCTGAAGGCCCGCGTCCGCGACTTCGCCGAGTACCGCAAGTTCCTGGGCGAGGTCCTGGTCAACATCCCCGGCGTGCGGGAGACCCGCACCTACGCGGTGCTGGAAGAGGTCAAGTCGACCGCACAGTTACCTGTGTAGAGAGCCCAACTGCCCTCACCTTCAGGGGAGGGCAGAAACGCAAGGAGCCCAGCCTTTCGGCCGGGCTCCCGCAATTCTTAACCGTAGCTCGGCAGTCGAGATCAGAAGTTGATGTCGATCGTCGAACGGCGGTTCAGCGGTTCCTTCACCCCGTCGCCCGTAGCGACCGCAGGTTCGGACTCGCCCTTCCAGTCCACCGACAGGGCGGATTGGGCGACGCCCATTCCGACCAGAGCGTCGGCGACCGCCTTGGCGCGGCGTTCCGACAGACGAACGTTGTACTTCGTCGAGCCGGAGGTGTCGGTGTGGCCGACCACCACCACCTTGGTCGCGTGACCGGCGGAGGCGTAGTTGGCCGCTTCCTGCACCACCGCCTGGGCTTCCGGCGTCAGGATGTACTGATCGAACGGGAAGTAGACGATGAACTGCTTCGCCGTATAGGCCGGCGGCGGAGGCGGCGGCGGAGGCGGCGGAGGCGGAGGCGGCGGGGGAGGCGGCGGCGGCGGAGGCGGCGGCGGCGGGGGCGGCGGCGGAGGCGGCGGAGCCGCGAACGAATACCGCAGTCCCAGCGTCAGCGACGAGTCGCGATACCGGCCGCTGAAGGTCCCCGGCTGGAGCGCGTTGGAGCCAATCGAGTCGAAGTGAGCGCCCGAACCGTTCAGGTAACGGTAGGTCAGGTCGACGTTCAGACGGTCCGTGGCTTTCCACGACGCGCCGGCCAGCACCTGCCAGGCGAAGACCGTGTCGCTGTCGTCGATGTGCAGGTTCTGGATCGGCGGGTTCGTGCCGCCGCCGCCCGTGACGACGCCGGTGACGTTCGAGAACTGGCCGTCGACCAGCATGTTGACGTGGTTGACGCCGACGCCGGCGCCGATGAACGGATCGATCACCCAGCCGGTGTTGAAGTCATAGATGCCGTTGAGGATCGCAGTCCAAGACTCGATCTTGCCGTTCGGCGAGCCGCAGTTCGGCGCGGCCGTGGTCCGGACTATGCCAGGCGTGCAGAGACCGAAGATCGAGTTGGTGTTGCCACCGCGGACGCTCTCGATGTCGCCGGGGCGGTAGCCGCCTTCCAGCTCGACGCGCCAGTGCTCGTTGAACTGGTAGCCGAGGCGGGCGAAGCCGACCCAGTCATCCTCTTGATTGAAGCGCCAGGTGTACTTGTTGCCGTTGGCGCCCAGGTTCGACGAGTCGGCCTTGATGCCCTCTGGCCAGTGGTAGCCAAGATCGACCGCGCCGTACCAGCCAGGTTCAGCGGCGGCGGCGCTTCCCGCGGCGAAAACCGCGGCCATCGCGGCCCCTGCCAGGAGTTTGAATTTCATCATCAGAGCCCTCTTGTTGCCCTCAAGTGCTGCGGCCGATTGACCCAGCTTTTCTTATAACAAGGCCGGTGAGTTGCGTAAGTGTCACCGAAGCCACACTCGAACCGCAATCTCATCGGCCCTGATACCTGAACGGTGACGCTATACGACCTAAGGCCAACCAATCAATGTTGCTGGGCCAGTTGATCGCACGGCGCGCGGAAAGATTGGCGCGCCGGAAGGGCCCGCCAAGCTCAGTGAGTTCGGAAAGGCCGCTGTGACGGGTGGTGAAACCGCGCCCCGGTCTTCCCGAAGATCTTGGATTAACTTGGAAATCTGACAATTCGACGCAGTTGGGCGATGGGCGCGGCGACGCGGCGCGCGGCTGTCGCCCGGCGCTCACTGCGTCCCCTCCGCGATGCGGCATCTCCACCCCCCACTGGACCAACGCCGCTGTGGCGTTTGCCTTGAAACGTTGACGGCGCCGCTTTGTTCCCACCACAGGCCGGGCACGGACCATTTTCCGGCGCCGTTTCGCCCCGCCGCACGGGCGCCCTCAGCGGGGCCGATTCGCGCGCCATTCGCGGCCGCGGCCGCCCAGCGACTCGGGCCGATTCAGCGTCTTGCGGAACTCATCGCGCCGTTCGTGGATCGAGGCGATCACCAGCCCCATCGGCACGCCGATCTCGACCAGCAAGGCCTCCGAGAGCTGTAGGCTGGCCTCGACCGTCTCGGGCACCGCGTCGGTGGCGCCCAGGTCATAGAGCCGCTGGGCGTGGCGCGCGTCCCGGGCGCGGGCGACGATGGTCAGGTCGGGTCTGAGCGCCCGCGCCGTCGAAACGATCGCCGAGGCGCCGTCGGGATCGTCCATGGTCACCACCAGGGCCGGCGCCTGCGCCAGACCGCAGCGCTCCAGGAAGTCGGGCCGCCCGGCGTCCCCGAAGAAGAGGATCTCGCCGGCCTGGCGCGCAGCCTGCACAAGGCGCGAATCCTGCTCCACCGCCACCCAGGCGATCTCGTGGCGGCTCAGCATCTCACCCACCAGCCGTCCGACGCGGCCATAGCCTGCGATCAGCACGCGGGGCTCTCCGGCAGGGCCGGCCTGGTCGGACTCCGGCAGGTCTGTTGGTTGGGCGCGGCGACCGCCGGCGCGGGCCGCAAGCCCCGCCAGCAGCGGGATCGCCACCATCGACAAGGTCGCGGCCACCGTCAGCGCCCGGGCGGTCGTGGGCTCCAGCAGGTTCTGGCCGGCGGCCTGGTTGAGGATCACGAAGGCGAACTCGCCGGCGCCGGCGAGCAGCAGGGCGGTCTCCGCCGCTGCGCGGAGGGACAGGCCGAACCCGCGCGCCAGCCCGAGCACGATGAGCGCATTCAGGACCATCAGGCCAGCGGCGGCGCCCAGCACCACCTGTGGGCGCGAGGCCAGCAGCGGCACGTCCAGCCCGATGCCGATGGACAGGAAGAAGAGCCCCAGGAGCAGGCCCTTGAACGGCTCGATGACCACATCGACCTCGTGGCGGAACTCGGTCTCCGCCAGCAGCAGGCCCGCGATGAAGGCGCCGAGCGCCATGGAGAGGCCGGTCAGCGCGCTGACGAGGCCCGCGCCGATCACCACCAGCAGGCACGCGGCCAGGAACAGCTCCTCGCTTTTGACCCGCGCCACCGAGCGCAGCAGCGGCCGCAGCACGAGCCGCCCCGCCACCAGCAGGGCGACGACGCCCAGCACCGCCGGCGCGAGGTCCAGCAGCAGGTTCGCCGACAGCTCATCGGCCCCGCCGCGCCGGCTGAGCAGGGTGAGCGTGATCAGGATCGGCGCCACCGCCAGGTCCTGGAACAGCAGCACCGAGAAGGTCGCCCGCCCGGCCGGCGAATACTGGCGTTTCTGCTCGGCCAGGATCGGCATGACGATTGCGGTCGACGACAGCGCGAGCGCCGCGCCGATGGCGATGGCCGCGCCGGGCGGCTGGCCGAACGCCATGGCGACGCCGGCGATGACCACGAGGCTCAGCCCCGTCTGCAGAGCGCCCAGGCCGAAGACGAAGTGGCGCATGGTGCGCAGCCGCTCCCAGCTGAGCTCCAGGCCGATGGTGAAGAGCAGGAACACCACTCCGAATTCGGCGAGCTGGGCGACGTCGTCCGGGTTGTCGATGGTCAGGTTGGCCAGCCATGGGCGGTGGCCCGCCAGCGCGCCCAGGCCGTGCGGGCCCAGCGCGACGCCCGCCGCCAGGAACCCGAGGATCGGCGAGATCTTCGAGCGACGGAACAGCGGCACGACCACCCCGGCGGTGGCGAGGAACAGCACCAGGTCCTTATAGGCGCCTGGCTGCACATGGGCGGGCATGGACGCTCCCGAAGCTCGGCGCCCACTATGGCGCGCCGGGGCGGCTTGAGAAATCGGGTAATCGGCCTAAAAGCTGCCGCGCTCCGCCCCTCCGAGTTGGCCCGTGAAGTTGCTTCCCGCCCTGGCGCTCGCCGCGCTGCTCTCCGCGACTGCCGCCCAGGCCGCGCCCAGGCCGCTGGAGATCACGCGCGCTTGGAGCCGGCCCGCGGTCGCCGGAACCAACGGCGTGGGCTACCTCGTCATCGCCAACCACACCGGCCGGCCCGACGCGGTGACCGGCATCGAGTCCCCGGCGGCCGCGCACGTTGAGATGCACGCGATGTCGATGACCGGCGGCGTGATGTCGATGCGCCGGGTCGACAAGGTGGCGCTGCCCGCCGGCGGCAGCGCCGAGTTCGGCCCGAACGGCTACCACCTGATGCTGGTGGGCCTGACCCGCACGCTGGCGGTGGGCGACGCGGTCCCGGTGACGGTTACATTCGCCAGCGGCGCCAAACAGAAGGCGACCCTGGCTGTAGCCCTGAGCGCCCCGAAATCGTGACGCGCTACCTGACCAAATTGTAACGCCCGTGACCGCGGCCGGCGGGGCATGGTCGGCCCACAACAACCCTTCAAGGTCCCAACAAGAATGAAGACCTCCTGGTTCGCGGCCGCCGCGGCGGCCGCCCTGATGATCGCCGGCGCCGCGAGCGCGGAATCGACGACGCCGAAGCCGCCCCCGGAGAAGGCCGCCAAGGCGAAGGCGGGCAAGCCCAAGGCCGCCAAGCCGGCGCCGGCGGCGCCCGCCGACCCGGGCCCCAGCGCCGCCGAACTCGCCAAGGCGCCCCGGATGGGCGCCTGGGGCTTTGACCTCTCCGGTCGCGACCCGGCCGCGACGCCGGGCCAGGACTTCTACCAGTACGCCAACGGGACCTACCTCAAGCAGCTGGAGATCCCGGCCGACCGCTCGCGCTTCGGGGCGTTCGACAAGCTGAACGAGCTCTCACAGAACCGCATGCGCGCCGTGGTCGAGCAGGCCGCCGCCGATCGCGCCGCGACCGGCGAGCGCGGCCAGGTTGGGGCCTTCTACCGCGCCTTCACCGACGAGGCCGCGGTCGAGGCGCTGGGCAAGAAGCCGATGGCCGCGGACCTGGCGGCCATCAAGGCCGAGAAGACCCGCGCCGACGTCTCCCGCCTGATGGGCGTGTCGCTGAAGGCGTTCGGCGGGACCTTCTTCGGCGGCCAGGTGCAGCCGGACGCCAAGGACCCGGACCACTACACGGTCTACCTCGGCCAGGCGGGCCTGGGCCTGCCCGACCGCGACTACTACCTCGAGGCCCAGTTCGCGCCGCAGAAGGCCAAGTACGAGGTCTATGTCGCCCGCATGCTAACCCTGGCCGGCTGGCCCAATGCGGCCGCCAACGCCAAGGCGATCGTGGCGCTGGAGACCGAGATCGCCAAGGTCTCCTGGACGCGTGCCCAGCAGCGCGACGACAACGCCATGTACAACGCCACCCCCACGGCGGACCTCGGCAAGCTCGCGCCCGGATTCGACTGGGGCCCGTTCATGGACGGCGCCGGCTTCGGCAAGGTCGCCCACGTCGTCGTGCAGGAAAAGACCGCCTTCCCGAAGATCGCGGCGATCTACGCCAAGACGCCGGTGGAGACGCTGAAGGCCTGGCAGGCCTTCTACCTTGCCGACCAGGCCGCGCCGTATCTGTCGAAGGCGTTCAGCCAGGAACACTACGAGTTCAAGGAGGCCGCCTTGAGCGGCGCCAAGGCCCAGGCGCCACGGTGGAAGCGGGGCGTGATCCTGGTCGACAGCAACATCGGCGAGGCGCTGGGCAAGCTCTACGTCGCCGCCTACTTCCCCCCGGAGTCCAAGGCCAAGATGTTGGCCCTGGTGGGCGACATCCGCACCGCCATGAAGGGCCGCATCGAGCGGCTCGACTGGATGAGCCCTGCCACCAAGGCCAAGGCGCTGGAGAAACTGGCCGCGGTCAGCGTCAAGATCGGCTACCCCGACAAGTGGCGCGACTACACCGCCCTGAAGCTGACCGACGACGACCTCTACGGCGACGTGAAGCGCTCCATCGCCTTCGACTGGGACTTCCGGCTGTCGCGGCTGGGCGGGCCGGTGGACCGCTCTGAGTGGGGCATGACCCCGCCGACGATCAACGCCTACTACAACCCGCTGGGCAACGAGATCGTCTTCCCGGCCGCGATCCTGCAGCCGCCGTTCTTCGATCCG
>Ga0207704_10000694_pt1 | contig 14849 bp, 6 predicted proteins | sample KBSMisM12_FD_184308 | JGI IMG/M metagenome (GOLD analysis project Ga0207704, IMG submission 184308) | Miscanthus rhizosphere microbial communities from Kellogg Biological Station, Michigan, USA - KBS Miscanthus M1-2 (SPAdes) (version 2) | ecosystem: Host-associated > Plants > Roots > Rhizosphere...
CTCAACTGGCCGCAGAACGGCGTGCTGCAGAGCGTCAACGCGCCGCTGATCGGATATGTCGCGACCGATCTGAACATCACCGTGCCGTGCAGTGCGGCCGCGGGGCTGATGGGGCCGCAGAACCAAGGCAAGACCGTGCTGCTGTCGACGGTGCCGAAGCAGGCGCCGAAGGCCGTCGACCGCGGGCTGCTCATCGAACGGGTCAACAACGATCTGCTCGTCATCGTCCGCAACACTCCGGTGGTCAGTGCGCCGCTGAGCCAGGTGCTCAGCCCGGCGTGCCAACAACTCACCTTCACCGCGCACGCCGACAAGGTCACCGGCGAGTTCGTCGGCCTTGTCAAGGGACCCGATTCCGACGCCCCCGGCAAGCCGCTGAGAGGCGAACGGAGTGGCTATGACTTCCGCCCGCAGATCGTCGGTGTCTTCACCGATCTGTCCGGGCCTGCCCCGCCTGGCCTGAAGTTCTCGGCGACAATCGATTCCCGCTACAGCAGTTCACCGACGCTGCTGAAGATGCTGGCGATGATCATCGGCGTCGCGATGACCGTGATCGCCCTTGGCGCACTGCACGTACTCGACACCGCCGATGGCAGGCGAGTCAAGCGTTTCCTGCCGCGACGGTGGTGGTCGGTCGGACCGCTCGACGGCCTGGTGATCGCCGTGCTGGTGTGGTGGCACTTCGTCGGCGCCAACACATCCGACGACGGCTACATCCTCACTATGGCCAGGGTTTCCGAGCACGCCGGCTACATGGCCAACTACTACCGATGGTTCGGCACTCCCGAAGCGCCGTTCGGCTGGTACTACGACCTGCTCGCGCTGTGGGCACATGTCAGCACCAACAGCGCCTGGGTGCGATTGCCGACCCTGGTCATGGCGCTCGCGTGCTGGTGGCTGATCAGCCGCGAGATCATCCCGCGGTTGGGCCACGCCGTCAAAACCACCCCGGCCGCGGCGTGGACGGCGGCCGGCATCTTCCTCGCGTTCTGGCTGCCGCTGAACAACGGGCTCCGCCCGGAACCGATCATCGCCCTTGGCGTCCTGCTGACCTGGTGCTCGGTGGAACGCGGTGTGGCCACCAGCAGGCTGCTGCCGGTGGCCATCGCGATCATCATCGGCGCGCTGACCTTGTTCTCCGGGCCCACCGGCATCGCGGCGGTCGGTGCCCTCCTTGTTGCTGTCGGTCCACTGAAAACCATTGTGGCCGCGCATACTTCGCGATTCGGCTACCTCGCGCTGCTGGCACCAATCCTGGCCGCCTGCACGGTGACGATCATCTTGATCTTCCGCGACCAGACGCTGATCGGTGAGATCCAGGCCAGCACCTTCAAGTCCGCGGTCGGGCCGAGCCTCAGCTGGTTCGACGAGCACATCCGTTACGAGCGATTGTTCACCACCAGCCCCGACGGCTCGGTGGCACGCCGGTTCGCGGTGCTGACTCTGTTGCTGTCGTTGGCCGTATCGGTGGCAATGTCGTTGCGTAAGGGGCGGATTCCCGGTACCGCGCTGGGGCCGAGCCGACGCATCGTCGGCGTCACCATCATCTCGTTCCTGGCGATGATGTTCACCCCGACCAAATGGACGCATCACTTCGGCGTGTTCGCCGGCCTCGCGGGTTCACTCGGCGCGTTGGCCGCGGTTGCGGTCACGGCCGCCGCGATGAGGTCGCGGCGCAATCGCGCCATGTTCGCGGCCGCGGTGCTGTTCGTGATGGCGTTGTCGTTCGCGTCGGTCAACGGCTGGTGGTACGTCTCCAACTTCGGTGTGCCATGGTCGAACCAGTTACCCGAGTGGCACTTCGGCTTCACCACCTTCCTGCTTGGCCTTTCGCTCCTCGCCCTTTTGTTGGCCGCGTGGTACCACTTCTCCGGCCGCGACGACTCACCGCCGACCCGGCACCGATGGCAGCGAATCGCCCAGAGCCCGTTGGCGATTGCGACATGGGTCGTGGTGTTGTTCGAGGTGCTGACCCTGACCCTGGGTGTGACGGAGCAATTCCCGGCCTGGAGCAACGGCCGCTCGAACCTCGAGGCGCTCACCGGCAAGACCTGCGGGCTGGCCAACGACGTCCTTGTCGAACAGGACCCGAACGCGGGACTGTTGAACCCCTTCGAAGTACCGGCCGGAGAGGCGTTGGGCGCGGTCACAGCGGAAGGTTTCGGCCCCAACGGCATTCCCAGTGACGTCTCCGCCGACCCGGTGATGGAGAACCCTGGTACCACCAACTTCGCCGACACCGAAACCGGGGCCGTCAGTGCAAACGAGGCGGGCACCGAGGGCGGCACCACCGCAGGCGCCGGGGTGAACGGCTCCCGGGCGCGGCTGCCGTTCAGCCTCGATCCCGCCCGCACACCCGTGATGGGCAGTTGGCGCGGCGGCACCCAGCAACCGGCCGAGCTGCGCTCGGCGTGGTATCAGCTGCCACCGCGAGACGAGAGGGGCCCGCTGCTGGTCGTTTCCGCGGCCGGACGCTTCGACCCCGGCGAGGTCGTCGTGCAGTGGGCCAACGACGAACAAGCGGCCAAGGGTGAGCCCGCGGGCGGCGTCGGATTCGCCGACGTCGGGTCGGCACCCGCGTGGCGCAACCTGCGGGCACCGATGGCGGCGATACCGCGTGACGCCACCCGCATCCGGCTTGTCGCCACCGACGACGACCTCAACCCGCAGCACTGGATCGCCGTCACACCCCCGCGCATCCCGCAGTTGCGCACCCTGCAGGACGTCGTCGGCTCGCAGGACCCGGTGCTGCTGGACTGGCTCGTCGGCATGGCGTTCCCGTGCCAGCGCCCGTTCGGCCATCAGTACGGCGTCATCGAGGTGCCGAAGTGGCGCATCCTGCCCGACCGCTTCGGGGCGGAAGCGAACTCGCCGGTGATGGACAACGTCGGTGGCGGCCCGCTGGGTATCACCGAACTCCTGCTGCGATCCACCACGTTGCCGACCTATTTGAAGAACGACTGGTTCCGCGACTGGGGCGCTTTGCAGCAGCTCACGCCGTACTACCGGAATGCCCGACCGGCACGCCTCGAGCTCGGTTCGGCAACTCGTAGCGGACTCTGGAGCCCGGCGCCGCTGCGCTACTAGCTTGTCGCCCGCGTCTCCCCCGGGTCGCCCCGGCCCGGCATCGTCACCGGACGTAGGTACGTCGCATACCATCGAGCCTCGTGCCTGCCCACCGCATCGTCCGGCTGATCGCCGTCGTCGCAGGCATCGCGGGCGTTGTGTTGTGCGGGTTGGTGCCACTGCTGCCGGTCAAGCAGACCACCGCAACCATCGCCTGGCCGCAGGCCCCCGGGCCGGACGGGATGATCAGCGACATCACCGCGCCGCTGGTGTCCGGCGCCCCGCGGGCACTGGACGCTTCGATCCCCTGCCGGACGGTCGCCACGCTGCCTCCGGCGGGCGGTGTGGTCTTCGCCACCAATCCGCCTGCCGGCATCGATGCCAGCCGCAACGGCCTCTTCGTCACCGCTAACACCGCTGTCGTCGTCGTCGTGTTCCGTGACACGGTGGCCGCCGTGGCGCCTCGGCCCGCTGTGGCATCCGGCGCCTGCAGCAGCCTGCACGTGTGGGCGAACCCCGGCGGCGTCGGCGCCGACTTCATCGGCATACCCGGCGCCACCGGCACGCTGGCTGCGGAGAAGAAGCCTCAGGTGACCGGCGTGTTCACCGATCTCAAGGTGGCGGCTCAGCCGGGACTGTCGGCTCGCGTGGACGTCGATACCCGGTTCATCACATCGCCGACGGCACTCAAGCTCGGTGTGATGGTGCTGGGCGTCATCTGTGTGATCGCCTCGATCGTGGCTTTGGCGGTGCTGGACCACCGGAGCCGCCTAGGCGGCGGCATTCAGCCGGAGCTCCGGTCACGTATTCGACTCGCCTGGCGACGATTTTGGCGCGTGAGCGCGTCGACGTGGATCCTCGACATCGGCGTCATCGGCATCCTGCTGCTGTGGCATGTCATCGGCGCCATCTCTTCCGACGACGGCTACAACCTCACCATCGCTCGAGTTTCTGGCGATGCGGGCTACACGGCCAACTACTTCCGCTTCTTCGGCGCCACCGAGGCGCCGTTCGATTGGTACCAGTCGGTGCTCGCCCACATGGCGGCGATCAGCACGACAGGCGTGTGGATGCGGCTGCCCGCCACCGCGGCGGCCATCGGGACCTGGCTGATCATCAGTCGCTGCGTGCTGCCGCGGCTGGGAAGCCGGCTGGCGAAGAACCGCGTCGCCGCGTGGACAGCGGGAGCGGTGTTCCTGGCTGCGTGGCTGCCGTTCAACAACGGCCTGCGGCCGGAGCCGCTTATCGCGTTCGGCGCGCTCGCGGCGTGGGTGCTGGTCGAGAACGCGATCGCCACCCGCCGGCTGTGGCCCGCCGCGGTCGCGATCATCGTCGCGGTCTTCAGTGTGACGCTCGCGCCGCAGGGCCTGATCGCGCTCGCGCCGCTGTTGGTCGGCGGGCGGGCGGTGGCCCGGGTCATCCGGCGCAGGCGTGGGGTCGACGGGCTCCTCGCCCAACTGGCGCCGCTGGCCGCTTCGCTCGCGCTGATCTTCGTGGTCGTGTTCCGCGACCAGACGCTGGCCACAGTCGCCGAATCCGCGCGTATCAAGTACAAGGTCGGCCCGACCATCGCCTGGTACCAGGACTTCCTGCGCTACTACTTCCTGACCGTCGAGGACAGCGTCGAGTCCTCGCTGACCCGTCGCTTCGCCGTGCTGGTGCTGTTCCTCTGCCTCTTCGGCATGCTCGCGGTGCTGCTGCGGCGCGGTGGTGTCCCCGGTATGGCGTCGGGCCCGGTCTGGCGGCTCATCGGCGCGACGGCCGTCGGCCTGCTGCTGCTGACGTTCACCCCGACCAAGTGGGCGGTGCAGTTCGGCGCATTCGCCGGTCTCGCAGGCGCGCTGGGCGGGGTATCGGCATACGCATTCGCCAGGGTCGGGCTGCACAGCCGTCGAAACCTGGCGCTGTATGTGACGGCACTGCTCTTCGTATTGGCCTGGGCGACTTCGGGTATCAACGGCTGGTTCTACGTCGGCAACTACGGTGTGCCGTGGTTCGACAAACAGCCGGTGATCTTCGGGATCCCGGTGACGGGCATTTTCCTGGCGCTGGCGATCGTGACCGGCCTGCTCGCAGGCTGGCTGCACTTCCGGATGGATTACACCGGGCACATCGAAGTCGCCAACACCCGGCGCAACAGGGTGCTGGCGTCCACGCCACTGCTGGTGGTGGCGACCATCATGGTCGTGCTGGAAGTGGGCTCGATGGCCAAGGGCGCCGTTCAGCGCTACCCCGTCTACACAACGGCCAAGGCCAACGTCGACGCGCTCGCATCCGGACTTTCGAACACCAGCTGCGCGATGGCCGATGACGTTCTGGTCGAAGCGGACACGAATGCCGGCCTGCTGCAACCCGTTTCGGGGCAACGATTCGGGCAGTACGGTCCACTGGGCGGAGACAATCCGATCGGGTTCACGCCCAACGGCGTCAGCGACACCCTCGAGCCCCCTGAACCGGTGACCGCCAACCCAGGAACCGTGAACTCGGACGGGTCACCCAACGAGCCCAACGTCGGCATCGGGTATGCGGCAGGCACCGGAGGCGGTTATGGCCCCGAGGGGGTCAACGGTTCGCGGGTCTTCCTGCCGTTCGGGCTCGACCCCAAACGCGTGCCGGTGATGGGCAGCTACGGCGAGAACTCCGTTGCGGCCAAAGCCACCTCGGCGTGGTATCAACTGCCATCACGCACGCCGGACCGGCCCCTGGTCACCGTCGCCGCCGCGGGAGCGATCTGGTACTACGACGAGGAGGGCGGGTTCAACTACGGCCAGCACCTCAAACTGCAGTGGGGCGTGCACCGGCCCGACGGAAGCTTCCAGGCGCTGGGTCTGGTCGAGCCGATCGACGTCTTCGCCCAAAAAGCCTGGCGCAACCTGCGTTTCCCGCTCGCTTGGGCGCCGCCGGAAGCCAACGTCGCACGCATCGTCGCAGACGACCCCAACCTCAGCGAAGACCAGTGGTTCGCGTTCACACCACCCCGCGTGCCGGTGCTCGAGACCGCACAGGCTTTCCTGGGATCGCAGACACCGGTGCTGATGGACATTGCCACGGCCGCGAACTTCCCGTGCCAGCGCCCGTTCTCCGAACACCTTGGCGTGGCGGAACTTCCGCAGTACCGCATCCTGCCGAACTTCAAACAGGTGGTGGTGTCGTCGAACAAGTGGCAGTCCGCAGAGGACGGCGGGCCGTTCCTGTTCATCCAGGCGCTGCTGCGCACCTCCTCGGTTCCGACCTACCTGCGCGACGACTGGTACCGCGACTGGGGGTCCATCGAGCGCTACGACCGCGTCGTGCCTGCGTCTGCTGCGCCCAACGCCGTCATCGATCAAGGCTGGCAGCGCGTGTTCGGCTGGAGCCGCAGCGGACCGATCAGGGCCTTGCCGTGAGGCGCGAGACGAAGGCGAGTGAGGATCGCAGCGAGGAACGAGCGGGGACCGGAGCGAGCCGGAGTCGAGCCGGGAGGAGGGCCGTGACACGCGACGTCAAGATCGCCCGTTGGACGGCGACGATCGCCGGCCTCATCGGCTTCGTGCTGTCGGTGGCCACGCCGCTGCTGCCCGTCGTGCAGACCACCGCGACGTTGAACTGGCCGCAGAACGGTCAGCTGAACAACGTTACGGCGCCCCTGATTTCGCAGGTGCCGGTGACCATGACGGTGACCGTGCCGTGCGACGTGATCCGGTCGATGCCCCCTGCAGGGGGGATGGTGCTCGGGACAGCGCCGAAGAACGGCAAGCAGGCGGCGCTGGAGTCGCTGTTCATCAATGTCAACAGCCAGCGCGTCGACATCACAGACCGCAACGTCGTGGTCGCCAGCGTGTCCAGGGCGCGAGTCATTGCTCCCGAATGTCAGCGCATCGAGATCACCTCGTCGGAGGCCGGCACCTTCGCCAGGTTCGTCGGCCTCACCAATCCGACGACAGGCAAGGAAGAGCGGACCGGATTCGCCGACCCGAACCTGCGCCCCTCGATCGTCGGCATCTTCACGGACCTGACCGGGCCAGCGCCACCGGGGCTGAGCGCTTCTGCCGTCATCGACACCCGGTTCTCCACCAAGCCAACGGCTTTGAAGTTGGCCGCGATGGTGCTGGCCATCGTCGCGACCATCGTCGCGCTGGTCGCGCTGTGGCGGCTGGACCGGCTCGACGGGCACCGGATGCAGCGGTGGATTCCCGAGCGCTGGCGTACCTTCTCCGCCACCGACGTCGTCGTCATCGGCGGCTTTCTGGTGTGGCATGTCATCGGCGCCAACTCCTCCGACGACGGCTACATCCTGCAGATGGCCCGCGTCGCCGGGCACGCCGGCTACATGTCGAACTACTTCCGCTGGTTCGGCAGTCCAGAGGACCCGTTCGGTTGGTACTACAACCTGCTGGCGCTGATGACCGGCGTCAGCGATGCGAGCATCTGGATCCGGCTGCCGGACCTGGTGTGTGGGATCGTGTGCTGGCTCTTGCTGTCTCGCGAAGTGCTGCCCCGGCTCGGGCCCGCGGTGGTAGCGAGCAAGCCCGCGGTGTGGGCGGCCGGCCTGGTGCTGCTGGCCGCCTGGATGCCATTCAACAACGGCCTGCGCCCCGAGGGGCAGATCGCCACCGGCGCGTTGATCACCTACGTGTTGATCGAGCGCGCGATCATCTCGAGCCGCATGACGCCCGCGGCGCTGGCGATCCTGACCGCCGCCTTCACTCTGGGTATCCAACCGACCGGCCTGATCGCGGTCGCCGCGCTGCTGGCCGGCGGCCGACCTATTCTGCGAATCCTGGTGAAGCGGCATCGCATCGTCGGCACCTGGCCGCTTGTTGCGCCGCTGCTCGCGGCCGGCACCGTCGTGCTGACTGTGGTGTTCGCAGATCAGACCTTCGCAACGGTGTTGGAAGCCACCAGGATTCGCACCGCCATCGGACCGAGTCAGCCGTGGTACACCGAGAACCTCCGCTATTACTACCTGATCTTGCCGACCGTCGACGGATCGCTGTCGCGGCGGTTCGGCTTCCTGATCACCGCGCTGTGCCTGTTTACGGCGATGTTCATTATGTTGCGGCGCAAGCGCGTTCCCGGGGTGGCGCGCGGCCCGGTGTGGCGGTTGATGGGCGTCATCCTCGGCACCATGTTCTTCCTGATGTTCACGCCGACGAAGTGGGTGCACCACTTCGGCCTGTTCGCGGCGGTGGGCGCGGCGATGGCGGCGGTGGTCACGGTTTTGGTGTCGTCTGCGGTGATGCGCTGGTCGCGCAACAGGATGGCATTCCTCGCCGCGGTGTTCTTCACGATGGCGTTGTGCTTTGCGACCACCAACGGCTGGTGGTATGTGTCGAGCTACGGTGTGCCGTTCAACAACGCGACGCCGAAGATCGCGGGCCTCACCGTCAGCTTCATCTTCTTCATCTTGTTCGCGATCACCGCGATCTACGCGACCTGGCTGCATTTCGCCTCGCGCGACCGCGGCGAGGGGCGCATCGCGCGCGCGTTGACGGCCGCACCCATCCCGCTGGCCGCAGGCTTCATGGTGGTGGTCTTCGTCGGGTCGATGGTGGCGGGCATCGCGCGCCAGTACCCGACCTACTCGAACGCGTGGGCCAATCTGCGCGCCTTCACCGGCGGCTGCGGTCTGGCCGACGATGTGCTCGTCGAGCCCGACACCAACGACGGCTTCCTGACGCCGCTGCCCGGTAACTACGGTCCGCTCGGCCCGCTCGGCGGTGTCGGACCGGTCGGCTTCACCCCAAACGGTGTGCCGGAAAAGATTGTCGCCGAGGCGATCCGGCAGAACCGGCCGATGCCGGGCACCGACTACGACTGGGACCACCCCACCAAGCTCAAGACGCCCGGCGTCAACGGGTCGACCGTGCCGCTGCCGTACGGTCTTGACCCCGCGCGAGTTCCGTTGGCGGGGACGTATGTCGAGGGTCCGCAACAGCAGAGCCGGTTGACCTCGGCCTGGTATCAACTGCCCCGTCCCGACGACGCGCATCCCCTTGTGGTCATCACCGCTGCGGGCACCATCACCGGCGACAGCGTGTTCAACGGGCGAACCGATGGTCAGAAGGTCGAACTGGAATACGCGCGCCCGGGCCCCGACGGTGCGCCCGTTCCCGCGGGCAGGCTGGTGCCCTACGACCTCGGGCCGGTCCCGTCATGGCGCAACCTGCGTTACCCACGAGCGCAGATACCTGCCGACGCTGTCGCGGTGCGGGTTGTCGCCGAGGATCTGTCGCTGACGCCGGGCGACTGGATCGCGGTCACCCCGCCGCGCGTGCCGGAACTGCGGTCGGTGCAGGAATACGTCGGCTCGCAGCAGCCCGTGCTGATGGACTGGGCGGTGGGCCTTGCCTTCCCGTGCCAGCACCCAATGCTGCACGCCAACGGCGTGACGGAGATTCCGAGGTTCCGGATCACCCCGGACTACAACGCCAAGCGCAAGGACACCGACACCTGGGAGGACGGCCTCAACGGGGGCCTGCTCGGCATCACCGACCTGCTGCTGCGGGCAGATGTGATGGCGACGTACCTTTCACATGACTGGGGTCGCGACTGGGGCTCGTTGCGCAAGTTCGACACGATCGTCGATGCGCAGCCCGCGCAGTTCGAATTCGGCACCGCCACCCATAGCGGGCTGTGGAAGCCCGGCAAGATCCGCATCGGACCCTGAGTGACCGACCGCATTCAGCTCGGCAACGCGGCGCTGACCCGCGTGGTCGAGTTGCAGGTCGGCGGGCTCTCCCATGAGTTGTTTCCGCAGACGCCCGCCGACGAGTGGCGGGAGCTGGCTGCCGAGTACACCCCGACGTTCTGGGGTGACGCCGGCTGGCGGATCGCACTTCAAACCTGGGTGGTCGAAGTCGACGGGCTCACCGTGCTGGTGGATACCGGTGCGGGCAACAACCGCGACCGCCCCGCCATGCCGCCGATCGATCATCTGGATACCGACTTCCTTGGCTCACTGCGTGCTGCGGGCGTCGAGCCGGACGCCGTGGACGTCGTCATCAACACGCACATCCACTCCGATCACGTGGGCTGGAACACCATGCGTCGCGGTAACTCCTGGGTTCCGACGTTTCCCAACGCCCGCTATGTCATGCCGGAGATCGACTACCGGTACTTCCACCCGGATAACGCTGACACCTGGTCGGCGCCACGCAGCGCGGCCGACGCCGCGCGACAGGCGGGGTGGCGGATCATGTTCGGCGACAGCGTCTTTCCGGTCGAGGACCAGATGGAGTTGTGGTCCGGCGAACATCAACTCAGCGAGTCCCTTCGGCTGCGGGCCGCGCCGGGACACACCCCGGGGTCCTCGGTGCTGTGGCTGGACGCGGGCGAGCCCGTGGTGTTCGTCGGAGACCTGACTCATTGCCCGATCCAGTTGCATCGGCCGACGGATCCGTGCGCGTTCGACGAGGACTTCGAGGGAGCGGCGGTGACGCGCAAGCGGTTGTTGACCGAAGCCTCCCGTCGCCGCGCTGCCGTCGTCCCCGCGCACTATCCGGGCTCCGGCGGCGCGACGGTGGTCGCGCGGGGCGACGCCTTCATGGTCGACGACTGGCTCGAGCTGCCGGAGATCTGACGCCGGGCGCTCCCTGCACTATCTGTAGTGCCAGCACGCTATGCCGGTGGTCGGCTGCCGTGACGTCGCGGGTTCGTTTGTTTAGCCGCTCTGCGGTAGGTGCATCTTGGCCTCGTCGTACCCCGTAGCGGCGGGCGCCTCGGCCCTGGCGTACACGAGGTACAGCACCCCGGTCTCGAACGTCTGAGAGGACAGCAGTTTCAACGGGATCGACTCGCCATCGTCGAACAGCCGCATGCCCTTGCCGACCACGATCGGGTGCACCAGGAGGTGCAGTTCGTCGAGCAGTCCCGCGGCCAGCAGCTGGCGGACCACCGACACCGAGCCGCTCATTCCGATCTCGCCGCCCGGCTCGTTCTTCAGGGCCGTGACCGCCTCGACGAGGTCACCGTCGAGCTGTTCGGAGTTGCGCCAGGTGAACTGCAGCGCCTGGCGCGACACCACGATCTTGCGGGTGTCGCCGAGCTTCTTCGCGAACTCCGCGTCCCCGCCGCCGCCGACCTCGCGATCCGGCCACGCGCCCGCAAAGCTGTCATAGGTATCGCGGCCGAGCAGGATGGTGTCGGACGCGCCGAGCTGACCGCCGACCGCGACGCCCATCTCGTCGTTGAAGTACGGGAAGTGCCATTGATCCGGCGCCTCGACGACGCCGTCGAGTGCGATGAACAGTCCTGCGGTGATTTTTCTCATGATCTCTCTGACAACCGGCTAGGACAAAACTCATCGCACCTACGACGACGGTGTCGGGTTAGCCGACGCGTTGCCCTGCAGGATGTCGTCGTGGCAGCTAAGCCTGCTCTGGCCGGTCTGCTCCATACACACCAGGACAGGCCCCTCGGTCTCCGACGGATACACCTCGTCGTTGGGCCCGGCCGTGACGGTGGGGCTGGAGATCTCACCGGGATACAGCGACCAGATCGTGCCATTCGTCGTCGGCAGATGTGCGCAGTATGCGGGCGCACCGCCTTCGGTGATGCCCGCCGCACCCAACGTCGCGCAGTTGGCGCCGACGACCACCACCGGCAACGTGACAGCGCCCGGTGGCGCCTGGGCGGGCGTGGACGGTGCTGACGACGGGTGCGGCTTGGCTTCTGCGGTGTGCTCGCGGCTGCGGTCGAACAGCACGAAACCTACTGCGGCGAGGGCGATCACGACGAGCGCGACGGCCACGGCCAGCAGGATGCGCCGACGCGGGTTGGCCTCCAGCCTCGCGTGCCGTGGGCCCGTCGTCGGGATCGCCACCATGGTCGCGTCGGCGCTGCGCTGGCGTTCCTCGGTGCCGATGTGATGCGCGAGCGCGCGGGCGAAGTCGGTGCACCGGTCATATCGGTCCTTCGGCGACTTGGCCAGCGCCCTGTCGAAAACCGGTCCGAGGCTGGACAACTCGGGTCGGCGGCTGCCGATATGCGGTGGATCGGCGGTGAGATGCTTGCTGATCACGACCGCCGGGTTGGAGTGCTGGAACGGCGGCGTGCCTGTGAGCAGTTGGAAGGCCGTCGCGGCAAGCGCATACTGGTCGGCGCGGCCGTCGATCTCCTCGCCCTTCAGCTGCTCGGGTGCGGAGTACGCGACCGTGCCCACCGTCATGTTCGTGCCGGTGAGTGTGCTCGATTCGCCGATCCGGCGGGCAATCCCGAAGTCCGCCAACATGATCCGCTGGTCCTCGGCGTCATGGTTTGCCATCAGGATGTTGGCAGGCTTCACGTCGCGGTGCAACAAGCCTTTCTGGTGGGCATAGTCGAGCGCGTCGGCGACCGCGGTTACTATCCGCACCACCTCATCGGGGGGCATGCCGTCCGGATGGCGCTCGGCAAGCAAGCGCCCCGCGTCGGTGCCCTCGACGTAGTCCATCGAGATCCACAGCTGGCCGTCCACGTCGCCACGGTCGTGTACCTCGACGATGTGCGGATGCCAGAGCGTGGCCGCGATGTCGGCTTCGCGGTTGAACCGTTCCCGGTATTCGCTTTCACAACAGACCGACGCCGACAGCAGCTTGAGTGCGTCGCGTCGCGGCAGCCGCGGATGTTGGGCCAGATACACCTCGCCCATCCCGCCGGCACCCAGCGATCGCAGGATCGTGTACCCCGCGACCACCTCGCCTTCGGCTACCGGCATGGACCCATCCCTCGCTGCGGTTTAGATCGGGGTCAGGCCGTGCTTGCGCTGCACCCGCGTGATCTGCTTATCACGCAGCAGCCGCATGGACTTGCGGAGCAGCAGGCGGGTTTCGTGCGGCTGGATCACGGCGTCGATGAACCCGCGCTCGGCGGCGATCCACGGGGTGGCCATGTTCAGGTTGTAGCCCTCGATGAACTGGCGCTTGACCTCTTGCGCCTCGGGCGCATTGGGGTCCGGGAAGCGCTTCATCAGGAGCTGGGCCGCGCCCTCTGCGCCGATCACCGCGATCCGCGCCGTCGGCCACGCGAAGTTGAGGTCGGCCGACAGCTGCTTGGACCCCATCACCGCGTAAGCCCCGCCGTAGGACTTGCGGATGGTGATCGTCACCTTCGGCACGTCGGCCTCGACGACGGCGTTGAGGAAGCGGCCGCCCCGCTTGATGATGCCGCCCTTCTCCTGCTCGACACCGGGCATGAAGCCCGGCGTATCGACGACGAAAACCAGTGGCAGGTTGTAGGAGTCGCAGAACCTGATGAAACGCGCCGCCTTATCGGAGGCCTCGTTGTCGATCGCACCCGACAGCACCATCGGCTGGTTGGCGAGCACCCCGACCGACCTGCCGTCGACCCTCGCGAACGCGGTGATCATCGCGGGCCCCTGCTGCTGTGCCACATCGAAGACGTCGCCGTCGTCGAAGATCCGCAGCAGGATCTCGTGCATGTCATAGGCCATGTTGTCGCTGTCCGGCACGATCGAATCGAGTTCGAGGTCGTGCGGGGTGAGCTCCGGCTCGAGGCCGGGGTTGACGATCGGCGCGTCGTCGAATGTGTTGGGCGGCAGGAAGCTCAGGTAGTCGCGGACGTACTGGAACGCGGCCGCCTCGTCCTCAACGACCTGATGGATGTTGCCGAACCGGGCCTGCGCGTCGGCGCCGCCGAGCTCATCGAGCGACACATCCTCACCGGTGACGTCCTTGATGACATCCGGACCGGTGACGAACATGTAGCCCTGGTCGCGGACCGCCACCACCAGATCCGTCTGGATCGGCGAATACACCGCTCCCCCAGCGCATTTGCCGAGAATGATCGAGACCTCCGGGACCAGGCCACGCAGCAGCTCGTGGCGGCGGCCCAGCTCGGCGTACCAGGCGAGCGAGGTCACCGCGTCCTGAATACGGGCGCCCGCGGAGTCGTTTATGCCGACGATCGGGCAGCCGACCATCGCCACCCACTCCATCAGCTTGGCGACCTTGCGGCCGAACATCTCGCCGACCGAGCCCTGGAACACCGTCTGGTCGTGGCTGAAGACACCGACCGGCCTGCCGTTGATGGTGGCGTGCCCGGTGACCACGCCGTCGCCGAACAGCGCGTTGGGATCGCCCGGCGTCTTGGCCAGCGCACCGATCTCCAGAAAGCTGCCGGGGTCGACGAGCGCATGGATGCGCGCACGGGCGCTCGGGATGCCCTTCTTCTCCCGCTTGGCGATGGCCTTCTCTCCACCGGGCTCCTTGGCCAGCTCGAGCTTCTCGCGCAGTTCGGCCAGCTTCTCGGCTGTGGTGGCAGGAGACGGTTCTACGGTCACTTCGCCTGCTTCTCCTCAGCGTCGATCCGGTTTATCGCCTCGCTCATATGCGCGCCGATCTTCGCAATGTACGGCTCGTCGATCGCCTGGATGTGCTCGCCCCCGATGGGCACGACCTCCAGCTCCGAGACGTACTCGCCCCAGCCGCCATCGGGCTGGCGGATCGCGTAGCGCGGCTCGAAGAAGATCGCGTCGTCGTGATAGCGGTCGGCCATGTAGAGCGTCACGTGGCCGTCATAGGGCTCGATCTTGGCGGTCTCGAGCAGCCGGTTGTCCAGGTAGGACGTCCGCTGGTGCTCGATGATCCCTCCGGGGATCGCCACGCCGCTCTGGCTGACCGCGTCCAGCACGAACTGCACCTGGCCCTCGTCGTCCAGCTCCTCGAGCCGCTCGTACGGGATCGGCGGGACCTCGACGTTGAACGTGCGCTGGGCGAACAGCGCATAGCGGTCCCACCTGGCCCGGGTCTCCTCCTTGGTCTGGGGGACCTCCTCGCCGGGACGCACCGAGTCGATCAGCCCGA
>Ga0207704_10000696_pt1 | contig 14820 bp, 15 predicted proteins | sample KBSMisM12_FD_184308 | JGI IMG/M metagenome (GOLD analysis project Ga0207704, IMG submission 184308) | Miscanthus rhizosphere microbial communities from Kellogg Biological Station, Michigan, USA - KBS Miscanthus M1-2 (SPAdes) (version 2) | ecosystem: Host-associated > Plants > Roots >...
GGGCCTAACAGTCCAATGATTAAAGATTTAAAAAATTCATTTATAGTTCAACAAGCAATAGCAAGATTTATGCTAAATGGTGGCAAAGAACCTTTAATAAATTTCGAGGCACGGTTCTACGGCCCAATTGGCCCAATGATGTCGGAAACTATGACAGAGCAGTTCTTAGGAAGTGCCCACGTTTCAATATTTCCATCTCAACTCGGATATATTTTCGTGGTTACTAATACTACAGATTGGCATTCGTTTACATATCATATTGGAGATTCATTTCCACGGAATTCGAATTCAGTTACACCCTTTGGCGCCATTTATCAAAAGTTCATGTGGATTTCGAAATAATAACCCTATGAGAAAATTAATTTACATACTAATCTCTACTATTATGTTGAGTGGCTGTATTAATAACATTGATGAGCCTTTGTTAATCGGCGAGTATCATTTCAATACATATAAATCAGATATTATTGTCGTGCACAAAGATTACACTTATGACCATAAGTATGTTAATACCAAAGGTAAAACGTTTGAATGTCATGGGAAATGGAGATATAATAGCAAGGAGATATTGTTTCACGATTTCAATTTCTTTAATGATTTAGGTCCTGCTGGCGGTTCAGGAGTTTGGATATCCAGAGTAACACAGGATGATGGGAAGATTAAACTAAATTATTCTGAAGATGATAATACATATTTTGAAAAAGAATAGGACCTATATATAGGTTATTTCAGGCCCTGCCGCCAGCCGGGCCTGTTTTTTGCTTTTAAGGATAGCCATATATAAGTATGTGCATATCTGTTAAGGCGTTTGTTTTCTATATTGTAAGTTGCCAATCAGGGGGGGACTGGGGGTGAAAATGCTCCAAATTCCGCATGGACAATGCGAGGAAATGATGTTACCTGGAAAACTTTATGGAATGAGTATAGAACTGGAACAGGCCCTACATATAGTGGGTTTGGGCCTAACAGTCCAATGATTAAAGATTTAAAAAATTCATTTATAGTTCAACAAGCAATAGCAAGATTTATGCTAAATGGTGGCAAAGAACCTTTAATAAATTTCGAGGCACGGTTCTACGGCCCAACTCTGGCGCAAGAATGAGGGGCTGGGTAGTGAGTGAAAGGCTTCTTGTGCCTATTTTGATTATGTTGGATAGCTGATAGCTTGAGGCCGGTTTCCGTGTCAGCAGGGTCCTCCCAACGGGGACCTGCCTTCAGAACCATAAGCCGCTTATATTTTACGAAATAGGTACTATCGGGCATCGTCAGGTTGGCGGTATCTTTGTATTTTACTTTTAACACTTCATTCTCAAAAAATAACACTATTTAACGTTTACCTTGTTTATATTAGTGGAACATAAACCGGCCATGAAAAAATTATCGTTATTACTGATCGTTATTGCAGGCGCTACCCAGTTGAGGGCACAGCAAACCGCTATAAAGCCTTTTGATCAAAATTTATTTAAGGCTCCAAAGGGCCTGCACTTACAGCAGTTTAAACCAGATGATAGCACCCTGTTGAAAGGCTTTTCAACTTTGCCAAAAGGAGAGTTTTTAGCAGTAACACCTTATAAACTTGCTGATTATAATATGAACACTGCCAATTCAGTTATGAATATTGATCGCATGCCAATAGCAAGGATGAACGGCAATATCGATCATATGCCTATTGCTAAAGTAAGCGGTGATATAGACAAAATGCCTGGATCGGTAATAATAGTGCCGAAACCTGCTACCCCCTGATTTTTTCCAATTCAGTTTGTGGTAACAATTTGCCCTGTCCCCGTTGTTCAATCACATCATCAAACGACTGCTCGTATTCGGGGTGATTGGTTTTCATCAACCTGTCCCATATGTTGAAGTAAAGGCCATAATTGCATCTTGTTAACCGGTGATGCATGTTATGATGGGTGGAAGTGTTATGCCATTTGAATAACTTATGACTGGCAAATCCTCTCGGGAATATTTCAAAACCAAGATGTCCTATTACATTTAGTAAAAGGGAGTATATTGTAAATATCATCAGCGCGACAGGATGATAGGGTATAACAAATGCAATAAGGGGAATGATGCCTACTTCTATAACCGCCTCGATAGGGTGAAAAGCATAAGCGGCAAAAGGAGTAGGGTTGATAGAAAGGTGGTGCGTTTTATGCGCTATCCGGAATAACGGTTTCCAGTGCATCAGGCGGTGTGTCCAATAAAAATAGGCATCGTGCAGGAAGATCATCAGGATGATACTGAAAAAGAAATAGAAGTAGCCATGCTGATCGATGTGTTGATAAACTCTTGTATAACCGTTCTTTCCCGCAACAATGGTAAAGAAAATGATCGCGCCGAAAATAAGGACACTTATCATTGAATAGCTGATCTCTCGCAGTATATGTTTGTTTTCAGGGTACCGCTGCTGGATCTTCGAGTACCAGAATGTCCGTTTTTTCCAGATATAAAAGACAAAATAAAATATACCTGCGAGCAAAAAATAGCGTGATACAATGGTGAATAATACATGCGCTATTGCAACTGCTTTTGCCAATGTTATTTCAGCGATCATATTGGTATGACGATCAAGCCCTTAAAACGTTTTAAGATGTTGACAATTAATTCACTGGCTAGAAATCCTTATTCAGCAATTTCTCCAGTTCAGCAAAACTGATGTTCATTTTAACCCGGCCCTGCTTGGCATAAGATATTTCGCCGGTTTCTTCGGATACGATGATTGCTGTTGCCTCGTTGGTTTCGGTTACCCCGATGCCTGCGCGATGGCGTAAACCGAATTGTAGTGGCAGGTCTGTTTTGTCCGTTAATGGTAGTATACAGCTGGCCGCTTTGATTTTATTCTCTGATATTACCACAGCGCCATCATGTAGCGGACTGCTTTTCTGAAATATACTCTCCAATAAGCGTTTGGATATTTTTGAGTCGAGTACTTCGCAGCTATTCTGGTAAAACTGTTCATCATAAAACTTGGCGAACACGATAAGCGCACCTGTGCGGCTTTGCTTCATGCTTTTGCAGGCATCAATGATCGGTTTTATGCGGGCGTAGTTATTTTTTTCGTCCTCACGCTTACCAAAGAAATAAGCCCACCAGGCTTTGTTTCGCTGCAGGGAGGCATTTTTACCCACCAGCAGCAAAAATCGTCGTATCTCCTGCTGAAAGACGACAATTACCGCTATGATACCCACATTGACAAAATTTTGCAGTATGGCCGTAAGCAGCCGCATCTGCAATGCCTTCACCACGAAGAATAGCACATAGATGAGCGCGAGACCGATAAAAATGTTGGCGGCTATTGTTCCCCTGATAAGGCTATAGAGCTGGTAAATGATAAAAGCCACCAGCAAAATATCCAGTATATCAAAAAAGGTTACCCTCAGATGGCTCAGATCAAATAAATGCATATGGCTAAGTTAGTATTTTCCCTATTAGATGTGAGACATGAGATGTGAGATTTGAGATAAAATTTATTAGACGTGAGATATTAGATGTGAGATTTGAGACAGAAAACCTACATCAAAGCGGCAAATTATTCGCGTGCTTGGCATTTCAAATCTCACGTCTCAAATCTATCCTAAATACGGGCCTCCGGGAACACCCCAACCCCAGACAGGCATAGGCACATCCGGACTTTCAGTTACCTCGTCGGTATTGGAATTGATGACAGCTATACGGGTACCCCACTCCAGGTAAGCCATAAATGCAGAGCGAAATTCAGGGTCATCGGGCAGCTTTAATTCATCGGCGGTTTGCAGCAGGAGATCGATCCAGCGTTTGCGTTGTTCGTTAGTGAGGTGCTTTGACAAGTGCTTTTGGATCATCTTAAAATGACTCCCTTCTGATTCACTGTAAAGCTTTGGTCCGCCAAATACTTCGGCCACAAAGTGTGCCACGTGCAGGCGGTGTTCGGGCGACATATGCTTGAAAACAGGAAGCAGGATGTCATCGGCTAAAACCTTATCATAAAATTTTTGAAAAAGGGTTTCAAATGCGGCCATGCCGCCTGCCCACTCATAAAGCGAAGGGATTGGTTTGCTCTTGTTTTTCATAAGCTGATCCTGGTTAGATAAATTCGATTCAGGATCAGTCAATTAGTGTGCCGCTTCTTTTTTAGGGAAGATAAGTGAGGCCACAATACTTATTGTCAGTATACCAAGAATGATCAATAGTGAATTGCCAGTTGTAAGGCCGATCTTTTCTGCATAATTGGCAGCCAGCATCTTAAGACCGATAAATGACAATAATACCGATAAGCCAACTTTTAGGTAGTGGAATTTCTCAATGATATTCACCAGCAGGAAGAACATCGACCTTAAACCCATAATGGCAAAAATATTTGAGAAAAATACGATATAAGGGTCTTTAGTGATGGAGAATATTGCCGGGATAGAGTCTACTGCAAAGATCAGGTCGGTTACTTCGATGATCATTAGCACCAGGAATAGTGGTGTGATCAGCTTTTTGCCATCGATCTTTATAAAAAACTTTCCGCCTTCGAATTTTGGGTGAACCGCAAAATATTTTGATGCAAATTTTACTACCCGATGATTCTCCGGATCGATCTCATCTTCCTGGTTACGATTGATAAACATCATCACGCCTGTATATACCAGGAAAGCGCCGAATAGGTATAATACCCAATGGAACTGGCTGATAAGTGTTGCACCTATAAAAATGAACAGGAAACGCATTACAATGGCGCCTATAATTCCCCACAATAATACCTTATGATAATATTTGGGGTTGACCGAAAATGCCGTGAAAATGAGCACCATTACAAAAATGTTATCTACTGACAGTGCATACTCCACCACATAACCCGTAATAAACTCAAGAGATAGATTTTTCCGGTATAAGCTCAAACTTTCCTGGAAATCATTCGGATTAAGGTTAAGCCGATGTAAATGTTTGACATTGATCTCCTGCAGGGCTGAGAAATTATCAATATGATGCAGGAGGTGTCCATATTGTAAAATAAGCCAATAAAATATCAATGCTAACGATACCCAAACGCCGCTCATAATACCGGCCTGTTTCAGACTTACGGGTTTGTCGCTTTTTCCAAACAACCCCAGGTCGATGGACATCATCAGGAAAATGAATAGGATGAAGCCGCCTATAAATATCAGTTCGCTCGGCATTATTTATTCCTTTCGGTGGTAAACCGCACTAATTGTTCCAAACTCTCCCTCGAGTCGCTCTTTGGGAATGTATTTAATATCTCGAATGCCTCTTCCTGGTATTTTTTCATTTGTGTTTCAGCGTATTGTAGTCCACCGGTTTCATTAACAAAACGGATGATCTGTTCAATCTTCTTCGGGTCATCATTGTGATTTTTTACCAGGTTGATGACCCGTTTCCTTTCAGATGACGTAGTGTTATTTAAAGAATAGATCAGCGGAAGCGTCACTTTTTTCTCTTTAATATCGATGCCTAATGGCTTGCCTACATCATCGGTTCCGAAATCAAACATATCATCTTTGATCTGGAAAGCGATGCCGATCTTCTCACCAAACGAGCGCATTTTCTCAATTGTCGCCTCATCTGCTCCTGCCGAGGCTGCCCCGCAGGCACAACACGATGCGATCAGCGAAGCCGTTTTCTGGCGGATCACCTCATAGTAAATGGGCTCATCAACATCCATACGGCGCACCTTCTCTACTTGTAAAAGCTCGCCCTCGCTCATTTGTTTTACCGCCTCGGATACGATCTGTAATAATTTAAAATCATGGTTCTCAATTGATAACAATAAACCCTTAGATAGAAGGAAGTCGCCCACTAAAACAGCGATTTTATTTTTCCAGAGTGCATTGATAGAGAAGAATCCACGGCGTTGGTAGGAGTTATCCACCACATCATCATGAACAAGGGTAGCCGTATGCAGTAGTTCCACCAAAGCAGCACCGCGGTGGGTGGCATCGGTAATGCCTCCGCAAATGCTGGCCGAAAAGAATACGAACATCGGCCTGATCTGCTTTCCTTTTCGCTTAACGATGTAATGGGTAATACGGTCGAGCAGAGGAACGGAGCTTTGCATCGAGGATTTAAACTTTTCCTCAAAAGCATCTATATCGGCGGCAATAGGTTGTTTTATCTCGTCGATGCTCAACATGGGCAATTACACAAGTTTTTTTCTGTTATTGCTGTTTTTGCAATATGCAGCAAACATACAAATTAGTTGATTAAGTGAGTGGTTGACTATGTTGATTAGTTAAAAATGATACCAATAGTTGATTAAGTTAGATTAAGGTTAAACTCAATCCACTTAATCCAACTCAATCAACTATTTTATTATCCCATTAAACCAATCCACGAAAATCCAATCTATTATTAAAACAGCGATTGACGGTGTAAGAGGATAAATTTGATAAGTAGTGATTGATTGTGGGCGTCCCGGGGTGTGACCGGGGCGCTTTTTTTGTGCTTACTGTTCACGCTCATGGCTGTGAACGCTCGTGGGCGCAGGTATAAACTCAATCAACCAAACATCTGAAAAATTAAACTATTTTCTTAAAATGAAAATTTCTGCATATTAGTTTAAACAAAAGCCGCATGGTACTGTTAAATAAGGCATTAATCAATTACCTAATGCGGCTATCTTATGAGATCAGCCGGAAGCTATCCGGCGAAGTTTGTTTTGTTCACCAAATGGGAATATCCGCTACCATGTCTGATGACGTAGCGGTTGTTAAAGTCTGTTGCTCTTATTTTAAGGACGACATAGAGAAGCAGTTAAAAAGACATTTTGATACTGAGTTTGCCGCCGGGAAAATCCGCGTACAATTACCCGGACTTAGTATGAAAGAATCAAGTACGGAAGAGCAGTCTAATGACGTGCCTTCAGACAGCCAGGCAGTAGGCGAGTGATCGCTCCATCCTCTTATTGGGAGGAGGGGTTACTTCATATGTTTTTGTCTAGAGATTTTGTATATCCGGGACAGCCGCCATTTTAGAAATATCAGCTCCTTTAAAAAGTAACCAAAAACCGAGAGCGAGCTCATCAATAACGATAGGCCCGAAGCAGGCAGGTATGATCGTTTTCTCAATGTTGGGATAAATGATAATAACGAATTGACTCAGGAGCAATAATAATGAAGAAAATATACCCCATAAGGCCAGCGCCCGGGGAATATATTTTGATTTGAAAAGCAGGTAATTAAAGATTACCGACCCCAGGCCCAAAAAGATGGCAACAACATTAAAGGTTAAAGCATAGTGATAATGCATAACCGACAAGGCCTGTAACTGTCCCGGACCGAATACTTTCGAATGATCAGCGTCGGTTACAATCTGCATTGCAACATAGTAATTAATGATAGCCACGCAAGCCAGCGTCGTTTCTACCAGCCGGAATAATACAGCAAGCAGGGCCAAACTGCGATTCACCGTCCGCAGCAACACGTACAGCGCCCAAATTAATACTACATCTATAGCAAATGTGATAATATTGTTGGCTATGCCAATACGATAAAGCCGCTCATTAGCCAAAATATTGCCGGCTGTTTTTGACGCGTCGCTTGCGATGATAAGGCTTGTCGGAAAGTGTACATAAAATTCTGCGAAAAGCCCAGTTGCCATTGCAACCAGGTAAAGCAGGCCTGCAAGTCTTGCGGCTTTGGATGGAGATACAGTATAGGTCTGATTTTCCATATTTCAATTATAGCCAATTTTGACTTCTGCAAGCAGCCGGCTATCAATTAGTTAGAGCAATTTTATATTCATTAGTTACAAGGCAGATGATTTGCGATGGTTGTATTAGTTATACTTGCGATAATGCCAGAAGGCTCGCTTTTAACCACTTCAACCAGTCTCCATCCCCGTTGGGACACCCTGCCGGGACGGGGGGCAAATCGTAGCAATCGTGCGATTTATCGTAAGAAACATAATGACGGTATTAGAGGATAAATTTGATAAGCAGTGATTGATTGTGGGGCGTCCCGGGGTGTGACCGGGGCGCTTTTTTTGTTTATAATATCGAACACCGAATGTCATCATAAAGAATGATGAAGTTCGAGTTCATTATTCAGAATTCATGATTCGATATTCTGAGATGAACGCCCGTGAGCAAACATCAACACTGATTCATTTATTCTTTATACGTGGAAATACGGTTTGTGTAATACCCTGCAGGCTTGGTTTTACCCTTTGTATTGATCCATCTTGGTTAAAAAATAGCCTGTCGATACAAACCTCACGGTTAAATCCTGCAGGCGGCCCCATTTTAATTCCATCGGGCCTGTTAAAACGATGATAGATGATATACCAGTCGTCCGTACCCGGAATATTTAATATAGCGTTATGCCCTGTTGCATAAATCCCTTGAGATGCGTCCGTTTCAATGACAATATTTTTGTCAGGAATAATGATTTTGCCCGTTGGCGAGTCTGAGAAACCATATCGCACCTTATAATTCGGACTGCGGGTGTCATCTTCACTCCACATAAAATAATATTTACCTTTCCTGTAAGCAACCTCCGTCCCTTCGCGGAAAGTCTTGTCTGGCGTAATTTCTTTGATGGTACTGGTATCAATCGAGATCATGTCTTTATTCAACCTGGCTACTGCCATGTACCCATTGCCCCAATACAAATAATCTTTTCCAGAAACGGGGTCCTCAAATACATCCGGGTCTATTTCCTGCCCGCCGTATACACCATTAGGATGTTTGAACACGAGCGGCCTGCCAGAATCAACAAACGGCCCCGCCGGATCATCCGCAACAGCAACGCCGATTTTTTGAGCAGCACAGAAATAGTAGAAGTACTTATACTTCCCATTTATTTTTTTCTCGGTTATAGTTGGTGCCCAGGCATTGTTTTTGGCCCAGGAAACATCTTTAAACAGATCAAGGATGACGCCTTCATCTTTCCAATGCACCAGGTCGGGCGAAGAAAATGTTTTAAAATAACTGCCCGACCAATTTTTAAACCCATCCGTTGTCGGATATATGTAATATCGATTTGTTTTATGAGAATATAATACCTCAGGATCTGCATACAGACCATTGAACAATGGATTGTTATTCACCACAACACGTACATGAAATATTTTTGGTTTGCTACCGTCTATTTGCAATTTGTAATTCACCGCACCTTTTGTGAAATCTTGCGCGCCTTTTGGCAAAATGCTTGCGCCTGGAAACTGTATAAAATGAGGATCGAATTTAGACAGATCTGTTCCTGAGCTTACCGGCAACGTCAATATAGCGTTTGCTGTATCTAGACTTATATTCAATTTTTTTATTGCCGGGTTTGACGTGGCGCCGGCCAGGTTATCCGTCGAAAACCATTTTGCCAACAGCCTTTTTGCTTCTGCAATTGTAATGGGCATTACGGTTCCATGGCGGGGATGAAAGTTCATGGATACCTCATTGTCTATTACTTTGAAATGGCTCAGGTCTTTACTTTTGGTAAATTGGTAACGGCCTTTGGTATAAACATCATACATCAAAATATAGCCGGATCCGTCATTTAGCTTAAATGTACCACCACCTTCAACCGGATCGCTGGTTTGCTGCACGTAATTACCAGTTACTTTATAAGGCCCGGTAAGTGAGTTTGATACCGCCACTTTGATGCCTGCAACTTTACTGTTTTCGGTTTTAAAAAAGAGATAGTTCTTACCATCTTTCTGAAGGATGTCGCCATCTATTGCGGCACCGTTGTCGGGTGTGAAAAGAAGCTGTTTTGGTTCTGTCTCAAGGTTTGTAAAATCCTTATTGGCATAAGCATAATAAATTTTGTCCGGTTCATTACCATGTTTCATAGACCAATAAATCATGTACTTGCCGGTCTCTTCATTGTAAATGGTTTGTGGCGCCCATACCCGCAACAAACTATCCTGGCCAGAAAACCTTTTCTGGATATTAACAACAGCGGAGGTCCAGTTGATAAGATCATTCGACTTTAGCAAAACCATTGCGCGGTTTGAATTCCAGCCGCTATCGGCAACCATATCTGTGGCCACCATGTAAAAAGTTTTACCATCCCGGCTGCGCAGAATGTGCGGGTCGCGGACGCCGCCTGTAGCGCTTATTTTTTTTGAAGATAAAATGGGCTCACCATTGTTAAGCGCATAATAACTGTAACCATTTTTACTGACAGCGAAACGAATGGCTTCCTCTCCTTTTTCATTCCCGGTGAAATACACGAACAGATAAGCATTGTAAAGCTGTTTATTTTGAACAGGCTTTGCTTTTTTGATTTGAGCATTTAAAACGGAAATCCCAAACAGGCACACTAGCATCAGTATGTTTTTTTGTTTCATTTTTAGTCTGGTTATCAATGTTGTATCGGTCGTTATTCAAAACCCACGTGTAAGCGTTAAATTTTGTTATCGGCATAGTAATAAACGGGAAGATACATTAGGTTAATAATACGTGTCAAAATAACACTTTTTTTAATGACTAAAAAAGTTTATGAGAAAACTTTAAGTGAGTAGTGAGTAGTGAATGGTCAATAGTCAATGGGGGAAAATATCTCTATAGCTGGCAATTTTGCATTCACCATTCACTATCCGTTCCAGCGGGGCAGTTTATAATGAAGTGCCTGTCCGGGTTGAATATACTGTCACTGAATACGTAAATACGCTTGAAAATGTGATCTTAGAGTTACATAAATGGGGAGTAAATCATAGTAAAAAGGTTATTAAAAAATAATATATCTCATTTGATCTTAACATTTTATAAAAAATTTAAAGATTTTTTTATAAAATTCGAGTTTGCAAGCAGCAATTATTTATTCCCGCCCCAGCAGGGTCTCCTGAAAGGGACCCTGCGTTATAGAAAGCTTACAAAAGGTAATATTGACGTTGCTGTTAACCTGGTGTAAGCCGGAGTACTTAAGGAGTACTTAAAAGGAAATGACCGGCACATATCGATCGTGCAAATCATTTCTTTTTGTCAGACACCCTGCCTGGACGGGAAAATACCCGTTTACGGCCAGCAAATTGCTAATTTGTTTTTTTAGTTAGTAATAAAAATAACCGATGATCATTTGCTGAACTTTAGGATATTCAGGTTCCCGTCAGTCTTTTTTCTGACCGCGAATGTCGTCGTATCGCTTGACAGCAACCTGAAGCCATTAGCCGAAAACAGGTTCAGCAATTCTTCCCTGGTGAGGTGCTTCATTTTACAATAAGGATCAATCTCTCCTTCTTTTTTGGGTTTAGCTTCCTCCACGATCAATACCCCGTCTGAGGTCATCACCCGTCGGATCTCTTTCAGCATTTGGGTTGGATGGGTAAACTCATGAACGGTTTTACGGCACAGGATAAGCCGGTAAGATGAACTGGGCAGTGGTATCGAGTCGGCCGTCCCATTAACATAAGTACTATGATCGTCAAAGTATCTTAATTTATTATCGACCAGGATGGACGTTTTAACCGGGTGACTGTATCTGCTTTGAATGTCTTCCAAAACAAAAAATGCATTGGGGTAGAATCGGAATATGGTTGCAGATTGTACGCCGTAATTACTTCCAATGTCCAGCAATGTATCTTTATCCTTTAGTCCATATTTCACAATTTCATCATTGTAAAGCTGCATTTCAACCGCGCTATGCCCGGAACTGATCAGAGAATACAGCTGGCTTGAGCAACTGAATAAAAATAAAAGAGAAATCAAGCTCAATCGTTTCATTGTGAGTCAGTAGGATCAGATATTCAAATATAGCTTTTGGAAAACAAAAATGCCCCCGTCTTAGCAGGAACCCCAAAAAGGTTCCCGCGTATTTTGTCCCATGAGCGTCCTCTTTATTTTGATTAACCAATTGAACTTCATATATTTAAGAGTAATCTTTGATTAACACCTGAATCAAATCCAATTATGAAAAAAGAACCTGTTCTTATTATCACTGCCGTTGGCTTTTTAACCGGTTGCATATTAGGCATGGCCGGATCATTTGTGCCGTCCGATATCGCCCGCAATATTCTTTGGGCTATCGATAGCTGCGGACTTATTTTAGCCGCCGCATTGTTGGCGTTATATCTCTCTAAAAAAGGCTACGATATAGTCGCCGCTGGTTTCCTGATATTTGCCATAGCTGAAACCGTGGTGTTTTTTAGCTGCGCCGGAGAATTAAACGCAAATATCCCTGCATTTGGAACGGGAGTATGCCTGTGGGCTTTATCCATTGCCGTTGTTAGTTCCCAAAAGTTATTCCCTCTTTTTGTGCGTGGTACAGGCATTATCTCGGCTCTGCTGTTCGCTGTTACGGCTTTCCAAATTTTTACAGGGCATCCTGCTACGGCTTTAACCAAGCCATTGCCGTTTTTTGCTTATCCGTTTTATGCTGCAACGCTTGTGGGGTGGGGGTGGACTGTTGGGTATAGGAAAGAAGGGGTTTGAGTTTCTACAATGTAGGATCCTTTGTGAGAGATCCTGTTAGGACGGTTAAAAGCTGACAGATATTGGTTCTCGTTTCGATTGAGGGCACTAAAGAAATTTACCGGATGAGAACAATTTATCTTCTTGATTGACGGTGAATTTTTTCCCTTTCAAGCAGGGTCTCCTTTGGGAGACCCTGCTTTTTCACGCACCCTGATAAGCTATCTCAATATCCTTAATAATGATTTTCTTCATTTTCATCATCACCTGCATCACTGCCCCCGATTTTTTAGGATCGGGATCATTAATATACCGTATCAATACTTCGGGTGCCACCTGCCACGATACGCCATATTTATCTTTCAGCCAACCGCATGGGCCTTCCTCGCCGCCATCGGCAGTCAACGCATTCCAAAAATGGTCGACTTCAGCCTGGGTTTCCGGCTCAATGGCAAAAGAGATGGATTCAGTGTATTTAGCTTCCTGCCCCCAATTTAAAGCAGTCATTGTCATTCCTAAAATTTCAAAGGTGGCAGTCAGCACGGCACCCGGCATCGGGCTGTTATCAGGATAACGTTTTACCTGCAATAATTTGCCGTTGAATATGGATACATAATAACGCGCTGCTTCTTCTGCTTCAGTATTGAACAGCAGGAAGGGTGTGATTTTTGCTTTCATAAGTGTTCAATTGGTTTATACAAAGTTTTTGTCAAGTGATTTGTGAAATATTGTTTAGGCTCCCATAACACCTACCTTAACTTCTCCGTCCCGTTTGAAATTGGCCATAATAACTCCGGTTGGTGTAGTAGTGCTCTCTACTAATGTAAACGATCTTGGCATAGCGTCATTGCCAAACAGCCTTTTTCCCTTACCAAGTACCACCGGGTGAATGTTGAGCCAGAATTCATCCACCAGGTCATGCTTCAATAATAGCTGAACAAGTTTGCTGCTGCCCCAAATTTTAAGGTCAGGGCCTTCTGAACTTTTAAGCTTTTTGATATCTTCCACACTCTTGATGATAATGGAATTGTTCCACCGCTTAGCAATTGGGTCAGACTCTGATATGGTGTTGGATAAGGCGTACTTGGTTACGTCATTAACGCCTGGCCAATAGTCACCGTGTTCGGGCCAGTAATTGGCGAAGATCTCAAATGTTTTTCTGCCCAGCAGAAGATCGGCAGGCTCCAGTTGTTTTTGCATCACCTTACCGGCAGCTTCGTCGTCAAATGGGGCGCTCCAGCCGCCATATTTGAAATCTTCTGATGGATCTTCCTCAGGGCCGCCCGGTGCCTGCATTACACCGTCTAAAGTAATGAATGATAAAACGATTATCTTTCTCATAATGATTGTCCTCCTTAATTGGTTTTTGTTTAACACAAATCTCGTGAACAAAATAATACCTGGGGTATTGTGAATACGGCAAAACGACGGGCTGAATGCGACAGAAATAAAAAGCCCGCTGTAGGTAAAATTACGGCGGGCAAGAGCGGGGATAATGCCATTTTTACCGCTTATCCGATTCTGCCATAAATAATCCCCCGGGGTATTTAAACCCAAAAGAAATAAATTTTATGTTTTTGTTAAAAAACCTAGCTGGTTTGGTCTATTTTCTGCTATTTTAATATTTTAGTTGCACTAGTTTTAAATAAATTAAAAAAAGGTTAAAATATTGAGAAATATTTAAGTTAAAATTAAAAAAATAAAAACAATATCGAAATAATACTGTTCTATATACGTAAAGCAACTAACCCCTAGTGTAATTGTATATGAGACAAAACTTTACCGAAAGAAGAAATATTTATTTGCTCCTGTTTCTTTTCCTCACTTTATTTTCTTCGTGTGCTTCAACAAAAAACACCAAATATTTTCAAGATATACCGGATTCCGGGCGCTTAAACACTATTTCAAAAGCTTCATTTACAGAACCCAAAATACAGAATGACGATATTCTGACGGTGGTCATACAGACAGTTGATCCCCAGGCTTCAGCCATGATTAACTCGGGCAATGTGAGTACCACTACTAATAATGCGGCAACCAGCGTTATGCCCGCATTATCAGCTTCAAGTTTGTCGTTCCCAACACCCAATCTAAATAATCCGGCAGGTTATTTAGTAGATAAAGAAGGTACGATCACCATCCCGGTTTTAGGAAAAATAAAGGTGACTGGCCTTACTACCACAGAAGCAAGAGAGCTGATACGAACAACGGCCGATAAATTTTATAACAATCCTTCTGTTACGGTGCGTTATGCCAATTTCAAAGTTAATGTGGGTGGAGAGGTTTTAAAACCTGGCAGTTACATTATGCCTAATGAGAAAGTAAGCGTTTTAGATGCTATAACGATGGCGGGAGATCTCACAATTTATGGCGAACGCGAAAATGTACTGCTGATCAGGGAAAACCTTGATGGCACGCGGACACCTTATCGGATCAATCTCAAAAGAAGTGATTTTATGAGTTCGCCTTATTTTTATCTAAAACAGAACGACTAT
>Ga0207704_10000717_pt1 | contig 14575 bp, 10 predicted proteins | sample KBSMisM12_FD_184308 | JGI IMG/M metagenome (GOLD analysis project Ga0207704, IMG submission 184308) | Miscanthus rhizosphere microbial communities from Kellogg Biological Station, Michigan, USA - KBS Miscanthus M1-2 (SPAdes) (version 2) | ecosystem: Host-associated > Plants > Roots >...
CGTTGCAACGACCAAGTGTCCGTCTCCCGCCACCATTTCGGCGCGAGGATGGTTGATCGGGCAGAGCGTCATCTCGTCGCCAGACTTCACGTCGAGGACGAACGCGCGGGTGCAGTGACCTTTGTCGTCGGTGCCGAGGACTGCGAGCAAGTGATTCTTACCGCAAGACAGTCCGATCACTCGGTTGACGCCGAGGGTGCTTTCGATGTTTGCGCGGTTCGTGACTTGGAGAGTCTTCAGGCTGACCGTGATCAGTTCGCTCTGACAATCATCGAAGATATAGAACCGGTCTCCAACGATCGCAGGCGCGTGCGCCATAACCTGGCAGCCGAGTGCAGACGATTTTAGGAGATGGCCATCTTTGCTGATGAGCCGCGCTTCCACGCCGCCCTCGCCGAGGACCATGGCGAGAATTCCGACCTTGGTCACGGAGATGCTCAACAACTTATCTTCGTCGGACGGTCGCGCTAGCTGGACAGCGCCGGTCGGGTCGACTCGGAAAATCGATCCTGAGCGGGTACCAACGAAACCGGAATTTCCTGACGCGGCGAAATAGCATTGTTCATTCGCCGATGCATCGAGCTCTCGCGGGCTGTTGATGTGGTTTCCAATGATGTCTCGGAAATCTACGGCCAACTTATCGCCCCATGCCATCAAGCCAATCCAATGGTTATCGGTGTGCGCTTGATTCAAATAGTCGCCCTGGAACGAGGCCTGCCTTGACCACGAACCGGTGTTGATGATTTCGACCTGTCGTTCTTCGGCGCAGTAGATGTATCCGCCGAACATCATCAGTCGCCAGAGATCTTCCGGCACTGGGCTCTGCAAGGCGACGCTCTTCGTTTCCGTTCCCGGCCAGAAAGATTGGAGAGAATTTCCGTGCACATAGGCGACACCTTGGCCGGTGCAGATGAGCGAGCCGACGACGTGATCGACGCCTGGCGTTTCGATTGGGGTGAGCGGCCGAATTGGACCCTTGATGGCGGGCAGAGGCTTGTTGCTCTGCATCTTCACGCTCCACAAGCGCTCAGACGATCCGGCCATTTCCGTCCATCGTCCGGCTTTCGAACGACCGAGGACAACGCTGCCGGTTTGGTCAGCCTCTTCTTCATCGAAGTCGACGTCTGGGATACCAGGCGCGTTCACTTCTGCGGCGGGCGCTGCAACTTCTTCGACGATCGGTTCAGGAGTTTCCTCGACCTCTGCGACCGTTTCTTCGACGCTCAATTCAGGAGGTGCAACGGCTTCCGCTTCGACCACTTGCTCGTTCTCAACGAGAGTGAGGATCGGCGGAGCAGCGGCGATCGCGGGAGCGGGTGCTTCTGCAGCGAGTTTCCGCGCTTCTTCGGCTGCCTGTTTCTGAGCTTCTTTCTCTGCGAGTTTCTTAGCTTCTTCTTCTGCAAGCTTCGCGGCGGCTTCTTCGGCGGCCCTCTTCTGGGCGGCTTCTCGCGACGCGGCTTGGCGAGCGGCACGCTGCGCTTTCTTGCTTGTGCGCTCCACCACTGCCTCTTCTTCCGTCGCCTTCAGGTCCTCGACCTTCGATGCGACGTTGGCGAGAGAACTCTCCCATGCCTCGAGTCTTTGTGCAAGTTCGTCTGCGAGGCCATCGGATTGTTTGTTTCCGCTGAGCATCGCTTCCTGAAGCTTGGCGAGCTCCTCGCCAAGAGACTTCAGTCCGGTCTCTGCACTGCGGACGTGAGCGGTGAGCTCCGCCGCATTTCCGTGCAGGACCTCGGGCAGATTCGCAAGTTTGGAACCCTCGGATTGGACTGTTTCCAACCGCGCCTCCAACGCTTCGACCTGCTTTGCCAGGCTTTGGGCGGCATCATCGAATCGCGATTGCAATCCTAAAACGCCCTCCGCCAATTTGTCGCCGCGCTCGGTGATCGGGGTGAGGCGCGCGTCGAGAACTCCGACGCGCTCGCCGAGCGAATTCATTGCGCTGGGAAGTGTTCCTACCTCGTTGCGCAGGGTGCCAAGTTCGTTTGCAAGACCCTGAAGATTCGCGTGGAGCGATCCTTCGGTATTGCTCACTCGACCGGAAATTTCTTGCAGGTTGAGCTGCAACGCTTCCGCCGACTTCTGGAGATTGATGTGTAGCGACTCGGTTGTCTTTGCGAGTCCTTCCACACGCGTATCCAGTTGCGAAAGCTCTTGCTCGAGACCGGCGGCAGCCTTGGCGATTTCGGAAGCATTCTTCTTGGCTTCTTCATCGCGCACAGCCGATGCCTGAGCTTGCGCCTCGAGACCGGCCAGTCGCTTGTCGGCGCTTGCCAACGTTGCGCTGAGGTCTTTCAGCGATTGCTGAGTTGCCGCCGCGCCTTCGGCATTTGCGGAAAGCCGCGTATCCAACTTTTCGATCTGCTTGCGAGCTGCGTCGACGAGGTCTGCGTTCCCTTTGAATCGCGACTCCATCGCGGCGTTCGTCGCTTGGATCTTTGTGTCCTGCGCTTGATTGAGCGCGGTCAACGCATCGAAACGCGTTGCCAAATCCTTTCGCGCCGCGTCGATCGCGTTGTTTGCGGCTTGCAGCTTTGCGTCTTGAGCTTGGCCCTGAGCTGCGATCGTGTCGAGTCGTTTGGAGAGATTGTCTTGCCCTCCTGCGACCTTCTGAATCTTTTCATCGAGACCCGCGCTTGCCTTCGTTTGCTCGGCGGAAAGTTTGCCGAACAGGTCGATCGCCTTCTTGGAATCGCTTGCTCCGTTGACGGCGGCTTGAGCGATGTTGTTGAGACGCTCGTCGAGTTTCGACAGAGATGCGGCGACAGCGGCGAGCTGATCGTGCGTTTGCGAATTCGTCGCTTCGATCTCGCGGAGTCGATGGTCGAAACCATCGATCTGGCGGCGGAACGAGCGGAGCACAGGTGGCTTTCGGACGAGGCGCTTCTGCTCTTCCTGGATCTCTTCGATCTTGGAGCGGATCTCTCGGACGCCCTCTTCGATTCCTTTACGACCCGTGAATCGGATGGGGGCCGCGGCAGGGGTTGGTCCGCGGCGCAACAAGGTGCCGATCACGCCGACAGCAACGATCACGCCGCCCGCAACCAACACATAAACCCACGGAAATGTGTGGGCGATGTTGTCGTCGGGGGCCCGAGTCGCGCCTTGACCGGCGGGCACGAGGGTGGCCGCAAGTCCGTTTGCGCCCGTTCCGTCAGTCGAGAGGATGATGCTGCCCGAGAAGCCGTTGACCGACCCGGCTTTCGCGAGTTCGGTTCCTACGCTGTTTGACCAGCCTGCGGAGACTCGCACGCCAGGGCCGTCTGCGCCGCCGGCGATGACGCGGGTTATGTGATCGCCCGGTTGGAACGCCCCGGTAGGGGAGTAAACGACGATAGCTTTTGCGTTCTTGAGGAAATCAAGTCCTCGAGGGACCACAAGATCGTAGTCCGCGGCAGAAGCCAGTCCCGCCAAAGCGAGTCCGCACCAAGCAAAGAGAGCTCTTAAGGTCATAGCGAGTCCAATGCTGGCGTCGAACGGAGAAGCCAGCCCCACACCTTAACTGCCACATCTAGGGAAGCTGCGAGGCTGGTAGTTGAACCAGACTGAGGCTAGTTGGAGGGGTGGCGGGCGCAGCAATTTTGAGCCGCGCGGGGGGAGAAATGGGCCCAGGTAGATTCGAACTACCGACCTCACCCTTATCAGGGGTGCGCTCTAACCAACTGAGCTATGAGCCCGGGACGAGTGATTTTACTCACTCTGCCGGGCAGAGTTAGAACAGACCCAATCGAAGCAGCGGACATTGCGAATTCCTAGCTCGAGCAGCCGACCTCATCTCGACTGGACACGCCTAAAGCGGTTTGGTCAAAAAGCGTTGCTGAAACACTGCAGTCCACATGGCGGTGGATGGGGCACAATAGATTCGGCGTCACGTCAATGCTGGGCGGCGCGTCCTAACCACTGTGGGCAGACCGAACCCAGTGCTTTTGGAAGCGCGTCCCTTACTTTGATCGCCCCGCTTGAATCATGAAAGCTTTGCTTAAACTTTCCGTCCTCGGAGCCGCTTTGTGCAGCTTCGCGAATCTCGCAAGTGCTCAGTTCGACGGCCCGACGCCTCTCGCGTGGAGATGGCTTCCCTCGTCCGTCGACTACCACCCCGTCGGCACACCCCTGGTTGTGAACAACACGGTTTATGTCGCCGCAGGGACGCGGTACTTCGCACTCGACGCAGACACGGGGAATGAAAAGTGGAAGTTTCCTCGAGAAGGGGCTAAGGGCACTTTCCGCTATCAGCCGATTCAATCCGGCAACACGATTGTAAACGTAACCGACAACGGCTACTTCTACAGCGCCAATATCGCAGACGGCTCGCTCAAGTGGGTTTACCAACTTCTTCCTGGTCGCAAAATCGCGCCGCTCGGGCAACCGGTCGCGGTGGGAAGTTTGATCGTGTTCAAACAGAGCGACGATTCGCTCAACGCCATTTACGCGGAGAGCGGACAGCCAGCTTGGCCGCAGACTTTTCACGTCGACACCGGCTTTAACGGTCCGCTGATCGTTCACGGCGACGACGTGATCTTTGCGAACAACGACAACGAAATGTATTCGTTGAGCGCGGCCTCGATGAAGTTGAATTGGCAGCGCAAATTCGGATTTCTTCCGCCAGGATTGCTTCCGACTTTGTACGGCGACAACCTTTATCTTTACAGTGGCAACTATTTGGCCTGCGTAAATACGGCGCGAGGTACGGGTCGCTGGCAAGTCAACCTGAACCAGTCAATGGAGTTCGGACCTGCAGTCTCTCCTGACGGGATCATGTGCACAACCGACGACGGTCACCTTTACTTCTTCGACCTGATGGGTCACCGAGCTTTGCGAGAAGTCGTCGATCTTGGATCGGGCCCGTCCGCAACGCCTTCGGCGCTCGGAACCAAATTCCTCGTGCCGACAAATAATGGTGCACTCAATTTGATCGATCCCAAGACGGGCGGAATTCTCTGGAGTTTCGTAGTCCGGCCGATTACTTCTGATCCGAACGACAAGAAGGTGGGCGGGCCGACGACATCGAATTTGTACACGATCGATCCGCGCATCCTGACGGTTCCAGCATCCGGTCCCGCTTTGCTGAACGGCGACACGATGATGATCCTTTGCTACGATGCGAGCTTGCTCGCATTCAACAGTCGGATTGGAGTCGACTTGACGCCGCCGGATATCGACATGCTTTTCCCGACTCCGGGAATGCAGTTGGCGGGAACGCCTCCCCTCGATCTTCTTTTCAAAGTGAATGACGAAGCGACGGGCATCAACATCAAGACGTTGAAGATCGACGTCGATGGCACGCCATTAGAATTCACGATTGGACGAGACGGCGTCGCGCAGGTCCACTTCTCTTATGAAGGAAAAAATCAGCCCCTGATGGACGGTCGGCGAATCTTCACGATCACCATTTCCGACTGGATTGGAAATACGAACAAGAAGAGTTTTGCTCTGAACATCGATAACACTCTCCCGCCCATCGCAGTCCCGGCTGACTTGAAAGGCGCCGGTAGCGGCGGAAAGGGCAAGGGTGCTGGAGGCGGCGGCGGCGGTGGTGGAGCCGGCGGTGGCATCGGATAGCCTCGACGCTTGGCAAGCTCTCTTGGCGGCCGAACTCACGCCTGTAAAGGCACTGGAGTTCGGTCGCCAAATAGCTTCAGGACGTCTTAATCGCGAATCGTTCCTTACCCATCAGGCTCTCACGGCGAACGAAGCGAAGAAGGCGGCACGCGCATCACGCATCGCGGACAATCTTCCTGCGGGGATCAGCCTGATCCCGCAAAAGGATTATCCGGAACTGCTTCACCAGATCGCTCTCCCTCCTGCCGCGCTGTTCTGCTGGGGCGATTTCGAAGCCGCGAAATTACCAACGGCGGCGATTGTTGGAACACGTGGGGCGAGCGCGTATGGTCGCGCAGTGGCGACGAAATTTGCGGAGGCGTTCGCGAGGGCTGGCGTCACGGTTGTGAGCGGAGGCGCGGTGGGGATCGATGCTGCCGCGCATAAAGGTGCACTTGCGGCTGGCGGCAAGACCGTCGCGGTCGTTGCAGGAAGTATCGACTCGACCTATCCGGCGGCGAACATCGCTCTGTTCGAAGCGATTCGCGGTTCGGGATGCCTGATCAGCCAGTTCGCGATGGGGACTAAACAAGAGGCTTTCCGGTTCATCGTGCGAAACGGTTTGATTGCCGCGTTAAGCCAGGTGACAGTTTTGATCGAAGCACCGGCTCGATCCGGCGGACTGAGTACTGCGCATTCGGCGAACGAATTCGGACGGCACGTCTTTGTAGTCCCGGCTAACATCGACAACAGAAACTTCGCGGGGTCGCACGCGCTGATTCGAGACGGAGCGACATTGGTCGATCATCCCGATCAAGTGTTGGAAGCGATGGATCTTGCCGCTGCGCCAGAACGCACGTTGCCAACTTATCTTTCGGACACCGCTCGCTTAATTCACAACGTCCTCACGATGGAGCCAAAATCAGTGGAGAAGATCAGCGAACTCACGGGCCTTGATGCGGTCGTGATTTTGAGTGATCTGACCATGCTTGAAGTTGAGGGTGCCGCAATGCGTGACGGACCTGGCTACGTAAACCGCCTATGAACCGAATTCTCGAAACGATTGGACCGGATGGGTTCGGCAACTACGAAGTTGCCTGGGATGGTGCTACACCAAGTCTCACTCGGGTCAATCGCCCGGCTCACGGAGTGCTCATTCCCGGCTTTGTAGACGTTCACATCCACGGCGCATTCGGTATCGATTTCATGTCGGCTTCGGCAAAGGACATGCGCGTGCTGTGCGACAAGTTGTCGAACGAGGGATATGAAACGTTCTTGCCTACTTCGATCACGGCACAAGCTCTGCCAGTGCTCGCTGCGGTTAGCCGATTGCCAAAGCATCCGATGATTACAGGCTTTCACTTGGAGGGCCCGTTTATCAGCCCCAAGCATCCAGGCGCCCAACCGCAGTCGGAGATCACGCTCCCGCCGGAGGGGTCAAGCGAGTGGGATGAGATTCTCGATCATCCGCTCTTGCGTTACATCACGCTTGCGCCAGAGCAGCCTCATGCGTTGGAATTGATTTCACGGCTCATGCAACGGGGTGTGATCGTGAGCATGGGGCACACCGACGCGACGTTCGACGATGCTCGCGCCGGATACGAATTTGGAGCATCGCATGTCACGCACACGTTCAACGCAATGCGTGGATTTCATCATCGCGAACCTGGTGTCATCGGCTACTTGCTGTTGAACGACACGATGTTCACGGAGTTGATTTACGATCGGAAGCATGTCTCGAAGGAGGCGGCACGGTTGCTCTTCAAGAGTCGGCCACATGACCGTATCATTGCGGTGAGCGACAGCACGATGGCAACAGGCATGCCTCCCAATTTGGAGATCACGATGTGGGGTCTCGAATGTGTGACGGGTGTGAAGGAAGTTCGGTTGAAGGACGGAACTCTAGCGGGGAGCGCGATCACATTGCTCGATGCATTTAAGAACCTGTCGGAAGATTTTGGATCTGAAACCGCAATCAAGGCGTGCTGCATTAATCCGCGGGCGGCGTTGAAGATGACGAGCGCGCCGCGTGTTTATTTAGAGCTTGATCGAGAGTTCAAGATCGTTGATCGGCACGTAGCGGCTTAGTCTTCATTTTGACCAGGCGAGACGCCTGGTCCCCAAGATGCGGGCGAGGACGCCCGCGCTCCTGATTAGACTTTCGAACTGAAACCGCAATCAAGGCGTGCTGCATTAATCCGAGGGCCGCGTTGAAGATGACGAGCGCGCCACCTGTTTATGTAGACCTTGATCGAGAGTTCAAGATCGTTGATCGGCACGTAGCGGCATAGTCTTCTTTTGACCAGGCGAGACGCCTGGTCCCCAAGATGCGGGCGAGGACGCCCGCGCTCCTTCAGGTTATCGAAAAAGCCCGCGCTTCTGATCAGGCTCTCGAGAGCCCGCGCTTCTGATCAGGACTTCGAGAGCCCGCGCTCCTGGTTAGATTTTCGAGAGCCGCGCTTCTCAGTGCGAAACAATCTTTAGTAGGCGATCCCACACGGCAATCCAATCGGCACCCTGGGGTGGGGCCTCCACGTAGATCGCTCGCAATCCGAGCTGATCTAGTTTATGAAGAGCACCGTACAGCGACTGCGCGTATTTCTTTGCGTCGTTGGGCATTTCGATTTGATCTCGGCTGCCCGCCCTCAGTATCAAACCGGCTTCGTGAGGCTCTACTTGCTCGACGAGAATGACCGGCGTCTTTGGCGCATAGTGTTTGGGATACATGCCGGGCGACTTGCGTTCTCCCTCTCTCGATCCAAGTTGAATCTCGCCGATGAGCGCTTCGATTTGTTGGCGAGTGACCGCACCGGGACGCAGAAGAGTGGGGACACCGGTGCTTAAATCAAGGACAGTCGACTCGATGCCGACCGTACAGGGACCATCGTCGATCACACAATCGAGATGTTCTAGGATTTGGGGGTCGATCATTTGGGCGGTGGTTGGCGAGAGCCCCATGAATTTGTTTGCGCTTGGCGCGGACAAGGGAGTGCCGGCACGATTGATTAAACGGCGCGCGACTAAATTGACCGGCATGCGAATGGCGACGGTGTCGAGCCCAGCGGTGACAATCGCAGGAACGTCGGTCATTTTCGGGACGACAAGGGTAAGCGGGCCAGGCCAGAACGCGTCGGCGAGGAGTTGAGCTTTCTTGGGAAACTCTCTTGCCACACGCGAGAGTTGATCGATCTTCCCGATGTGGACGATAAGAGGATTTTCTGGAGGCCTTCCCTTCGCCTCAAAGGTTGCATGTACCGCCGTCTCGTCGAACGCATTTGCAGCGATCCCGTAGACAGTTTCCGTTGGCATGCCCACTAATTTTCCGGACTGCAACGCGCTTGCCGCTGCCGTCATGTTTTCGAGATTGGGTGGCAGGGCTTTCATCCAACAGCCCTGCGCATTGCGTCGAGGGGGGCAACGATTCCCAACCACCATTCGAAAGAGCGCGCGCCCTGAGCGACTAACATTTCAAGACCGTCGCAGACTTTCAATCCGGCGAGACCCGACTGTAACAAGAATGGAGACAGCTCTTCGCCATAGGAAATGTCGTAAGCGATCGTTCGTTTATCTGCGCGTGACCATTGCACGGGGATCGCATCTCCTTCGAGTGCTGCGGAAGTTGTATTGACGACCATCGCGACGCCTTCTGGATTGGGTTCTTTCAGGATCTCTGCTTTGATTCCCGTTTCGTCAACGAGTTTCTTCGCTCGTTCCGGCGTGCGATTGTAAATGCGCAGGCGGTGTCCCGCTTCGTGAAGGACGGATGCGATTGCCCGGGCGGCACCACCCGCTCCAAGGATCAAGATCGGTGCAGGCGCCCAAATTCCGAGTGCAGGAAGAGTGTCGACAAATCCGGGGGCGTCGGTGTTGGCGGCGGAACCTTCCATCAAGTTGAGGGTGTTGGCGGAGCCCACACGGGTCACGAATAGATCGGGATGACGCGCCCATTTGGCGCCCAACTCTTTGAGCGGTTGGGTGAGATTCACGCCTCGATATCCGAGATGAATGAGCTTGTCGATTGCCTCTTCGAAATCGTTTGGCTCGACGCGGAGGGCGACGTAGCGGTATTTCAAGCCTGCGGCTTCGTAGGCAGCTTTGTGCATTCGCGGAGACAATGAGTGCGCGATGGGATCACCGAGGACGGCATAGTCCGCAGGAGGAGCCTCTCGCCACTCATAGGGAGGGTTGAGTCTCACGGTTTACTTCCGTTTGCCGGATCGAAACGCGTAGAGTCGTTGCCCGGTGAAGTTCCACATAGCAACAATGATGGCAGCCAAAACCGTCGCAATACGCACCGAGTTCTTAGAATCTCCGGGCAAGGCGTGAACAATCAGTGAACCGACGAGCACGTTGAGCACCAAGCCGATTACGGAAATAAGCACAAAGCGTCGCAATTGAGCGGCCCGCTCTTCCCCGCCTCGAATGCTGAACGTCCATTTGCGGTTCCAATAAAAGCTGTTCAGGATGGCGACTGAAGCAGAGCACGTCGCCGCGATCGGGAAGAAGGCGTCTTTCGGGGTTTCCGCATGACCGAAGATCATGGGAATGTGCTCGCGTAGCCATTGGCCCTGCTGAATTGAGAAGTCACTGAAGGGATACGCGAACAAGATGGTCATGCGGATGCAGTAGTCGATGGCGAAGGAAAGACCGCCGACGATGCAGAATTTTACGAACTGTCGCACGACTTGGCGCTCCAGGAACGGCTCGTTAGCTATAACCTCGGGCGGCTCAGGGTCGGCGTCATCGGGAGTCATGAGCGAGCGATATAAGTAGCCGCGAATGAGTTTCTCGCCCATACGACTGACTTTGGTGCCAACGAAGTCGACGGAGGAGATCGGCTGGAGCCAGATCGCTTCGATGCCAGCACGATTAGCGCCAAGGATGTCGGTGAAGATTTGATCGCCGATCATCACCGCTTGCGACTCTTTCACTCCAAACTTCTGCAACGCTTCCTTGTACACCGCGGGATTCGGTTTGAATTTTCCGCGTAGCGCAGGGATGTCTAAGACCTTTGCGAGCCGGTCGAGGCGCGCGGGATTTCTTGTGTTGCTCAGGATGCAGATGTTCATTCCGAGCGACTTCGCTTTTGCCAGCCAATCAAGAGTGTCCTGCGCAAAATCTTCTGTGCGCCATTTCACCAATGTGTTGTCGACATCGATGAGGATGAGCTTGATGCCCCGATTTGCGAGACCGGCGGGGTCAACGTCTTGCAGCGAGTGCACAGCATGAGATGGGCAGAACGGGCGCACGGCACCGAAGACCCGGTGGCGCTTAAAACTGCCAGCGCGGAAACCGCTCAAGGTTTCACCTGGAGCGCCAACGCCTTACGTTCCTGACGGGCTTTGGCGATGTTCGCATCATGCCCGGCGAGAGTTGATGCAAAGAGGTGGTAACCGTTTGGCTGGGCGACGTAGAAAAGGTAATCGTGTTTTGCGGGATGGAGCGCGGCTTCAACGCTCTTTTCGCTTGGTGAACAAATCGGTCCGGGGGGAAGACCGTCGTGGGTGTAGGTGTTATAGGGCGAATCGATGTTCTTGTAATCGTCTAACGTGAGCGTTCGCCACTTCTGAATTCCATAGAGCAACGTCGCATCGATTTGAAGGCGCATGTTCTTCGCGACGCGATTGTCGATGACGCCAGCGACCTTCGGGCGCTCATCGTCTTTCATCACCTCGAGTTGCACCATCGAGGCGATGGTGATGATCCGCTGCAAGTCTTGCGGTTTTCCGAGTTTGTCGTACACCTTATCTTGGAAGGCTTTGAGTTGCTTTTGGATCGTTTGCTTGGCGCCGAGTAGTGGTGGCAAATCGTAGGTGTCGGGATACAGATAGCCTTCTAGGCTGTCTTTGGGAAGCGGGAAGTCCACATCTTTCTCAAACAATTGCGGCTGATGAACCAGTGCCATGTATTCATCAGCTTTGGCAACTCCGTGCATCTCCAGCACATTTGCAGTCCGCGCGGACCAGTTGGTTTCGGGCAATCGGACCATCTGATCGATCGGTTTGTGGAGGGCGGCGATCACTTCGTCTGCGGTCATGCCGGCGTTTACTTGATAGGTGCCGATGGGGATGGGCCCGCGTTTGTGATTAAGTTTCGCGTATGTTTCCATCGCGGATGGATTGCGAACGACGGCGCCCTGCTTCAGCGTTTCAAGTGCGTTGAGGAGCGGGGTCTCGGTGTCGAACCGCACATAGAAAGGTTTGGCGGTGGCCATCGGGGCGATCTCGCCGTTGAGCCAGTGCCACCAGCCGTATGCTCCCACTCCGGCAAGGAGGAGAAGCACCAAACATCCGCAACTAATCCGCTTTGCCATGGAAAAATCTTTCGAGAATGAGGCAGGCCGCTTCGCCATCACGCAGCTTGCGCCTTCGACTTGCTTTGACGCCGCCCGCGATCATTTCTGTTTCTGCCTGCACGCTGGTGAGGGTTTCGTCTACCAGTTCTACGTGTACGCCCGCGTTTTCGATCTCCTGCGCGAGCATCCGGGCGATTTTAGCCATTCGGCCCTCTTCGCCGCCCGGCTCAATGGGCAATCCCAGCACGATGGCCTGTGCTTGCTCCTTTTTTGCCAGTTCGACGATGAGGATGGCGTCCTTTTTGAGGGTGCCGGTCGGGGTGATCGTCGGTCTGGCCGTTGCTATTTTCTGGTCTTGCTCGCCGACGGCGACGCCGATCCGCTTGGTGCCCCAGTCGATGGCGAGAAATCTCATATGAATCTGGGATCTCGGATCTCGGATCGCGGATCGGTAAAACGGATTCGTCGCAGGTTAAGGGCTCTTAAATGCAACCACAGAGACACAGAGGACACACAGAGGCACGGAGATTCTGTCGTTGTTGGAAGTCTCACGAATTCAAGACCTCAACGATTTCGTCGTGAAGTATTGCGTTCGTCGATAATGCATTGTCGTCGAGTTGTTCTTTACCCTGGAGATCGGTGAATCGTCCGCCGGCTTCTCGCACGATGAGGGCGACGGAAGATATGTCCCATCGACTCACAGTAGCGTCGATCATCATGTCGACTCGCCCGGTGGCGACGAGCGCGTGGCCGTAAGCATCGCACCATGTTCGCGCGGCCATGCATTGCTCTACCATTTTCAAATAGCCATCGAGAAGACCTCGTTTTGTCAAACCGAGATATCCACTGCTTGCAATCACCGCGCCTTTCAACGATGTTTTTTCGGAGACGCGGGTGGGGCGGCCGTTCCAAAATGCGCCGCCTCCCTTTTCTGCGAACAGCAAATCGTCGAGGGCGGGGAAATAGCATGCACCGATGATCGGCTCACCCGCGACTTCATAACTTAGGAGGGTTGCGTAGAGAGGCACGCCACAGATGAACGACTTCGTTCCATCGATTGGATCGATGACCCATCTGTCGTCGCCGACGCCGGTCATGCCTTCTTCTTCTCCGAGGATCGCTTCACCAGGATAGTGTTTGTTGATGAGTTCGCGGAGCATTCGTTCGGCGTACTTGTCGGCGACGGTGACGGGGGTGTCGTCGGCCTTGGCTTCGAATTGGACCCCGTTCTGGAAATGGGCGAGGGTCGACCGCCCCGCTTGCACGGCTGCATCGAGGGCGAAGGCGAGTCGCGGGGACATGGGAGCGACAGTTTACTGGGCGGGCTAAGAGGAGGAAGCGCCACCGCGCGTATTCAGTTCAGTTGTTAACGGGTTCGAGCGAACGAAGCAGTTCCTTACCTACTCGTTGCTGCACCTTGTCCCCCGCATTACAAAGATCGAGTCCAATTCCACGAAGTCCCATTTCTAGCTCCCGTGAAATGCCCTTGCGGTGGGAGCGAACCCAACTCAGAAACTGATCGACTCGGGGGCCATAGCGGCACGAGGTCAATAGCTGTCTCGACAATTTGAGTGCGTGGTCCAGCGGGTAGTGGTCGAGGATCAAGTCGCAGAGCATGAAGTTCTCCAGGGCCTCTGTATCCTTTCGGCACGTGAGGATGTAGTCTTCAAGTTGGCCGTCGATCCAGCTCATCAGTTCCGAACTGAGATTGAGCGCTTGAATCAACGTTAGCGCGTCGAACATCGTGAAGTGCGCTTCGAAGTCGTCAGGGAATCGACGCCACGAAAGGATCTGACTGACGTTGGATTTGAGCCTGTCCTCGTTGATCGGCCACATGTCGGTGCCAGACAACCAATGAAGGTCGCCAGGTTTCGCGAGCGCGTCCGCCAAGTCCGGGGACATCTGTCTCATGCCTGGAGTTCATGATAGCGCCAGGTTGGCGCCCCCATCCCCGCTACGCGGTACTTCCCCCACACGTGGGGGAAGAGTTCTCGCGCTAAACTGCGAAACGATGCATCGCTTCTTGTCGCTTACTTTTTGCTCCCTGCTCGCTGCCACCGCGCTCGCCCAGAATGACGACGCCTACGGCGCGAAGATCAAGGAGTTCACCACCGATCCGCACTTCTTGACCGGATACGTGGATCATGTGCCCGCTAGTGCCACGGTGCCGAGTCCGCTTAAGTATTTCGGCCACATCATCGGGGAGCCGAACATCCTCCACTACACGGATGAGATCAACGGTTACATGCGCGCGCTGGATAAGGCGTCGGATCGCGTGATCGTGAAGAGCATGGGCAAGAGCGAAGAGGGACGCGAGATGATTGCGGTCTTTATTTCCGATGCCGCAAACCTGGCGCGGCTCGATGAAATCGGAAAGCTTAACGCACAACTCAGTGACCCTCGTGGATTGGTGGATGGCGGATACAAGGGCGATGGCAAATTAACTGGTGCGGATGAGAAAGCAGAAGCGCTCATGAAGCAGACGCTACCGATTTATTACGCGACGGGGGGTATGCACTCGCCGGAAACTGGACCCCCGGAAATGTTGATGGAGATGGCGTATCGACTCGCGACGGAAGAGACGCCTTACATCCAAGAGATTCGGAAGAACAGCATCGTGATGTTGACCCCGGTTTTGGAGACGGACGGTCGCGATCGCTACGTCGACACCTACAACTATCGCAAACAGAATCCGAAAAAGCCACCGATTCCTCTGGTCTATTGGGGCCACTACGTATCGCA
>Ga0207704_10000720_pt1 | contig 14555 bp, 14 predicted proteins | sample KBSMisM12_FD_184308 | JGI IMG/M metagenome (GOLD analysis project Ga0207704, IMG submission 184308) | Miscanthus rhizosphere microbial communities from Kellogg Biological Station, Michigan, USA - KBS Miscanthus M1-2 (SPAdes) (version 2) | ecosystem: Host-associated > Plants > Roots >...
GAGGTGACGCCGGAGATGACGATCGGCCAGGAGGAGATCTTCGGCCCGGTGCTGGTGATCCAGCCCTACGAGGGCGAGGACGACGCGGTCCGCATCGCCAACTCGACCCCCTACGGCCTCTCCGGCGGCGTCTGGTCGGCCGACGCCGATCGCGCGATCAGGGTCGCCAAGCGCATTCGTACCGGCCAGGTCGAGATCAACGGCGGCGCCTTCAATCCCCACGCCCCCTTCGGCGGCTACGGCCAGTCCGGCCACGGTCGCGAGAACGGCCGCTACGGGATCGAGGAGCTGCTGCAGGTCAAGGCACTGCAACTCTGAGGGCTCCCCTGACCGGCGCATAGCGGCGTCCTCGTTCGCTCGCGTGCGAAGCACGCCACGCTCCCTGCGTCCTTGCTCTGCTTGGTCAGGAGAACCCTCAGTTCGGGAGGGTGAACAAGACGCGTGCGCCAGACAGCCCAGGTTCGAGCCAGATCCGGCCGCCGTGGGCCTCGACGATCGCCTTGGAGATCGCCAGGCCGAGGCCGGCGCCGTCGTCAGAGCGGGCGGCGTCGCCGCGGTAGAAGGGCTCGAAGACGCGGTCGCCGTCCTCGGCGGCGATCCCCTCCCCCTCGTCGTCAACCTCGATCTCGACGCCGTCGGCGAGGGAGCGGGCGCGGACGGTGACGCTGCCGTCGGCCGGGGTGTGGCGGATCGCGTTCTGGATCAGGTTGAAGAGGACGCGCTGCACCTTCTCGGCGTTGGCCTGGGCGAGCAGGGCGTCCGCGGGCAGGTCGGCGGCCACCCGCACTCCCCGCTGCGCAGCCGGGGCCCGCATCGCCGCCACCGCCTCGTCGATCAGCTCCCGCAGCTCGACCTGGCCCATCGTCCAGGAGATCTCGCCCGCCTCGATCCGGGAGAGCTCGAAGAGGTCGTCGATCAGGCCGCTGAGGACGGCGACGTGGGTTCGGATCTCCTTCAGGTAGCGCTCGCGGGTCTCGCCGGTCGCGACCCCGTCGTCGATCGACTCGACCAGCAGCCGCAGCGAGGCGAGCGGCGTCCGCAGGTCGTGGGAGGCGGCGGCGACGAGCTGCCGCCGCATCGCCTCGATCTCGCGGTTCATCCGCTCCCGCATCGCCAGCCGCATCGCCAGAGCGACGGCGACGGCGACCCCACCCACGGCGAGGACCACCAGTAGAACCTGCTCCGCCCCCATCCCGTGGGGGACGGCGACGGCGGCCGCGCCGGCAAGGAAGGCGGCGACGGCGATCGCGGTCGCGAGCTTCATGCCTTGAACCGGTAGCCGACGCCCCAGACCGTCTCGATGAAGCGGGGCTCGGCCGAGTCGTCGCCGAGCTTGGCGCGCAGGCGGCGGATGTGGACGGTGACGGTGCTGGTGTCGGTGAAGAAGGGGGATTCCCAGACCGCTTCCATCAGCTGGTCGCGCGAGAAGACGCGGCCTGGCCGGGCGGCGAGGTAGGCGAGCAGGTCGAACTCCCGCTGGGTCAGCGAGAGCTCCTCGCCGTCGAGGAAGACGCGCCGCGTCGCCGGCTCGACCCGCAGCGGCCCGCGCTCGATCGGCGGCGTCGCCTCCTCGTCGGCGGGCGGCGAGGTCCGCCGCATCACCGCCTCGACGCGGGCGACCAACTCGGCCGGCGAGAAGGGCTTGACCACGTAGTCGTCGGCGCCGTGGCGCAGGCCGACCAGCCGATCCGACTCCTCGCCGCGGGCCGTCAGCAGGATCACCGCTACTCGTTTCCCGGGACGCTCGTGCAGCTGCCGCATCACCTCGATCCCGGCAAGCCCGGGCAGCATCAGGTCGAGGACGACGAGGTCGGGACGGTGGAGGTCGGCCTGGCGCAGCGCCTCCGGTCCGTCGGCCGCCTGCAGGGCCTCGAATCCGGCCCGCTCGAGGTAGCGGGAGACGATCTCGACGATCGTCGGCTCGTCGTCGACGACGAGGACGGTGCCTTGGTCGGCCGCGGTCATCGCGTCGATTCTCGCCCCTGCGGCGGCGCTAGCCGAAGGTGAAGGCATAGCCCTGCACCCCCGCTTCCGGCTCCAGCCGCAGCACGTGGTGCCCGACGCGCGGTAGGTTGACGAGCCCGTACAGACGCTGCGAGTTCACTGAGACCACGCCGCCGTCGACGTCGGCACCGGCATCGGCAGCGGAGATCGGCCTACCGTCGAGGAAGACCCGGACCCGGCGCGGCTTGTCGTCGACGCTGCCGAGGACGAGGTAGACACGGCGGGCGCCGAAGTTCAGTTCCAGCGAGCCGCCGGCAGCGGTGGCGGAGTGGAAATCGATCCGCCAGGGGCCGTGGAAGGCGAATTCGTTCGGCGGCAGGCGCCGCGGGGCGCTGAAGTCGTGCAGCCCGGGCGAGAGTTCCGGGTTGGTGAAGCGTTCGGCGCGGGCGACCCCCAGGTAGGTCTCCGGCGTCGTCACCGCGGCCGACGGTTCGAGCCCGTGGGCGCCCGACATCCCCTTGCCGACCCGGTCCCCCGCTTCGGCCAGGAGCTCCCGGATCACCCGCTCTTTCTCGCCGTATTCCCCCTCGCCGAAGTGGACGTAGCGGACGTGGCCGCGGGCGTCGATGAAGTACTCGGCGGGCCAGTACTGGTTGCCATAGGCGGTCCAGGTGCCGAGTTCGTTGTCCTGGACGACCGGATAGCGGATCCCTTCGGCCGCGATCGCCGCTTCGACGTTGGAGGCTTCGCGCTCGAAGGGGAACTCGGGGCTGTGGACGCCGACGATCGTCAAGCCGTCCTTGCGGTAGCGCTTGTCCCACGCCTCCAGATAGGGCAGCGTGCGGATGCAATTGATGCAGGTGTAGGTCCAGAAGTCGACGAGGACGACGCGGCCGCGCAGGCCGAGCATCGTCAGCGGCTCTCCACCGGGCGTGTTGAACCACTTCTCGGTGTCGGTGAATTCCGGCGCGGGGCCGTAGTCGTGCAGCGGCACGGCATCCGCAGCGTGCTGAACCGGCTCTCGTTGGCCTTCTTCCGCCGCCGCCCGCCGGCCGATGCCGTCGGAGGAGCCCTGGATCTTGGCCAGGGCCGATTCGGCCGAAGCGGTCTTCTCGAGCCCTTCGGCCGGGTTGACGAGGAACGAGGGCAGGTCGGCGGTGACCTGGCGCTGGAAGCGGAGGTCGTAGTTGCCGAGCATCGCCAGCGCGACCAGGACCATCACCGCCCCGGTGGCGACCTGCAGCGCCTTGCCGCGGCGGGCGAGCGGCCGGACGACGCGGCGGCCACCGAGCATCAGCAGGTAGAGGACGAGGGCGGAACCGAGCCCGTAGGCGAAGGCCACCGCGAGACGGCCGGCGCTGAAGGTCTGCGAGGCGGTGACGACGATCACGCCGCCGAGGATCGGCCCGGCGCACGGCGTGTAGAGGATGCCGAGGCTGGCACCGACCAGCGTGCCTGACCAGAACCCGTCGCCGGCGGTCCGCGGGGCCCCCGCCCGTCCGGCGAAGCGGCTGAGCCAGGCCTCGAGCCGGTCGGCCAACGGCGGCACCATCAACACCACGCCGAAGCCGATCAGGACGACGATCGCCAGGTCGCGCAGCAGTTCGTTCGGCAGGTTCAGCGCCGAGATCAAATAGACGAGGGCGACGACGGCGATCGTGAAGGAGACGGTCAGGCCGGCGACGATCCCGAGCGGCCGGCGCCTGCCCCCCGTCGCGCCCGCCGAGAGCGCGATCGGCAGCACCGGCAGCACGCATGGCGAGACCGCCGTCGCGGCGCCGGCGATGAAGCCGAAGAGGACCAGCAGGACCATCGTCGACAACCCTAGGACGGAGATGTGACGAGGAGAGAAACTTCTAGACGCTCACGGCTGCGCCGGCAGGTAGCGGTTGGTGAGCAGTCCCGAAACGGATGAGCTTTCCCGAATCATCCCCTGTTCCTGCATCCACCCGACGAGATCGCTCGCCTTTTCCGGATCGATGCGACCGCTCCTCGAAAGCAGCGGCAGCGTCGCCCTCGTCTGAGCTGAGATCGCTTTCAGCCCGACGTGCGGATTCCTTTCGTCGGCCTTCATCGCCATCCGGATCGCGGCTTTCGGGTGCTTCACGGCCACCTCGGTTCCGCGAACGACTGCCGACAAGAACTTCTGGACGAACTCAGGATATTCCTCCGCCAGGTCTCGGCGGACGATCACAACCAGTTCTTCATAAGACGGAGCGCCGATCCCGCTCATTCGAGTGATGACCGGATCCGCCCCTCGCTTCTTCAGCTCGACACCCTCGAGGTTCCAGCTCCCGCCCAGGATCGCATCCGCTTTTCCGCTCAGCAAAGCCGGCACGAGGTTGTAGCCGACCGATTTCACGTGAACCTGGTCCAGCGTTAGTCCAGCTCGCGCCAATACGGTTTCGAGCAACCGTTCCTGGTAGAGCGACCCGTTAATCGCGATCGTCTTCCCTTTTAAGCCTGAGAGAGTCCGGATCTTCGACTTCTTCAGCCAGATCATCGCCGTGGTCGGTTGCGAGACCAGGCTTCCCACGGCCACGACGGGCAACCCTTTTTCCTTGGCGATCGCGACTTCCGGCATCTGTGCCACGCCGAACTCGTCAGTGCCGCTGAGCACGTAGGAGACCGACCGATTCGGCGTGCCCGGGGTACCCACCCAGACATTCAGGCCGACGTCTTCGAAGAATCCTCGCTGTTCGGCAACGACGATTCCGAGGTCGGACGGGCTTTCCCATCCCTCCACCGTCACCGTGACCCCGAGCGGCCCTTCGGGGGGCATCTCGGCCGACGCTTTCTTCGATTTCGCGGGCCGATGTTCAGCTGCTGATTCCGCCGCGACCCCACTGCCGCATCCGGCCGCCAGGAGAACGAGTGCAAGACCGCTCAGCCAACCCCCGATACCCATCGCTCAAAGGTAGCCTCGCACTCAAGCGAGTAGAAGGCTAAGCAGGGTAAGCCGGGGGCGCAGCGGTGATTCCGCCTTCTTCGCGTCCTACGACCGCGGCGGCGCGGCCCACTTTCTCGCCGATCCCGAAATGGGCGCAGATCGTCAGCTCGTGCTCCCGCCGCAGCGGCCGGGTCGGGTCGACGACGGGGGCGCTGCGGATCGCGTCCCCCTCCTGCGCGACCCAGACGCCGAAGGGGGCGCCGGCGCAGTCGGCGAAGGGGATGGCGACGATACGGGCGCGGCGGCGGCGGCCGAGGCGGGCGATCAACCAGGCAGGCTCGCCGCTCTCGGCGTCCACGTAAAAGCCCTGCACCTGACCGACGGGACGGCCGCTCGACTCAGCGACGTCGGCACCCCGCCAAGCCATCGCTTTGGCGGTGGAAGGCGGCACCGACTCAGCCATCGACATGCCTCTCCAGCAGCTGGCCGGCGGCGGTTGCCGGGTCGAGCTCGCGCCGCACCACCCGGTCGAGCAACTCCGCCGTAGCCGGATCCTCGGCGACCGTCTGCTCGAGGCGGCGGCGCATCCGCGAGGTGGCGATGCCGAGGACCTCGCTGCGCAGGTTGCGGGCACGCCGCTCGGCCAGGGTGCCAGCCTGTTCGATGAACTTTCGGTGCGCGTCGATTTGCGCGGCCAGCTCGTCGACCCCCTCGCCGCGGGCCGCCTCGGTGCGCAGGATCGGCACCTTCCAGCCCTCCGGGTCGTGCGAGAGGGCGAGGACGCCGCGGACCTCGCGGACCATCGTGTCGGTCATCGGGTGGTCGGCCTTGTTGACGACGATGATGTCGGGGATCTCCATCACCCCCGCCTTCAGCGCCTGGATCGAGTCGCCGGAGCCCGGCATCAGCGCCAGCACGATCGTGTCGGCGTGGTCGACGATGTCGATCTCGGCCTGGCCGACGCCGACGGTCTCGATCAGGACGTCGTCTTTGCCGGCAGCGTCCATGATCAGCGCCACCTGCAGGGCGGCCTCTGAGAGCCCGCCGAGGGCGCCGCGCGAGGCCATCGAGCGGATGAAGACGCCGGGGTCGAGGAAGTGCTCGGTGAGGCGGATCCGGTCGCCGAGCAGGGCGCCGCGGGTGAACGGGCTCGAGGGATCGATCGAGAGCACGGCGACCTCGCGCTCGGCCTTGCGCAGCCCCCCCGTCAGCGCCCCGATCAGGGTGCTCTTGCCGACCCCGGGCGGACCGGTGAAGCCGACGATCCGGGCCTTGCCGGTGCGCGGGTAGACCTCGCGGACCAGGTCCCAGCCGGCGGGGTCGTCGGACTCGATCAGGGTGATCGCCCGCGCCAGCGCCCGCTTTTCTCCGCTCAGCAGGCGCTCGGCCAGGGGCGCGGTTTTGGCGGCGTCGGGCAAGGGCGGCCCAGTCTAAGAGGCGGCCTTTAAAGTTGCCCCGCCGTGCTGCGCTTCCTCGCCCGCAACCGCATGCTCACCCCCCGCTACGCGCGGCTTTTCTGGCGCTACCTCTGGCGGCGCCTGCTGACCCCGGCGGGCCGGCGCTGGGCCTCCGAAGGCCCCTTCTTCCTCGGCCGCGGCCTCGAACTGAAGATCGAGCCGCGCGGCCAGATCCGCTTCGGCCGCTTCGTCTGGATCGGCGACGGCTCGAAGATCCGCTGCCACGAGGGCGTGGTCGAGATCGGCGCCAAGACGGTGATGGGCCAGGAGTGCACGATCTCCGCCTACCAGCGCGTCCGCATCGGCGAGCAGTGCGTGATCGCCGACCGGGCGATGTTCATCGACTTCGACCACGGCGTGGTCGAGGTCGAGCGGCCGATCCGGCTGCAGGGCATCTACAAGCGCGACGTCGAGGTCGGCAACAACGTCTGGATCGGCTACGGCGCCTGCATCCTGCGCGGGGTCAGCGTCGGCGACAACTCGGTGATCGGCACCAATGCGGTGGTGACCAAGGACGTCCCCGCCAACGCGATCGTCGGCGGCGTGCCGGCGCGGATCATCCGCATGCGCGAGGCGCCCGAGGAGCTGCGCTGGGCGCGGCCCGTCGAACCGGACCCCGACGCCTGGACGACGATGCAGCCGCCCACGTCGGCGGCGCACGACTAGCTACGGCCGCCCGCGAGTAAGCGGAAGCCCATGCCCGAGGTTGCCTTCCTCAATCGCGCGGTCGCCTAACCTGCCGCGACTTCCGGCCTGAGGGTTGTTGTCTGCAATTTTTCTGTCAGGTTTGACTTGTACCGTCAGGCTGACAATGAATCGCTGCCGCCAGATTGCGCCCATGTCCCGCGACGGGAGAATCCGCTCGGAGGAGGTGGCGACCAGGTTCGGCCGCAACCTCTGGCGTTGCCGGAGGCGCGCGGCCCTCTCGCAGGAAGAGCTGGGGGCGCGGGCGGGCCTGCACCGGACCGAGATCGGGATGCTGGAGCACGGCACCCGGCTGGCCCGGGTCGACACGCTGATGAAGCTCGCCGGCTCGCTCGACGTCTCACCGACCGAGCTGCTCGAGGGAATCCACTGGACGCCCGGCACCAGCAGCGAGGGCGGCTTCAGCATCAGCGAACGGACGCTGGCCCACCGCTGCCGCGGCGACTGCAGCTGAGCAGGGTGCCGGACTACGGAAGCTTGGCGCCGGCCAGTTCGGCGTAGACCGCCGCCGTCTGCTCGGCGACGTCACCCCAGTCGAAGCGGCGCAGGTGCTCGTAGGCTTCGGCGACGAGGCGACGGCCGAGCTCGTCGTCGGAGAGGACGCGGATCGCCACCTCGGCCAGCGCTTCGGGGTCGTGGGCGCGGAAGCGCAGGCCGGCCTCCTCGTGCGGGACCACCTCGCGCAGGCCGCCGGTGTCGGCGACGATGCAGGGGCAACCGGAAGCCATCGCCTCCAGCGCCACCAGCCCGAACGGCTCGTAGATCGACGGAACCACGGTGAGGTCGGAGATCCGGTAGAGCGAGTGGAGGACGTCGTCGCCGATCCAGCCGAGGAAGGTGCCGTGGTCCATCAGCCCCAGCTCGCTCGCCTGGCGCTTCAGCTCCGCCTCGTGGGTGCCGGAGCCGGCGACCAGGAAGCGCGTTCCGGGTGCCTCTTCGAGCACCCGCGGCATCGCCTCCAGCGCCAGCTGGAAGCCCTTCTCGTAGACGAGCCGGCCGATCAGCAGCACGAGCTTCTCCTCGGGCGCCGCGAACTCGGCGCGCAGCCGCGCCAGGTCCTCGGCCGGCTGCGCGGGCAGGTCGTCGGGGTCGATCCCGTTCGGGATCACAGTGACCCGCTGCTCCTCGACGCCGAAGATGTCGGCGACCTGTTCGCGCATGTAGTGGGAGCAGGTGATGACCCGGTGCGAGCGGTTGGTGATCCAGCGCTCGACGCCGTGGATGTAGGTCTGCGGGTGCTTGTCGACCCAGCCCTGGTGGCGCCCGTACTCGGTCGCGTGGATCGTCGTGATCAGCGGCGCGTCGAAGCGCTTGGCGAGGTGGTCGCAGGCGTTGGCGACGAGCCAGTCGTGGCCGTGGACGAGGTCGAAGCTGTAGCGGTCCCCGAGCTCGACCCCGGCCGCCAGCATGTCGGAGTTCATCCGCTCGACCCAGGCGACGAACTCGCCGAGGTCGGTCGGCCGCTTCGGCTCGCGGATGCGGTGGATGACGACGCCGTTGCGGCGCTCCTCGGCCGGCGACTCCTCTCCCCCGCGGGTCAGCACGTGGACCTCGACGTCGCGCTCGACCAGCGCCTCGGAGAGCTTGCGGACGTGGCGGGCGAGGCCTCCCTCGATCAGCGGCGGGTACTCCCAGGAAAGGATCAGGACGCGGGTCAAGTTCGTGGCTGGGGTCCGGTTGGCACTCGGCTAGGGCTCCAGGAGCGATGCGGTGCTGAGGTCGGGGGCAAGCGACCGCAGGTGGGGTTCGGTGGCGCGGCCGGAGTCTATGGCCTCCAACAACGCCTGTGAGTGGTCGGTGGCCCGGTGGTAGGCGTAGTCGCCGGCCTGCTTGCGTTGATCGAGAAACGCCCAGTCACTCGATTGGGCGGCCAGCAGCTCGCGGGCGGCGCGCTCCAGCGCGGGTCCGCGCAGCCCTCCCGACACCGCTCGCAGCAGCCGCAGCTCCATCCGCCGGTTGCCCCAGGCAAGGTCGGCGACGGCCGGCGAGTCCCACGTCCGCAGGTCCTTGCCCTCGCCCCAGGTCGAGGGTTGGAGCGGCCGTTCGACCGGCTCGTGCTCGGCCAGCGCCTGCGGCACGGTGACCAGGCGGATCCCCGCCGCCTCGGCGCCGTCCAGTACCGCCCGCAGCCAGATCGGCCCCTCCGACCACCAGTGGCCGAGCAGCTCGGTGTCGATCGCGAAGACGAGCAGGCCGCGGCGGCCGCGACTCTCGGCGTAGGCGCGCAGCCGGGTGGCGGCGGCGGCGAGGAACTCGTCGGCCTGACGGCGGGCCGCGGCCGCGGCGGCGGCCGGGTCGTAGGCGCCGCCGCCGACCCGCCAGATTCGGATCCCCCGCAGCGATTTTCCGGCGAACTGGGCGTGGGCGGGGTCCGACGGATAGCCGTCGAGCGACCAGAGCCAGGAGATCGCCTCCCAGTCGATCGGCAGCGCCACCGGGCCGGCCTCGGTGCGGATCGGGGCAAGCGCCTCCAGTGGTTCGGAGTGCGAGCTCTGGTCGACGCAGAACCAGCCGACCCCCTCCCGCGCCAGCTCCCATTCCAGCCCCGGCTCGAAGGCGCACTCGGGCAGCCAGAAGCCGCCGTCCCAACCGAAGCGCCGCCGGTGCGAGCGGATGCCGGCGTCGAGCTGCAGCCGCAAGCTCTGCCGCGTCGCCAGCAGTGGCAGGACCGCGTGGGTGGCCGAGGAAGCGGCGAGGGTGACCCGTCCCTCCGCCGCCGCCCGCTGGAACGGCACGAGCGGATTGCCGTCCGCCGCGTCGAGCAGCTCCAGCGCCCGCCGGTAGCGCTCGCGCTCGCCTTCGCAGGCCGCACGGCACTCGGCCGGCACCTGCGCCAGGTCGGCCTCTGCCGCCCCGATCCGCCACTCGACCAGGAAGCGCCGCAACCGCTCCGCCGCCCCCGCGTCCTCGAGCTGGTCGGCCAGCACCGGCGTCACCGTCATCGTCAGGTCCCGCGCCACCTCCAGCACCGGCAGGTAGGAACGGATCACCGCGTCGAACAGCCACTCCTCGCCGAACGGGTAAGTCCCGAACCCCTCGACGTAGGGCATGTGGCTGTGAAGGACGATCGCGAAATCGCCGACGCCCTCGTTTTCGAACTGCATCAGATTTCCCCCCTGCCAGGTAGGAAATTTGATGCAGTTCGGGAGTCAGGGGGCACGGCAGACGGCGAGGAAGTCCAGCGCTCGATCCAGGGGTCCTGTTTTGAGGGCGAAGTCCGAGGCGGCGATCGCCGGGGTGAAGCGGTCGTAGAACGGCTTGGTCAGTCCCAGGCGCTTGTGGACCGAGTCCCAGCCGAGCTTGATCGCCAGCTCGTGGGCGCGCAGCTTGCGGGCGTGGAAGAGGCCGAGCATCTCGACCCGCTCGAAGTGCGCCTCGCAGAGCTCCCGGAACTCCTCGGCGCGGTACTCCTTCACGTGCCAGGGGTTGTCGGACTTCTCGGCCCCCTCCGGCGCCAGCGTCAGCAGGTTTGGCGTCGAGACGTAGGCGACTCCGCCGGGCGCCAGCATCGACTTGAAGTGCTCGAGGATCGCGCCGGGGTCCTGGACGTGCTCGATCGTCTGCAGGAAGACGACGGCGTCGCAGGGCTCGGCGAAGCTCTCGACCAGGTCGCGCTGGAAGCGCAGGTTCGGCCGCCGGTAGCGCAGTCGCGCGTGCTCGTGGGCCTCAGGGTTGGCGTCGACGCCGACGACGCCGGCGGCACTACGGGCGAGGACGTCGGAGCCGTAACCCTCGCCGCAGGCCATGTCGACGACCCGCTTTCCCGCCACCCGCTCGGCGATCCACTCGTAGACCACCAGGTGGCGCCGGAACCAGTAGTTCTCCTCCGGCACGTCGGGCAGCGTCCGCTCGCCCGTCAGGGGCAGCGGGGGCACTCCGGGCGGCTGGTTCTCCTGCAGGTAGTGGCGCTCCACCGGACGGGACCGTATTGCAGATTCCGCATATTGTTCCCGCCCGATGCCGGCCTCCCCCTCCGCCAGCCCGGAGCACATCAAGGACGTCAACACCCGCTACCACGACGCGGCGGCGCACGAATACGACGCCAAGTGGGGCATCGACTTCGGTGAGGTCGGCCAGCGCCAGGTGCGGCTGAAGCTGATCAAGGCGCTGGGCGGGCAGAAGGGCCGCAGCTTCGGCGACGCCCTGGAGATCGGCTCAGGCACCGGCTACTTCTCGCTCAACCTCGTCCAGCTCGGGGTGATCGAGCGACTGACCGCGACCGACATCTCGCCCGGGATGCTGGATCGCCTCTCCGCGACCGCCGAGGCACTGGGGCTGGAGGAGGTCACCACCGTCGTCACCGAGGCCGAGACCCTGCCCTTCGAGGACGAGAGCTTCGACCTCGTCTTCGGCCACGCCGTCCTCCACCACATCCCCGACCTCGACAAGGCCTTCGCCGAATTCCGCCGCGTCCTGCGACCGGGCGGGATGATCGCCTTCGCCGGCGAGCCCTCGCGCTACGGCGACACCCTCGCCGCCCTACCCAAGCGCGCGGGTCTGGCGCTGGCGCCGATCTGGCGCCGCGCGGTCGGCGCTCGGGAGCGCGGCGTCGCCGAGTACGAGCAGTCCGAGGGCCACTCGCTGGAGGGCGAGGTCGACGTCCACGCCTTCGCCCCCGCCGACCTCCGCCGCCTGCTCCGCGACGCCGGCTTCGAGAAGCGCCACGTCGGCGGCGAGGAGCTCCTCTCCAACGCCTGGGGATGGGGCCTGCGCACGGTCGAGTCGAGCGCCGAGCCCGAATCGATCTCCTTCGGCTGGCGCCGCTTCGCCTTCAACAGCTACATCGCCCTGCAGAAGGTCGACACCCGCCTGCTCGAGCCCTACCTGCCCGCCGAGCTCTTCTACAACCTCCTCGTCTCCGCCCGCAAGTCGGCCTAGCGGCCGTCGATCAACCGACTGGCCCGCGTCCGGACCATGTCGGCGATCACCTCCAGCACGGGGTGCGACCAGCCTTCCTGCTCGGCGTCGTGGAGGCAGGCCTCCGTCGCCGTGAGAATCTCGCTCGACCAGCGCTGAACAAACCGGGGCAGCCCCCCGCCGAGCCCGCTTTCGGCGCCCAGGCGCTCCCAGCAACCGAGGTCGACCTGCGACGGATCCTCCTCACCGCCGATAGCCATCGCCAGCCGCGGAGTCAGGTCGTCGTAGACGGCGGTTGAAACGACGTCGTAAAGCGGAGCTAGCCGCACACCGGCCGCTGGGTCGTAGAGCAACGAGAAGTTCTTGCCGTGTGCGTCGCTGTTGCCGAGCAGGAAGTTGGTCAGCACCGCCCGGACGAAGGCGTTGACGTCTAGAGCGATCCGACGGTTCGGCTGTCGTCTCAGCAGCGCGATAACCGACGCCACCGATGGCCCGCCCTCGGCTTCGTACTTCTGGGTAGGCAGCAAGCCGAGGGCCTGGCACATGTCCTCCTGGTGGAGGCGGACCGTGTTGCCCTCGGCGTCGACCGCACGATCGAACCGCTCGCTGTACAGGCAACGGATGCCGTCGATCTCGCGCAACCCCGTCATGGCGACCTCATTGCCGGCCCTCACCGCGACTCTCATGCAAAACGTCTCGTTGACCGCCAACCCCTCGAACCGCTCGTGCTCGGGCTTCAGCAGACAGTTGCTCGGCATGCCGCCGAGCGGCTGGGCGAACTCACCGGAGGGAAGGCGAATGAGGATGAGCTTGTCCTGGACGCCGCCCAGGCTCAAACGCACTCCCTCAGGGTCGAGGTCGATGCCGAGGGGATCGCGCGGGAGGTCGCGGAGCAGCTCGCCCACCTGCTTCTCGCTGAGAGGACGAGTCTCTGCTCCCCTTGACTGGAGTGGCTGGTCGCCCGGCAGAACCACCGCCGCCCCGGCACAATCGGCGCCGAGCGCGGCGAGCAAGCCGAAGCCGTTGCCCTCGCTGATCCCGAGCTTGGCGGCGATGGTTGCGCGCACTGCCCCCTCCGGCAGTAGACCATCGAAGAACGGGGCCGACTCGCTGGGCTTGAACCGCTCCTCGCGCAGGGGCAGAGAGGCCGAGAGCCTGGCCATGGGATCGTCCCAGTCACCCCGGATCGCGTCCTGGGAGTACGAGAAGCGATAGCGGGAGGGGCCGGTTCGGTCGATGGACCCAATCGGGACCCCACGCAGATAGACCGAAAGAGTCATTCGACTCTGAGCTTCAGACCCAGCGCCGCAAGCACGGGAACGATCGTGTCCAGACGACTGGTCGGCTTCCCGGACTCGATCTGGTGAACGGCCCTGGTACTGACGCCGGCGGCCAGAGCAAGCTCGTCTTGTCGCATGCCGAGCTCCCCCCTCGCGCGGCGTACCTCTGCACCTATGGAACTGGCTTCAGTGGCCGCTATATCGAGCTTGCGATGCACAATCGTGCATTTTAGCTCATTTCTAAGCTAAAAAGTGGATTTTATGCTTGATCGTGCATATCAAGCCCCAGAAAGCAAGCCCGGAGACTAAAATGATCGATCGTGCATCCACCTAGCGGCGCAGGCGCGGGCCGCGGTCCTTGGCTTCGCCCGGCACGCGGGCGCGGTAGATCTTCACCCGGTAGTCGAGGCCCTTGAGGCGGCGTTCGCCGACGTAGGAGTAGTCGAAGCCGTCACCGGCCACGTCCTTGGTCGCCTCGTCGAGGACGACGCTGCCGGGACGGGCGACGTTGGTGAGGCGGCTGGCGAGGTTGACGGCGCGGCCGTAGTAGTCGCCGGCCTGCGGCAGGGTCGGGCCGCTGGCGATCCCGGCGCGGAGCCAGGGGAACTGCTGCCCTTCGGCCTCGGCGGCGGCGATCAGCTGCAGCGCCGCCGCGACCATCGGCTCGGGTTCGGTGGAGACCAGCATCACCTCGTCGCCGATCGTCTTCACCAGCCGCACCGGCGGCTCGGCGACGGCGGTCGCCATCTCCTCCAGCCGCCCGGCGACCATGCCCAGCTCCTCGGCGTCGATTTCCTCGCCGAGGCGGGTGAACTCGACCAGGTCGGCAAAGCAGACGGTGAGGTTGACCGTCCCTCCCACCTCCCCCGAGGCGAGGTTGGTGGCGCCGATCACGTCGCGACGGATCTGTTCGATCAGGTGCGCCTGCAGCGCGTAGACCACCGTCGGGCCGACCAGGGGCATCATGTAGTCGGCGGCCGCGACGAAGCGGCGGGCGACATCGTGCTCGTTGTCGCCGGGGCGGATCAGGGTGCGGACGATCAGCTCGCGATTGGCTTCGGCGATCCGCGCCGTCCCCATCCCGATAGTGCGGGCGACGCCGAGGAGACCGTCCTCGGGCAGTCCGGTGTCGATGAAGGCTTTGACCATGCGCGCCGCCTCGAGGTCGGCATCGGTGCCGCGGCGCTCGTCGGGGTCGCCGTAGGGAACTCCGAGGGCGGAGCTGAACCGCTGCAGCACGTCGAGCTCGAGCCCGACCTGCTCGGCGATCTCCCGTGCCGTATAGCGGGGGCCCTCCCCGGCCAGGGCCCGCTCCACCGGCAGCAGAGTCAGGCGTCCGGCAGCGACAGCCGCCTTCAGTTCCTCCAGCGAGCAGCCCTCCGCGGCGAGCTCTTCGAGCAGTTCCAGCCGCGCTTCGCGCGA
>Ga0207704_10000723_pt1 | contig 14493 bp, 16 predicted proteins | sample KBSMisM12_FD_184308 | JGI IMG/M metagenome (GOLD analysis project Ga0207704, IMG submission 184308) | Miscanthus rhizosphere microbial communities from Kellogg Biological Station, Michigan, USA - KBS Miscanthus M1-2 (SPAdes) (version 2) | ecosystem: Host-associated > Plants > Roots >...
GAGGAGGTGGGCGCGCTCTGGGCCATGGAGCGGGCGGGCGCCTTCCGCGGCCGCTACCACGTGCTGGGCGGGCTGCTGTCGGCCCTGGACGGCGTGGGGCCCGACGCGCTGAAAGTCGGCGGCCTGACCGCGCGCGCCAGCGACCCCGGCGTGCGCGAGGTGATCCTGGCGCTGCCGGCCACGGTCGACGGACAGACCACGGCGCACTACCTGGCCGACCGGCTGGCCGGGGCGGAGGTTTCGGTCACCATGCTGGCGCGCGGCGTGCCGGTGGGCGGGGAACTGGACTGGCTGGACGACGGCACCATCGCCCAGGCCATGCGGGCTCGGCGCCCGGCCTGACCCGACCATGGCCGCCGACGACCTCTTCGCCCAGGCTGGGGCCCAGGCCGGCGCCGGGCGGTTCGCCGAGGCATTGGCGACCCTGGACGCCTTGATCGCCGAGACGCCGGGGGACGCCAGGGCCTGGTCGATGCAGGGGTCGCTCAGGATGGAGCTGGGCCGGCCGGGCGACGCGCTGGCCAGCTACGACCGGGCGCTGACGCTGAATCCGGCGGCCGCGGCGACCCTGGTGAACCGCGGCAACGCGCTCAGCCTGTTGGGCCGCCACGCCGAGGCGGTGGAGAGCTACGATCGGGCGCTGGCGCTGGATCCGCGGCTCGTCCCCGCGCACGGCAACCGGGCGCGGGCGCTGATCGCGCTGGAGCGTTCCGCCGAGGCCCTGGCGTCCGCCGACGCCGCGCTCGCGCTGCAACCGGCCTACGCCAACGCCTGGACCCACCGCGGCTCGGCCCTGCACGCGCTCGAACGCTACGACGAGGCGCTGGACGCCTTCCAGAAAGCGCGGGCGGCCGGCGCCGACCCGCACGAGGCGCAGAGCAACCTGGGCATGACCCTGACCGCGCTCGGCCGTTACCGCGAGGCGCTGGCGCCGCTGGATGCGGCGGTGGCGCTCAGGCCCGAGGCGCCGCTGGCGCGCTATCGGCGCTCGCGTCCGCGCCTGACCCTCGGCGACTTCCAGGGCGGCTGGGCCGACTACGAACATCGCTGGCGGACGGCGTTCTTCGCGGCGCGGTCGGCCGGCTACGTGACCGCGGCGGCGCAGGCGAAGCTGGCGGCGAACCCCCGGCCGGAGGACCTCGCAGGGCGGCGCGTCCTGGTGCTGGCCGAACAAGGCGTCGGCGACCAGATCATGTTCGCGAGCATCCTGCCCGACCTGGCCGCGGCCGCCGCCCGCGTGACCCTGGTCTGCGACCCGCGCCTCGTGGGCCTATTCGCGCACAGCTTCCCCGGCGTCGCGGTCCAGGGCCCGGACGGCGCGACGGAGCGCGGGGAGGGCGATTTCGACGTCGTGCTGGCGTTGGGCAGCCTCGCGGTCGTCTACCGCAATACCGAGGCCGACTTCCCGGGCCGACCGTATCTCGCGCCGCGACCCGAGCTCACTGAGAGCTGGCGGGAGCGTCTGGGCCCCGCAAACGGCCGGCGACGGATCGGCATCTCCTGGCGCGGCGGCGGGCCGACCACCGGCTCGGCCGCGCGGTCGCTGACGCTGGCGGCGCTGCGTCCGATCGTGGACACGCCGGACTGCGAGTTCGTCAGCCTGCAGTACGGCGACCCACGGGCCGAGGTGGCGGAGGTCAACGCGGGCCTCTCCCGGCCGATCCGCTGTTTCGACCCCGCCGAGATCGACGACTTCGAGGCGCTGGCGGGACTGGTCTCAGCCCTCGACGTGGTGGTGAGTGTGCAGACCGCGGTGATCCACCTGTCCGGCGCGCTCGGCCGCCCATGCCTGGTGATGGTTCCGCAGACGCCGGAGTGGCGCTACATGGTCGGGCGGCCGGCCATTCCCTGGTACGGGTCGGTGCGGCTGTTCCGGCAGGAGGGCGGCGTCGGCTGGTCGCCCGTGATCGACCGCGTCGCAGCGGCGCTCGCGGCTGGAGCTGGCTGAGGTGGGCGGTCTGAACCCCGGAGAACCCTTGCTCGACGTCTACATCGGCTACGACCGCAAGGAGGTCGTGGCCTATCACGCGCTGTGCCAGAGCATCCTCGACCGCAGCTCCGCGCCAGTGCGCTTCACGCCGATCAGCCTGGCGAACCTGAAGGGCGTGTTCGACCGCGAGCGGCTTGCGCAGCAGTCGACGGAGTTCTCGTTCTCGCGGTTCCTGACGCCCTACCTGTCGGGCTACCGCGGCTGGTCGCTGTTCATGGACTGCGACATGGTCGCCCGCGCGGACATCGCCGAGCTGTTCGCCCTGCGCGACGAGCGCTGCGCCGTGATGGTCTGTCAGCACGACTACACGCCGCGCGACGACGCCAAGTTTCTGAAGAACCCCCAGACCCAGTACGCCAAGAAGAACTGGTCCAGCCTGATGCTGTTCAACAACGAGGCCTGCCGGGCGCTGACGCCGGAGTATGTGGCGACCGCTTCGGGCCTCGACCTGCACCAGTTCCGCTGGCTGGAGGACCAGGACCGCATCGGCGCCCTGCCGCTGGCCTGGAACTGGCTGGTCGGGGAGTATCCCTACAATCCCGACGCCAGGATCGCCCACTTCACGCGCGGCGGCCCCTATTTCGCGGCCTACGCCGACACCGAGTACGGAGACGAGTGGCGCGCGGCTCTGGCCCGCGCCAACTGGGTGGAAGACCTTCCCGCCTAGACCGCGCGCAGGCGCCGCCGCTGGGCCGCGCCGAGTCGCCGCCGTGAGCGATGGCGACCGTGCGGCGTCAAAACTGCGCTGCTGGTGAAGCTGAGGATAGCTCGACGCAAGGGCTGCGCTGACGGACCAGCGAGACCACCACGGCGCCGCCCTCGCCTTCGCGCGGCAGGCCGGCGAAGAAGTAGTCCATCTCGACCGCCAGAACGCACGAGATCTTCCACAGCATGTTCGCCGACAGGCGGCACACCGCGCTCTCGTATTTGTGGATTTGCTGGAAGGTCACGCCGCACTGGGCGCCCAGAGCCTGCTGCGACAAGCCGAGCAGACGGCGGCGAGCCCGCAGCCGACGGCCGACGACGATATCAAAGCCTTCTTTCATCATGCCCACCTGAACCCTGGCTCCGCGCTTGAGTTAGACGCCTGTTCCGAAAGCACCGCGCGCCGCCGTCGGGAGGACCGTCGACGACGCGCAGCGCCCACACCCCGTTTCCGGGGGCCCGCGGCAAGGGGGACCGCTCTCCCTCGCCGCAACCGCCGAACCCGACAAGAGCGGGTTCGGCCGCAGCCTGGGCGGGCAGCGCCCCGGTCGGGGGGACAGGCGCCGCCGTCAGGCTCGTTGTTCAGTTCGCCGGCGACTCGCCGGGAATTCGGTTCATCGCGCAGCCGTGGCAGCTCATGTCGCCGCCCGGCCGGCCCATGGTCAGCCCCTGCTGGGCGCCCAGGGAGGCGGCGGCCGTCACCGTGGCCAGCGCCGCCAGCGCATAGAGGATGTGCAAGGAGAGCCGCATCGGGATTTCCTCCGGGCCCGGGGGCCCTGACGTTGAGCAGAACCTAGGGCTGCGGCGGGATGTCGCGCAGGTGCAGCGACCGCCGACGGCCGTCGCAACGGTGGCGCCGGTCGGGTGCAACGATTTGCAACCCAGAATGCAACGGTTGCATGCCGGGGTTGCATTGTGGAATGCTGTTCGGCGATGACCTCGCCCTTCTTCCACGACAAGCTGACCCTGGTCCTGAAGGCGCTCTCGATGAGCCGCGGACGGCTCGCCGCCGAACTCGCCGTCGACAAGTCGCTGGTCGGCCGCTGGGCCTCGGGCGGCGTCAGCCCCTCGGCGCACAACCTCGAGAACCTGACCCGCGTGATCTCGGCCCACGTGCCGGGCTTCACGATGCTGGACTGGGACCGCGACCTGACGGGCATGGCCGAACTGCTGGGCGTGCCGGCTGCCGTGGCGCATGTCCGCAGCCAGGGGTGGATGGACGACCAGCCGGACGCCCTGCCGCTGCCGGTGCTGGAGATGTCGCGGCTGACGACAGCCCGGCGCGGGGCGGCCTACGAAGGTTTCTGGCGCACGACGCGGCCGTCGGTCGTGATGCCGGGGCGGTTCTTCCACGACCACGGGATCATCCGGCGCGCCGACAACGGCCTGCTGGAATTCAAGGTCGGCGGCGCCGGTCTGCTGTTCGAGGGCTGGCTGCTGCTGGCCGAGGGCCAGCTGTTCGCGATCCTGTTCGACACGGTGGGCCAGACGCCGATCTTCGTGATCTGGAACGGCGTGCCGCTGTCGAAGGCCTCGTTCCTGGACGGCATCGTCATGGCCGCGGCGCTGAACGCGGCGCGCACGCCGTCCGCCTATCCGATCGTGATGGAGCGCATCGGCGACCTGACCGGCGACCGGGCGGCCGACGACGCCACCTGCGCCGAGATGTTCCGCCGCGATCCTCTGGCGCCGGAGGGCAGCGTGCCGGAGGAGCTGCGCGACCACCTGGTGCGCGACATTGGGCCGGCGGCCGCCAAGGCGGGCGGCGACCTCTTCCTGCTGGCGCCGATCACTTCGACGCTGTCGCGGGGCGAGACCATCGGCGGGCGGCTTCAGGGATAGCGCCCAGGCCCAGACTCACGGTATAGAACGCAACATGAACATGTTGCTTGCGTTCGCCGTCCTCTCGACGCTCTCCGCCGCCGGCGCCGCCGTCTGGGCCCTGCGCGAGCGGCGTCGCGCCGACGCCGCGGAGCTGCGCGTGGAGATGATGCGCGAGCAGGCCGAACTGGTCTCGGCCCAGGTGGCGCAGTCGGCGACGGGCGTCGCCGAGGCGATCCTGGCCAAGAACGAGGAGGCGATCCGCAACCGCGAGCAACTGGCTCAGGCGCGGCTCGAGGCGCAGCTGAAGCCCGTCGCCGAGACGCTGCAGAAGTTCCAGGAACAGGTCACCGCGGTCGAGAAGCAGCGGGCAGAGGACCAGGGGGGCCTGAAGGAACAGATCGCCGCCCTGCTGACCGCGTCGGCGGCCACCCAGGACGAGGCGCGAAAGCTGTCGGCGGCGCTGCGGCGCGGCGCGGGGGTGCAGGGGCGCTGGGGCGAGCAGACGCTGCGCAACGTGCTGGAGGCCGCAGGCCTCGCCAACCGCTACGATTTCGACGAGCAGACCTCGACCGACACCGAGGAGGGACGCCGGCGCCCAGACGTGACCGTTCGCCTGCCCGGCGGCGGCGTCTTCGTCATCGACGCCAAGTGCTCGCTGAACGCCTTCCTCGAACTGCAGGACGCGCCGGACGAGGCGACGCGCGAGGCGATCGGCCTGCGCCACGTGCAGAGCGTGAAGGGGCATGTGACCGGGCTGTCGGCCAAGGCCTATTGGGAGCAGTTCGAGAACTCGCCGGACTTCGTGGCCATGTTCGTGCCGCTGGACTCGGCGCTGGCGGCGGCGCTGGAACGGGCGCCGGACCTGATGACCGATGCGATGGACCGGCGCGTGGTGATCGTAACGCCCACGACCCTCTTCGCCCTCTGCAAGGCGGTGGTCTACGGCTGGCGGGTCGAGGAGCAGGCGGCCAACGCCAAGAAGATCGCCGACCTGGGGCGAGAGCTCTACAAGCGCATCGCCGTGATGGGCGGGCACGCCGGCTCGGTCGGCAAAGCGCTGGAGGCGGCGGTCGCGCGCTACAATCAGTTCGTGGGCTCGCTCGAGACCCAGGTGCTGACCCAGGCGCGGCGCTTCGAGGAGCTGAAGGTCGACCACGAGGGCCGCGAGGTGACCCCGCTGGAGGCGCTGGAGGCGGCTGTGCGGCCGCTGACCAAGCTGGACGCCGACAAGACGCCGAAGGTGCGGCTGGTGGGCGGCGAAGACGCCTGAACGCCCTCTTCGTCATCCTCCGGTCGTGCGAAGACACGATCCGGGGGACCCAAGCGGCCCCACCTGGTTCTGCAACTCAGCTTGGGTCCCCCGGATCAGCCTGCGGCTGAGCGGAGGATGACGGTTGAAGGATGGTGCGCCGTTTGGCCTACCTTGACGCTCGGGTATCGGGCCCCTAATTCGCGCCCATGGCGTTGCGTGAAATCCTTATCGTTCCGGACCCGATCCTGAAGCAGGTCTCCAAGACCGTGGCCACGGTCGACGACGAGTTGCGCGCCCTGATGGACGACATGCTCGAGACCATGTACGCGGCGCCCGGCATCGGGCTGGCGGCGATCCAGGTCGGCGTGCCCAAGCGGGTGATCGTCATGGACCTGGCCAAGACCGACGAGCCCAAGGCGCCTCGCTATTTCGTCAACCCCGAGATCCTCTGGGCCTCGGAGGAGACCGCGCCCTACGAGGAGGGCTGCCTGTCGGTGCCGGAGATCTTCGACGAGGTCGAGCGGCCGGCGCAGGTGAAGATCCGCTACATGAACTACGCCGGCGAGTCTGTGGAAGAGGACGCCGAGGGCCTGTTCGCCGTCTGCATCCAGCACGAGATGGACCACCTGGACGGCGTGCTCTTCATCGACCACCTGTCGCGCCTGAAGCGCGAGCAGGCCGTCAAGAAGGTCAAGAAGCAGGCCAAGGCGGCCTAGGGAAGCGTCCCGCGAAGGTCAGTGCCTCGCGTCGTCGGCCGCCTTGTGGACGGCCACGTCGGTCTTGTCCGCCGCGGTCTTCGCGCCAGCCTTCAGCTTGTCGCCGGCGTCGCTGGCGCCCGCCTTCAGCTTCTCCCCGGCGTCGTTCGCGCCCGCCTTCAGCTTGTCGCCCGCCTCGCTGGCGGCTTCCTTGGTCTTGGCGGCTGCTTCCTGGGTTCCCTGCTTGATGTCGGAGCCGAGATCCTTGGCGGCCGGCGTTTCGGTGACGGCCTTGGCGGCGTTGCCAACTTCCGAGCCGACAGCCTTGAGGTCCTGGGCGGTCTTATCCTGGGTCGGCTTGGAGCAGGCGGCGGCGGAAAGTCCGAGGATCGCGATGGCGGCAAGGGTCAGGGTGCGCATGGGAGCCTCCGGGAATGGCGGTCAAGGGAACGGTTAAGCTTGGCGCATGGTTCCCATGCCCCGGGCCTGCCGCTAAACCCCGCCCATGCGGATCGCCTTCCTGGGAACGCCCGACCTCGCGCTGACAGCGCTGAAGCGGCTCGTCGAAGCCGGCCAGGAGATCGCCTGCGTCTATTCCCAGCCGCCGGCGCCGCGCGGGAGGGGCCATGAGCTGAAGCCGTCGCCGACCCACGCTTTCGCGCTCGAGCGGGGCTTGCCGGTCCGCACGCCGGCCTCGATGCGCGATCCGGCAGAGATCGCGGCGTTCCAGGCGCTGAACCTCGACGCGGCGGTGGTGGTGGCGTTCGGGCAGATCCTGCCGCGCGAGGTGCTGGAGGCGCCCCGGCTGGGAAGCTTCAACCTGCACGGCTCCTTGCTGCCCCGGTGGCGCGGCGCGGCGCCGATCCAGCGGGCGGTGATGGCGGGCGACCCGGTGACCGGCGTGCAGGTGATGCGGATGACCGAGGGCCTGGACGAGGGGCCGGTGCTGGCCACCGAGACCCTGCGCATCGGGGCGCTCGACACGGCAGGGACGGTGCATGACCGTATGGCCGCCGCCGGCGCGGACCTGCTGGCGCAGACCCTTGGCGAGATCGCCGCTGGGCGGGCGGTTGAGACGCCGCAGGCTGCGGAGGGCGCGACCTACGCCAAGAAGATTCGGCCGAAGGAGGCGCGGATCGACTGGGCCAGGCCCGGCCGCGAGCTGGACTGGAAGATCCGCGGGCTGTCGCCCTTCCCGGGCGCCTGGTTCGCGCTTTCCACCGACAAGGGCCCGGCGCGGGTCAAGGTGCTGCTCTCGGCGTTCGAGGACGTGGACGGCCCGCCGGGCGTGACGCTGGACGACCGGCTGCTGGTCGGGACGGGCGCTGGGGCCGTGCGGCTGCTGCGCGTCCAGCGTGAGGGCCGCGGGCCGCAGGACGCCGAAGCCTTCCTGCGCGGGACGCCGGTGGCGGCCGGAACCGGGCTCGCCTGATGCCGCGCTACCGCATGACCGTCGAGTACGACGGGGGCCCCTATGTGGGCTTCCAGGCGCAGGCCAACGGGCCCAGCGTCCAGGCGGCGCTGGAGGCGGCGATCCTGGCCTTCTGCGGCCAGACCCTGCGGGTGCACGCGGCCGGGCGCACCGACACCGGCGTCCACGCCACCGGCCAGGTGATCCACGTGGACCTCGAGAAGGCCTGGCCGGCGGAGACCGTGATGAACGCGCTGAACGCCCACCTGCGGCCCGCGCCGGTGGTGGTGCTGGACGCGGAGGCCGTGGCGGAAGACTGGCATGCGCGCTTCTCCGCGACCGGCCGCGCCTACCGCTACCGCATCCTCAACCGCGCCGCGCCCCCGGCGCTGGAGCAGGGCCGGGTCTGGCACGTGAAGAAGCCGCTGGATGCCGCCGCCATGCACGCCGCCGCCCAGGCGCTGGTGGGCCAGCACGACTTCACGACCTTCCGCGACGTGGCCTGCCAGGCGAAGTCGCCTGTGAAGACGCTGGACCTGGTGGCGGTGACGCGATCCGGCGAGGAGGTGGCGCTGGACTTCGCCGCGCGCTCCTTCCTGCACCGCCAGGTCCGCTCGATGGTGGGCTCGATCGCCGAGGTGGGCCTCGGCCGCTGGACGGCGGACGATCTGAAGGCCGCCCTGGCTGCGGCCGACCGCACAGCCTGCGGGCCGGTGGCGCCGTCGGAGGGTCTCTACCTGACGCGGGTGACCTACTCGCCGGGTTCCGGCGAGAACGTCTCGAAGTAGCGCTGGATCAGGGTCTCGTAGACCGCCTGCAGTTGGCGGATCTCGGCGACCGGCGCGCGCTCGTCGACCTGGTGCATGGTCTGGCCGACGAGACCCAGCTCGACGACGGGGCAGAGCATGCGGATAAAGCGGGCGTCGGAGGTGCCGCCGGTGGTGGAGAGCTCCGGCCTGCGCCCGGCGACCGCGGCGACCGCGCAGGCCACCACCTCGGTGAAGGGCCCCGGCTCGGTCAGGAACGCCTCGCCGCTGATCTGCGGGGTCACGACGACGGTCCCGTTGAAGCCGTGTCTCAGCGCCTCGGCCTCGGCCTCGATCCAGCGCGCCAGGTCCGCGCCCGTGTGCCTGGGATTGAAGCGAATGTTCAGCCGGGCCGACGCTACGCCCGGGATGACGTTGGTGGCGGTGTTGGGCACGTCGATCTTGGTGATTTCCAGGTTCGAGGGCTGGAATTCGGGATAGCCGTCGTCCAGCTCGTGGCGCTGCAGGCGCAGCAGCAGCCGCAGCAGCACCGGCACGGGATTGGACGCGCGTTGCGGATAGGCCACGTGGCCCTGCACGCCGGTGACGGCGATCTCGACGTTGATCGAGCCGCGGCGGCCCACCTTGATCATGTCGCCGAAGGTCTCCGCCGACGTCGGCTCGCCCACGATGCAATGGTCGAGGGTCTCGTCTTCCACCTGCAGGGCGTCGACGACCATCTTGGTGCCGTGCGTGGCCACGCCCTCCTCGTCCCCGGTGATCAGGAACGACAGCGAGCCTTTCACGTGGCCCTTGGCGATGGCCGCCTCGGCGGCGGCGGCGAAGGCGGCGATGGCGCTCTTCATGTCCACGGCGCCGCGGCCGATCAGGATCCCGTCCTCCTCCTGCGCCTCGAAGGCGCCGGCCCGCCAGGCGGTGGCGTCGCCGACGGGAACCACGTCGGTGTGGCCGGCGAAGCAGAGGTTCGGGCTTTCGGTCCCGAAGCGCGCGTAGAGGTTCTCGATGTCGCCGAAGCGCATGCGGCGGCAGGCGAAGCCCAGGCCGGCCAGCGTCTGCTCGACCACGTCCATGGCGCCGGCGTCGGCCGGCGTCACCGACGGCTTCTTGATCAGCTCTTTCGTCAGGTTGACCGCGTCGATCAATCTCGTCCCCGGGGCTTCGGGCGCCTAAGTACAGCTCCTGTTAGACCGGAAAGCCCCCATGCCCAAGATCGACCTCGCCGCGACGCCCTTCACGGACGGCTGCAGCTATCCGCATCCTTTCAAGGAGATCTGCCTGGGCAGCCGCTGGCAGAAGCTGGGCGATGCGGCGGGCCTGACTGACTTCGGCGTGAACCTGGTGCGGCTGGCGCCCGGCAAGTGGTCGAGCCAGCGCCACTGGCACACCGTCGAGGACGAGTTCGTCTGGATGCTGGAAGGGGAGGTCGTGATGGTCGACGACGCCGGCGAGCACGTGCTGAAGCCCGGCGACGGCTGCGGCTGGAAGGCCGGCGACACCGACGCCCACTGCCTGCAGAACCGCACCGACCGCGACGCCGTCTACCTAGAGGTCGGCACGCGCCGGCCGCAGACCGACGCCTGCGACTACCCCGACATCGACATGACGGCCCGCCCGGGCGAGCCGTTCTACCGCCACCGCGACGGAACGCCGTATCCCCAGGAGTGACGATGCCCAAGATCGACATCGAGAGTGCGCCCACCCGCTTCGGCACGGGCTATCCGCCACCCTATGACGCGCCGTGCCTCGCGCGACGGCGCTGGAAGCTGGGCGATGCGGCAGGCCTGACGCAGTTCGGGGTCAACCTGATGCGCCTGCCGCCGGGCGCCTGGACCAGCCAACGCCACTGGCACACCGCCGAGGACGAGTTCGTCTGGGTGGTGGAAGGCGAGGTGGTGCTGGTGACCAACGAGGGCGAGCAGGTCCTGGTCGCCGGCGACTGCGCGGGCTTCCCCGCCGGCGTGCCCAACGGCCACCACATCCAGAACCGGTCGGACAAGGAGGTGGTGCTGCTGGAGGTGGGCTCGCGCTTCCCGGACAAGGACGGCTGCGACTATCCGGACATCGACCTGGTGCTGGACGAGGGGTCGGAGGAATACCGCCGCCGCGACGGGACGCCCTACACGGACACCAAGACCGCCCGCAGCCGTTAGAGCGGGGACGGAGCGCGCCAGACTTTCCGGTGACGTCAGGGTTTTCCCGGAGGCGAGTTGGCTTGACCGTCGACGCGGTGCGGTCTCTGGTTTCCCTCGCGGACCCTTGGGTTCGTCAGACAGGTGGGGTGGTGAAGGCGAAGGTGGACATCCCTGGCGTGATCGGCGACGCGGAGGGGCTGCTCCGGACGCCCGCCTCGTCAAGCGTGCTGACCGCCCTGACGCAGGCGCCCATCGGAGTGGCGATCTTCGACCGGGACATGCGCTACCTGGCCGCCTCCAGCCGCTTCCTTACCGATCAGGGCCGGCCGGGCGACATGCCCCTGGTGGGTCGCCTGCACTACGACGTGTTCCCGGAGGTCCCGCAGCGCTGGCGCGATGTGCACGCGCAAGCGCTGCGCGACGGTGTCGGGCGCAGCCACGAGGCCGACGCCTTCCGCAACGCCGCCGGAGAAGAGGAGTGGATCCGCTGGTCGGTGACGCCGTGGCGCACGGGCGAGGGCGAGATCGGCGGCCTGGTGCTCTACACCGAGGTGGTGACCGGCAGCGTCGAGGCCAGGCTGAGCCTCGAGGCGGCGGAGGCGCGCTACCGGGCGGTGTTCGACCAGGTGGCGATGGGGGTGGCCCGCGTGGCGCCGACGGGGCGCATCCTGGAGGTGAACGACCGCTTCTGCGCCATCGCCGGCTATAGCCGCGAGGACCTCGTGAAGCTGAGCTTCCAGGACATCACCCACCCGGACGACCTAGCGGACGACATGGCCAAGGTGGAGGCCGCGCTGGCCGGCGAGGTCGACACCTATTCGCTGGAGAAACGCTACTTCACAGCTCGCGGCGACACGGTCTGGATCAACCTGACGGTGTCGCTGGTGCGCGACGAGGCCGGAGCCCCCGACTACTTCGTCTCGATCATCGAGGACATCGGTTACCGCAAGGAGGCCGAGGCCCAGCAGCAGCACTACCAGAGCCAGCTGCGGCTGATGATCAACGAGCTGAACCACCGGGTGAAGAACACGCTCGCCACGGTGCAGTCGATGGCCGCCCAGACGATGCGCGGCGAGACCGACATGGACGGCGCGTACCGCAAGTTCACCCTGCGGCTGATGGGGCTGGCCGAGGTGCATGACGTGCTGACCCGCGAGCGCTGGCACGGGGCGGCGCTGCAGGAGGTGGCGGAACGGGCGCTGAAGCCCTTCGCCAGCCAGGCGACCGGCCAGGTGCTGATCCGCGGGCCGCAGGTCTGGCTGCAGCCAGGGGCGGCGCTGACCATGGCGCTGGTGTTCCACGAGCTGGCCACCAACGCCGTGAAGTACGGCGCGCTGTCGGTGGAGAAGGGCCGGGTGAACCTCACCTGGAAACTGGACGCGCCGGACGAGCGGCTGCGGCTGGAGTGGGTCGAGACGCGCGGGCCGCGGGTTGCGCCGCCCACCCACAGGGGCTTCGGATCGCGCCTGATCGAGCGGGGGCTGAAGGGCGAGCTGCGCGGCCACGCCGAGCTCAACTTCAAGCCCGGCGGCCTGGTCTGTGTGATGGAGGCGCGGCTGCGGAAGGCGACCCAGACGCCGGGACCGTTCGGGGACCTCTGACCCGCCTACTCCCGCAGGAGCTCGTTGATGCTGGTCTTGCTCCGCGTGCGCTCGTCGACCGTCTTCATGATCACCGCGCAATAGGTCGAGGGCAGCGAGGGATCGTGGGCGTTGGGCTTGGAGCCGGAAACGACCACCGAATAGGGCGGCACTTCGCCCAGGCGCGTCTCGCCGGTGCGCCGGTCGATGATCGGCGTGGTCGAGGTGATGAACGTGCCCATGGAAAGCACGCTGCCCTCGCGCACAATAACGCCCTCGGCCACCTCGGCGCGGGCGCCGATGAAGCAGTTGTCCTCGATGATCGTGGGGTTGGCCTGCAGGGGCTCGAGCACGCCGCCGATGCCGGCGCCGCCGGAGATGTGGCAGTGCGACCCGATCTGGGCGCAGGAGCCGATGGTGGCCCAGGTGTCGACCATGGTGCTCTCGCCGACCCAGGCGCCGATGTTGACGAAGCTGGGGGTCAGCACCACACCCTTTGAGAGGAACGAGCCCTTGCGGACCACCGAGCCGGCGACGGCGCGGAAGCCGGCCGCCTCGAAGCGGGCCGCGTCCCAGCCGGTGAACTTCAGCGGGACCTTGTCCCACCAGGGTCCGGGGCCGTCGACGTCCACCAGCGCGTTGGGCGTCAGGCGGAAGAGCAGCAGGATCGCCTGCTTGGCCCACTGGTGGGTGACCCAGGTCCCGTCGGGATCGCGGGTGGCGACGCGCAGGGCTCCGGCGTCCAGGCGCTCGATGGTCTCCATGACCGCGTCGCGGACGGCGCCCTTGGTCTGCTGGTTGACGGACTCGCGGTCCTCCCAGGCGGCCTCGATCACGCGCTTGAGGTCGGAGTGGTCGGTCATGCGGCATCCTTGAGGCGGGCCTGCGCCAGGAAGGGCGCGAGCTTCTCGGTCTTGTGGTGGACGAAGGGGGCGGTGGAGGCGGGCGCGTGCGGGCCCACCAGGACGGTGGTCATGCCGAGCTCGGCGGCCGGCGCGAGGTTGATCTCGCGGTCCTCGAAGAAGGCGGTGGCGGCCGGCGCGATGGCGTGGGCGGCGTTCATGCGCTCGAAGGCGCGCGGGTCGGGCTTGGGCACATAGTCCGCCGAGCCGATGTGGAAGACGTCGTCGAAGAGGTCCCCCAGGCCGAGGTGAACCAGCACGCGCTCGGCGTGGACGTCGTCGGCGTTGGTGAAGATCAGGCGGCGGCCGGGCAGACGCGATATGGCCGCGATCAGCGCCGGGTCGTGGGCCAGCGCCTCGAGTGACATGTCGTGGAAGATGGCGTGGAAATCGAGGGGGTCGACGCCGTAGTGCTCGATCAGGCCGCCGAGCGTCAGGCCGTAGTGGGCCAGGTAGTCCTTCTGCAGGCGATAGGCCGGCTCGGGATCAAGCCCGGTGACCTTCTGGACGTAGGCGGTCATCCGCCGCTCGATCTCGCCCATGAAGCCCGACTCGGCCGGGTACAGCGTGTTGTCGAGGTCGAAGAGCCAGGTGTCGATATGGGTGAGATCGGCGCTCATCTCACTTGCGCACGAGGGTGCCCGCGCCGTGTTCGGTGAAGAGCTCGACCAGCATGGCGTGGGGCTTGCGTCCGTCCAGGATGACCACGGCCTCGACGCCGGATTCCACCGCGCCGATGGCGGTTTCCAGCTTGGGGATCATGCCGCCGGTGGCGACGCCGTCCTTGATCGCGGCCTTGGCCTCCTTGACGGTCAGTTGGCGGATCAGCTCGCCGTCCTTGTCCAGCACGCCCGTGACGTCGGTCAGCAGCAGCATGCGCTTGGCCCTCAGCGCGCCGGCGAGCGCGCCGGCCACCGTGTCGGCGTTGATATTGTAGGTCTGGCCGTCCACCGCCACGCCGATCGGCGCGATGACGGGGATGTAGTCCTGCTCGGCGTAGATCAGCGCCTCGATCAGCTGGGGATCGACCTTGCGGGGCTCGCCCACCAGGCCGAGGTCGACCGCCTTTTCGATGTTGGAGTCGGGGTCCTTCGTCGTGCGGTTGGCCTTCTCGACGGTGATCAGCCGCGCGTCCTTGCCCGACAGGCCCACGCCGCGCACGTCGGCCTCGCGGCCGGCCAGCGTGATCCAGTTGGCGATCTCCTTGTTGATCGCCCCGGAGAGGACCATCTCGG